>OLSB01001220.1_pt1 | contig 26052 bp, 18 predicted proteins | sample 1672071 | NCBI WGS metagenome assembly OLSB01 (sample SAMEA3136642, study PRJEB25190) | human gut metagenome | biome: human gut; feature: human-associated habitat; material: faeces | place: Austria | collected 2013 | reverse complement strand
CCCCCTGGACCCCCTTGCACCTGTTCGCTGCTGTCTTCTCTGATTTGTCATTGTTTCTGCCACACTTTGATTTCAGATGGCATTGAGATTGAATTCTCCTTCCATCTTGTCTCCACGATGACAGATTAGAAGATATCAGATGACAGATCCAACCAGAAAGCAGGGCGGACAGCAATATTCGTGCTGCTGACATCGTCGTAGCTGCGCGCGCCACTGCAACTCACATGGGCGGCGGAGGAAGACGACGAGCCGGGAGAACGCAGCCACCACCAGTCTGAATTTCCCGCCTTCGACATGGAAGAATTCCGTGAGGCTACATATGCAGTATTATTGCATTTTTTGGCGTTATCGCTCGTAAAATACTTCCATGCCTCCGCATAACTCAGAAGGAACACTTTGTCCTGGGTATTGTTTCCACCGCTCGTGTTCCATCCGCTATATCCTTGACTACTACTGTTGGCAACATTCGTTGTAAGTATTGCACGCTGTTCATTCGCTGTAAACGCAGAATTTAGGAAATCATTATTCAGCCATGTGCGAAGAGTACATTTTTCCCATGTGACACTACCTGATGTCTTATTATAGGGCTGAACATCAAGATTGTATCGGCTCACCAAGAAGACCTTATTTCCCTGTACATCAAGCACAAGCCATTCAATTGCTTCCTTGCCGTTGCTGGTATTATTGTCCTGCTCATAATGACCAAAGGTTACATAGTTACCAACCTTCTTAAACGGAGCAATAGCTGCTTCATGCGCTGCTGCTGCTGCTGCTGCTGCTATCTCATTGTCGCAGGTTGTAACCTTGCTGTCAACATCTTTGTAGCCAGGAATTTTCAGATACTCCGTACGAGCACCTTCCCAGTTCCCAGCCAGGAACAGGCTTTCCGCAGCCTGATAGGTGACCTCGTTCTGTAGGGCCACAGCCTTTTCGGGAGCATCCTCATATTCACCGGCTTCCCGGTAGCACTTGGCAGCATGCTCGATGTTTCCCACCAACTCGTAATACTGGCCCAGTTCATACAGGCGATGTGCAGCATTGCCGGTGCCCAGCACCTTCACATAGACCACTTCAGCCGCGTCATACTGCTGGGTGGCGTAGTAGTACTCACCGATAGACAGGATCTGTTCCTTCGCGTCACTGTAGGTACCAGCCTTCTCGTACCAGCCGATGGCGCCCACATAGTCGCTTTCAGAGAGCTTTACAAGGGCAGTCTGATAGGCCATCTCCTGCATTTTTGCGGTGTTCCCGGCGAGCTCATACTGAGTATATGCCGCTTCATAGCTGCCGTTGGTCTCAAGCTCTGCTGCCTTGGCGTTATAGCAAGCGCTGATCTGTGCCTTGCTGTCGCTGTAGTCCTTGATGGCGGAAAAAGCAGCAATAGCGTCGTCATACTTGCCTTCGTTCTTCTGTGCCAATGCCAGCTGATAACGGCACTCATTGGCCTGAGCCTTGCTGTCGCTATAGCTGCCTGCGGCATCGAACCAGTCGCGGGCAGTAGTGTAATCAGCGTTTGCCATCGCTGCTTTGCCCAGCTGATAGCGGCAGTCGTTCATGATGGTGTCGCTGTCGCTGTAGCCGGAAAGCTTTCCTGCAGTGAAGGCATTCAGGGCATCCTGATACTGTTTCGCGGTATACAGTGCCTTGGCAGGAATGTAATCACATTCCTTGGCCATATCAGCGCTGTTGCTGTAGCTGCCCAGGGCCACAAAGGCTGTCTTGGCAGCGACGTATTCACCATTGTTGAACAACGCCATTGCGGGACGGTAATCGCATTCCTGTGCCTTGGACTTGCTGTCACTGTAACCACCCAGCTTGGTGAAACGAGCCTTGGCATCGGCATAGCTGCCGGCCTCCAGCTGCTCATCAGCAGCGGCATAGGCAGCGGCCTTGGCCTTGTCGGCGCTGTCGCTGTAGCTGCCCAGCGCTGCATAACGGGCAGCGGCATCATCATAACTGCCATTTTTCATTGAAACACCGGCAGCCGCGTAGCGTGCTTCATTTGCACGGATGGGCGCGTCGGAGAACTCGCCCATGGAGGCAAACACCTCGGCAGACTTGTCATAGTCCGCATTGTCAAACAGCTGTCCGCCCCATGCGTAAGTGTCCATGGTCAGCTTCATGGCTGCGTCTTTGTAGGCACCCACCTGGGTGAAAGCAGGCACAGACACTTCGTACAGCTTCTCGGAGGAAGCTGCCACGCCGGTCTGGTAAATGGCTTCCTTGGTATCGCGGTAGTCGGGATCGGCAGACAAGATGGCATAGGCATCAGCCAGCTTGCCGTTCACACGGGCCTGCAGACCCAGCTGATAATGCTGCTCCTGACTGTCCTGATAGGTCATGATGGTCTCATACTGCTTTGCAGCCTGCAGGTATTCGCCCTGCTCTGCAAGCTGTCCGGCGTACTTATAGGTGGATTCGGTTGCCTTGTCGGTATCGCCGATGAAGGTGTAAACCTCTGCAGCTTCACCATACTGACCAGCCGCGAACAAAGCATTTGCCTTATCAGTACCGCACTGAATTGCCTTGTCCTTAGCGTCGCTGTATGCGCCAAGTGCAATGAACTGGTCGTAGGCATTGTCATAGTCGCCGGAGGTGCGAGCAGATTCAGCGGCAGCATACATGGAGGCATAGTCAGCCGCATGCGTCTGATAGGCATCACCAAGCGTAGCATACACAGCGTAGGCATCAGCATAGGAACCTGCATCGTACAGCTTGTCAGCCTTGGCCTTGGAGGCCAGAGACTTGCTGTCGCTGTATTCGCCCAGTGCATTATAGATAGTGATGGCATCGTCATACTTACCTTCGGCGGCAAGGGAGCCAGCCTTCAGGTACTTGCTCTGCTTGATCTGATCAGCAGCGTCGCTGTAGCTTCCCAGAGCGCTGAAGGCAGTGACGGCATCGTCATACTGTCCGGCAGTCTGCAAGGCAAGCGCATCCGCATACAGAGCAGCATAACCATCTGCGTTGGTCTGATAGGCATCGCCAAGCGTGGCATACAAGGCGTAGGCATCAGCATAGGAACCAGCGGCATAGAGCTTATCTGCCTTAGCCTGAGCAGAAAGATTCTTGCTGTCGCTGTAGCCATTCAGGCCATCATACAACGCGATGGCTGCGTCATAGCTGCCGGAAGCAGCCAGAGACTGTGCCTTGCGATAGCTGCATTCCTTCACCATATTGGCGGCATTGCTGTAGGTGCCGAGTACAGTGAATGCAGCGGCGGCATCATCATAGCTGCCATTAGTCAGCAGCGTCTCCGCAGCGGTGTACATCTCAGCATAGTCGGCGTTGTGTGTCTGATAGGCTTCCGGCAGAGCAGCATAAGCAGTCCATGCGTCCGCATAACTGCCGTTCTCGTACTGCATGTCAGCTCCCATCTGTGCGATGAGATTCTTGCTGTCCTTGTAATCCTTCAAACCGCTGAACAGCGTTGCCGCATCGTTCCGATTGCCCGCAGCCATCAGAGCACAGGCCTTGCGGTAGGTGGCCTCGTTGATTTGCGTCTTGCTGTCGCTGTAATTGCCCAGCTTGGTGAAGGCCGCAATGGCTTGATCATAGCTGCCGCCATCCATCAGCGCCACAGCATCATTGTACATGGTCACAAAGTCGTTTGCATGATCCTGATATGCAGCAGGCAAGGTGGCATAGTAGTTGCCAACTGTATCATACTGACCAGCGGCAAAAGCCTTGTTCGCCTGCGTCTGCTGGATACGATAGCCGCTGTCCTCATAGTCGCCCAACTCGGTGAATGCAGTGATGGCCGTATCATACTGACCAGCCTGCAGCGCTTTGACAGCGTTATCATAGTTCATCTTTGGCAGAACAACCTTTGTTACCACAAAGAAGGCAACAACGCACAGAGCTGCGACGATTGCCAGGATGATACCTGTCTTCTTCGCTTTGGCAGCTTTTGCCTCCGCTTCACGGCGCTTGATCTCATCCTCGCGGGCCTTCAGTTCGGCAGCAACACGCTCCTTCTCTTTGCGTTCGGCTTCTTCCTTTGCACGACGTTCATCGAGGCGCTTCTGTTCCTCCGCACGCGCAGCAGCTTCTTCCGCAAGACGCTGCTTTTCCAACTCATCGCACTTCTTTGCCACGGATTGGCAATCACGGTAATTGCCGATGGCTCGGAATGCAGCTGCAGCCTGTACATACTGCTTCTGCTTCATCAGGTTGTTGGCACTGGTGTAAGCAGCACTGTTGATGGACTCGATCTTGTCGTCGCAAGCCTTCAAGCCCTTTGCAGTCTCCTTGTAGCTTGCGATAGCGGAGAGACGGCTCTTTACAGCCTGCACATCTGCCACAGTACGCGCGGCATTGAGCGCCTGCATGGCTTCATTGTACTGTCCCTGTAGACGGTTCTGCTCATTTCGTTCCTTGATTGCTTCGTTGTAGCCATTCAACGTAGCCTGAAGCTTTTCATCCGCAAAGCGCAATGCCTTCGCATAGTTTCCGCTGCGCTCAATTGGCTGAGACTGGTACTGCAGGTCACTTTCCTTGCGGACCTTCAACTCGGCCATCAACTTGCCGATATAGGCACGGGCATTGCGCGCATCGATATTCAGCGCCTTCTCGCAGAAATCATCCGCTTTTGCCCACTCGCCATCCTCCAGGGCCATGAACGCACGATCCAGCAGCGCGGCTGCATTGCTTCCGCCTGCGCCGGTCGCAGCCTGAACAACTACAGGCTGCTGAGCTGCAGCAGGTTTTTCCTCTCCAGCAATTTTCTTGATGCCATGGATCAGATCCTGCATGAAGCCCAGCTTGCTCATGTCCTGCGCCTGTAGGTGGCTGAATTCCTCCGGCAAATCGTAGGGATCCATGTCCTTATAGGCGGGCACAAGGGTTTTGTTGGCACCACTGCGGATGAGCTTCAGATAGCGGCTCCATTCGTTCTTCACCCAAACAGCATTGAAGTACTCCGGCTTGGTGCCCAGCACCACCATGACCTTCGCACTGTTGAGGGCAGCGAAGATGTATGGCTCATACTGCTGACCCAGCTTGTCTTCCAGCGTAATGCGGCTGAAAAACACCTTGAAGCCCTCGCGGGTCAGCTGGTGATACAGATCATTGGCCAGCACACTGTCCGGAGTGCGCTTGCCCTCAGCGTCCGTCTCCTTGTAGCAGATGAACACATCAAAGGGCTTTTCCTTCTTGGAGATGTCCAGAATGCCCTTCTGGATGTCATCGATGGCCTTCGCCTCGGTTTCGTAGATGCTCTTCTGCACGCTGTCAGCATACTCCAGGGCAGACTTGTAGTCATCATCCGCGAAAATGGAGGTGAACTGGGCGCGATTGACAGTAGGGATGCGTTTCTTGGTAGCGGGATCCTCCACGTACTCGATGCCGTAGCGGCACAGCACCAGAGACCAGTAGGCTTCGGCATCGGTCCTGTCGTCCTGCAGGATCTGCTCGAAGATACCCATGGCCTTGTCGTATTCGTTGTTCCTGCGGAAATGGTTGGCGCGGTCGTACAGATTCAGCCGACGCTCGTTGTCCAGCTTCGGGATGGTCTGCACGCTGCCGCAATACTCGCATTCGCAGGTCGTAGCGTTCTCCGCGGGGCGAAGGTCGCCGCCGCACATCTTACATTTGATGATCATCAGTTTGCACCCTCCCTGTTAATGTACATTTGAAAGAGTCCGTCAAGGACATCTGCCATGTTCTTAACCATGCTTAGGTAGTTCTCCAAATCAATAGAAATCAGTTCATCATTTCCCTTTACATAGAATAAAGGGGTTAGTCCATCATTTCCAGTAGGGAATCTTGCAAACTCAAAAGCCATGCTTTGTTTTCCTTTCAGGTCTGTATAGGAAATGTTCCCATAGATATCATCAATGTATGTTGATATAACACTAAGGTGATTACTGACCTCTTGTTGTAAATTCCCGTCATCAACAAGAAGTTGCTCAACATCAGCGAGATACTGCTTTATATTATGATTGGCTTTCCCATTCAATCTGCCGTTGAGTATAAGAATTGCTTTGAGGACAAGTTCGACATACTGATATGTACAAAACATTATTGGAAATATGATTGAATCAGCACGATGACCTGCATTATCAGTCAATAAATCCTGCAACAGCTGTATAGTGCTATCACGATAACCTTCTGCAAGTACTATGTAGTTTTCAACATTATCTTCAGTATTCATTCTCCAATTGATATCTGCGTTTTTATAGATATCAACATTACGAGAAAAGAGACGATTCATTCACTTTTCCTCCTTTGAGAACGATTGGCGCTGTTCCATCATTCCTAGTGCCTTTTTGATGTTTGCTGCATCCGCATAGCTGCTCAGCGTCTCCAGCATCTGTGCAATCTCGCCATCCATACTTGTCGGCATAGGATCAGCATATCGAATCTCCTCAGCCAGCTTCTTGATATCCGGATGTCCGGTTTCAGCAGCAATAGCATTCGCGCGGGCACGGATCGCCTTCCATGCAGCGGTGTTGTCGGCAACTTTGACTTCAGCCGTAGTCACTGCCTCACGCGCAGCATCCTTTACCGTCATGCAGAAGACTGTCACAGCAAACACAGCCACTTCAACAATGGCAGCGGCCCACACTGGACAAAGAGCAGCCAGTCCCATCAAAGCAAAGCCCACAACGAGCTGCACGATCACTGCCACATAACCAACTTTGAAAATTGGCCAGCCAAGCAGCTTGCTTTCCAGCGTGCTGTCCTTGCGGAAGGCACGAACGAAAGCGAGAGCGCACACACCAAACATCGCCATCGTGCACAGCAGACCAATCCAGTAAACAGCCGTTTTCGCAAAGGGAATGACCAGCGCCAGCACCAGCACAACAGCCAGTGCGATGCTCCAAAGGATCCACGCGTGCTTTGTCAGTTTCATTGCCGTCATCCTCCTTATTCAGGCCGCTTGGTTCCGCACTCAGGACAGAACCTTGCCGTGATACCGCTGTTGCCGCAACCACAGTCCCATGTTGCAGGAGCAGGCTTCTTTGCGCCGCATTCAGGGCAGAACTTGCTGGTAATGTTGCTCGCACCGCAAGTGCAGTTCCAGCCCGCAGGAGCAACGGGCTCCGGCTTCTTGCTGCCGCACTCCGGGCAGAATTTGCTCATGATGTTCTTCTGACCGCAGGCGCAATCCCACCCGGAGACAGCAACTGCCTGCTGCACGGTCTGTGCGGTCTGGTTGACTACAGGGCTGACAGCATCCTTGGTCATGCCGATCACGCTGCCCATCACACCCAAGCCAACACCCATCTGCATCATTTCGCCGGTCATGCCGCTGATACCACCAGCGGCACCACCGTTCCTCATGGCTTCAATGCCCACCTGGCGGGCGGTTTCCTGCTGATAGGTGTAGCCCTTCATCTTCATCTCAAGAGCTTCGGCTTCGGCCTTCATGCGGTAAGCCTCGGCCTCTGCCTGTGCCTTAATGCGGGTGATATCTGCATCGCCCTGGGCACCGATGACACGCATGCGGGCTTCGGTCTGTGCCTCGACTGCCTTGCGCTCAAAGGCTGCCTCGGCTTCGGCTTTGCGGATTTCTTCTTCACGTACCTTAAGATACTTATCAGCATACTGCTGCTTCATGCGGCGGAAGTTGGGATCATCGTCAGGTGTAACGATATTGCTAACATAGAACTCCGGCATGGTCAGGCCATACTCAGCCAGTTCAGGATTGATGGCATCCTTCAGACCGACGCTGATCATGTCGATGTGCTCGTCCAGCTCCAAGACGCTAATGCTATTGGACTTGATGATCTTGGCAAGGTTTGCCTTCACCTTGTTCATAACCATGGTTCGGAAATATCCGCCTACGGACTTCATGGTAATTTCCACATTGCCCGCGCCAATGGTCACGCTGCTCTCGTTGAACAGATCGCTCTGCGTCAAACCGCCGGTGGTTCCCACCAGCTTGATGAGCAGCTTGCGCGGCTCGGTCACGCGCAGATTGAAGCTGCCGCTGGCACCAAGCTCCACATGCAGGCCACTGGTGGGATCAAACAGACCAACCTTGCTGTTGGTACCCCATTTGATACCCATCTGGGTGGTGAGGTTGACAAAATATACCTCCGCATGGAAGGGCTGACCCTGCACCGGCAGCGGATACAGGCTGCTCATCTTCGGCATGATGCCGGTTTCCAGCGTGTAGCGACCGGGGCCGAAGGAATCCAGTGCCTCACCATTGCGGAAGAAGATAGCTTCCTGGCTTTCGTGCACGATCAGCTGACTGCCAGTGACGAAGTCCGTCATGGGATGCTTCCACACGAAGGTCTGATTATCGCCTTCGTAATTGATGACGGCAGGAATAGCCGCATCACGCACCTCAGCCTTCTTGATCTCAGCCTGCACATCAGCTACGGTATCACACACCGGGCAGGTGATGGCAGATGCGTTCTTTGCCGCCTGAAGCTGGCAACCGCAGGTGCCGCAACGGAAGTGTACGAGATTGCTGTAGCTTTCATCTGTCACCAGCTGTGCCTTGCATACCGGGCACTTGGCATCTTTGCCTTCTGCCTGATCGTAGACTACATTATTGCCGCATGACGGACAAACCTTGGTTGTCATGCGGTCGGTCTTCACGTTAATCACATTGCCACAGGCACAACGGATGTGTTTGCTGGCAAAAAAGCCGGTACTGGCTTCAGCATAATTGTGACAGACAGGACAGGCAATGATGAACTTGCTCATGATGACAGCTCCTTTATTTATTCAGTTTTGGTGAAACTGAGCATAAAGCAGACTTTACACACCACCCCGTTTCCTGTGAGAAAAACTACAAGAAGCGTGTAAAACTGCCGTGTTTTCTGGATATACGAACCCATTTATTACTATAGCACATCTGGTGCGAAAAGTCTACCTTCTGCACCAGAAATTGACCATATACGCCATACCTTGCTGATCATTCGCTCACGTTATTTGCGTCCATCAGCCTTCAACCATGTCAGGAAGGTCGTGTGTGCAACGCCAAGTGCTTTGCCTGCTCGGCGAGCGGACACTTCACCCTTTTTCCACATTGATGCATAGTGTTCATACTCTGCCGGCCTTACCGATGGCAATCGGCCAAACCGAACTCCTCGTGCCTTGGCTGCTGCTATACCTTCTGCCTGCCGTTGCTTAATGAAATCACGCTCTGTCTGTGCCACATAGCTGAGCAACTGCAACACAATATCTGCTATCAGCGTACCCATCAGGTCTTTGCGCTGCCGGGTATCCAGCAATGGCATGTCCAGCACAACGATAGCATAGACTACGGCAAAAAGCGACCGATAGGCTCCAATTTCTGATAAACTGGGTAATGCAAACTTGCCTTATCGACAATCAGCTCAGCGCCATGCCATGATCTTCATCAACGGGCCGGACAGATGGAGCACCAGTTCCAGCAGCCCCTTTACGATCAGAGGCAAGAAGAGAATGACCACACCGGTGATCGCTGCCTGCCAGACCAGCCCTTCCTTGGCGTGGGTGATCCAGCCGCACACGGCACCGAAGATGAAGAAAGTGCCGACCAGATTAGTGACGATGGACGAAACCGCAGTGAGGACATTGCCCAGGACATATACGATCCCGACAGCAAGAATAAAAGGAGAAACAAAAATCTTCGAAATCAGCTTCAGTACCTTCATTGCAATGTCCTCCTGCTTATCAGTTGAAAATCAGTTCTGTGCGGATGATCTCGTCGGCCCTGGCAGCGATGTTGTTCATCCTGCCGACCCAGCCCAGCTGGTCCCGCATCTTCATCTGCTCGGTGATGCCTTCACTCAGAACCATCTGCTTGACGATGATGTTATGGCGTTCACGGGCCTGTTCGTCCAGATCGGCAAGGTGGGTGTGTAGCTCGCCGCTTAAAAGCAGCAGCTCGTACTGGAGAGGTCGATGTTCCTTCAGGTAGTCCATCCGCATCATGCCCCACTTGCCCAGGGGACGATGGTCTTCCAGTTCGGGATCGAGGAGCACCGGCAGATAGTAGTCGCCATGCAGCACATAGTCCAGACCGTTGTCATCGTCATGGATACGCTTAGGCAGGATATCGACTTTATCGGTGATGGCAATCAGCCTCACGCCATTCTCTTCAGCCATATCAGCGAAGGCGCAGACCTCTTTGTATACACGAGTGATACGGGTCATATCCGTCACGATGATGGTACCGATCTCCTTTGCCAGGATGGCAGTCCGCAGAGCCGTGAGACCGGGACGCTCATTGTCAAAGGCGGAGTATCCATCATCGGTGAAGCGGCAGGTATTCGTGAAGTGATTAGCGTGGGCGAAGGTCACAAGGTCGTTTATCTGCTGGGTGATGTGTTCCGGATTGTTCGCGGCAGATCGGGCATACAGGGCGGTCATCTTGTTACTCATAGTGGTTCTCCTTTCATCGTCCATCAGATCGCTGCAGAGGCAGCGGCTTCTTTACGTTTTGCCTGACAGCGCTGTGTTGCTTCAACAGCGTGGCGACGTTCCATAGCAACGGAAAAGCCGCTGCCTGGTGCCGTGTTCACGGTCACTCGGCTTTCCGGTCCTGAATCGGACAATGCTTCCGACATCGGGAAGGTTGTCGCCACCATCACCACCAACGCGCAGGGTATCGCTGAAACCGGCATCCTGCCCTGGGGTGAGTACAAGATCGTCGAGACGGGCGTACCGGAAGGCTATCTGGATTCCGGCTATACCACCACTGTCTGGATTAAGTAACTGAGGAGGATTGAGATATGTTCAAGATGAGGCGCTTTCTTCACCTGATGCTGGCAGTGGTCATGCTGCTGTCCTGTATTCAGATTCCCTATGCTTACGCCGCGGATGAGCCCACGACCGTCACGGTCACTGTCACCAACACACCTGTGCGCGGGGACATCGTGCTGGAAAAGAGCGGCATGCAGCTGGTTCGCTTTGCGGACGAAAAGGATTCCTACGGCAATACCGTGATGAAGCCTGTGTATCAGAATGGATGGCCTGATCGGTAAGTATGTAGGTGAAACAGCACCGAAGACGCTGGCCAAGATTAATGATGCTAGGAAACAGTTTTATCCTGCGGATTCTGAATGACTGACAGACTGTGTTCCCGGCAAAGCGAATCGCTGATCTGCGCCAGATCCTTTGCCGATTGCTTCACGTCCCGATATTTGTGCTGCCCCTCCAGATCGGTGGAGCAGATGATGATGTGATTATGGATGTGGTGCTTGTCGATGTGTGTTGCAACGACGTAGGCGAATTGATCGTCGGTCATCCGGGAAGCCAGCTCTTTCCCAATTTCGTTTGCTTCCTCCGGCGTAATTTCATCTGGCTTAAAAGCCTGCCGGACGTGATAGCCGATCACTTCGTTATCCTGTGTTCGTCCAGTGCTCTGTTGGTATTCCTGACGGAAAAGCATGAACTCATCCGCCGCAGTTTCGGGTGAGCAGGCGTAAGTCGAAACCAGAATTCCGCCGTCCGTCTTTTTCGGATTCATGATGTAATCCAAACGGGCAGCAATGCTCTGCCGGGCAGTTTTTCCTTTGTTGATGTGAATAGACATGATGCAAGTGGCTGCCATGAGTGCTCCTTTCAATGTTGAATTTGATCCAGCCTGTGAAGAATGCTGCTCAGTATTGTCCGTAGTTCTTTCTGCCGATGTGTTATGTCATCGATTTCCGTTTCAAAGATGGAACCGTGTTCGTTTAACCGTCTGGCGATTTGATTGACATTGTTGCTCAGGCTGCCCATGAGGCGAACCGCATCATGCAGCTCCGGCAGATCCAGCTTCAGCACATATCCGTTCAAGGCCATGGCACGGATGAAGGCTGATTGGTTTTTGATCCCGAAGGTTTTCATCTTTTTCTGAATGATGGCGTCCTCTTCCGGCGTTGCTTTGAAGCTGTAGTGAATTGTGCGGTTTTTCTTTTCTGCCACTGTGCTCCCTCCAGTCTTTGAAATCTGTCTGTTATGTCGGCTTTCGGTCGGCATTCATTTCATTGCTGTTGGTTCGGGCTTATTTTTCACTGCTGCCTCTGGCAAGAAACCTTGTTTGGCTCACTGCCGGTCCTTTCGGCGCTCCCTTCCGAAAAGGAAGATCTTCGCGGTTTGGACAGATCTGGAAACGTGGCCCTGGTTGTCAAGGTGCGCTTCGCTGGCGATGCCAGCGAATGATGAGGGAAAACTCATCGCCTATAAATGGCGAAAATCAGCGATTTTGGAAACACCTGAGCAAATTTTTTTGCCGGGGTGAAACTCACGCTGCACATTTAGCCAGACACCCCTCGCCCCTACATGGGAAAAATCGGGCAAATTGACACCGCCTCCGGAAAATTTTTCAGCACGTGATTCATCATCTAATGTCCAAAATCGGGCCTTTTGGAAACCTCTTTCGAAAAGTTTTTTCAAATTGCTTCGCACGAGTATCAACAGCCATTGATTACGCCCATGAATCATGTCAGCATCACCTCCTGTCAGCGGCTCCATATTGCCCGCTTCCCTTCTATGTGAAAATCGGAGCAAGTGACACCATCTCCAGTAAGTTTCTAACAGGCTGATTTCTGCCGCGTAACATAGCCTTTCGAAGGCGTCATCAGCGGGGGACATCCTTACTGTTTTCTCCCCTCAAATCTACATGGCGAAAATCAGCGATTTTGGAAACACTTACAGATGACTTTTGAAAATTTTCTTCTTCAGCATGTTGTTAAGGCTTGAAATCTGTCTTATTTCGCAAAAAGAAAACCCTGGCTATATTGCCAAGGCGCATGATTGGACAAAACACGTAAATTATACGAAAGAAGCTATTGATTCGTGTAGCAAAATCAATTATAATGAAACTGAGATTTTATAAGAGCGGAGGGAATACCATGCCGCGCGCAAAAAAAGACCATGCATGTCTGAATATCAAGATTGATGCAGCGCTTTACCGCAAACTGATGGAAGTCAGCGAAGAAGCCGGCCAGACTAAAACAATGGTTGTAGAACGGGCGCTTCAGGGCTATTTTAATGATTATGACGCGAAACAACGGATTCTGCGCCAGGCAGAGGCCGGGCAGCTTATTCCTGTGGGAGAGGTAGGCAGAAATGAGCAAACACAATAAATGGCCTAACTCTGCAATATACTTCAGCTAATGTTGATGGATAGACCAACTGCAAAAAAGAAAGGAGTAGCACAATGAAACAGGGCGATCTTTCACAGTGGAATAATATAGAGGCTTGCAAAAATCTTCTCTTTTTCGCACAGCTTGTTAATGAGTTGCTGTTTGACTATTCAATTCCATCAAATAGAATATCTACTTTAAACAGTCACTTTCTCTGCTTAGATGCTATTAATGTGATAAATGGGATTGAAAAATCTGGAGTGAATGAAGGCTCTCTAAAGCCTATTATAGAGGAGCTTTATACTACTTTGGAGAAGGATATTACATTTATCAAGCATGGAGAAAACCCGCTTGACTATTTTATGAAAATGCAACCGAATGGAAGCTATCGAAGAATATCAAAGGCAGAAGAATTAAACCTTCAAGATGCAAAAAATGCAGTTTATGCAATACAGAATAAATACTTCCGTTCTTCATGGTATTCAGATATGTTAGTTGAGGATATATGTGCGTTAGTAAAAAGTAATGATCCGCAAGATCAATTAGACTTGTTTCGCCAAACAAAATCTTTTCTTACTGAATTGGTTAATCAAGATTTCAGTTCCAGATACATTACTTATCAAGCAAATCAGTTTTTCTATCGAAGCAGGGTGTCAATTATTTCACCTGACGTCATTTCGGATTTCCTTTCTATATTTTCGCATCAGAAAAATACATATGAAATCATTCTAGTTGCAGACAAAGGATCACTGCAGTTTTTTAAGACACTCAATAATATAACGATGTTAGACGAATATGCAATGAAAGGTCATACGCATAATGAGGCCATTTTCTTTAAGGCAAAAAAACCAAAGAAGTATATTGTTTTTCACAAAAAATCGAAAGATCCATTTTCAGCGGTTGATTCGATAAAAGATTTGATCATTGATAATGTTTCAATATACAGAATGTTCGATCATAATTACAAGTTTGATTTAGAGAAAATACAATTTGGTGTATACGATGAGTCGCAGAAATTCTTTATTATAAACGAAGAAGTAAGCCCTGTTCAGCGGGCAAAAACGCCAAATAGGCAAACGATAGAAAAGAAAACAGAAGAAGTTGCTCAAGCTTTTGAAAGCATTGTAAAGAGTCAGTCTATTTCTGACTTTAATGCTTTATTCAATGCTATTAGGGCACATGATCTTTCCCTTGACAGCAAAAATGACAAAAATCAATTATTAGATTTATGGTCAATTTTTGAGGTTATACTAGACATAAGCAATAAACATACCAACGATAGGATTCAACAAATATATGTGCGCTTAGTTCCTATACTAAAACGCAAGTATTTATATAGCCTGTTCCTGCAATTAGAAAGTGATATAAAAAACTATTCAGAAACTAAGTACACAGAAATCATAGGAACTGAACAAGATGAAGGAAAGAGAGTTCAAAAAATATGTGAGTTCTGCCTGCTCGACGAGTATTCTCAGCAACGACAAGAATTTTTAGATTGTTGTACAGCCTTTCCTCTGCTTAAGGAAAGAATTGAATACTATAATAAAGCCTTGAAAACACCATTATCCATATATCAGTTTGTTGAAAAGCATTCTAAAAGAGTGATATGGCAAGTGATGAGAATATATAGAAACAGGAATATGATTGTTCACAATGGCGAGTCTATGCCCTATATGAAGTTGCTAATTGAAAATCTGCATTCATATGTGGATGATTTCTTAGCCTATGTTATACAGGCAAGGAGGCAGGGATTCAATCAAATAACTATGACTCATGAGTTGTATGTAAAAGAATGTGTTTGGCAGACGCATTTTCAAAGTCGTTCTGCTACTCTAACAAAAGAACTTATAACTGAAATGTTGAGTATGTAGGCCATGTTAGAATTGATAAACGAGAGTTATTAGAAGGTGTGCATGATATGAATCCACTATACAATCAGTTGTTCAATCCCCAATATGCTAATCAGGATTATCTTCAGCATCTTCATTGGCAGCAGCACGACACTGAGCAACGCCAGGAGATCATGAATGCAGTGAAAGCGATCCACGATTATTTCGACTCTGCCCGCAAAATCGCTCCAGAATACCAGCAAATGGCTTTTGATGCCTGCATCACGGCTGTCGTAACAGAAATGAACAACGGGAACAGATAACTCTGCCGCTTAGTAACACCCTGTATCGAAAACGAATACTGTAATAAAAGAAGGGATGCTGTATGCTTAAACCCGGCCTATATGAACAGATCATCAGCCAATCCTTATCCCGGGAGCTGGCGTCTGTTTCGGATGCCTGCAAGCATGTGGAGAAGCTGGACACGGCGGAAGCGCCGCAGGCATTGGCCGGGTATGTGGCAGAAGCAGTGCGGGCAGCATTGGAAGCGATGCCCGCCGGGACGGAGGAGCAATCGGTCCAGCGGATCGCGCTGGTGAACAAGGTGCTGGATGTGCTGTCTCAACAGCGGGAGGACCTGAGCGAAAAGTCCGTGGATGATCGGGCAGAAAAGCTGCTGCAAATTCTGCAGGAGAACGATCCGAGCCGCATCACCGGCATGACCGCTGCCAAGATGCCCCGGCCTGAAACACCCATGGCGGTTAGCAGCTTATTCACCGGGGCGGCCCATGAACCGAAAATGTTCACCGAGCTGCAAAAGGAGATTGCCAGCGCCGACCGGATCGACATGCTGGTGTCCTTCGTGAAATGGAGCGGCCTGCGGCTGATCATCGATGCCCTCCAGGCGTTTACTGCCCGGGGCGGGCTGCTGCGGGTCATCACCACTTCTTATATGGGCGCAACGGAAGTGAAGGCCATCGACGAGCTGGTCGCGCTGCCGAACACGGAAATCAAAGTCAGCTACGATACCGCCCGCACCCGGCTCCACGCAAAAACCTATGTGTTCTACCGGGACACCGGCTTTACCACCGCCTATGTGGGCTCCTCCAACCTGTCCAACGCCGCCATGAGCAACGGCCTGGAATGGAACCTGAAGCTGACAGCCATGGACCAGCCGGATACCCTGCGGAAGATCAACGCCACGTTTGACAGCTATTGGAATTCGGATGAATTTGAAATCTATACCACCGACGCCCATCCACGGCTGGCGGAAGCCTTGAAGGGTGAAAAATGGAAGGGCGAAAAGCAGGCGTTTCTATTTGACATCCGCCCCTATCCCTACCAGCAGGCCATTCTGGATCAACTGCGAGCAGAGCGGGAAGTGCGCGGGTATTACCGCAACCTGGTGGTAGCCGCCACCGGCACGGGCAAAACGGTGATCGCGGCGCTGGACTATCGCGGTTGGCGAAAGGCCCATCCCCAGGCGCGCAATCGGCTGCTGTTCATCGCTCACCGGGAAGAAATCTTGAAGCAAAGCCTGGCCACCTATCAGGGCGTATTGAAGGACGCCAACTTCGGGGAACTGTGGGTAGGCGGCCATCAGGCGGAAAACCTGGATTATCTCTTCATTTCCGTGCAGACATTGAATTCTCAAGCGCTGTGGAAGCGGCTGCCTGCGGATTATTATGATTATATCGTCATCGACGAAACCCATCATGCCGCTGCCGATTCCTACGCGGAGGCGCTGGAAACCTTCAAGCCCCGGGTGCTGCTGGGCCTGACCGCTACCCCGGAGCGCATGGACGGTAAGTCCATCCTGCGCTTCTTTGATTACCGCATTGCGGCGGAAATCCGCCTGCCGGAAGCTATTGACCGGAAACTGCTTTGCCCCTTCCAATATTTCGGCGTGTCCGATACAATCGATCTGAATGAATTGAAATGGGTGCGGGGCGGCTATGATCGGACGGAGCTGAGCAATATTTATACCTTGTCCGGTGCGGTTGCCAAGCGCCGCGCAGATCACGTGGTCCAAAGCCTGGTACGCTATGCCGCCGACATGGACGAGGTGAAGGCCCTGGGGTTCTGCGTGTCCGTGCAACACGCCCATTTCATGGCGGAGCATTTTAACGCTGCCGGCATCCCCGCCATGTCGCTGGACAGTCATTCCAGCGACGAGGACCGCCGCACCGCCCGGGACAAACTGATCAGCGGCGACGTGCGGGTGATCTTTGCGGTGGATCTATATAATGAAGGCGTGGACATTCCGGAGGTCAACACAGTGCTGTTCCTGCGGCCTACGGAATCGCTGACCATCTTCCTGCAGCAGCTGGGCCGCGGCCTGCGTTTAAGCGAAGGCAAGGATTGCCTGACTGTATTGGACTTCATCGGCGCTGCCAACCGGCGGTATAATTTTGAGGAAAAGTTTGCCGCGCTGCTGGGCGATGACCATCACAGCGTCAAAGAAGAAATCGAACGCGGCTTCACCGGAGCTCCCAAGGGCTGCTATATCCAGTTGGAAAAGAAAGCTGCCCACGCGGTGCTGGAGAATATCAGCCGCAGCTTCCGGGGCCACGGCGAACTTGTCAGCCGCATCCGCTCCTTTGCCGAGGACAGCGGGAAAGAGCTGACCTTTGCCCGCTTCCTGGACTGGTATCATCTGACCCCGGGAGATATTTACAGCAAAAATGTTACCTTTGCCCGTTTATGTGTGGAAGCCGGTGTGCGGGAGAATTTCACGGAAGAGATCGAAGCAACCCTCAGCAAAGTGCTCTATCGTTTTGCTGCCTTTGATTCCCGCCGGTGGATTCAATTCCTGCTGGACATTCTGCCCCGGCTGGATGATGTGGATTTTTCAAAGCTGCCGCCGCTGGAGCAGCGGATGCTGCAAATGTTCTACATGACGGTGTGGGACAGCTATGCCGAGGATTGGAACAGCGACGAGGCGCTGGAGAAGCTGTACAGCCTGGCGGACAGCCCGGTGATGCTGGCCGAGCTGCAGGAGCTGCTGCGGTACCAGTACAACCACATCGACTTCATTGATTCCACCACCGACCTAGGCTTTGACTGCCCGCTGGATGTGCACTGCACCTATACTCAACGGCAGCTGCTGGCTGCCCTGGATTACAGGAATTTCAGTGCCATGCGCCAGGGCGTCCTGTATCTGCCGGAAAAGAAAATCGACGTGTTCCTGATCACCCTCAACAAAAGCGACAAGGATTATTCACCTACCACCATGTATGAAGACTACGCCATCAGCCCCTCCCTGTTCCATTGGCAGAGTCAGTCTACCACCGTGGCCAATTCACCCACCGGCCGCCGGTATATCCATCACGCTGCGCAGGGCGGCAGAATCCTGCTGTTCGTCCGTGAGTTCAAGCAGGATACCCTGGGCACCTCGCCCTATACCTTCCTGGGCCAGGCCACCTATGTCAGCCATACCGGCAGCAAGCCCATGAATATCGTCTGGAAACTGGAAAAACCCATCCCAGCGAAGTATCTGAGACGGGTGCAGCAGGTGATGGGGTAATTGCATTGGATAATCCTGTAATAGGGAAAGCTCATAGCTAGCATATTATTAGGATCCTGCTGAGTATCAGATGCTGGTGAGATCCATATTTTTCCCATAGGCAACTGCGTAGAAGCATCATTCTACTTCAAGTATTATCGAGTATTCTTTGGACAGCATATGGCTTGGCGTACTTTATATATGCATCACTTACGAAAACAGTGTTGGATGCATGAGGTTCAACCCACATCGCTGGATAGATAACGATCTTCTTTTTGCTTCTGTGGCCAATTGCGGTGATCTCACCATCAGTGGAAATTTCACAGCCTGACTGTTTAAGAATATTTGCCAATGGCCTGATCATGCTGATCTGCTTTTCGGGACTGATAGGAGATGCTTTTATTCCTTCAATCCCCCATTCAAGAAGCTGAAGCGCTGCAAAGCGGTCAAGCATACCGTGTACATACTGATTCCTGTAGTGCTTCAGGCATTTTGAGCATGCAGATCCACAATCACAGGAGCTCAACAGTTCCTTCATGTCGGATAGCAGTTCATCAATTACATCAGCTACACTGACAGCATAACCAGCTCCGCTTGACAGACTATCATAAAGATAGATATCAACATAAGATGCTTCAGCTCCCTTTCTGAGTCGATAGCCAGTGACAAGTTCGGTGAACTCAACATCGAGCTTTTTGCTCGCTACCAATCGCAGTGCTTCGGCTAAAGATTGGGCTGCACGGCTAAGCCATGGATTGTCATACCGCCGCGCATCAATGATTTTGTCGTCAATCGTGAATTCAAGTACCAGCATATCCGTAATGAAGTCATAGCCAAGATTCACGTTAAATGAATTACCATGGCGGCATCTGTTTCGTGCGAACTTGGACTTATATGGCCTGTTAATATCGTTCAGAACCGAAATGTTATCACCAGGCATAGAAGCTCCGCAGTCCTTGCATAATGATAGTTTTCGACCTGCCACTGCGGGAGAGGACTAATCTCCATTGCATTGTCAGAATATCGATAAAGATAGTACAACTGTGAACCTTTTATTCCGGTTCGAAGTATCGAAACCAAGCCCGTAGTATCCGGTTTATTTTCCCAGTAACCCCGAGAAAAAGGAGGCTTTAGACGAAGATACTCAGTATTTTGTTCAAGTGACGGGGCTGCTTTCCAGGAAGCAGTGGTCAATGTTGAATTCCACAAGTCCCACAAAGTCTGTTGTTCCAAGCCAAACATTGTTTTAATCCCGTCTGGGTTTGATATACATTCCAGCTTTGAATAGAATCCAATGCCGGACACGCAAGAGATACTATTCAGGCCAATACCTCTTTGAAAAACAATATTGCAATGTGATTCTTCGTGTTTCATGGATGGGGCTATTCGGTTGGGACGGTGATAAACCATTCCAGTGCTTAAGAATTGGCCGGCAATTTCATCTTCAAGCTCTGCAGAAATATACGGTAAGCTGTTGGAGAGCTCTGGATACATCGATTTATAACTTGACAGCATGCTACGGACTTTTCTTTTTAAGTGCACAATGGAAACGGGTTCATCCTCCGTCTCGTCCCAAAGTGATGCATAAGCCATCATTCCGCAGACACTATAAATCAATCGTGTCTTCCAATCGTTTTCAGCTTCTTGCAAGGCTCTGCGGATGTTATACTTTTGTGCCACTGCTGAAAGCAATCCATTATACTTGTTCATCAGAGTTCTCCTAAGATAAACCGCAGATCACGCTTAAGGCTTGCGGATAGTTCAATACCTTTTTGCGGGTCTGCAATCATCTCCGTGAGGTCATTTAGTTCAAGTGTTGCATATGCAATTGGAAGAATAGCGAATATAAACTCCTCATCCGCTGTTGTGGAAGAGTGGATGCCATGCATGGTAGAAATAACGCTATTAATCCGATTTTTCACCAATGTGCTCAACGAAAGTCTTGGCAGGATTCTCAATTCTTTGCTTGATGCTGGTTGAGCTGCGTATGGTTTAAAGTCATCTGCAAAGTATCCGCCATAGTACTTACCAGATGCTTTATTGTCTACAAAAAACTCTGTGAACAGTGGCAGTATAAAACCATACAGGCTTTTAGGCTCAACTTGAATATCCTCTGCGTAGGGATGGGTAGCAATATAGAATATATCTTTATTTGAAAGAATCTCAGGGAGTCGATTCATCCACCCGCTTGAAAAAAGATTGTTGATAATTACGATGTCCTCGCCATCATGCCCCAATTCTTGGAGCACATGGCTGCTATAACTACCCTCACAAGAGAGCATTCCATACTTATGTCCGGCTATTGCTGCGCAGAGCGCTTTCGCAATATCGATTGAATTCGGTCCGACAAGAAGAATAGGTTGTCTTTCAATGTAGGCAGCGCATAAGAAAGCCGCAAGACCATTTCTGTATTTATCTGCAACGCCTGCTTCGCCTAACTCAAACGAAGCTGTGTTAATGACTTCATTCCATGAGCGATGGACTTCGAGATCATCAAGTTCTTCCACTGCCGAATAGGCGTGATATGGAGAAACTACAGGCTGGGCCATGGTTTCAACTTCCTTAGGCGTTTGTTTTGCTGCAGCCTCATTCGGATGTCTGTCAAAGAATGCCATGTTGGCAATGAAACCTGCTGCATTTTTACGTGCCATTTCGATTCTATCAGCAACTGCTGCTTCAACATCCTCAGCCAGCTTTTCCTTTTCAGCTATTACGTTTGAAAGTCTTTCTTCTTCCAGCTTGGTTTTACTAAAGGCTTCCTGAGCCTCAGTCAAACTGGTATTGACAGATTCCAGCTTGGCATTGAGCAAATCAAGCTCCCTTTGGGCATCAGTCAGTAAGTCTTTGTGCTCCGCTTCCCAATCCAAACGAATAAGAGCTTTCGTTCTTTCCTGCAGCTCAGAGCTTGCGGAAATAGCCGAGAGGATCACATCATCTTCCAGGCTGTCACCATCAACATATTTCCAGACTATACTCAGGAACTCATTCAAAAGTTCTTTTGCCACAGAATCAGAACAGCGGCATTCAGCTTCTATTCTCTGTACTATATTTTCTACCGGAATCGCACCGAGAAAATCTTTAAAACTTCTATACTCAGCACGAGTATATCCTCTTGTTTTATAGGTTGCCCAAGAAATGGATGAGAAAACAATATTCTTTACAATATCGAGTGGGCTTTTTAACTGATAAAGTTTATTCGGAAGACCGGCAAACGCATTTCTATAAAAAGATAGGCCGTTTTCTAAACACAATATATTGTCACTGTTGAATTCGTAAACTGGTACTTCGATGCAATCTTCAGCAAAGGAGACCTTTCCATTGGTAACATTGAGTTCCTTTATGCTGCACAGAATGCCCATGTATTGCCCTTTGGATGCGTATAAAGAAAACATGATTCTTCTACTATGTGGCTGGTATACAAACCCGTCTTTTAACAGGTGAATCAATTCTTCAAGAGAGGAGGCTTCTGGAATAGTAGCTATTTCAATGGCATCAAGATTAACATTGTATTTTGATATAATATAATCCTTGGAAGGATCCTTTTCGTTTGGAATTGCAGACCACGACCAGATTCCATAAAAGCCGTCAGTGGAAGGGCCGTCCTTATAGAAGATTTTATCCCTATTTGCAAAGTATGGTGGGAGTTCTTCATTTCTATGGAACATGTGATAGTGTCCATTGTGGCTCAAATCAGCAAAACGTATAAGCCATTTCTGTCCGCTGTAGTCAGAAATCACATTGCACAAAGAAATGGTTTCTTCGCTGCCAACCGGGGGCAGAGAAGAAATATCGGTATCGTCGTATTGCGAAAGGTGGCTGCTCTCATCACTTTTGGCAACGGTTAGAGATGTTTGCAATTCTGAAATCTTCTCTTGCGCCGCAGCCAAAGAAGACTCTAAATCCTTCTTCTCTTGTTCTATCTCTTGAATCCTTTGCTCGTATTCAGTCTTTAGCAGACTGGCGCTTTGATGGCAATCTTCTATTTGACAGAGCAAACGTTGTTTCTCTTCCTCTAATGCTTTAATTCGATCGGCGTCCTTTTCTTCTTTAGCACGGTCAGATTCAATACGTTCCATTGTTGTACGAAGCTCAGTTCGGGAGACTTCATCCATTGTAATTCCAGCGAGCTTGAGGTACAAATCAATGTCATGTGAAAAGAAGGAATCCAGCATCGTTGTTGCCAGGGCAATATCATGCGCAGAACCTTCACCTTCAAGTTTTGTTATATTTTCATGTATTTCATCAAGCCAAATCTGTACCCTTGTGTTGACCCATGATGCAATAAAGGGCTTGTCCACATTAGCGATTGCAATTGATAACGCAAGTTCTTCAGTTAAGGATTTAGCCCTGAATCCTTTTCGTATTTTCTGAAAATCTCGTTCGTTGTGTTTGAACAATTCCTTGAAATCTCTTCCCCCCATGATTCCGCAGAGGTTTACCTTTTCTTCCTGAGTGAGGAGTTCAATGTAATTCATAGCGATTCTCCTTATCCATTCGTATTCATGCGGCGATAGGTCTCTTGCAATCTGCGGTATGCCTGCTCATCTATGGCATTATTCTTTATACACATTCGTATCCATCGGCATATTGTTGGATAGGAGCGCATGCCTGCTAATATATTGCGTAAAGAATGCGGGGCTGGGATTGCTACCCCGGATACGTTGGTAATATGCTTTAGCATTTCGACATCTTCGTTGATCCTGATTAACCGTTGCTTTTTAAAGTTAATCTGCCAAATGACATCAAAGCCGATCATAATTTGAATGCTGATACCAAAGGCTAACCCGTCCAGTTCCATGTATTTATCAGCTGTTATCTTTCGCTTATCTACAACATGGCTTTTGTTGGAAATAATAAGTTCTCCGTCAAATGATGATTTGATACGCAGCGTTTTATTGTGAGGTAAGATATTCGCTTCACCAGAAGCAACTGCACCGCCCGTAAGGTCAGTAACCGATACTTCTGGCACCATGCCCATCTGATCAAGCGGCTCTCTCCAAAGGTATGTGTATTGTAATGCCCGTGTTCGACCGGCAGAAATTAACTGCTGCCTTCCGGCACACGATACCTCGTACAGTCTGGTTTGCGATGAATTATGACTCAACTGACGCAAAGCTACAGAAGGGAAGGTTTTGACCGCTGACACGTTGCCTTCGACCAGCATGTACATATTGTTTTGATTGTGTTTAATTACATAATTTCCTTCGATGAATAGCGGCCATACCGGGTGCAGTGAAACAGGATGCTCAGTCAAGCGGCAATGAAAGTCAAGATAGAACCGAGCAGCGGCTTCGTTAAATTCTGCCGCATAAATCTCATATAGGCTCCATGTTTCCCACCCGGTTCGCTTCTGCAGGATTTCTCGTATGGTTATGCCGTTATATGCTTTCACATACAGGTGGCCGCGTTTTAATAGATAGTATTCTTTCCCGATCTCAACATCAGCATCATATGAAAGCTTTTGCCCAGAGCTTTTTTCAAATAATGCTCCTTCCGGATCTATACCATTGATTTCCGCCGGCCAGAATTCACGAATTTGATCATTGCCGTTTTTGAAATTGAGCGCATACTTTTCAAACGGTCTATCACCGATCGGAAGATAGGTTATACTATCAGAATTCAGCCGTTGTTTGGCGAAAACAAAGGATACGTCAGAGGCCCCCTTTGGTTTGATTTCAATGCGAAAGTCTTTGCTAAGAGAACTTATTGGGGCACGAATCAAACCAAGCTCAAACCTGTAAGAAGATGATGATATACTTGTTATGCGGATTGGCAAATCGTGCTCTTGCGAGCTATAAGAGGGAGTGTATCCGGACCCAAATGTACGTTCAGGACAATCTTTACTTTTTTCATACGCACTATGTTTGAAATAGCGTACATTAATGTCGCCATCAGTAAGCGTAACGTATTGTCCGCAGAGTTCGCACATAAAAAGCCCGCTGCGAGCAGATACAGTTCCGCCTGGATGTAACCTGGCTGCCTGCTCTGCTGTAATCCGTTTCCAGCCATGATCGGACCACATACAGACATGTGTTAATGATGCCATGTGCGTTACTCCTTAATACTTTCTGCTTCAGTATCCAACGAATTACCACAGTGTTCACAATACATCTGATTATTGTAGTTTTAAATTTCCCCATTCATTACAGGCGGTTTCTTTCAATCGCCTTTATCATGTATCATATCGGCGTATGTTTTCAATGTCGCATTCCCTAACTGCTTTGCTTTTTCGATACATCCCTTTGTAAATCCAGACTTCGAGAAGAGAAAGAAATGCTTTTTCTGATAAGCGAAAAGGTTGCTGCGCTCTATCAGCGTTTCCAGCACGCCGAGATCAACTTTTTCGTTGGTCCATTTGCATTCGGCAAAGATGGCGGTATTTTTGTCCTGCTCGCCCATAATGTCAATTTCTGCCTGTCGTTTATGGACAGGATCGTTGCCCCACCAGCGGCCCAGGGAAGTGAATTCCACCGGGGACTTTCCGCTCAGCAGCAGCTTCCAAAGGTATTGCTTGCAGATTTCCTCAAACACCTTGCCCATGTAGTCGGAAAGGTACGGTTCGATGCGTTGATATACCAGGTCTGCTGCGCCGCGGGAGATCAGGGAAGCATTCTCCGGCACAAACCGGTACCAGAAGCGGAACATGTTGTCGTCGATGAAATAGATCGCCTTTTTTGACGCTTTCTCTCCGTAAGGCAGCTCCTTTTGCACGATGCCCAGCGTGATCAGGTTTTTCAGGTAGGTGGAGCAGACGTTGGTGTCTTCGCCAACTTTGCCTGAGATCTCCGACATGCGGGATGATCCGGTGGCAATGGCGGTAATGATGGCTGTATAGATGGCCGGCTCCCGGACCTCCTGTTTCAGCAGATTTATGGGCTCCTCATAGATCGAGGAAGTGGCGTCCAGGAAGGTGTTTTTGATATTCTCCTCGATGCTGAGCTTGTCGCTCATCTGTAGAAGGTATTGCGGAGTGCCACCCATGATCCCGTAAGCCAGGGCTTTGTCCTCAGCGGAGAAGTTCTTAAAGTAACCGCAGGTCTCCGCAAAATTAAAGGGCAGCAGCTTGATTTGCGCCGTTCTCCTGCCGTACAAAGGTGCTTTGTAAGCCAGTACATGATCTTCCATATAGGACATGGACGAGCCGCACAGGATCAGCATCAATTTGGAATGATCCTTATATTTGTCGATCAGCAGCTGCAAAGTGGAAGCGAGGCTCTTGGAAGCGCGGGCCACATAGGGGTATTCGTCGATGGCCAGGATCAGGCGTTCCTTCTCGGACAGCCTGAATACCATTTCCAGGGCAGCCTGAAAAGAGAGGAAAGACATATCCCCATCATAGCCGCTGGCATACTCCATGATGCTTTTGCTGAAGTTCTCCAGGTTCTGCTTGGCGTTGCTCTCGACGCCCATGAAATAAATGGTGGGTTTGCCATCGATGAAATGGTTGATCAGCGCGGTTTTTCCCACGCGGCGGCGTCCGTAAAGAACGACAAACTCAAACTTGCCGGAATCGTATAATTTGTTCAGGGAAGCGAGCTCCCGCGCTCTGCCGATAAACATGGACAGCACCTCCAATTAAGGCTGTCTCTACTATATCACTCCGGCGCAAATAAGTCAAGTACGATTCGGCAAATCGTGAATGACTAGACAGTGTCTACCTGAGATCAAGCCAAAACAGCCAGCCAAATAGCGATGCATC
>OLSB01001218.1_pt1 | contig 26076 bp, 26 predicted proteins | sample 1672071 | NCBI WGS metagenome assembly OLSB01 (sample SAMEA3136642, study PRJEB25190) | human gut metagenome | biome: human gut; feature: human-associated habitat; material: faeces | place: Austria | collected 2013 | reverse complement strand
ACGGCACGTTTTACGCCGTGATCTATGATAATTCCGATTCCGGGCTCTACGATCTGTTGTGGATCGTTTCGCTGCTGCTGGGCTGCGCGGTTCTGGCGCTGACGCAGGAATACGGCCTTTCCGCCCGGCTGACGTTCAGCAATTCCCTGCTGCGGCCGGAGCACCTGGCCGACCGGAAATGCAACGCGCTTTGCAAGCTGCTTTCGGAGCGTCCGCCGAATTTTTTTGTGAATATGCTTTCCGCAACGTAGGAAAGCACGGAGGCCGAAAGCCCCGTGGTATATGAATTGATTATGACGAACAGCGGATCGTCTGAGAGCACGCCGGCGCACAGCGACACGAAGGGCCACAGATTCTGCTCAAGCTTCCAGATCTCGCCGCCGGGCCCCCTTCCGTAGGAGGGCGGATCCATGATGATGGCGTCGTACTTCCTGCCTCGGCGGATCTCCCGCTCGACAAACTTGGTGCAGTCGTCAACTATCCAGCGGATGGGTGCCTCCGACAGCCCCGACGCGGCGGCGTTTTCCTTCGCCCACGCGACCATGCCCTTGGCAGCGTCAACATGACACACGCTCGCCCCCGCCTTAGCGCAGGCGACGGTGGCAGCGCCCGTATAGGCGAACAGATTCAGCACGTTTACCGGTCTTCCGGCAGACCGGATCTTCTCCATGGCGTAATCCCAGTTGCAGGCCTGCTCGGGGAACAGCCCCGTGTGCTTGAAGTTCATGGGCTTTACGTTGAAGGTGAGCTCGCCGTAGCTTATCCTCCAGCTCGCGGGCAGTCCGCCCTTGTCCCACGCTCCGCCGCCGGTCTGGCTGCGGCGGTATCTTCCGTCGCGGCAGCTCCAGCGCTCATCCTCTCTCGGAGTGTCCCAGATAGCCTGAGGGTCGGGTCTTACCAGGTAATAGCTGCCCCAGCGCTCAAGCTTTTCGCCGCCTGAGCAGTCCAGAAGTTCAAAGTCCTGCCATTTATCTGAAATCCACATTAGATATACCTATCCTAATTATAATATAGCATATTATTTTAGCACTAAACGTGCGCACTTGCAAGCAGAATAAGTTAATTCCGATGCATACGTTTTCGGGCGGAGTATTAGACCGCATCAGGGCAGACTCCCTGCTCTAACGCCATAGGTCTTGAGTTTTAACACATTCTTAACTATTAAAAGTCCTTTAATATTTAAAAGCTCTTGACAAAACCCATGCGGCTGTGTATATTAAGTGTATGGCAACAAACCACACAGTTACTTGGAGGGATCAATCCGTATGATCAACATAAACTTCCGAGACCCCAGACCTATATATGAGCAGATAAAGGACGGACTGCGCCGTCTGATTCTGTCGGGTGCGCTGCCGGCTGACAGCAAGATCCCCTCTGTACGCGAGATGGCCTCCGACCTTGCCATCAATCCCAGCACCATCCAGAGGGCTTACCGCGAGCTGGAAGCGGAGGGCTACATCTGCTCCGTACCCGGGAAGGGCAGCTTCGTCGCAGCCAGGAGCGAGGCTGACTCCCTGCGCATAACTGAGCTTCTCGGCAAATTTGACGAGCTCGTTACGGAGCTTGGCTATGTCGGTGTCAGCGCTTCCGCGCTTATCGATCGACTGAAAGGAGAAGAGCATCATGATTGAAGTCAAAAACGTCGTGAAGGAATTTGACGGCTTCCGTGCGCTTGACGGCATGACCATGACGGTACCAAAAGGCTCGGTCTACGGCCTTGTCGGCCCCAACGGTGCAGGAAAAAGCACCATCATACGCCACCTGACGGGCATTTACAGGCAGGACTCCGGTGAGATACTGGTCGAGGGTGTTCCGGTGTTCGAGACCCCTGAGGTCAAAAGCCGCATCGCCTACATTCCGGACGATATCTTCTATTTTTCAAACGCCAGCATACGCGAGATGGCGGATTTCTACCGCAGCGTATATCCTCACTTCGACGAGGAGCGCTTCAAAAAGCTGGGTGAGGTATTCAAGCTCGACCAAAAGCGCCAGATGCGCAGACTTTCCAAGGGCATGCAGAAGCAGGCCGCCTTCTGGGTAGCGGTCTCGCTTAGGCCGGAGATACTCATTCTCGACGAGCCGGTCGACGGGCTCGACCCCGTTATGCGCCGACAGATATGGAGCATAATCATGGCTGACGTCGCGGAAAACGGGACGACGGTGCTCGTGTCCTCGCACAATCTGCGTGAGCTCGAGGACGTTTGCGATCATGTCGGTATCATGAACAATGGCCGGATAATGATCGAGCGCTCACTCGCCGATCTTCAGGAAAACATCGTAAAAATACAGCTTGCGCTGCCCGACGGCGGTATGCTTCCCGAGGGTCTTGACATCCTGCACAAATCGTCCACCGGCAGGCTGCAGTCCCTCATCATGCACGGCAATGCCGACGAGCTTGAGGAAAGGCTCGCTGCGGCACAGCCTCTGTTTATCGACGTCGTTCCCCTCACTCTTGAGGAGATATTCATTTACGAGCTGGGAGGTGCAGACTATGAAGTCAAAGACATCGTTCTTTAACATGGGACTTTTCAAAAGCAGCCTTAAACGCTTCTGGCCACTGTGGACGGCTCATTTTGCCGTATGGTTCATCATTCTTCCCGTCGTAGTCCTTATTAATAACATCAGCGGAACATATTTCCGGAACCTTACTCTTGAACTGCTCGACGGCATTATCGGCTTCCCTTCCGTGATATTCGCCTTCGTCATGGCCATCCTTTCGGCCATGGCAATGTACAGCTTCATGTACGCAAGCCGCAGCACCGGTCTTATCGCCTCGCTGCCGGTTAAGCGTGAGGCAGTGTTCGGCTCGGCATTCACGGCGGGCCTCCTGCCGGTTGTCGGCTCAAACCTTGTTATCGCCCTGCTGACGCTTCTGTGCTCCCTGGGCTGCGGCGGTGAGCTGGGGCTGGTGTTCAAGGCCATCGCAATATGGTTCGCGGTCTATTCCATGGAATATGTGGTGTTTTACGGCATCGCCTCCTTGACGGCAATGATGACCGGCAATCTTCTCGTTCTTCCCGTGCTCTATGTTATCTTCAACTTTTTATTCATCGGCATGGAACAGATAGTCCGCACGATCCTCTCCGCCTTTGTCTGGGGCATGGAGAATTACAGCCTGAGCTCCGTTCTTGAATTCCTCTGCCCTCTTATTTTCCTCGGTTCGAATCTGGACATGGCGCTTGAGTTCGAGCCCGGCTCCCAGCTGCTCGATCCCTTCTCAGGCTCTTATGACTATTCCGCCTGCACCTCAGTCAGCTTCGGCTCATGGTCCGTGCTGCTTATTTACTTCGCGGTCGGTATAGCGTTCTCGGCTATCGCCCTGCTAATGTTCCGCAAGCGCAGGATGGAATCGGCCGGCGACGTTATCGCGGTACCCTGCCTGCGGCCGGTGTTCAAATACGGCGTGACTGCCTGCACCGCCCTGTGCGGCGGACTGCTTCTGTTCGTCATCTTCTCCTCCGTATTTGACAGCCGCTCCGCGGCGCCGTTTATCATGATACCCTGCATGATCATATGCGCCTTTATCGGCTACTTCGGCTCGGAAATGCTGCTGAAAAAGAGCTTCCATGTGTTCCGCGGCGGCTGGACCGGCTTTATCGTTCTCTCCTGCCTCTGCGCCGTATTCACCTTCTGCTGTGATACGGACGTGCTTGGCGTCGGCAGGATCGTACCCGATCCGGACAAGGTCGAGAGCATCGAAGTTTACGACGCCGGCCTTATCTCAAACCGGGACGTTATCAAGCAGTTCACCGAGCTTCAGAAGGAGATCATTGACGACCGCGACCGCTATGTAGGGAATGATGATGCGTATGATTACGTCATGTTCCGGTACACTATGAAGGACGGCAGCGTTTTCAGCCGTCAGTACAACATAGCCGACGACGAAAACTACAAGGCATATTACGACATTATCTCGTCGCCCGAGGTGCAGTTAGAGAGATTTACCCCCCCTGTGCCCGTTGACATCGAGCACTGCACCGGCGGATACTTCTACAGTACCTTCTACAGCTATGACGAATTCGGCAACGAAACGTCCCATGATTATCGCTTCTCCCTTTCCCCCGAGCAGGCCGTTGATTTTTACGAAAACGCACTCATCCCGGATATCAAAAGCGGCAATAAGGTCATCGGGCGCAACGAATATCCCTATTACGCCGGCCTTGAGATCTATCTGACAGATAAAAACGTCAGCTCCGATTATGAATCCGCATCATTTAACGATTCTTTGTGTGTTGATATCAACTCCGAATGCACCAATTGCCTGCGGTGGATAAAGGATAATCTGGGCGTCGATCTCGTGGCTCTTGCCGCAGAATATGATACCCAGGAGCAATACTACGACTGATCCCGCTTATTTCTTATCCTCTCTTTATCTTTCTTCTTTCCTTACTCTCTGCCGTATCGGCAGAGAGTAAGGAAATTTTTTTGCTTTTTTTCAAACGCATCGCACTTCATCGCTTTAAATTATGTAGTTATGACTAAATATGCAGGAATACATTGACAAGTTTTTGTATACATTGTATAATATTTCTATCCGGAAAACAGAAACACAAAAATTAAATGAATGGAGAAATGAAATGGCAAAAGAAATTCTTGAAAAAGCAGGCTTCGGTACCCGCGCCGTGCATGCAGGCAACATCAGGGACGCCCAGTACGGCTCACTGACAATGCCCATCTATCAGACCTCGACCTTCTATTTCAAAGACTGTGAACAGGGCGGCCGCCGCTTTGCCGGCGAGGAGGACGGCTATATCTACAGCCGTCTCGGAAATCCTACCACCACGGTCCTTGAAAACAAGATCGCGGCGCTTGAGGGCGGAGAGGCCTGCGCCGCAGCAGCCTCAGGTATGGGCGCTATCTCGGCCTGCCTGTGGTCCATCGCAGGCGCGGGAAAGCACATCATCGCCGACGAGACCCTTTACGGCTGCACCTTCGCGCTGCTGCAGCACGGCATGACCCAGTACGGCGTTGAAGTCACCTTCACCGATCTGAGCAAGGTCGAAAACCTGACCGCCAACCTCAAAGAGAACACCGTTGCCGTGTATCTCGAAACTCCGGCAAACCCCAACCTTAAGATCACCGACATCGAGCTTCTGGCAAAGACCGCGCATGAGTACAACAGGGACATCAAGGTCGTCTGCGACAATACCTTTGCCTCCCCCGCCCTCCAGACTCCGCTTAAGCTCGGAGCCGACGTTGTAGTACATTCCGCGACCAAGTACCTCAACGGTCACGGCGATGTTATAGCCGGCTTCGTCGTCGGCTCTGCGGAGTTTATAACCAAGGTCAAGATGTTCGGTCTCAAGGACATGACCGGCGCCACGATGGGGCCCTTTGAGGCATGGCTAATCCTCCGCGGCCTCAAGACCCTCGAGATACGCGTTGCGCGTCACACAGAAAGCGCCAAGAAGATCGCTGAATACCTCTACAACAACGACAAGGTCGAGCAGGTCAATTATCCCGGTCTCCCCACTCACCCCGGACATGAGATCGCAAAGAAGCAGATGAAGGACTTCGGCGGTATGATATCCTTCGAGGTAAAGGGCGGCAAGGAAGCCGGCATGAAGCTGTGCAACTCCCTCAAGCTTTGCACTATCGCCGTATCCCTCGGCGACGCCGAAACGCTCGTCGAGCACCCCGCCTCCATGACCCATTCCACCTACGGTCCTGAGGATCTTAAGGCCGCCGGCATCTCCGCCGGACTTATCCGCCTCTCCGTAGGCCTCGAAAACGCCGAGGACATAATCGCCGATCTCGAGCAGGCCTTCGCTCAGATCTGATACCCAAAACCGCATTAAAAATAAGCCCTCGGATCGAGGGCTTATTTTTTCAGGGTATTAACATATCATTTGGTATTCAGCTTTTCCTCATTGCGCATTTTTGCACTGGCCGCAACGAGTCCGCCCAGAGCTACGAGGGCAATAACGTTGGGGATGACCATGAGCTGGTTGAACATATCGGTCAGCTCCCAAACGAGGTCGTTGGACAGAAGAGAGCCGAGGAACACGAACACAACCGCAATTATCGAGTAAGGAAGAACGGCCTTCTTGCCGAAGAGATACTCAACGTTGATGCGTCCGAAGAAATTCCAGCCGATGATGGTGGAGAATGCGAAGAACAGCAGGCATATCGCAACGAACGCACTGCCGATGCCGCTGCCGAACACACTGGAGAACGCAAGCTGTGCCAGGTTGGTCTTTGCAACGCCCAGCGCGGAGAGGTTTTCGGAGGTGGTCATGACACCCGCAAGGATGCCGTCGCCGGTGTACATGGTGGAGATAACGACAAGTGCGGTCATAGTGAGGACGATGAAGGTGTCGATGAACACACCCATCATTGCAACGACGCCCTGCTCGTGAGGTGTCTTGACCTTGGCCTGAGCGTGAGCATGGGGAGTCGAGCCCATACCGGCTTCATTGGAGAACAGGCCGCGCTTTACGCCCTGGCTGATCGCCTGCTTTATCGCATAGCCGAGGCCGCCGCCGACAACAGCGGTCGGATTGAAGGCATACTTGAAAATGAGGCCGAAGGTTTCGGGGATATACTGGATGCGGCATATGAGGATGATAAGACCGCCGACAATGTAGATGACCGCCATGATGGGGACTATCTTTTCCGCGACCGCAGCAACGCGCTGGACGCCGCCTACAAATATTACGGCGGAGATGCCCGCGATCACCAGACCGACGATCCATGTGGGGATACCGAAGGCAGTGTTGCAGGATTCGCCGATGGAGTTCGACTGCACCATTGCGCCCATGAAACCGAGCGCCAGGATGATTGCAACCGCGAAGAAGCCGGCCATGAACTTGCCGAATTTATTGTTGAAAGCGTGCTTTATGTAGTACACCGGGCCGCCTGATACGCTGCCGTCGGCGTTGACTACGCGGGTCTTCTGAGCCAGCACGGCCTCGGCGTAGATCGTAGCCATACCGAAGAAAGCGATGATCCACATCCAGAAGATAGCTCCGGGGCCGCCGACGAGGATAGCGCCGCAGGCACCGACGATGTTTCCGGTGCCGACCTGAGCGGCTATCGCGGTCGTCAGCGCCTGGAAAGAGCTGATTCCGCCTCGCTGTTTGCCGCCGTGCAGAGAAATGTTTCCGAACACGCTGCGCCACGCTTCACCGAAGCAGCGCACCTGGACGAACTTTGTCCTGATAGAGAAATACAAGCCGCAGCCAACAAGCAAAATAATGAGAATGTAGTCTGACAGGTAGCTGTTGATGGTCTGCACGATGCTGAGTAGGGTCTGTTCCATTTTTCTTTTCCTCCAAACAAAAAAACTGCTGAAAAAATCAGCAGCTCCGGAGACGTATCAGAAAACATATTAATACTTATGCTTTCTCTGTCCTTTTGCCTGAGAGATTCAGCTTTCGCCTTACACCTTCGGCACCCTTTCGGGATTCTCCAGAGCATCCTCCGCCTCCAGTCTCTTTCGATTCTTGAGGTTTCAACGGATTTAATGTGCTAAGATTAGCATACTAATTATATATTGTCAATAGGCTCTGCTTGTTAATTTTCAAATTATCCGTTTCATGCGTTCGATACATTTAATAGTTCGTTAACACAAAACCCCTCTGCATATAATACAATCATAGCATCTTCCGGAAAGGATTTTTTAACATGAAAAAAACAATTTCACTTATTCTTGCAGTCCTGATGCTGGGAAGCTGCCTGTGCTTTGCCGACAGCATCGAGGACAGCCGCGTAGTCATCGGCGCTGATCTGAACGAGGACGAGATCGCATATGTCTACGACTCGTTCGGCATTGACCGCAATGAGGTCAAGGAGCTCACTGTCACGAACTCCGATGAACGCGAATACCTTGAGGGGCTCGTTGATGACAGCCTTATCGGTTCGAAGTCCATCTCCTGCATCTATATAGAGGCTCTTGACGAGGGCGAGGGGCTTGACGTTTCGGTCAAGAACATCACCTGGTGCACTCCCGATATGTATATGAACGCCATGGTCACCGCCGGTATCACCGATGCAAACGTTAAGATCGCGGCCCCATTCAACGTATCCGGCACCGCCGCCCTTACAGGCATCTACAAGGCCTATGAGGACATCACCGGCAAGAAGCTCGACGAGGACGCAAAGCTCGTCGGCACTCAGGAGCTCGCCATCACGGCGGAGCTTGCCGATGAGATAGGCAGCGCAGACTCCACCTCCATAGTCAACGAGCTCAAGCTCATGCTCGACGAGACCCGGGAAATGACCGACGACGAGCTGCGCGAGGAGATCAAAAAGATCGCCGCCGAATACGACGTGAGCCTCACCGACAGTCAGATCGATCAGCTCATCAAGCTGTGCCGCTCCATGGAGAAGCTCGACACCGAAGCGCTCAAGCAGAAGGTCGAGGAGGTGCAGCAGTACCTCAAGGATATCGTGAAAAAGCACGGCGAGGTAAAGCAGTTCCTCGCCAACGTCGCCGACACGGTCACCGAATTTGTTAATAAGGTCATCGATTTCTTCAAGGGAATCTTTGAATAAGCTGTCCGAAGTCAAGCAAAAAAGCATCCTGCACAGTTCAAACCGTGCAGGATGCTTTCAGCGTGTCAAAAAAGTCCTCGAGACTTTTTTGCACGCTTCAAAAACGCCATGTTTTTTGTGAAATTACATTTCACGAAAAACCTCGCTGTGCTCGTCAAAAAGTCTGATAAATCAGACGTTTTTGATGGCTATTTATCCAATTCGAGAATTGCGCGGCGCCGCTGCCGGCGGCAGATGAATACGCTGCGCAATTTCCGCAGCCGCACAGTTTGCGCCCCGCCGCAATGCAGGGGCGCAAATTGTATCAGCGGCAAGGCGAGCAAGGGCACTTCAATTTCCCTCCTCGGAGCATAGCTCCTGCGGTTGGTTGCTGAAAACATGCCACCGGCATGTTTTCTTTACGCACCGACCCCCTCGAGCTCCCCCGTCCGTCGCTTCTCTCTATGCATTCATTTTTAGTTCTTTACAGTCTGAAAGCATCCTGCACAGTTCAAACCGTGCAGGATGCTTTTTATTTTATTTTTTCTCTGTCCGGTCACAGCGGCCGCTTTTTTATCTGAGCCCACTTGCGCGGATACATCGGATGGGTGGGCTTGACCTTCTCTATTATCACGGCGGCATGGCTTACGTCCGTGCCCGGTATTGTATATGTTATCGTGTCCCTAAGCTCGGCTCCGAGAATGTGCATCGCACCGCGCGCCTCGGAGACCTCCTGTGCGCAGCCGGGGCCCTTCATGGCGATAAACACGCCGCCGGCCTTCAGGAACGGCAGGCAGAGCTCGCAGAGGGTATTCAGCCGCGCCACGGCTCTGGATACTGCGATATCATAGGCTCCGCGCAGTTCAGCCGGAGCCTCCTCCGCTCTCGCGTGGATGCATGTGACGTCCTCAAAGCCGAGCTTTGCGCAGGTCTCCCTAAGGAAGTCCACCCGCTTATTGAGGCTGTCAAGCAGGGTCAGCTCAATGCTCGGCTCGGCGATCTTCAGCGGCAGGCCGGGAAAGCCTGCGCCGGTGCCAACATCGATGAGTCTTTTAGCCTTGAAATCATACATCCCCAGCAGTGCGGCACAGTCGAGAAAATGCAGCCTCGCCACGTCCTCAGCACCGCTTATGGCAGTGAGGTTCATGACCTTGTTGCGCTCGGCAAGGTATTCATAATAGCTCCTGTATTGCTCAAGGGCGCGCTCGCTTATATCAACGTCCAACTGAGCAAAACCGTTTTTCAGTATCTCTTCCATGTTTCCTCCGCCGCAGTGCTTTTGCACAGGAAAAATGAGCCGTAAGTTACGGCTCATTTTATCATATTCTTTTGTTATTGGCAATCAGGTAAAGAAATTATGGTCGCCTATGCTCATGACCCACGTCGTAGAGCTGTTCATACCGCCTTCCCAGTATCTTCCCACCTGGAAAAACAGCGCGTCACCAACGGTATTATAGCCCTCGTACACAAGCTTTGCGCACACAACGCTTATATCATAGGGATCGCGGTAAATGACGCCGTTCTGCGCGGGATTAAACTGCCCTGGCTGGAAAATAACATCTTTCAGAGTATCGGGGAAGCGGCTGCTTCCCATGCGGTTGAGTATCACATTGCCCACGCCTATCTGCCCCGCAACGGGCTGATTGCCGGATTCCCATGTGATGATCCTGCTCATCCAATAGATATCGTCTTCGTTATAGTACTCGTCCCCGCTTTGAAGGATCTGTTCGTTTGCCGTGCCTAAATCGTAAGCTCCCAGCTCCTCATTCCATGAAACGCTGAGCGTGAATATCTTCGCCACAGCATCCATCGGAACGATAAATGAGCCTTCGACTTCCATATAACCGTCGGGCAGGTAGAGGTATCTTCCGTTTGCGCTCATGTACTGGTCCGAGCTGCAAACCTCGATCACTATCCCTCCGACCTCAACAGTCAGTGTATTTATCTCATTGTCAAAATAAGCAGCGGTGTCATACCCCAAAACGGCGCTTATCGCTTCAAGGGATACATAGGTGTTGCTCCCGACGGTATAGCCGCGGCAGGAAAGAAGGCCGTCGACATACACCGGGGTCTCCGTGTAGCTGACACCGTTGTCAGTCTCCTCGGCAAAAGCAGAGCCGCAGAGGAAGACGCACAGCAAACAGATAACGAATACGAGTATGATACTGTACTTTTTGAGTTTACTCATATAACGCTCCTGTCAAATTAATTTGTTCGGCAAAACACCGAACGTTTGCCTAATAACTCTCAGGCATATTAATTATAACGGAACATTCGCAAGCAGGTAAATAGTGATATTGCACAAATGGGCTTGTGTCGATTTGTTGAATATCAACATACGTTCACTCTAAACCGCAAGATTTTGAGTCTCAAAAAGGCCAAAACACTGGATTTTGTGGCTTCAGCAAGTTGCACAAAGTTTTAATTTCGACGACATTTTGCAAAAAAACTGTAAAAATTATTACAAAGATTAATCATTTGTATAACGTTATGTAAATCATTTAAGTTATGTGAAATAATTATGTAAACCAAATCACCGTTTTTATATGCAGTTTTTAAGCGCCTTTGCAAGTTGATCCGGACATGAGGTCGGCTTTAGTCCGCAGCGGATTCCATCCATTCGTGCGATTGCTTCCTCCACAGTCATCCCCACCAGAAGTCTTGAAATCCCACTCAGGTTGCCGCTGCATCCGCCCGTGACCTCCACTTTCTCAATGCGCCCGTTTTCGACGTCTATTTCCATAAGTCGGGAGCAAACCCCCTTCGGTCTATATGTAATATGCATTTTTACACCTCATTTTTGAATATTATTAGGTTTACATAATATAGTTGACCTGAGCCTGATGGACTCAGATCGCCATGGCATATATACGCTACCACACATTACGACATAAGTACAGAGATATTTTTTCTTCCGGAGAAATATACTTACCTGAACGGAGGCGAGGACAAGGTGAAAAAGCTAAAGCTTATAACATTGGTGGTGCTTGCCGGACTGTGCCTGTACCTTTTTGCCCGGTATTTAGGCAATGACGGCAGCAGCATTTTTGTGAGCACCATGTCGCTCGCAGGCTCAGAACCTGATGAGGCATACCCCACCGGCACCCCGCTGGACTCTCCCGCTCCCTCCGTTACCGAAGCTCCGGTCAGACCGACCATAGTGCCGACCACCATATCCGGCGGGCTCGTCATTAAAAACTCCTCGGATCATACCGTGGACGCGGAGGAGCTTTTGGCGCAGGGCTGTTCCATCAGGCTTGAGGCTGACAAGCCGCAGATACTTATTATCCACACCCATTCCAGCGAGGCCTACTCCCCCGCCGGACTGGATAAATACGAGGATCTGGGCACCAATCGCACGCTTGATACTAATTATAATGTAATAAGGATAGGTAACGAGCTCACGGAGATATTTCAAAGCTATGGTCTGAACGTGATACACGATACGGGAGTTTACGATTATCCCAGCTACACCGGCTCTTATAACCGGAGCTGCGAGGCCATTGAGAAATATCTCGCCGATAATCCCAGTATCCAGATCGTCATCGACCTTCACAGGGATGCGCTGTGCTCGGATGAGATCACCTACAAGACCGAGGCCGATGAGGACGGCGTCTGCGCCTCCCAGATCATGATACTCATCGGAAGCGACTCGAGCGGCCTTGAGCATCCCGACTGGCAGCAAAACCTGCGGCTTGCGCTGTACCTGCAGAAAGCGGTGTGCAATGAGTATCCGAGCCTGATGAGGCCGGTGCAGCTCGTTTCCTACAGATACAATCAGAACCTGACCCACGGCTCCATGATCCTGGAGGTGGGCAGCAACGGCAATACCCTCCAGGAGGCGCTGGCCGCAATAAGGCTTTTCGGAAAGGCCGCCGGACCGGCTCTGGCAGAGCTCGTCGAATGAATATTACTATTGTAAAAACGCTCTCCGTTTTGCTATAATGTTACCGTAGAAATACAACGGAGGATAGAGTATGATAGGTTCAGGTCTCAAAAAACTTGCACGGGAAAACGGAATGAGCGTCGCTTCGGGAGTCGCCTACGGCGATTTCAGAGGCTACGCTGCCACTTTTTCCGAGGGCTCAGGCTACAAGCTTATTGCGGTCACCACAAAATTTCCCGACGAGCAGGCCGAAAACAGCTTCATGGATGAGCTGCACCGGCGGGATCTAAAAAAGGAGTTTCGTGTCCAGGAGCTCATTGTGTCTGACAACAGCATAGTTGTCAATTTCTATGACAGCATAGGCACAATGAAATACATAAGCTCTTTCTGCGACTTTTTCTTCCCTCTTCTGGTACAGTACGGCGCCGCAGGCGTCAATGTCTGCTCAGAATGCGGCGTCGAATTTTTCGGCGACGGGCGCTGGAAGCTCATTAACGGCGCCGCGTATCATCTGCACGAAAGCTGTGCCTCAAGTATTGCCGCCGGGGCCGCCGCACAGGAGCAGGCAGCCCGCGACGCTGACACCGGCACCGTCGGCGCGGGTATCATAGGCGCTCTGCTGGGTGCGCTTGTGGGTGCGATCCCATGGGCGATCCTGCTATATTTAGGATACTTTGCTGCCGTTGCAGGTCTTCTCATCGGCTGGCTCTCCAAAAAAGGCTATGAGCTTTTCCGCGGCAAAAGATGCAAGGCAAAGCTTTACATCGTTATCATCGCAAGCATTTTAAGCGTGCTCGTCGGCAATCTCGCCGTGGATTATTACAGCATGTTCAGCCTCATCCGCGACGGCCTGCTGCCGGAGCTGACATACGGCGATGTTTTCCCCTCCCTGCTTTATCTCTTCTCCGTCGACGACGCCTACAGAACGGCTACGCTCAGCAACGTCGGCCTCGGTCTTCTGTTCGCGCTGCTTGGTACCTACGGCATCCTCAGGGATATCCGTCACGAGACCTCCGGCATGAGGATGACCGATCTGGGTCTGAGATAATTACAGCGTCCATAAATAAGCATGAAAATGCAGCCTGTCTTGCCGATGACAGGCTGCATTTTTCCGCAAAAGACATGGATTATGGAATTAGGGGGATAGAAGAATTCATATGAAGCCGCTGTGCCGTCAGCAGCCTACGTTTATTATATTAACTTATTTGTTTTTTAAAGTCAAGCAAAATTGGTTATTTTATTTTTAAAATTTCCATTAATTAAAGGCGGCATCGCAGATACCGCCTTTTTCAACTAAAAAACTATATGATTCTCTTGGCTCCCGTGTAGTGGTTTATGTAGTAGCTTGAGCCCTCCAGAGCGGTGATGCATACGCAGCCCTTACCGGAGGAGGCGTGGATGAAGTATCCGTCGCCTATGTACATACCCACATGGCCGATAGGGTCGACGCTGTCCGAGAAGAACACAAGGTCGCCGGGCTGGAGCTGGCTCTTGGATACGGACACGCCGTTGTTGGCATACTGAAGGCTTGCCCTGCGCTGAAGCTGATAGCCGTACTGCTGATAGACGTAGTACACAAAGCCCGAGCAGTCAAAGCCCTTGGGCGATGTGCCGCCCCAGACATAGGGCGTGCCGAGGTATTCCTTGGCGGTGGCGACGATCTGGTCTGCCAGAGCATTGCTGGTGCCGAGCTTTACATAGTCGGCGCTGATATAGCCTTTAAGCCCCTTGTATGTGACAGCATACCAGTTGCCGGTCTGTCCCGTGACATTGACCTGGATGCCCTTGTTGTAATAGCCTATGACCGAATAACCGGTTCCCGGGCCGCTTCTCATGCGGACGCCGTTGCCGGTGATGGTACCGACGCTGTCCATGGTCTTTTCGGGCTCTGAAACGGCGGCGGCGCCGACCTTGACATAGTCCTTTTTCATGTAGCCGTACTTGCCGTTTATGCTGATCTCGTACCAGCCGTCGTATTCACCGCTTATCTTTACTTCGGTTCCCTTGTTGTAGCTGCCGATGACCGCGAAGTCAGTGGATGGGCCCATCCTCATCCGGACGGCGCTGCCGTTGACGCTTCCGCTTTTGGCAGTGCTGTAAACATTATCAGGGCTGATGCGTATATAACTTGCGGAAACATAGCCGGTCTTGCCGTTATAGCTGACCTTATACCAGCCGTCAACGGAGCCCGAGACCTTCATTGTAACACCGTTTGAGTAATAGCCGAGAATGCTGCTGCTCGTGTTCGGCTGGCTTCTCATACGCACGCTGGTGCCTATGATCGCGCCGTTGAAGCCGTCGGCGCCCGGTGTCGGCGACGGGGTCTCCGCAGGCTTTGACGTATCCGCGGAGGATGTGACGGAAAGAGTCATATAGTCCGCGCTGACGTAGCCGGTCTTGCCGCTGTAGGAAACTGCGTACCAGTTGCCGGCAGCGCCGGTTATCTTCATCTGCGTACCCTTGTCATAGGTGCCTATGATGGAATAAGAGGTGCCCGCGCCGCTTCTCATGCGCACGTCGCTTCCGCTTATGGTGCCGGTGCCGAAGGAACCGCTGACCTCGCCAGCGGCGCTGAGGTACTGCGCAGAGGCATAGCCGACGGTATTTTTGTAAACTATCTTGCTCCAGCCGTTTGATGTGGACTGGACGATGACCTCCGCGCCCTTGGGCATGGTCATTATTATTGAATTGCCCGTACCCGCGCCGGTACGCATATTAAGAGCCGCCGTGGTTTTGGCTCCGCTGATTCCTGCCGCGCCCGCAGGGATAATAAACAGTGATACACTAAGTATAACTGCAAGCACTATGCTTATCGCTCGTTTTTTCATGTTGAATTCTCCGTAAATTATGCTTAATATGTCAAAACGTAATCAAATTGTAACATAAAGGGCGAATTATGTCAACATCCTAAGCTTACCAATACGGTCATCTGATGTAAAAATTCTATGAATTCAGGAAAAATCCGCCGAACAACAATATATTGTGCCCAGAGTAATATTTTACAAATAGTTATTGTATATAGGGCCGAGAACGTGTAATTTACGGTTTTCTTTTACCAAGCTTTATGCTATACTGTCAGCATAGAAAACAGTATGGGCGCGTTAAACGGCTTTCGACCGGCTCTTATTGGCAGCCGGTGGATTTGCCGATATAATAATTTCCCGAGGGGTCAAATATATGAAGCAGACAGAATTTGGACTTAAGCTGATATCGATAATCCTGTGCATCACGATGGCGCTGCCTCTGTGCGCCTGCTCAAACGACGAGCCGAAGCAGAAGCAGGTCTTTGCGATGGACACCGTTATGACTCTCACCGCTTACGGCAAAAACGCTGACGCGGGGCTCGAGGGCGCCGCCGGCATCATAAACTCCCTTGACGGTATGCTCGACCCCGACTCAGAGGGCAGCTACACTACCCTTTTGAACAACGCCGATGGCTCGGACGTCGTCGTCACTCCTCAGGTCGCGGAGATGCTCTCCACTGCCCTGAGCGTATGCAAGCTCTCCGGCGGAGCGCTCGATCTGTCTGTCTACCCCATTTACGAGGCATGGGGCGAATTCAAAGAGGAGACCGGCAGGATCCCCGACAGCGATGAGCTCAGCGAGCTCAGGAAGAATCTTCATTTCTCCGAGATGGAGATCACCGATTTCGAGGGTGAATCCAACTACTCGGTGCGCATACCGGCCGGCACTCAGATAAGCTTCGGCGCAGTCGCCAAGGGCTGCGCCTCGAAATATGCCATCGACGCCATGCGCAAGGCCGGCGTTGAAAGCGGCATAGTCTCCCTCGGCGGCAATGTCCAGACCCTCGGCCTCAAGCCTGACGGCTCAAACTGGACGATAGCCGTGGAGGATCCTAACGATACGGGCTCTTACATCGGCACCCTGAGCGTCGGTGAGACCGCCGTTGTCACCAGCGGCAGCTATCAGCGCTATTTCGTCGGAAGCGACGGCGTTAAATACCATCATCTTATCGACCCCTCAACGGGCAAGCCCGCAGAAAACGGTCTCGTTTCCGTAACTGTCGTGTGCTCCGACGGCACTCTGGCCGACTGCCTTTCCACTGCCATGTTCATCCTCGGCGAGGATGCGGCAATAAAATACTGGCGGGATAACGGCGGCTTTGACATGATAATGATCACCGATGATAACCGCGTTGTCTGTACCAGAGGCCTTATCGAGGTGTTTACCCTCAGCAATAAGGATAACTATACCGTCAGCATGGTGGAGTGATATGACAGACCGTGAATTTTTCCGGCAGGACGCTCTGACGCTGGCTCCCGCGCTTTTGGGCAAGATGCTCGTTCGTCGTATGCCCGACGGCAGCGAGATGCGGCTGCGCATAACCGAAACGGAGGCTTACTGCGGCGTTGAGGACACGGCCTGCCACGCCCACAAGGGCAAGACCGGCCGCAGCGAGATCCTGTGGCGCGACGGCGGCACGATCTATGTCTACCTCTGCTACGGTATGCACAACCTCATGAATATTGTTTCCGGCCGTGAGGGCGAGCCGCAGGCGGTGCTTATACGCTGCTGCGAGGGCTATGAAGGCCCCGGTAAGCTGACGAAAGCGCTCTGTATAGACCGCAGCTTCAACGGCGCAGATATCCTCGCCTGCGACGGGCTGCGCCTTGAGGATGACGGCATTAAGGTTAACATAACATCGGATAAGCGCGTCGGTATCGCCTATGCGGACGAGGCCGACCGCGAGGCTCTGTGGAGATTTAAGCTGACGTAATATGGCATATTTGGATACTGACGTAAGATACTGCAAGGGCATAGGCGAGAAGAAGGCGCGGCTTCTGAACAAGCTCGGCGTCTTCACCGTCCATGACCTTGTTTCTTATTTCCCGAGGAAATACGAGGATCGCAGCCAGTTCAAGCCTATCGCTCTGACCTGCGACGGCGAGGTCGCCTGCATCAAGGCCCTTGTTGCCGATACCCCGCGTCTTATGCGTATCCGCAGGGGCATGGAGCTTGTTAAATTCCGTGTGGTGGACGAGAGTGGCTCGGTTGACATAACATATTTCAACCAGCCATATATGAAGGACGCCGTACATCGCGGCGGCTGTTATAATTTCTACGGGAAAGTAATTTTTGCCGGTTCAAAGCGCACCATGTCAAACCCCGTACATGAACCGGAGGACGCGCCCTGCGGCGTTACAGGCAGGATCATTCCCCTGTACAGGCTCACAACGGGGCTTTCGCAGAAGCTGGTTATGAACGCGGTGCGGCAGGCTCTTGACGCCTGCGGCGACGAGCTTCCCGAGGTGCTTCCCGAGAGCCTCAGGAAAAAATACCGGCTTGCGCAGGTAGGCTACGCATACGAAAACATCCACTTCCCCACTGATTTCGAGGCGCTTGAGCTTGCCCGCAGGCGGCTAATATTCGAGGAGCTTTTCCTGCTGGCGTGTGCGCTCGGCAAAATGAAGGGCGGGCACAGCAAGGCCGAGGGCATAAAAATGCAGCCCGTGGAGCTTCGGGAGTTTTTTGACTCCCTCCCCTTTTCCCCCACGGGAGCTCAGCTTCGGGCAGTCAGCGAAGCATTGGGCGATATGCAGTCGGGCAAGGCGATGAACAGGCTCATTCAGGGCGACGTCGGCAGCGGCAAGACTCTCGTGGCCGCGGCTCTGATATGGTATACATGGAAAAACGGCTTCTCAAGCGCCTTTATGGCGCCTACGGAGATACTCGCGCAGCAGCATTTCGATACGCTCAGCAGCTTTCTCGCCCCCTTCGGCATGAGACTCGGAAAGCTCACCGGAGCCATGACCGCAAAGCAGAAGCGCGAGGTCAAGGCTCTGCTCAAAAACGGAGAGATCGACCTTATCATCGGCACCCACGCCCTGTTTTCCGAGGATGTGGAGTACAGCCGTCTCGGTCTCGTCGTTACCGACGAGCAGCACCGCTTCGGCGTTAATCAGCGCTCCAGCCTCATCTCCAAGGGCGACAAGCCGCACGTTCTTGTCATGTCCGCGACGCCCATACCGCGAACGCTGGCGCTCATTATCTACGGTGATCTGGACATCTCCGTCATCGACGAGCTTCCCCCCGGCAGACAGAAGGTCGACACCTTCGCCGTGACCGAGAGCTACAGGACGCGCCTTAACGGCTTTATCCGCAGGCTCGTCGGCGAGGGTCGCCAGGTATTCGTCGTTTGCCCCATGATCGAGGACAACGATGAGCTGCCGCAGAACGTCAAATCGGCGCAGGAGCACGCTGCCGAGCTTCAGAGGTATTTCCCCGATCTCAGGGTCGCCTGCGTCCACGGCGGTATGAAATCGAAAGAGAAAAACAATATTATGTCAACCTTCGTTGCCGGAGACATAGACATTCTCGTATCGACGACGGTCATTGAGGTCGGCGTCGACGTTCCCAACGCGGCGCTCATGATAATAGAGAACGCCGACCGCTTCGGGCTCAGCCAGCTCCACCAGCTTCGCGGCAGAGTAGGCCGCGGCAATCACAAGAGCTATTGCGTTTTGGTCTCGGACACCGATAACCCCGACTCGGAGGCACGGCTCAAGATAATGACAAAAACCAACGATGGCTTCAAGATCTCCGAGGAGGACTTGCGGCTCCGCGGTCCCGGCGATTTCTTCGGCTCAAGGCAGCACGGTCTGCCTGCCATGCACGTTGCCGACCTGTGCTCGGACATGAATGTTTTGCAGACCGCGCAGACCGCCGCGCAGGAGCTATTAGTGCAGGATCCTGAACTTGAGCTGCCGGAACACGCGGCGCTCAAGGCCGCCGTTGAACGCTTGTTTGATCTCAGCAGCGACACTCTTAACTAATATTATGTAAACTTAATACCGTGCAAAAACCGACTGCCTTTATTAAGACAGCCGGTTTTTCTCAGTCAAGAGCTTCGTCTAAGATTTTATATATTATGTAAACTGCTGCAATGAATGCAAGGATCACCGCTATGTGCGGACTCATGAGCACTGCGGTCGTGGAATTCGGTATCAGCAGGTACGCGGCCCCGGCAATACCAAGCACTGCAATAACGGAAAGTATGATTTTCACCGGCCTTCCGGCAAAAACGTTCTTAGTTATGTAAACCACTATCAGCACTGCCAGAAGCACGATACAAACGCCAGTGATGAGCTCGGATACGGTCAGCGGAACATGAGTCCAGTCCTCGCCTTTAATGAGCTGTCCGATAACGCTGAACACTGTCCATATGGCGCAGCCTGCGCAGATTGCAGGCAAAATATCACGGATTCCGGTCAAAACACGCTGTATCGGGCTCAATTGAGGCATTTCACTTATCACCGCATCGCAGAAGGCCTTGTAATCCTCCCCTACGATCTCAGCGGCAGAAAGCCCCCTATTTTCACCGTCCAGCAGCATTTGTGTTGTATCGCGGCGCACAAGCTCCTGACTGTAGTCGCTTATGTTTCCATTTCTTATGTAAACCACTATATCTGTCAGTATATCGTTGGTCTCTTTACTTAGCTTCTTCTCTGCCTCGTTGTTTTCTTCACGCAGCAACTTTGAACGCTTACTCATCACATTTCCTCCTTAAGCAGTCTGTTGACTGCGTTTTCCAGCTCCCGATAGCTCTCAACAAAGCCCGCAAGTTCCTTCCTCCCCGCCTCGCTGAGAGAATAATACTTGCGCTTGGGGCCAAGCTCCGAGGCTCTGTACTCGGTGTGCACAAGGCCGTTTTTTTCAAGCCTCAGCAGCAGCGGATATATGGTTCCCTCTGCTATCCTTCCGAAGCCGTAGCTGCCGAGAGTTTCGGCTATCTCATAGCCGTAGGTCTCGCGGCGGCCGATGATCGCCAATATACAACCCTCCAGGGTCCCCTTCAGCATCTGCGACGGTATCAAATTACCACCTCTATCTTGCTTTACATAGTAGTTGAGTATATTGTAATGCATAGTAGCCTGCTTGTCAACAAAAAACTGCTTAATATACACAAAAAGAGTAAAGATGTCTTTTCAAAAAAGACATCTTTACTCTTAACTGAATCATATAAAATACAGCAGTATCAGTGCAGCGGCAATGCCGCTGCCGAACAGCGAGGACAGTATCATTATAAGTCCCATATGCTTTTTCGTAGCTTTTTTTGGCTGCAGCCTTCCCACATAGGAATCGGCGGCCTGCCTTGCCTCGCTCAAAAGCTGTGTGCGGCTCACGCCTGCGGTCTTCATATAATCCTCGCGGACGATGAATATCGCCTCCTCAAACACACGCGGGTCCGGTGATTTCACCACTATCACTCTTTTTGCAACTCCCTTTACCACATCCGCCGCCTCCCGAAATTTTGTCTCTTGTGCATAGTTTAACCGTTTTTGCATCGTCATATACCTATGACCGCTCCTCAACACGAATTGCCAGCACAGTCATGTCGTCGCAGCTTCCGCAGTTCTTCTCGGCCTCGCGCAGAGTATCCTTTGCGAGCTTCTTCATATCGGTACCGGCAGAGCCGAGCAGGCCGCGCAGCCATGCGTCATCGTCGTCGCCGACGACACCGTCCGAGGCGATTATCGCCGTGCTGCCGGGCTTTAGTCGCATCCGCACAACGTCCGGCGCGGCTCCGGCCGAGCCGCTTAGCCCCGGCGCAAAGGTCTCGCACTTTATGCGGCGGATGCTTTTGCCGTTCATAACGTAGCTGGGCGCGGCGCCGTATTTATAAAAGCAGGTCTCGCCGGTGAACAGGTCGACGCACATCAGATCCACGGTCGCAAAGCCCCAGTTATCACCGCATTTGAGCAGCATGACCGAGTTTAGCGTTTTCATTGCCACGGAGGGGTCGATACCCGCGCGCAGGAACTTCTCCAGAATGTCAATGACCTCCTGGCTCTCTTTCGCGGCCTCCGGACCGCAGCCCATGCCGTCGGAAAGTATCACGCACAGCACGCCTGCGTCGGTCTTGAAATATGTGCCCCTGTCGCCGCTCACCTTCTCACCCTTTTTCTTCATCGCGGCAATACCCACGGATACAGCCAGAGGCTCCGCCTCCATGAGCGTCAGCTTCGCGCTGCTGTCTGCGTTTGATCTCGGCCTGCACAGCCGCATTCCCAGCACTGTCGACAGCTTATCAAGGTAATCGGGTTCTTTGAGAAGCTTTGAGAGCGTTCCGCTCTCGATGACGGCTCTCAGCCTGCCACGCCCGTCGCGGTAAACGGCCGCGTCCGCGTCGATGTCCATGGTCAGCAGATAGCGTATGAGCCGGCGCTCTGCAAGGTGATCGGCGCCGTTAGTGCCCGCAAGCTCGCGTGATACGGTTTCGAGTATCTCCGCCATATCCGAGTACTGCCCCCACGCAGTATCCCGGCTCTCCCGCAGGCGGGCCGCAAACTGCCTCCTGTACGCCGCCGCCCGCAGCTCACCGTTTACAGCCGTTACGAATGCCTCGGGCGTCCTGCACTTCTCGGAAAAACGTCTGGGTATGTCTTCGAGCTGCAATGTCCCCCGCTGAAGCATCGCGCCCGTTGCGTCGTTCAGCGCCGACAGGGTGTCAAGATAATCCCTGTTCCAGCAGCGGTTTTTCTCCTTGCAGCTAATGCACACCGTATCCGCCGCCCGGTCGAATACCTTGGCGGGGTCTGAGTCGTTATGCGGCTCCTCCACATTTCGCCGCACTATCTCGTAAAGGCTGCTGTAAGCGGAGCTAAGGCTCATCACCCTGCCGGATACATAGCGACGCAGTCCCGATTCTCCGCTGCCGCTGACCACGGGCTGGAGTATTGAGCCGGCACGGTTTAAAAAGCCGGAGGGAAGCAGGATAAAGATGACGGAGGCGCAGAACACCTCGAACAGCGAATATATCTGCGGCCCCGCGCCCCATGTGCAGGCGACGGCGGAAGCGTTCGCAAGAATGAACGCCAGCAGGAAAACGATCCTGCCATGACGGTTGAACAGCCCCGAGAGAAGCCCCGCGAAAGCATAAGCCATGGTATAGAAGGGCAGCCCGCCCTGAACCATGTCCATCGCAAGTCCGAAGGCCGTGCCCACGGTGCAGCCGGTCAGCATACCGCAGCGCAGGCTGCAGGTCATCACCATGAGCAGGGACAGCAGACGGCCGATCGATATCGCGTCGAAGATCTTGAGTCCGGACAGAGCCATAAGAAAGGCCGCCACGGTTATCAGTACTGCGCTTGCGTGGCGTATTTCCTCGGCCTCCGTCGTATTCTCCTGCTCCGACAGTGCCTCGCGGAAAAACCAGCAGCCGCCGAAGGCAAATGCCGTTTCAAGGAATATCACCGCCGCTGCCGGAGCTTCGGACAGCAGGGTCATAAAGCTCGACAGCACGCCGGTGGCCAGCGTTACCGCCCCTGCGGTGACGGGCGCAAAGAGCCTGCTTTGAAAAATCTTTGAATCCTGAAACGCAAATTCTATGGTGTACACGAGCACCACAGAGGCGAGATAGCGTATCCCCCATGACAGGCCGCCGCTCACTATGTACCCCAGCGCAGCCCCCGCAAGACAGCATACTCCGTTGAGCCCCGCTCCGGACGCCGCCACCGCGGCAATACCGAAGGGGCCAGCCGCTCCGAGCAGCCTTGCCCCGGCGAGAACAAATCCGCTGATAAAGTGTATAACCGCCCACGCGCCCGCAATTACCTCCGGAGAGCTGCGCTCCGCCGCGCTCCTCCTGACCGCCGTTCTGAACGCCGCTATAGAGCCTTTAACATCCATATTCATCCCTCCGTAAGTTTACATAAGATATTATTTATTATACTTATGTAATTCTCCGAAGACTGTCACAAGGCGCTGTTGATTATTGTTGTTTGCAGTGGGGAAATACGGAGAAATACTAATGGGCCCCTGTATTTAACTGGCTCAGAGGAAATAAAAAATGCAGGATATTTCATCCTGCATTTTTCATTTATCGCTTATCTTACGAAATTTGTTTTAACACGGGGCTCGGTCTCGGGCTGTGCAAGTCCCTCCCGCCTGCCCGCATCTATTGATTTGAGCAGCCACGCCATATTGCGGCCGAGGGTGCGCATCATCTGCATTCCCTCAAGGTCCTGCGCGACCTCCTCCGGATTTGTGCCGTGGACCATGTTCCAGTAGCCGGAGGAAACGAGCGGCATCTCGGCAATGGTCATGTATTTATTAAGCCCGTCAAGCGCCGCCGTCGCACCCGCCCTGCGGCAGGAAACGACCGCCGCACCCGGTTTCAGACGGTGCTCTCCGGCCCAGAAAAAGCGGTCGAGAAAACTCTTCATATCGCCGGGTATGCCCGCGTAATGCACCGGTGCACCGAAAACGTAGGCGTCGCAGCCTTCGGCGATGTCGAGGGCGTCATTGACCCTGTCGTCAAATATGCAGCGTGAGCTGCCGTAGCAGCCATTGCAGCCTGTGCAGCCTGAAAGCGGTTCCACCCCGATGTGAAAAAGCTCCGTGTCTATCCCCTCCGCCCTAAGTGTTTTTTCCACCTCGCGCAGAGCCGTGTAAGTGCAGCCGTGCTCATTGGGGCTTCCGTTTATCAGCAGTACCTTCATAAATCACCCTCCTCAGGGATTTTTCACCTGTATTCTAAATTATAATGCAGGCTACGTCAATATCTCTGTTCGTCAAATAACATTATGCACAAAAGCTTCGGCGCATCTTCGTTGAAAATACAAAAAACAGCACCCTGTTTGTCATAACAGTAAACAAGCAGGGTGCTGCTTCAGCCAAAGCTTAGCTTTAATTTATCAGAGCTGCTTCTGGGCGTTAATCTTAACGCCGGGGCCCATGGTGGAAGCGGTAACACAGGACTTGATGTACTGGCCCTTGGCTGCCGCGGGCTTTGCCTTGATGATAGCGCCGATGAGAGCCGCATAGTTTTCATACAGCTTGTCTGCGCCGAAAGATACCTTGCCGATGGGGCAGTGAATGATGTTGGTCTTGTCCAGACGGTACTCGACCTTACCTGCCTTGGACTCCTTGATCGCCTGAGCGAGGTTGGGAGTTACGGTGCCGGCCTTGGGAGAGGGCATCAGGCCCTTGGGGCCGAGGACCTTACCGAGACGGCCGACGGTGCCCATCATGTCGGGGCTGGCGATAACGGTATCGAACTCGAACCAGTTCTCCTTCTGGATCTTCTCTACGAGATCCATGCCGCCTGCATAGTCGGCGCCTGCCGCCAGAGCCTCTTCCTTGCGCTCCTCCTTGCAGAACACCAGGACGCGGACGGTCTTGCCGGTGCCGTTGGGAAGGACGATAGCGCCGCGGACCTGCTGGTCTGCGTGACGGCCGTCAACGCCGAGCTTGACGTGCAGCTCGACGGTCTCGTCGAACTTTGCCTTGCTTGCCTTTATTACCAGGCCGAATGCCTCCATGGGATCATAGAGGGCCTGCTTATCTATGAGCTTTGCGCTCTCTTTATAATTTTTACCTCTAAACAATTTCGTTTCCTCCTAATAATGTGGTTGAGTCGGAATTAATCCTCCCACTTTGCCTTTCCTCAGTCGCCTACCAAAACGCCCATGGAACGGCAGGTACCTGCGATCATGCTCATTGCAGACTCGATGTCGGTGCAGTTGAGGTCGGGCATCTTCTGCTCTGCGATCTTGCGGAGATCTTCCTTGCTGATGGTTGCGACCTTGTCCCTCTGGGGAACGCCGGAAGCAGTTTCGATACCGCACGCCTTCTTGATCAGCAGTGCTGCAGGGGGGGTCTTTGTGATGAAGGTAAAGCTGCGGTCGGAGTAAACGGTGATGACGACAGGGATCATCATGCCCATATCGCCCTTGGTGCGCTCGTTAAAATCCTTGGTGAACTGGCCGATATTTACGCCGTACTGACCAAGTGCGGGACCTACAGGGGGAGCCGGAGTTGCCTTGCCTGCGGGAACCTGGAATCTGACATATCCAACTATTTTCTGTGCCATTATTCAGCACCTCTTTCTTATTATTCTTTGATTTCCTCGACCTGATCCAGCTCAAGGTCGACGGGGGTCTCTCTGCCGAACATTGAGACCACGACACGGACTCTGTCCTTATCGGGCTCGAGCTCCTCAACAACGCCGAGGAAGCCTGCAAGGGGACCGTCAATGACCTTGACGGTATCGCCGATCTGGTAGCCCGTAACGATTTCATGGCGTTCGACGCCGAGATCGTAGATTTCCTGCTCCGTAAGGGGAACGGCCTTGCCGCCCGCGCCGACGAAGCCGGTCGCACCGCGGACATTGTGGATAAGATGCCAGCTCTCATCGGTCAGCACCATCTTGCACAGAACGTAGCCGGGGAACACCTTGCGCTCAACGGTTTTTTCGCCGGCGTCGGTATACTCGGTGACGGTCTCCATGGGGATGTTGACCTCGAGGATCAGATCCTGCATCCTGCGGTTTTCAGCAGCCTTCATGATGGCGGCTGCGACTGCGTTTTCATAACCGGAATAGGTATGGATCACATACCATTTTGCGTCTTCTGCCATAACCGTTAACCCGCAAGTTCGAAGATAACGTTAACAATCAGTCCCGCGACTTCGTCGAAGCCCCAGAGGACGACTGCGGCAACTGCCATAACGACAAGCGCCACGCAGGTATTGGTAGCAAGCTGCTTGGGCGTAGGCCATATGACCTTCTTGAGCTCGCTGCGCATCTCGCGGAACCACTTGCCTATGCGCTGGAAGAAACCAAGCTTTTTATCTTCTTTCTTGACTGCGGCGGTGTTTTTGACAGGAGCGTTCTTTTTCTTGTCTTCAGCCATTTTTGCACTCATCCTTTCAGAAAGTTACTTGGTTTCGACGTGCTTGGTGTGCTTTCTGCA
>OLSB01001217.1_pt1 | contig 26110 bp, 30 predicted proteins | sample 1672071 | NCBI WGS metagenome assembly OLSB01 (sample SAMEA3136642, study PRJEB25190) | human gut metagenome | biome: human gut; feature: human-associated habitat; material: faeces | place: Austria | collected 2013 | reverse complement strand
AACAGCCTAAAGAGCAGTAATAAACCAATTATATGTTTATAAGCCGCCTTTTTTGGCGGCTTATGTCAACGTATAGCTTTTTAACAACAAAATTCGATTTTTTTCAAGTCTTGTAATTTGCTTTAAACGAGTGTATTAAATATATGGGTGATATCATGAATGATTTTAATGAACTAATTTTAACTAACAATTCTTTAGCCTTAAAAGAAATTTTAAATTTTAACTTTATTTTTTAATTTTAATTTTTGAGTTATAATATTTATAGTGGTCATATTGAGATTAAGAAATAAAATAATTTTATATGCTTTTATTTTATTATGTTTTATGATTTTATCATATTCTATTTATAATTAGTTGTTTGGAAGTTAGATTCCAATAATACAAATAAACAAATAGAAGAAGTTCAAAAACAGTTAAAGTAGAAGAAGTAATAGACACTGAAAATACTGAAATCATAGAACCAGTAGAAGAAATACCAAAATCTAATCCATATTGGGATTATATAAAAATGAATATGATAGATATTAACTTTAATGAATTAAAAAACATTAATAACGATGTTAAAGGTTGGATCAAAGTAAATGGCACTAATATAAATTATCCTTTCGTGCAATCTAAAAATAATAAATATTATTTAACACATAGTTTTGATAAATCTTATAATTCAGCTGGTTGGTTATTTCTAGATTATAGAAATACTATTAATAATAATAAAAATACTATTATTTATGCACATGGTAGAAATGATAAAACTATGTTTGGATCATTAAGAACTGTATTAACTAAAAACTGGTTATCTAATACAAATAACTATATAATAAAAATATCTACTGAAAAAGAAAATAGTTTATGGCAGATATTTAGTACTTATCATATACCTACTACTAGTGATTATTTACAAACTAATTTTGAAAGTGATAGAGAATATCAAGAATTTTTGGATATGATTAAAAATAGAAGTAGTTATAACTTTAATACAAGTGTTAATTCTAATGATAATATTCTTACTTTATCTACATGTTATAATAATAGTGATAAAATAGTAGTTCATGCTAAACTTATTAAAAAAGAGCAAAAATAAAAAGATTGGATAATATATAATCTGATACTTATTATATATTATGGTGTCCCAATCTTTTTTCGTTTTGATAATTTCAGAGAAAAATTGATGAAAAAATCAAAATATAGTCAAATCGGTTAACTACTCCCGATACATAGATTATACCACAAATTTTTGATTTTGTACTAATTAAATTTATTTATTTTTCAAAAATTGAATTAAATATATCACTACTTATATTAATTACATCATTCATTTTTATAATACTATTATCTTTAAACTTTATTATTTCATTAACTGAATCAATTCTTTTTATAACACCTATTTTGTTAATATATTTACCACCATTCTTTTTTTTATCTTGAATAAAATAAGTAATTATTACTTCATTATTGTCTTTAATATGTTCGTTAAGATAATTTAACTTACTATTTATCATCTCTTTTAATCCTTCATCAATTTCAATTCTTTTATCTGTTAATCTAGCAGTTTCTTTTACAGCTTCATCATAACCAACTAAAGCAGCAAAAGGAGCAAACTGAGCAGACCTTGAATCAATTCCTAAATGCTGATGTTTAGATATAGGTCTATTTAAATTGATAATATCATCATAATTATTCATCCTTTATGTCCTCCAACTTCTTCATTTCTTTCTTTAGCAGTTGCTCCTTCTTCTAAATTCATACCTTTTAAAATTGCATTTTTACCATATTTTCTTTTTATATTAAGTAGTGTCTTTTGAATCTTTTTTTCTTCTTGTTCTTCTTTTATGTTTTTTTCTTTTTGTTTATTAAAAGTTTCATAATTAGTAAATATATCTAATTGTTCTGCTACTACTTTATTTTCCTTATAGTCTTCATCAACTAAATTACAAGCTGTTAAATTAATTCTTCTAACTAATAATATAGGATTAGTAATCCTATCATAAAGTTTTATTACTTCGTTTGTAATTATTTTAGTAGATGATGTCATGTGATCAATGTTAATAGTACCATGTGAATGTTTTGGAACACTTCTTCCATAATTATCAATTGTTATATCTCCATTATATAATCTAGCAATTTGTGGATTAGCTAGATTTTCTATATCATAACCAATAGTTAAAACTAGTTGATTAGTTTTAAGATGTTTTTCTACTAAGTCTAAAACTAAATTATCTGCCATTTCTCTAACAATTAATTTTGCTTTTTCAAATGTATAAGGACTATGCAACACTTGTCCTTGACTTATACTACTTGAAGCAGGTTTATAACTTTTTGCTTCTTTAATAGTACACGGTTCATAACCCCAAGCATGATCTATTAAAAATTCTGCATTTACTCCAAATAATTTAAATAATAAATCTTCGTTATTAATAGACATTCTTGCTACATCACCCATAGTAAACATATTATTCGCTTCTAACTTTTTTTGATATCCTTTACCTACTCTCCAAAAGTCAGTAAGTGGCTTATGATTCCATAACTCTTTTTTATAAGTCATTTCATCAAGTCTTGCCATTCTTACTCCAAATTCATTAGGTTTCATTTTTTTAGCAGTAATATCCATAGCAACTTTTGCAAGATACATATTAGTTCCTATTCCAGCTGTTGCTGTTATTCCTGTTGTTTTATATACATCTTCTATCATTTTAATAACTAATTCTTCTGGTGTCATTTTATAAAAACTTAAATAATTAGTAATATCACAAAATACTTCATCTATAGAATATACAAGTATATCTTCTGGTGCAATGTATTTTAAATAAACATTATAAATTTCTGTACTATATCTCATATAAAGTTTCATTCTAGGAACAGCTTTTATAAAATCTAATTCTAAAGATTTATTATTGTTTAATTCAGATGCAATATAAGATTTTCCAGTAAAAGGTTTATAATTATTATTTTTTCTTCTTTGATAATTTACTTCTTTAACTTTTTGCTTCGCTTCAAACAGTCTACATCTTCCAGATAAACCATAAGATTTTAATGATGGTGATACAGCTAAACAAATAGTTTTATCTGTTCTTGATTCATCTGCTACTACTAAGTTTGTATCAAGAGGATCAAGTCCTCTTTCTCTACATTCTACAGATGCATAAAAACTTTTTAAATCAATACACATATATATTTTATTCACTATATCACCACCAATTTTTTTAAAGAATCCATATATAATATTATATCATGAAATTCTTTTATCAAATTTTAAACATCTAAATAATCTTCTTCTTTTACATTATCTGGGGATATTGTGTCTATTAGTTCACCGTTTATTTTTCTTATGATATGAGTTCCATCATAATCTTCATCCTCGTATTCCCAATAAAACTCTTCATCAGAACATAATTCGCTATATTTTTCTACAATTCCTGATGGAACACTCCAAGCAATTGAAAAAGACATATCATATTCGTTTTTATTCTCATCATAAACAACATCTACATCATCTTCACATTCCATTTAGTTCCCCAATTTTCTACACACCAATCATACCACTGAGGATATCCATATTTTTTTATATTTTCAACATATTGTTTTCCTAGTTCTAATATATTACTAAAATGTTTTTTATTATCAAAATCAATAAGACCATGATAATTATCTATTTCTTCTCTTAACTTATTAGGATTATCATCAAAGTTTTTAATATCACTTTTATATTTATTCCAATAATTATTTTCCTTTTTTTGAATTAATGATTGATATAAAAAATCGTTTTCTTTAAATGATGCAACTCCTCTTCCAATCGTTGCAAAATAAGAATTTCTGGCGATTTCTCCAACAAGTGCCCTAACCGTAAATATAATATCATTTGGATATGATTTTTTAGTTATTTGACTACTCCATATTCTAGGAACAACAATTCCATTATTTAAGTCAGCGTTCCCTTGTATTAAAACCGTATCGTCTGAATTATCAGTATAATTTATGCTATTAGGAGATTGCCCCATTACTATTTGTGTTATATCTTCTAACTTACGTTGTTCCCAATAAAAAAGATAGAATCAATGTTTAAATTGTTCTATCTATCGTTATTCGATAAAAGTATCTATTTCAATCTTTAAAATAATATTTTCACTTCAATTCAGAATTAGAAGTAAGAATGTTTAAACATTCATTTTTTTAGTTTTTTATATAATCATTGGATTTACAGTATTTTAAGTAAATTACTTTCTATCCCCAGATTTGATTGCAGCTTGTGACCCATAAACCAAAGGAAACCGATTTGGAGCGGCCTTTCGCTCCAGGAGACTAAAATGGCTTAATTTTTTATTTTTAATTTTCTAAATAAATATATAAATATATTATTTTTTTCATTTAACTTATTTTCTTTTTTCAATTCACATATTTTTTTATTCATTGAAAAATTAATCCTACATTTATACCAGTTTCTTTTGAAACTTGAGTTTGACTTTTAAAATTTTCTAAAACAGGTTTTATTATTTCATATTTTTCTTTTTCAGTTCGTATTACTTGTTTTTGACCTTTTGTAGCCATAGAATCATCTCCTTATAAATATTATAGCAAAAATAAAAGCATACACTTTTTTTCGTGTACACTTTTGTCTTACAACTTCACATAAGCTACTTTCTTTGAACAACATAAGTTAAATAAAAAAATAACGCTGACAAGACGCTATTTCTAGTTTGAATCAACTTTGATTTTAGTCGAATCAAAGTCGCTTGCTTTTTTGAAGTTTTCTTTCTTCATACGATCGTATACTTAATAATAACAAGACCAAATTACTTCTGGCATTCATTCGTGCACCTTCATATAACAAAATATGATAAGAAATTTTAATAAATAAACACAGTGTAGATTTATTAAGATTAATTGCAATATCTTTATTAAGTGATTTTATTATAGCATCCATTTTTTATATTACAATAGGTTTTCTTGAATTTAATTTTTCTTAATAATTTCTTAATATTTTATAAGATATTTGTTCTAATTAACATATAAATTTCACACCATATTCAAAATAATTTTATATAATTTATATGAGGTGAAATATTAATATTATAATAATAGATAAAGATGAAATATTAATGAAAGAAATATATAATTGTTCTTTAAATAAAAATTTTAATTTAATTTATTGTAACGATATAACTAATATAAAAAAATTAATTAGCAACAAAAATCCAGAAACAATTATTTTTGATCTAGACAATTTAAGTAATAATAAAATTAAATCTTTTAAATATGTAAGATCTTTAACCAACAAACCTATCATTGTTATATCTTCTAATAATACAGATGATATAGTTTTATTCTGTTCTTTAGGAGCAGATGATTATGTAGTAAAACCACTAAGTGTAAAAGAATTAATTATGAGAATTCAGGCAATATATAACAGAAATAAATAAAACTTTATCATTTTACACTTGATAAAGTTTTATATTTTTTTAATACTTACTATTTAATTTCAATATGTTTAATGTTTTTATTTTCAATAGTTTCTTCTTTTTTAGGAATTTCAATTTTTAAAAGACCATTTTTAAATTCAGCTTGAATATCTTCTTCAATCACATCTTCTCCTACATAGAATTTACGAGAGCAAGCTCCATAAAATCTTTCTTGGCGAACAATTTTACCATCTGTTTCATCTTTATTTTCCTTTTCAGATTTTGCTGATATTTCTAGATATCCATTATTTAATGTTAAATTGATATTCTCTTTTTCAAATCCAGGTAAATCAATATCTACGATATATTTATCATCCTTTTCTCTAATATCAGTTCTCATTAAATCTCTTGTTCTTCCTTTAAAAAATTCATCTTCAAAAAAATCATCAAAGAAACCAAATCCATTTCTTCTTGGTACTAACATCATATACATCATCTTCCTTTCTTTTTTATATATTTTTTAATGCCTTTTATTATTATTAACTTAAATTATATACTATATTACTATAATTTATTTTGACATTATTTCTGTCATTAAATTACTTATTTCTGTTGGATTTTCAATAGATAATCCTTCTATTAATCTTGCTTGGGCATAAAGAACTTTAGCATACTTTTTCAAAGTTTTTTTGTCTTCTTTATAAAGTTCATTTAATTTTTTAGCAATTTTATGTTTTTCATTAATCTCTAACACTTTTTCTGCACTAATTTTATTATCTATTGGCATAGAATTTAAAGCTTTTTCCATTTCTACACTTATTTCACCAGCACTAGATAAACATACTGGATGGTTAGATAGTTTATTAGTGAATCTAATATCCTTAATTTCAGGAATTGCCTCTTTCATTATATTAAACATATCTTTTGATTTTTCATTTTTCTTTTTTAGTTTTTCTATTTCTTCTTCAGAATCTAATTCTAATGAATCAGTACAAACATTTTTAAATTCTTTATCTGCATATTTGTTTAACATTTTAATAGCGAATTCATCCACATAGTCTGTACAATATAGAACTTCATAACCTTTGTTTTTAACTGCTTCTACTTGTGGAATTAAGTCAACTTTATCAACTGTTTCACCACATGCGTAATAAATGTTTTTTTGTTCTTTTTCCATTCTTTCAGTATATTCTTTTAATGTTACAAATTGTTTATCTTTTGATGAATGAAACATTAATAAATCTTTTAATTTGTCTTTATTCATTCCATAATCATTATATACACCATATTTAAGTTGCATACCAAATGCATTATAGAATTTTATATAATCTTCCCTAGCATTTTTTTGCATATCTTCTAATTCTTTTAAAACCTTAGTTTCAATATTTTTAGAAATAGTTGCTAATATTCTATTTTGTTGAATAGTTTCTCTTGATATGTTTAATGGTAAATCAGATGAATCAACAACACCTTTAATAAAACTTAAATAATCTGGAACTAAATCAGGACACTTTTCCATTATTAGAACGCCGTTAGAATAAAGTTGTAAACCTTTTTCATATTCTTTAGTGTAATAATCATATGGCATATGTGAAGGAATGTATATTAATGATCTAAATTCAAGAGTTCCTTCTGCTTTTGTATGAATATGTCTTATAGGTTTCTCATAATCAAAGAATTTATCAGAATAGAATGTATCATATTCTTCATCCTTTATGTCTTTTTGATTTCTTTTCCAAATTGGAATTAAATCATTTATTACTTCATCATGAGTTACTGTTTCGTATTCATCTTTATCATCTGGGTTTACTTTTTCTTTTAAATGCTGATGAGTTACTTCCATTTTTATTGGATAAGTTATATAATTACTATATTTTTTTATCAAACCTTGAATTTCATAATCCTCTAAGAATTTACTATATTTTTCATCATCTGTATCTTCTTTTATTGTTAAAATTACATCTGTTCCATAGTTTTCTCTTTCATCTTTTTCAATGCTATATCCTTTAACACCTTCGCTCATCCATGAATAAGCTTCGTCGCTTCCATACTTCTTAGATACAACTTTAACTTTTGATGAAACCATAAATGCTGAATAAAATCCAACACCAAATTGTCCAATGATATCAATATCTTTTTTCTTTTTATTATTTTCTTTAAAATCTAAAGAACCACTTTTAGCTATCGTACCTAAATTGTTCTCTAATTCCTCTTTAGACATTCCGATTCCATTATCTGAAATTGTTAAAGTCCTCTTATCTTTATCTACATCGATGCGAATATTAAAACTACTTGTATCAATTTTTATTTCGCTATTTGTTAGTGATTCATAATGAAGTTTATCTAATGCATCGCTTGCATTTGATATTATTTCTCTTAAAAATACTTCTTTATTAGTATAAATAGAGTTAATCATTAAATCCATTAACTTTTTTGATTCTGTTTTAAATTCTTTTACTTTCATATTTTCCTCCAAATATTCTTAACTTAATACTTTTAAAAATTTAACGATTTCCTTTTCAGTTAACACTTTTCCTTGACTTATTACCTTATTATTTATAATTAAAGCTGGAGTGTTAGTTATATTATAATTCTTTATACTTCTTTCATCCTCCTCTATTGTTGGAGTTACATGCATTTTTAAACTATCAATTGCTTTATTTAAATTTTTCAAAAGTTTTATTCTATTACTTATTCACTACCTATTATTTTAACATTCATAAATTATTACCTTCTTTCTTCTATAATACTATTCATATTACAACACTTTTTCTCCAGAATAATTACAAATAGTCTTTTGTTCAATTTTGAACTATCGTCTTAAATTTTAAGTCTTTTTTCAAAGACTCTCTTTTTAAGTACAATTTAATTATACCACTTAAATTAGCAATGTCAATATTAGAGTGCTAATTTTTAAAATTTATTTATCAAATCATAAACATTCTTTTTCATTTGTTCTAATACCCTATTAAAAGTTTCTAAATCATCCTTAGGAATTCCTTTTGTTATAGTACGATTAATAATTTCTTCTCTTGTTCTTAAATCATCTAATAAATCATTTGCTGTATCACTTATATATAATCGTATTATTTTTTTATCTAATTCATCTTGAATTCTAATAATTATATTCCCTTTTGCAAGTGAATCTATCGATTTTGATATATGTGATTTTGTTGTAACTAAATTTTCAACTATTTCAGATGCTGTATTGTTTGCTTTATTCTTATCTAAATATAATAGAAACATTATCTCATTCATTGTTAATCCATACTTAATTCTTAAATCATCGAAAGAATTATCATATAATTTTTTTATAACTTGTGCTTGAACTGGTATTTTCATGTTTGCTCTACTCCATTCTATAAAATTGTTAGTATTTCATTTACAAACATTATACCACGAATATTTTATTTTTTTATTATTCTACACTATTTTATTATAAATTATCTCTTCTATGAGGTGCATAGTTTTGATATTTACCTTTATTATTATGTTTTTTACTATTCCATATTTTATCTGCTTCTTTTGCCCAACAAGCAGCATATTTATCACATTTAGAACATAAATGTTCAACATCTTCAAGTAATTCTAAATCCGTACTTTTTGCTCCCGTATCCTTAACTATCTTTCTTAATTTTTCTGGATTTTCAAGCATTGGATAAGGTCTCAAATGATTTCTATTAAATGGTTGTTCATTATAATAAGCCATAAATAATGGACTTTGTAAAATTTCTAAAATTGACTTATCACGAATATTTGAATCAGAATAATGTATAAATACACATGGTTCAGCATCTCCAGCAGAATTAATATGAAAATAATTTCTTCCTGCTGCTATACATCCACCAACAAACTCACCATCATTTTGAAAATCAATTGGAAATAATCCAATATCTGATTTATCCGAACGAATTTCTCTAATTCTTTTAATCATATACTTTCTTTGTTCTACAGTTGGCATCAGTTCTGGAACAGCATTATTTCCAACTAGCATATAATGGAAGTAGAATGAATATCTTACACCATTATCTGCTAACATGTTTAAGAATTCATCTGAAGTAACTGTTTCAACATTATCTCTTGTATAACATATAGATGCTCCAAACAAGATACCATATTTTTTAAGCAACTTCATTGTTTTCATAACATTTTTATAATGACCATTTCATCTTCTTCCATCATTAGTTTCTTCAAAACCTTCAATAGATAATTGGAAAACTATATTACCAAGTTTTTGAACTTCTTTACAGAAATCCTCATCAATTAATGATGAATTTGTATAAATAGAGAATTCTACATCATTATGTTCTTTAGCTAATTTTAAAATATCTTTCTTTTTTACTAATGGTTCTCCTCCTGTTAGCATATAAATATAAACGCCAAGTTCTTTACCTTCTCTTACAATTTTATCCATATCATCATAAGATAAACTATATTTGTGCCCATAAGTACCTGCCCAACATCCAATACAATGCATATTGCAAGCTGAAGTAGGATCAAATAATATTAACCATGGAATATTACATTTATATTTTTCTCTGTTTTCTCTAATAGTTCTTGTCCCATTAAATGCTGCACCATATCCTAAATTCATCACATTTTTTTTCAAAACATTAGGATAATGATTCTACTATTTTTAATTTTTATAATGGAGTAACTCTAGCAAATACAAATTTTCGACGAATGAAATTATCAAAGCTCTTTTCACCTTTTTCAAATTTTTCATCTACTTCTACACCAGTTGTTACTTCACTATAATCATTTGTAAGTTTTAAATCTTTAGCAATTGAGAATGCAGTAAGTGGATGATCCCCAGTAATCATTAAAACCTTAATACCTCAGGCTTTATATATAAAATTCGCATTTTTCATTACCTCCATTTTCCGTCGCATAAAAGCAAAAAAAGACTAAGATTTGCGACAATATTTGTCATCTTAGTCTTTATTTTTCTTAAAATATTAATTTTTTGCCTTCATGTTATCTAATGGAAATAATGACTTATTTCAATAAATAACGCTATTTTAAGGAATTATTAGTTTTTCTTTTCAATTCTAGCCTTAATAGCAGCTTGTGACCCATAAACCAAAGGAAACCGATTTGGAGCGACCTCGCGCTCCAGGAGACTAAAATGACTTAATTTTACTTTTTAAATATAATCTTTTTTGGTTTTGATTAATAATTTTTGATAGCATTCATTAATTTTATCACTATCACTTATGTTTTTAATATTTCCTTTTTGATAATTTTTATTCTTTTGCTTTTTATTTATTCCTTTAGGAAAATAATCATCATATTCTTTAATAAAATCTATATATCTGTCGTGCACTCTACCTTCTACCATTTTAATATGTTGAAAATTTCCATAAAATTTAAGATATAAATTGTATATTTTAAAATACTGTTCAATTGATTTAATATCAACTATATGTTTCTTTAAATATTTGTACTGTATATGAAATTCATAATGTTTATGATTTGCAACTCGTGTTTTATCACCATTAATAAATACCCCTGTTACTTTTTTTACTGATTCTTTTTTATAGTTATGAACCTTTTGTCTCTTTATTTGCATATCATTACCTTTAATAATTCCAAACAATTTATCAATAAATGATTGTGGTATTTCATTTTTACTGCTAAAGACAACATCATCAACATATATACTCATTTCAATATCATTATTTTTTGCCATTTCATATAAGTAATTAAACAAACTAAAGTTAACTAAATATGCTAATGTAGAACTTTGTGATAAACCTTGACCAAGTCTATAAGTGCCATCATCAGCTAAGCACGTTGATAATACAGAATAAAACATTGCAATATCCGAAGATAAATTAAACTTATTTTTAAAAAACAAGAACAATTTGTACTTAGTAACTGATGGATAAAAATCTTTTAAATCAATGGCAAAAACATATTTATCTCCAACATGCACTTGCGCATTTGTATGATATGATCTTTGTTTCACAGCTGAATGTAAATATGGAATTATGCTATTTTGCTTTACTCCCCTAATTTTTTTATCTAATAATATGTTCATCAATATTTTATTAAATTTCTTTTGACTTTTTTTTAACCAATCTGAATTAATAGTTACAATTTTTCTATACTTAGTTTTTTCTTCACCATCAGGAATAGACTTATATCTTTCAGAGGTAGTTTTTTCAATATTTAATATTTCTTTTATTTTTTCTTCTTTAGATTTACTTTCCTGTACCCATGTTTTCTTTATATAAAAAGTATCATAGAAACTATCAATAATCTTATCTAAGTTTTTTATATCTATATCTTCTGGTATATTTAACATCTCTTTAATTATCATAGGTTTAGTTACACCATATAATCGAGATTCTCTTATTTTTTCTTCTAATAAAATATCAAGATTCATAAAACACCTCTTTAAAAACAAAAATTCTATTATTACAAAAATAATAGAATGACCTGTTCAAAAGTAACTTAACAATCTCAACAACGAATTTTAAGAAATTTTCATTGGTCATCAATGTAACTAATGACGAAAAGATAAGAACTAATTGAAAATCTTCCTTTGAAAAACTAATTTCAAATTTTTTCTTCTTTTTAGTTTTACTTTTCTCAGATGAGTATTTAATCTTACCATCCATATTTTTTCACCTCCGTAATTAATATTACTAGAGGCCTCATTGACTAAAATTGATTGTCAATAGAACAGGCCATCTAGCTATACCATATTATTATGGGATAGCTACTTATTTGGTATAACATCATTAGATATTACATAATTAGTTGCAATCCTACTGACGCTCCCCAAAATAAGGACGACCTTTAAAAGTCAAATAATTGCGAATACTACTATGAGTACCGAGTAAATCAATGAGCTTCGTTGTATTTAATATTATATAACTTTTACGTTATTTAATCAAGAAATTATACTAATTTTAATTATGTTCTATTAAAAATCCATCTTTTTTGCTCTTTCCGCTTATTTCTATTTTTATTGTTTCTTTCATAAAGTTTAATTTCCATTCAAAGTAATCTTTATGAACAATTATCCTTTCTACAAATTCATCTATTATTTTATCATCAACACCATTATAGTTAATATCAAGCAATCTTCTAATACTCTTTTTTGCATTCTCAATTCTAACATCTAATGGTTCAATTGATCCATATTTCTTTTCTAATTCTATTATTTCTATTTTATATTTTTCAATTCTACTTGATAACTTTTTTTGAAACATATCATACATATTTAGATCTATAGTTTTATCTAAATATGTATCTATTAATCTATCAAACTTTTCTGTTTCTTTTTCTATTAATTGTTTTAATTTATTAATCCTTTCTTGTATTTTTATTTCCGGATGTGCTTCTATATCAACTCCTTTCATTAATCTTTCAAATAATTGTTTTCTATTATCAGGATTTTGAGTAAGATTTCTAAAAATATATTCAGCCATATATTGTAACTTCCATTCTTGAACTTCTTTCATACCGCAAGCTTCTTTAAATCTACTCTTAGGTCTGTTTTTCTTGTTATAACATACATAACAATATGTAGTATCATTTTGATTTTTGTGGTAAATCTTTCTATTAAAATTAGAACCACATTCACACACTAATTTTTTACTCCATATATTTCTAGGTACACCTGTTGCTTGTCTTCTTCCTACTTTAATAGGTTTAGAATGACTATCCATTATTTGCTGAACTTTTTTAAAATCTTCTTTTGAAACAAGTGGTTCATGTTTACCTTCAACTATTACTTGTTCAACTTCTCCATAATTCATTTTAGGTTTTTGTTCTAGATAATCTGGTATATATGATTTTCTATAAACTATAGTTCCACAATAAAATGGATTTCTTAATACTCTAGATACATAAGAAGCACTCCAATTAGTTAATCCCATTGATGTTTGAGCTTCCATTTTTGTTAATTCATCAGCTATTTTAACTGTTCCTTTACCACTTAAATATTCAGAATAAATAAATTTTACTACTTCAGCTTGTTCTTCATTGACTACCAAATCCTTTCCAACTTTGTTATAACCAAGTATATTTCCTATTCCATAGAATACTCCATTTTGAAATGATATCATTTGTCCTGCTTTAACTCTTTGGGATGTTTTCTTACTTTCATTTTGAGCAAGTGTAGCCATGATAGTAAGTTTTAATTCTCCATCTTCATCATTAAATGTCCAAATATTATCTTCAATAAAATATACTTCTACTCCAATATTTTTTAACTTTCTAGTTTCTTGTAATGTATCAACTGTATTTCTTGCAAACCTTGATACCTCACGAGTAACTATTAAATCAAATCTTCCTGCTTTTGCATCCTCCATCATTCTCATAAAGTTTTTTCTTTTCTTTGTAGATGTTCCTGTTATTCCTTCATCTATATATCTATCATATAAGATCCAGTCAGGATTTTTCTTTAGAATATCATCATAGTATTGAACTTGATTATCTAAAGCAGATAATTGAGCTTCATGTTCTGTTGAAACTCTAGCATATATTGCTACCTTTCTTTTCATTAAATCACCCCTACAAAGAATTTATCACTTTTATTAAAATAAGTTTAGGATGCGATTTTGCACATAATAAAAAGAAGTACTTCTACTTCTTTCATCGCACACTTGACATTAATCTAAATCTTTTAAATCAATATTCCATAGACCTAATTTGCCATTAATTTCTTTATCTACATTAATCTTTTTAACATTTTTCAATTTCCATGCATATCCAGTCCTATATTTTGAACCATATGCAATATTATTCTCACTAATTATCTTTTTGTTTAAATTATCATCCAACTCTAAACAATCTTCTATTTCAACTTCTGCTAATATTCTTCTTGAAGGAAATTCTAAATTCAAATTTTTAAATTTTTTCATTTCTTCCTTGTCGATTCCAACTCCGGCATGAATTAATACTTTTCCACGATAATTTATTTTCCAAGATCTAAACTCATATTTTTTTATACCCTCCGCAACTAATGTAGCCCACGGTTGTTTTAACGTTAATACTTTCACTTTTATCACCAATAATATTTTATCATAAAACTTATAATTCTTATCATTCAAACAATAATATTGAATAAAAATATGATATAATAATTAATTAGGAGGGATAATATGCAAAGTGAGCAAGAAGTCATTGATGAATTACTTACAAAATTTACAGAAATAGCTACACAAGGATGGATTGAAAGTCATAGGCAGCATAATACAGGCATAGGTAAAACTTTTGAAGATTTATTAGAAAAAGTTGAAGATAACTTAGGTGAACCTGATTACAAAGGAATTGAGTTAAAAACTCATAGAAAAAATAGCAACTCTTTCACAACATTATTTACTGCTTGTCCAGATGGACCTAATCCTAGTGAAAATACTAGATTAAGAGAAACATATGGTGAAATAGATACTGATTCAGGTTTAAAAACTCTTCATACCTCAATTTTTGCAACTAGAAAAACAACATACTTCAATAAATTCAAATTTCAAATGGAAGTAAATTATGAAGATAAAAAGATTTACTTACTTGTCTTTAATATGAACGAAGAATTACTAGAGAAAATTACATTTTGGACATTTGATTCCTTAAATAAAAAATTAGAAAAGAAATTAAAAATATTAGCTCTAGTAGATAGTAAAAGTAAAAAAGAAAACGGAAAAGAACTATTTAAATATGATAAAATAACAATTTGTAAATTCAAGAATTTTGATAAATTCTTAAAAGCAGTTGTTGATGGAAAAATAATGTTAGATATTCGTATTGGTGTTTATAAGAGTGGTCAATACTTTGGCAAAACTCATGATCATGGAACTGGATTTAGAATAAAGGAATCTGATTTAGAATGCTTATATGACATATTTGAGCTTAGAAATTTTGAAGAAGAAAAGGAAGATTAAATTTAATCTTCCTTTTTCATTATGACAATATATTCATGAGTCATGGTAGATACAGTTTTACCTGTTTGATTTGTCGGTGATGTTTTTTTAGGTTGTCTTTTATTTGGTATATTTCTTACAATAGTTTCAATATGTTTAAAACCATTTTGTTCAAAAACAAATCTTGTAAATTCATCTGTTGGTAATTCTATATCACTTACACGACGATTTCCAACAACATAAGCACAAATTCCATTTTTCTTAATTGTTTTACTTACATTTTCCATTGATTTTTTATAATCTCTATAGAATGACCATATTTCCTTTGCTCGTTTTGGTCTTTCAGCTTCAATTGTCTTAATTATTTCATCTAGTTGTTCAAAACCAGTTTTTTCAATATCAGTAGTCTTTCCACCCATTAACTTTTTGTCAAGTTTTCTAGCATCTTCAATTCCTAGCCATTCATTTGATAAAGTAGAAAACTGCCCATATGCAACAGTAGTCCCACTATCTCCATATGGAGGTGATGTTATTACTATATCCACTGAATTCTCTTGTATTAAATCATTTGGAATTTCTTCAGAAGAATTAAAATTATATACTTCATGGTTATATACTTTATTTTCTTTTTCGTACTCAATATATCCATCTATATTTCTTTTTACCTTTTCCTTAAATAACTCTATAGTGTTAGGATTCCATGTGTCAATTTTTTCTTTTGGAATTCTATATAATTTAAATTCCCCATTTCTTGTTAATGATACTTCTCTCAATGTTTCACTAAATGGAACTAAAAAGAAATCTTTCTCATCCTCATCTTTTATTTCATCAATAAAATATTTAATACTTAATAAATCATTTATTTGTTTTTCTTTAAACCAAAAATCAATATTATTAATATTTGGCTTTTTTAAATCTATATTGTTACCTGAAATAATATACTTTTCAAAATCTTTAAACAACGATTTTATATTGTTTATATTCACTTTTGTAACTTTTGACTTAGATATCAATCTTGCTAATGGATTTAAATCTGTACCAATACATTTTAGTCCCACTAATGACCCTTCAACAAGTGAAGTACCAGTTCCACAATATGGATCAAATAACACACTCATTTCTTTTGTTTTATATCTATTCAATATTTCCCTTGCAACTTGTGGAATCATCATAGCTGGATAAATGTGAAAAGAATGTGTATATTCTTTTGTGTCAGCTCCAATGAAATCCCAAAAATTATCTTCATATTTTTTACCCATTCATTTCACCTCATTCTATTTAATTATATCATATATTTTTTCTTTTTATCCTATTAAAATATTTTTTGTTATAACTGATATTACTTTAATGGATTCTTTAATTTATAGTTTAATTTCCACTCAATATACTCTTGATCTGTTATTTCATGGTTTTCTCTTTTTTTTCTCATTTCTAACCATTCATTAATTCCATTTTGAACATTAAAGTTATAAGCTGAACCTCCAAATCTACATGAATCTATGTCAAACTCATAATATGGAAATTGTTCTTCAAACCACATTGGATAATAAATTTCATCTATTGGATCAATAAAATCATATTTTTTTATTGCATCAATACATACACCATATGCTTCTGCTAATCTAGGTAAATTTCTTGCATCTGGACTCTTTACATTATTTTCCCATTCGCGAATTGGCTTATTACTTTTATAACCTAAATATTCAGCTATATCATTCAATTCTATACCTTTATTCTCCCTTATAAATTTTAGTCTTGCCCCTTGTGACATATTCTCTAAAAAATTTTTTTTGTAAAACATATTTTATCTCTCCTTTCGTTTTACATTTTTACTAATAAAAAATAGTCGTCCAAACCTTATGGCGACTACTTTTGTCTAAAATAAACAATTTAATAAATATTCAAAAATCTCTCCTTTTATTTAGTAAAACATATTTTAATATTAATTACTCTCCTTTTTATTGCAACAAAAAAGAACCTTTCGGTTCTTTCATTAATTTAATTTATTGGAACGACTTCCCGTTCTATTTTTGGCTCGACTTTATGGCCGCTTGAGCTGCTGCAAGTCGTGCTATAGGCACTCTAAATGGTGAACAAGATACATAATTAAGTCCTAACTTGTGGCAGAATTCTACTGAAGAAGGATCTCCACCATGTTCCCCACATATACCTAACTTAATATCACTTCTAGTACTTCTTCCTTTTCTTGTAGCCATTTCTACTAATTGTCCAACACCAGTTTGATCTAATCTTGCAAATGGATCAGATTCTAGTATTTGCTTCTCATAATAGTATGGTAAGAACTTCGTTGCATCATCACGAGAGAATCCATATGTCATTTGAGTTAAATCATTAGTGCCAAAACTAAAGAACTCTGCCTCTTCAGCAATCTTATCTGCTGTTAAAGCCGCACGTGGTATTTCAATCATTGTTCCTACTTTATAATCCAATCTAACACCTTGTTCCTTAATAATAGCATCAGCAGTTTCACATACTATCTCACGTACATATTTTAATTCTTTAACTTCTGCTACTAAAGGTATCATAATTTCAGGTACAACATTCATGCCTTCTCTATTAACTTCAATTGCCGCTTCTATAACAGCCCTAGTTTGCATTTTTACAATTTCTGGATAAGTTATTGCTAATCTACAACCACGATGCCCCATCATAGGATTAAATTCTTTTAAAGATTCAATTCTATTTTTTAATTCTTCAAATGTCATACCAAGACTTTCCGCTAAAGGTTTAATTTCTTCATCAGTATGAGGTAAGAATTCATGTAAAGGTGGATCTAAGAATCTAATTGTAACAGGATTTCCTTGCATTGCCTTAAATAATCCAATAAAGTCTTCTCTTTGATATGGAAGTATTTTTTCTAATGCTTCTTCCCTTTGTTCAACTGTTTTAGATGCAATCATTCTTCTAAAGTTAAATATTCTAGTTTCTTCAAAGAACATATGCTCTGTACGGCATAAACCAATTCCTTCTGCTCCAAACTTTAAAGCTTGTTTTGCATCTTTTGGGGTATCAGCATTAGTTCTAACTTTTAATGTTCTAACCTCATCTGCCCAATTCATAAATGTTTCAAAATATCCTGATATTGATGGTTCCTCAGTTTCAACAATACCATCATATACTTTACCAGTAGAACCATCTATTGATAAATAATCTCCTTCATAATATACATGTCCTTCTTTTGTAGTAAGTGTCTTTTCTTCTTCATTTATGGTTAACTCGCCACATCCACATACACAACATCTTCCCATTCCACGTGCGACAACCGCAGCATGAGATGTCATTCCTCCACGAATTGTTAATATTCCTTCTGCATCGTTCATACCTTGAATATCTTCAGGTGAAGTTTCAAGCCTAATAAGTAAGACTTTTTCCTTATTCTCCTTAGCCTTACTTACATCTAAAGCGTTGAAATAAATCTTACCACATGCAGCCCCTGGTGAAGCAGCAAGCCCTGTAGCCACTAATTTAGCTTCTTTTAAAGCATTTGCATTAAAATTAGGATGTAATAAACTATCTAATTGCTTAGGCTCAACCTTCAATAGAGCTTCTTCTTTTGTTAACATTCCTTCATTTACTAAATCAACCGCAATTTTCAAAGCAGCTTGTGCTGTTCTCTTACCATTTCTTGTTTGTAACATAAATAGTTTACCATTTTCAATAGTAAATTCCATATCTTGCATATCACGATAATGTTTCTCTAGTATTTGTGTTGTTTTAACAAATTCTTCATATACTGAAGGCATTACTGTTTCTAGTGTAGAAATATCTTGTGGTGTTCTAACTCCTGCTACAACATCTTCACCTTGAGCATTAATTAAATATTCACCATATAATTTATTTTCACCAGTAGATGGATTTCTTGTAAATGCTACACCTGTTCCACAGTCATCACCTTTATTACCGAATACCATCTCTTGAATATTAACAGCTGTTCCCCATGAACCAGGAATATCATTCATTCTTCTATAAATAATAGCTCTTTCATTATTCCAACTTCTAAATACTGCTGTAACAGCTTCAATTAGTTGAACTCTTGGATCTTGTGGAAATTCAACACCTGATAATTCTTTATATACGTCTTTAAACTTCATTGCTATTTCATACATATCATCTTCGTTTAAATCAGTATCATACTTAGCATTCTTTTCTTCTTTAATTTTATCAAGTAATCTTTCAAATGAATTCTTAGAATAACCCTTTACAACATCCGCAAACATCATAATAAATCTTCTATAAGAATCATAAGCAAACCTCTTATTGTTAGTAACTTTAGCAAAATTTTCTGCTACGACATCATTTAAACCAAGATTTAAAACAGTATCCATCATACCAGGCATTGAAGCACGTGCTCCACTCCTTACTGATACTAGTAATGGATTCTCTAAATCACCCATTTTTTTACCAGTAGCTTTTTCTAATTCTTCTAGTTTTTCAAATATTTGATCCTTTACTTCTTTAGATATTTGTTCTTTATCTTCATAATACTTGTTACATGCTTCTGTAGTAACAGTAAAGCCTTTAGGTACAGGTAATCCAACTTTAGTCATTTCAGCTAAATTAGCACCTTTACCACCAAGTAAATCACGCATATCTTTGTTACCTTCGCTAAAAGCATAAACATACTTTGCCATATTTTTTCATCTCCTTTAATTAATACCATTTTATTTTAACAAAATAGTTAATCCTAATCAATATTTTTTTAAATATTTGACATAATTGACATCTATTTTTTTACCCGCATTTGCTACACTGTTAACAGCAACAGATAACAATTAAAACTTATAATTGTCATTCTATCTAGTCTTAACCTTAACCTTATTAGTAAGCATCTCACTCTTAGAATTAGCACAATCAATTAAATTATCAAAATTACCATGTATTAATTTATTCAAATAATATAAATCAGTTGGTACTCCCTTTTTAAGTTCACATTCTATCATATCAAGACTACTCTTATTCTTACTATCATTTAAGATAACCTTATCAAAAGATATCTCAAAAACACTATTCAAATATTGTAATAGATAAGACTCTCTTAATGTAGTGCTATTATATAAGATATCTAATTTATTAACATTTATACTCTTTACCTCTTCTAAATACTTAATAGCATCATCTATATTGTCAAATGTTAATTCTAACCTCTTAGTAATAGAAGATTTATCATTAACCTTCTCTTTAATATTCCATATATCAGTATCATTTACTACTCTATTTCTTAACGTAATTCCTTTTTCTTTTAATTTATTATCACTATCATAATAAATATCACTGTGAGATAAATAAATAGGAATATTTAACTTTAAATAATTAATCATATTCTCTTTCGTTTGATTAATTAAATCATTATTTATATACATATATTTTTTTTCAAATTCCACTTGAGGTAAAAACTCATTCTCTAATTCATGAATCATGTCTATTTTACTATAATCATTTAAATATGTAAGTAACAAAAAATCTATTGCAATGATATATTTTTCCCTTTGCAAATTAGAATTTAAAATAGGACACCCATGCATATCCATAATCATATCTTTTTTGTTTATATATATTCTATTCTTATTACTATATATATTTAATTTATTTGATGTAGTAAATAAATATTTACTTAAATCTAAATCACAATATTTATTTTTAATCCTATCTAAAAAATAATCATAAGATTTCTTGTTATCAAAAACTAAATATTTAATATTATCATCTATCTTCTTATTTAAAACTATATCACTTAGTCTTTTAATATATAAATCATTGTCTTTTGTTCTTTCTTTGATATATTCAAGTATTTTTTCCTCATCACTATTCCATGATATTTCATAATTTAAAGAAGTAATTAATTTATCTAAAGCACTTTCTATAATAGATTTTTTATCATTTAAATAAAGGGTATCATATAATTCATATCTTTTATTAAGATAATTGGCAATTAAATACTCACTCTCCTCATCAAATACAATTTCCAAATAATCATCAACATATTCTAAGTTAATATAATCTAAAATATTAGAAAAATCATATTTACAACATTTTACATAATAAGAATCTCTAGCTAAATAATCAAGTCTATCTATATCAATACCACCAGAAAGTAGTTTAGAGACAATAAACATAATATCTAATTTATCATAGTTAGCATCATCATTTTTAACTTTTTCTTTTAGTTCTATTAAATAAATTACTTTATCTAACACGTTACTTCCAAAATTATTAATAATAATATTATGAATATCAGTATTATTTTTAAGTAAAGAAACCGTGTTATTCTCATGACTTTCATTTAATAGTCTTTCTGCTAAATGAGAAAATGGTCCATGTCCAATATCATGTACTAAAGCCATAATTTTAATAGCATCCTCATCACTTTTACTTATATCAATATAATTACTTAATTTACTTTTAATTGTATTAACTAACTTACACGCTAGATAATATACTCCAAGAGAATGATCAAACCTAGTATGAATAGCTTTATCACTTAAAACCATCCCTAGTTGTTTTTTGTTTTTTAATTTTTTTACTTCTGTAGAATTAACAATACACTCATATCTTTCTTCTACTTCAATATTACCCCATACTTTATCATTAATTATCATTTTTAATTTCTCCTAATACTAATTTTTTTACTTTTTGCTTTTCTAAATACTTTTTATGTTCTTCTTTATAGCATCTCCTGCATAAAGATTCGTAACTAATATTAGATACACCGTCAATAGCAACTTGTTCCCCTTCAAAAACAAAATCATTATCTACTTTTCTTGTATTCATAATAGCTATACACCCACATTTACATCTAGCTTTTAGATCAAGGGGTTCAATAATATCTGCGTATTCAAATAATCCAATACTTCCTGGAAATAACTTTCCTTGAAAATCTGCTCTTAACCCATAGCAAATTACATCTACGTTATGATAATCAACTATATCAGTTAATTGTTTGATGTGTTCTTCTCTTAAAAACTGTGCTTCATCTACTAAAATACATTTAATGTCTTTAGTAACTAAAGTATAAGCTAACTTTTCACATATATTATCTTGCTCATCGATAAGAAAATCTACTGGTATAGTGTTACCATTTCTTGAAATAATATTTTTATTTCCTTTAGAATCTTTACCAGGTTTAATTAGTAATACTTTATCTCCTAACCCTTGCTCTTTATAACTATAATATGTTGCAATAATACTCATTGTCTTTCCGGCGTTCATTGCCGCAAATTTAAATACTAAATTATTAATCATCCTACTACCTACTTCCATACTTTTAAAATACATTTATTTAATGCATTTTTATTTACTTCTTTCTTTGTTTTAATGTGTATTTATATATCTTCTTGATAATTATCTCATAAAAAAAGAAAAAAGTATCATAATTGACACTTATTTTACACATTAATTTCGCTTATATCATAGCCTTTTTGATACATTTTTTGCTTAATAATCATATCTAACTCATAACCCTCATATTTAGAAGAGTATTTTTTATATAAAGTATCATATATTTTTTTAGCATTACTAGTATTATTAAAATCATAATTATTAATCAAACTAAGAATCATATTTTTATCATAACCTAGATTAACTAAATTATTATAAATTTTAGTTTTCAAAGGATTACCACTTAACTTATTATTTAACTTCAAATATTTATTTATTAACTTATCTATTCTTTCCTTAAAATTATCCTCATAACTATTTAAGTATTTATCTATTGTTTCATTAGAAATATCATTATCTTGTAAATGCTTCTTCATCTTAAAAGGTCCATCTAAAGTAAGATTAATCTTATCCAAAATATAATACTTACAAAATAAATCATCATTTAAATAACCAGTTTTCTTTAACTTATCAATAATATAATTAGTCAAATACTCATTAGCTCCCTTTTTTAGCAAATAACTTCTTACCTCTTTAACACTTCTAATACGGTATGCTATATAAGATAATACTTTACTATATAAATCTTCTATATCATTTTGTTTAATTAAAGTATCAAGTTTCTCTCTATCAATTTCCTTATTTAAAAGCAGATTATTTGCTAAAATAACATTTTCATATAAAATAATAGATTCCTTATTATCCAAGAATAACTTATATTTATCTTTACCAACTTTTTGATATCTAACTATTTGCATAACTACACCTCCAGATAAGAAAAAACTTAATTTTTATTTACTTTAATTAAGTTTTCGTACACTTCTTCTAAAGCTCTACCGATATTTTTTTTAGATTTATAATCTTTCTCATTCATTTGATAGTAACCAGTTCTAGCCATCTCCTTACTGCGATCAGCTACGATATGAACAAGCTCATATTTTGAACCGATGACGCCTAATATTTTATCAATAGATGGATATATCATTGTATCACACTCCCTATTATCAATTTACTACAAAAAGAATAAAAAAACAATAGTAGTTGACACTAAGTGGACATTTTTTTAAAATGTTCTTCTATCTTCCAAATAATAGATTTATGAATATCACTAAATAAATATGATGTATCCAGTTCATCTTTTAAAGCTTTTTCATACCTTATTTCAACAAAAGATTTAGCTAAGTTATATAAAGCCATTCCATCCTTAGTAATAATCTTGTATGCATCATCGATGGCCTTATCATTAAATATATCTTCAGTTGCTAAGGATAAAGTCTCATATATTCTAAGTTCTGTTTCACCAACAGTATGTTTTTTATAATCTTTATTATAATCGGTAGTTAATCTAAAATTAGCAATACCTAAACAAGCATCTAACTTAACAACATGTTCTAATAAAACTTGTCTAAATCCTAAAACTCCTACTTCTTCTATATATTTTCTTGAATTAAAATCATTACTAAATGAACTAATATCACCATCTTTTACATATTTTACAATAGCACCAATTAATTGATCTTTTAAATATTTACCATATGTTGGCATACACCCTTTATCAATTTTATCCATTATAATTTGTTCCATATTTCCCACTTTCTTTCTTTTTTATAATCAACATTATTTATACTTATTTAAAATTATAACTTGATCTTTAATGTGTAATTTATTCTTTTTAATTAAATTCTCTGTACTATCAACCGTGATTACCTTATTCTTTAGCATTACTTCTAGTATACTAGTATTAATATCTACCGTATTATCCTTATCGTGTTTCTTAATAATATCCCATGTTTCCTTATAAGTTTTTAAAGTCTTCTTAGCATATGAAGAAATAACTGGAGTATTATTTAAAATAAAATCCTTGTATTTTGAATCATTTAAAATATTTATATGAAATATAGGTTGAGTTAAAATAAATAAAACTACAAAAGCAATAATATAATACTCTAAAAAACCCACAACCATTCCAAGTATCTTAGAAGGTATTGCTAAAATAATTGTCATCTTAAGTATTTTTTCGACTATTCCAGTAATGGCTACAACTACTTTAAATATAATAAATAATATACTAAAAACAAGTAAAAAAGCAATTAATTCATATAAAATAACATTTAAAATTTCAAGTCCTGTTAAAAGTCCCCAAAAATTAAAAAATGGTAAATTCTCATACATAAAAACAGAAACATAGTTTTTCAAACTAAAAGATAATATAATAATTACTATAAGACCTATAAAACTAACTGTCTTCTTTAAAACACCTTGTTTAAATCCTATTACAGCACCGAGTAATAAAAATAATATAATAACAGCATCAACAATATTCATAACTCACTCACCTTACAATAAAATTATATACTAAATTTTAGAAAAAATAAAGAAAAAATAATAAAAATATGATAAAATAAATTAAAGGTGATTTTAATGGAAAAAAAGAACAATACAGTAGTATTTAAGGTAAATAATGATACTAAAGAAAAAATGATAGCCTATTATCAGGACAAGTTAAGAATAAAAACACCACCCTATGCAATATTTCAAGCCGAAGAAGCTGGAACAATTATAACCCTATATGAATCTAATAAAGCCATGTTTCAAGGATCTAATGCTAAGGAGGATTCGTTAATGTGGCAAGAAATCAACAAAGGAAACAATGATGTTTACGAAATAATAAGCGAAGATATAGAAGAAAAAGAAAAAAAAGAAAAGAAGAAAGAAATAACTCTACCTTTAGAAATTAATTCCATTGGCTCAGATGAAGTAGGAACAGGAGATTACTTTGGTCCTATAGTCGTAACAGCATCCTATGTTAATAAAGAAAATATAGAACTATTGCATAATCTTGGCGTTAGAGATTCCAAAAAATTATTAGATGAACAAATACTTAAAATAGTACCCCAGTTTATTAATGTAATACCACATCAAACGATCATTTTAAATAATCTTGATTACAATAAATATCATAGTACTGATATGAATATGAATAAAATGAAAGCTATTTTACATAATAAAGTTCTATATGAATTAGTAAGCAAAAATTATGATACTGATTATGTAGTAGTAGACCAATTCTGCGAATCTAATAAATATTATGAATATATAGACAAAGTTAAAAATAAAGTTACTAATATAACTTTTTTAACTAAAGCAGAAGACAAAGTACTAAGTGTTGCTTGTTCTAGTCTAATAAGTAGATATATCTTTATTAAAGAAATAAACAAAATTGGAGATGAACTGGGTATGTTTATTCCCAAAGGTGCAAATGATATAGTAGATGATGTGGCCATTAAAATAGTTAAAAAATATGGTAAAGATAAATTAAAAGAAATTGCAAAACTTAATTTTAGCAATACTAAAAGAATCTTCTAGCGGTGTAATACCCGTTTCTTTTTTTTATTTAAATCTCTATTTCTAACTAATGTTATTTCTTTAATATAACTCTTTTCCTCT
>OLSB01001215.1_pt1 | contig 26155 bp, 25 predicted proteins | sample 1672071 | NCBI WGS metagenome assembly OLSB01 (sample SAMEA3136642, study PRJEB25190) | human gut metagenome | biome: human gut; feature: human-associated habitat; material: faeces | place: Austria | collected 2013 | reverse complement strand
CCCACTCAGACCATGACGGAGCAAAGCTTGCTTTGCTCCGTTTTTTTATTCATAAATTCTTGCATTTCATCTGTATTTTAGATAGTCAATAAATTTTTTAACCGCCAGAGATGCGGTTTTTTTATTTCTTACGGCAAATCCGATTTTCCTGTACGAGGGCACATCAAGCTCGCGTACCGCGATTTTATACGGAACTCTTTTTAAAATCAGCTCCGGAAGTATGCTGACGCCGAGACCGCTTTCGACCATGGACATTACTGCATAATCGTCCCATGTGGTCAAATGTGTTTTGGGAGATAATCCGCTTCGTTCAAAAATTTCGGAAATCTCGGCTTTTGTGCCTTTTTCCAAAAGTATGAACGGGTCGCCGCATAAATCCGCGGAGGATATCTTTTCCTTTGAACACAGATAGTGGTTTTCGGGAAGAACCGCAAGAAGCCTGTCCTGTTCGAGAAAAACCGTTTCGAGCTCTTTTTCGGCAGGCAGGCGGAGAAAGCCGCAGTCAACGCGCCCTTCGGAAATCCATGTTTCGATTTCGGAGTAATCGCCGAGAAGAAGTTCATAATCAATGTTCGGATAATCGTTTTGAAATGCTTTGATTATTTTCGGGAGCCAGTGTGTTGCAACGCTTGAGAACGTTCCTATGCGTATTATACCGGTTTGCAGACCGCCGAGTGCATCGGCACACATTTGCAGTCCGTTCAGTTTTTCACATACGCTTTTGGCATGGGGAAAAAGTGCCAGACCGTCGGAAGTCAGGCGTACACCGCCGCGGTTTCTTTCAAGCAGCGTTAAATTCCATTCACTTTCCAGGTCGTGTATCATTCGGCTGACGGCAGGCTGGGTGTAGTTAAGATGCTGTGCAGCTTTTGTAAAACTTCCGAGTTCCGCTGCGGCAACAAATGCCATGTATTTTGCGATGTTGGATTCCATATTACCCTCCGTTTCAATTAATACATTACAAATTCTTATGATATACATTACAAACATTTGCTTTTGTTATTATATGATATATGATACAATATAAAAAACAGAAAGTCAAGGAGGAAAAGAAACCTTATGGGTATTTATAAAAACAGAATTGTTGTTAAGGTGGGAACATCCACGCTTACAAACGAAACAGGCAAAAGCGATTTGCGCTCGTTTGAGCGCATAGCAAGGGTGCTTGCGGATGTGCAGAATAAGGGCTTTGAAGTGATTTTGGTTTCATCGGGTGCCATAGCAGTAGGCAGCAACAAGCTGAGACTTCGGGAGAGACCGTCAAGTATGCGCATGAAGCAGGCGGCGGCAGCTGTGGGTCAGTGCGGAATTATGTATTGGTATGACAAATTTTTCGGGGACTATGACAAAACAGTGGCACAGATTCTGCTTAATGCGGATGACATAGAGCATGAAGAAAAGAAAGAAAATCTCACAAATACTTTTGACGCTCTGCTTGAAATGGATATTATACCTATTGTTAACGAAAACGATTCGGTAAGCTACACGGAAATAGAATCCGAAGACCGCCTTTTCGGCGATAACGATATGCTGTCGGCGGTTGTTGCAGTTTTGTGCGGCGCGTCAAAGCTTATAATTTTGTCCGATATTGACGGAATGTATGAAAAAGATCCGAGACTTCATCCGGAGGCTAAGCTTATTGAACGAGTGGAAAAAATAGACGATAAGATTTACTCTCTTGCCGGAGGTGCCGGCTCAAGGCGCGGCACGGGCGGAATGAAAACAAAGCTCAATGCGGCGTACCTTGCAACTTCGCGCGGTGCGGACGTTATAATCACCAACGGGAAGAGACCCGAGGATATATATAAAATAATAGAAGGAAATAATGCGGGAACGCTTTTTGAAGGAAAAAAGAATTTTTCGATTTAAAACAAACCTCTCTTTAAAAGCTTTCAAAAAAAATCCGTTTTTCGAATAAAAAAACTTGACCGCAGACAAAGTTTGTATTACAATTAAAGAGAATGCAAAAGAAACGGAGATTTGTGTGAAAATTCTTCATGCCAAACCTCCGGCGAAATGGAGATTAAAATGAAGATCGGATTTGATAATGACAAATATTTAAAAATGCAATCGGAGCATATTAAAGAAAGAATACAGAAGTTCGGCGGTAAGCTTTATCTGGAATTCGGCGGCAAGCTTTTTGACGATTTCCATGCTTCGAGGGTGCTTCCGGGGTTTGCGCCCGACAGCAAAATAAGAATGCTGCAGCAGCTTTCATCTCAGGCGGAAATTATTATTGCCGTAAATTCAAACGACATAGAGAAAAGCAAAGTAAGAGGCGACCTCGGAATTACATATGACCTTGACACGCTGCGCCTTATTGACGCGTTCCGCGGAATGGGTCTTTTTGTGGGAAGCGTTGTTTTGACGCGATTTGCTTCGCAGCCGGCGGCGGAAGCTTTCAAGCAGAAGCTTGAATCGCTGGACATAAAGGTTTACAAGCATTACACAATCGAGGGTTATCCGTATGATTTGCCGGCTATTGTAAGCGATAACGGATACGGAAAAAATGAATTTATCGAAACGGAGCGCCCCCTTGTAATCGTTACGGCACCGGGCCCCGGCAGCGGAAAAATGGCAACCTGTCTTTCGCAGCTTTATCATGAGCACAAACACGGCGTAAATGCAGGCTATGCAAAATTTGAAACATTCCCCATATGGAATATACCGCTCAAGCATCCCGTAAATGTGGCGTATGAGGCGGCAACGGCGGATTTAAACGACGTTAACATGATTGACCCGTTCCATCTTGAAGCGTACGGTGAAACAACCGTAAATTATAACCGCGACGTTGAAATTTTCCCCGTTCTTAAGATGATGTTTGAAAGAATATACGGCGAGTGCCCGTATAAGTCGCCCACGGATATGGGAGTTAATATGGCGGGTAACTGTATTATAGATGATGAGGTAGTCAAAAAAGCGGCGAATGACGAAATAATACGAAGATATTATTCCGCGAGGTGCGAAAAGATCCGCACAAACAAAGGTGATGACGAGATAGGAAAAATTGAACTTCTTATGAAACAGGCGGAAATAAGCACGGATAACAGAAAAACGGTTTCCGCGGCGCTGGCGGCACAGGAAATTACAGGGCAGCCGGCAGCGGCGATAGAGATGGAGGACGGCATAGTTATAACGGGAAAAACCTCACAGCTTTTGGGCGCATCAGCTGCGGCGCTTTTAAATGCACTTAAGTATATTGCCGGGATAGATGATTCCATTCATCTGATTCAGCCGTATATCATAGAGCCTATTCAGGACCTTAAGGTAAATCATCTCGGGAACAGAAATCCGCGGCTTCATCTTGACGAGCTTTTGGTGGCTCTCTCCATATGCGCCACGCAGAGTCCGGAAGCGGAGATGGCTATGAAAAGCCTTAAGGATCTGCGCGGACTTGAAGCGCATTCCACGGTAATTTTATCGGAAGTTGACAAAAACGTATTTAAGAAACTTGGTATAAATATCACGTGCGAGCCGAAATATCAGACAAAATCGCTTTATCACAAGCGTTGAACAGAGAGGTAAATCATGAAAAAATTAATTGCATTTGTACTTTCGCTGGTGCTTTTTGTGTCGGCGGCACCGTGCGCTATGGCGGCGCAGTATCATTCATACGAAGATCTGCAGAAGCTTTACGACACGGTTGTAAATTATGTTTTCAAAACAGAAGATACTTTAAAGCGTATTTTAACGGACGAAGAAGATGAGTTCTGTGCCGTTCCCATGCTTGCGGCAAAGGAGCTTCTCCTCTCGGGAGAAGCGTATACGGATGAAGACACAACGTATGCATATAACGGTCTTTATGACACGCTTTCAATGCTCATTCTTATAGTTCAGAGAGACGGCAGCCTTACAAGCGATGCAACGCTTAATATTTTGAAGGCTGTTTCCGACACGATTTATGACGAGAATTACACCGTTGTTGCGGGCGAAGATGCGGCAAAAGCGGCAAGAGAACGCAAAGCGCAGATAATGGCGCTCATAAGCAACAGGGGAAATGTTACGGCAGACGAGTTTTCGGCTGAAATCAACAAATATTATTATGAGCTTTACGATGCGGCAAAACTCAAAATAAACTACTGCAACAGCTTTTTCTCAATTATGGAATTTACTGATGTTAAGAAAAACGACTGGTTTTATGACGCTATAGATTATGTGTATAAAAACGACCTTTTCAAAGGGACGTCCAAAACAACATTTTCGCCCAACGAGCTTATGACAAGAGCTATGTTTATAACTGTTCTGATGCGCGCAGCAAAGGTTGAAGACGCGGCAGCGGACGAAGCTTTTTCAGATGTGAGAACAGAGGAATATTTCGCGGCACCCGTTTCGTGGGCAAAGAAAAACGGTATTCTCGACTGGGTTGCGGGCGACACGTTTGAGCCGCATAAGCCTATAACGCGCGAGGAAATGCTTGCGTGCATGTATGCATATGCAAAGTCGATTAATTTTGATTCTTCAAGTTATGATATGAGCCTTGCGGACAGAATAACCGATTTGGAAGATGCGGACGAAAACTTCAGGGAGGCGCTTTCGTGGGGCTTCTCCGTCGGAGTGATAACCGGTTACGGAGATGACAGCATTAAGCCGAAAAACACCGCAACGCGCGCCGAGGTTGCACAGGTGTTTATAAATCTCAAACTTGTTTTGGGAAACTGAATTGAATAATTGGCTGATATACTGCTGTGCAGGTTGCAGAAAGAGGAGAGTTTCATGAATTATAAATTCAAATTCGAAAAAAAGAGTCCGGAAAGTCTCGGCATTTCTTCTGCCGGGATAGAAAAATTTATTGACAAGCTTGAAAAATACGGTCTTACAATGCATTCGGTCATGATAATGCGGCATGGCAAAATTGCCGCGGAGGGTTATTATAAGCCGTTTGATGCTGATTTTAAACACAGGATGTATTCGATAAGCAAGACTTTTACGTCGCTTGCCGTGGGAATGCTTTGCGACAGAGGGCTTGTTTCTCTTGACGATAAAATTATGAAGTTTTTCCCCGATATGGAGAAACATTCGGTGCACCCTTATATTGCGGAAACCACGGTACGGGATTTGCTTACAATGTCAACACCGTTTTCAGATTGCTCATATTTGCTTTCGCCCGGCAAGGAGTGGACGGAATCGTTTTTCACCACAAAGCCGCAAAAGCCTGCGGGTACTGTGTTTTTATATGATACAAGCGGCACGTACATTCTGGATGTCATAGTTGAAAGAATTACGGGCAAAACCTTTCTTCAATATATTATGGATAACGGTCTTTGCGAGCTTGGATTTTCGGAGGACGCATGGTGCGTAAAGGCGCCGGACGGTTGTGCATGGGGCGGAAGCGGCGTTATTTGCACACTCAGAGACCTTGCGCTTTTCACGCTCGTTTTTACCGGCGGCGGCAAAGTCGGCGAGAAGAGAATCGTGTCGGAGCAATATATAACGGAAGCTGTGTCAAAGCAGGTTGACAACGAAGAAACAGGCCACAGGACATATGGCAATGCCGGATACGGATATAAAGTGTGGGTCACAATTGACGGCGGATTTGCATTTTTGGGTATGGGCGGTCAGCTCATGTTTTATGATAGAAAGAAGGACATTATTTTCCTTTGCAATGCGGATTGCCAGGGCTATTCATCGGCATACGCACTTATATATGAATGCCTTTACGGCTGCATTATTGACGAGGCTTCAAATAATGCTCTTGCTGAGAATGCCCAGGCTTATGAAAGCCTTGAAAAGCGCCTTTGCAACCTTGAACTTTTAAAGCCTGTCGGAGCTGTTAAATCAGATATTTCCAAAGAAGTAAGCGGAAGATGTTATACGCTTTCCGAAAATCCGATGGGTATAAAGAAGCTTAGCGTGGAGTTTTCGGAAAATTCGGGAATATTGAAGTACGAAAATGCGCGCGGAGAAAAAGAAATCAGGTTCGGACTGGGCGAATATGTGTTCGGAGAATTTCCCGAGACGGATTATTCGGGCAAGAAAATAGGCGAGCCTCTGGGACGAGGATACAGATGCGGCGCCGCAGGCGTTTGGGGATTTGATAACAGCTTTAAAATTTACGTTAAAATAATAGACGATTATTTCGGAAACCTTGTTATAAATCTTGGCTTTAAAGGTGATGAGATAGGTGTGTTTATGCATAAAACCGCAGAGTGGTTTTTAGATGACTATCAGGGCTTTGCCGGAGGCAGGGACAATGCGTCTTGACAAATATGCCGCATTTGCCGCGGAAAGCAGAAAAGAAATAAAAAAGCTTATAACAAAAGGCTTTGTAACGGTGAACGGCACGGTAATCAGAGACTGCGGCTATGACGTGGGAGACAGCGATGAGATTTTCTGCCGCGGCAAGCGTGTTGTATACAAAAAATACATATATATAATGATGAATAAGCCTCCGGGCGTTGTATCTGCAACGGAGGATAATGTAAATCCGACCGTGACAGATCTTCTGCCCGATGAATTTAAGAGATTCAAGCCGTTCCCCGTCGGCAGACTTGATATAGACACGGAAGGGCTGCTCCTTATGACAAATGACGGGGTTGCTGCGCATAAGCTGCTGTCGCCGCGCTATAAAGTTCCGAAAAAATATTATGCCAAGGTGGACGGGGATATCACCAAAGAAGATATTGAAAAGTTTTCGGTCGGCATTGTACTCCATGACGGATATAAAACATTGCCGGCAAAGCTTTGCCCGTTGCCGGATGGGAGGAGCGCATTTGTTACGATTGCGGAAGGCAAATTTCATCAGATTAAAAGAATGTTTGCCGACTGCGGAAAACATGTAGTGTTTTTAAAAAGAGTGGAGTTTGCCGGGCTCTGTCTTGACGAAACGCTGAAGAACGGAGAATGCAGGCTCCTTAAGGATGAAGAAATACAAATTTTGGAATCTATTATGCAATAGTACCAAAGAAAAGCGAGATTTTTGTGAAAAACGCGTATTTCATTTTTTCCGCAAATATGCTATTATAATATAAGTAATTAAAGATGCTTAGATAATGAGCGGTAGGAGGATTTTTTAATGTCAAGCTTAAGCTTAAGAGGAATTTATAAAACATATGCGGGCGGCGTTACGGCTGTCAGCGATTTCAATCTTGAAATTGAGGATAAAGAGTTTATTATATTTGTAGGACCTTCGGGCTGTGGTAAATCAACGACTTTGCGTATGATTGCGGGTCTTGAAGAAATCACAAAGGGTGAGCTTTATATAGACAATGAGCTTGTAAACGACAAGGCTCCGAAGGACAGAGATATCGCCATGGTTTTCCAGAACTATGCGCTTTATCCGCATATGACGGTATTTGATAATATGGCTTTCGGTCTTAAACTTCGCAAAACGCCGAAGGATGAGATAAAGAGAAAGGTTACGGAAGCCGCAAAAATTCTTGATATAGATCATTTGCTTGACAGAAAGCCGAAGGCTTTGTCCGGCGGTCAGCGTCAGAGAGTTGCTCTCGGCCGTGCGATTGTGCGTGACCCCAAGGTTTTCCTTATGGATGAGCCGCTTTCAAACCTTGACGCAAAGCTTCGTGTTCAGATGAGAACGGAAATCGGAAAGCTTCATAACAAACTTCAGACAACTTTTATTTACGTTACGCATGATCAGACAGAGGCTATGACAATGGCTTCCCGTATCGTTGTTATGAAAGACGGTATTGTTCAGCAGGTTGCAAGCCCGCAGGAACTTTACGATAATCCCACAAACGTATTCGTTGCAGGCTTTATCGGTTCTCCGCAGATGAACTTTGTTGACGCGGACGTTGTTGCGGAAGGCGATACGCTCGCTCTCAAATTCGGCAAAGAAAAAGTTCTTCTTCCTGCCGGAAAAGCTGCAAAGCTTGATAAATCTTATGTCGGCAAAACGGTTATTATGGGTATCCGTCCCGAAGATATGTACGATGATGAGGCTTATATCACAGCTTCTCCCGACAGTGTAATCGGTGCAGACGTTGAGATTACAGAAATGATGGGCGCTGAAACATATCTCTACCTTGATGTTGACGGTAAGAAGATGGTTGCACGCGTTAACCCGAGAACTCAGACCAAGATGGGCGACAAGATTAAGGTTGCTCTCGACGGTAATAAGATTCATCTGTTTGATAAAGAAACAGAGCTTGCAATACTTAACTAATATTTAAAATATTTAGATTTTTCAGGAGCAGTTCCATAAACGGAGCTGCTCTTTTTTTGTGTCGGACGGTAAACTTTTAAATCGGAAAATTTCAGGATTGTAATGTGTATACCATGTCCTTGCACTGCTTGTATACCATGTTACTCTTGACAAACAGGGTCGCCCCTACGGCATTTGGACAAGATGCACTGCGCACGAATTTTATATACGGCAATGCTTCCACTCGGGTATAATATATGTATAAAAACCGGAAAGGAAGTCTGTTATGAGAACCGTTACCGATGAAAACATAAAAAAATTCGAAGAGTATTTATACGCCGAGGAGCGCAGCGGCAACACGATTGAAAAATACATACGTGACGTCCGCTTTTTCCGCGGCAGGCTGCAGGGCGGAAATGTTGATAAATCCGCCCTTGTAAAATACAAAAAAGAACTGTGCGAAAGGTATGCCGTGAAAAGCGTAAATTCAATGCTGTCCTCCATAAACGCGTTTTTTGTGTTTATGGGGTGGTACGATTTGAAAGTGAAAACATTAAAAATTCAAAGACGCATATTTTCCGATAAGTCAAAGGAATTATCAAAACCCGAATACGAACGGCTGTTGGCTGCTGCAAAAAACAGGAAAAACAAGCGGCTTTATTATCTTATGCAGACGGTTGCAAGCACGGGTCTTCGCGTGTCGGAAATAAAATATGTAACCTGCGAAGCCGTCAGGCAAGGGCAAGCGGTTATAAACTGCAAAGGAAAGATAAGACAAATATTTTTACCGAAAAAGCTTTGCAAAATGCTTTTGTCATATATAAAAGAAAGAAATATAAAAAGCGGCTCCGTCTTCGTTACAAAAACCGGGAAACCGCTTGACAGGTCGCATATATGGAAAATGCTTAAAAGCCTGTGCGAAGCCGCAGGGGTGAGCCGCGATAAGGTTTTCCCCCATAATTTCAGACATTTGTTTGCAAGAACGTTTTATTCGCTGCAAAAGGATATTGTGAGACTTGCCGATATTCTGGGGCACTCCAACATAGAAACCACCCGCATTTATACCATGGAAAGCGGCGCAGAGCATAGAAAACTGCTGCAAAAACTCGGACTTTTAAGGTGCTGAATAAAAAAGCCACATAATGATGATTATGTGGAATAAAATCATAAAAAGATTTTTAACTTTCGTTCCAATTATACTCCCGAACGGAAATAAAGTCAAGCCTTTATACAAATTTTTGCAAAATATTCTCTGTAAAATTAAAAAAACGCATGGTAAACAGACCGATTTAACTTTAAAAATTTAACCGGTCTTGTTTTTGTGCCTTAAAATAATTTTATGTATTTCTTTTTAAATCTTTATTCGGCCTAAGTTCCACATAATCATCATTATGTGGTATGAAACAGAGACGGGGTAATAAGACAAAAAGGGGGGATAAAAAGCTTTGTTTTAATTTACTTACGCGAAATTTATTTTGAAAAGGAGATGATTTGAGTGAAAGGTAATCTATGTGGATGGATAATAGGCTTACTTACACTGTTGGTGGTATGTCTAATATTTGCGGGAATTGTGACTGACCCTCCACCAGCAAATAATTATACCAATTCTGTTAAAAAAAATCCTCATGAAAACTGTAAGTATTGGGGAAGAGATCGTGAATATTTTGCAGGTCCTATGGTTGATGTGTATTATAATTATGATCATCCGGAGTGGGGGCTACATACACACTGATACGGCGAAAAAATGCAGGTAGTATTTATGAGGTATAACATATTGATTTAGTAATCACAGATGAAAAAATTAATTATTTATAAGGAAGTGTATCTAAATGAATATCAATGTTGAGTCCATGGCAGAACAGTTGGAAATACCGGTTTTAAAAATAATAGAAGAAGGCAGAGAGATTGCAAAAGGAATTTATTTGCCTGAAGCTGTTGCATCGTTTAAAGATGATAATAAGTCGGCGATCGGCTATCCCGACACAGGCGTTTTTATTCTCTTTAAAGGGAGCCGTGCTGCTTCTGCGGAAAACAAGTACAAGCAATATATAGACATAAACGGAAATACAACAAAAGAAATAATTTTTCAAAGCAGAAATGCCGCGGCAAAATTTGTTCTCGGGGATAGGGGAAGTACGGATTATTGGAAATAGCATTTAATCTGTCACATAGATGAAATAATTGACAGGGGGATAAGACTTGAAACAATTGACTTGTGAAATGTGCGGAAGTACAGACTTGATGAAGCAAGACGGGGTTTTTGTTTGCCAGTTCTGCGGCTGCAAATATTCTGTCGAAGAAGCTAAAAAAATGATGATTGAAGGGACTGTAAATGTAGCCGGAACGGTTAAAGTTGATAACTCGGAAACTGTTGAAAAATACCTAAAAAATGCACGTCAGGCGTACGAACGCGAAGATTGGGAAAACGCGGAAAAATACTATGCTTTAGCCGAACAAGACATATCCGATCTGGAAGTGATTTTTTTTCGGGTTTATTGCCGGGCTATGGGACAACTTTTCGAAGCAAATTATGTTAACCGCGAACAAACTTTTAATGCGCTATTAAAAATTATTTCAACTATCAATTCGAAATACAGCAATTCGCCCGAAGATAAAAAAACATTGACTGAGATAAATAATGCCTTGTTTAAAATGTATAATTCACGGTTTGCGGGAGAGGCACAATGGCAAAGAAGGCTGTTTCAGCGCGTTGATATGGCTTTCGTTAAAGAATTAAAAAGCATTAATCTGAAATATCACGAAAAGTTTGTAACTGAATTTTTAAAAACAAGGGCACGTTTGGAGGAGACTAAGAGAAAATTAGAAGAGGCTAAGAGGAAAAAAGAAGAGCAAGAAAATCGCATAACAAACATAGGCGCAATAATAGGAACTGTTATTGGATTGGTTGTTGGAGTGATTGCAGCAAAGCGTTTGTCACTTGATGGTGTTTTGGTCAATTGTCTGATATGGACTGCGGGTGCGTGGTTGGGTGCAATCATTGGTACGGCTGTTGGCACGTCACGAGCTAATAAAAGTTAGAACTTTTTATAATTGTTGTCTGATAAAAATGCTAAAAAACAAAAAATTTCTAAAACTTGGATTTTTTTTGAAAAAGCGCTTGCAATTATGTAAAAAATAGTGTATAATAAAAAAAGCATCAGAGAGAGCGGGCCGTAAAGGTCCGCTCTTGTGCGTTGTTTGGAAAGGAGTATGCGCGGTGTCTAAGACAGAAGACGCGGTTTTGAAAATCGCAGAGCCTATCGCGGAAGCGGCAGGTGTGTCAATTTACGATGTGGAGTATAAAAAGGAAGGCTCCAACTGGTTTTTAAGAGTGTACATTGAAGGGAAAGAAGGCACTACGATAGATGACTGCGAAAAGGTCAGCAGGCCTTTGAGCGCGGCTTTGGACGATGCCGATATTATAGACGCGGCATACTATCTCGAGGTTTCATCGCCGGGCATCGAGCGCGTGCTTTCAAAAGACGGGCATTTTAAAGGCGCTTTGGGCGAGAAGGTTTGCGTGAAACTTTTTGCGGCGCTTGACGGCAAAAAGCAGCTTACGGGAACTTTAAAGGCTTTTGAAAATGGAATTTTGACCCTTTCGGAAGACGGAACGGAAAAAGAATACAATATAAAAAAGAGCGAAGCGTCTTTGGTTAAAACGCTTTTCGATTTTGGACAGGAGTGATTTAAAAAGTGGCTAATAACGAGCTTATGACAGCGCTGGAGCTGCTGGAAAAGGAAAAGAATATCAAAAAGGAGGATTTGCTTGAGGCATTGAAGGCTCCGCTTGTAACCGCGTATAAAAAATACTACGGCGCGGGCGAGAACGTATTTGTTGTAATAGACGATGACGGCAAGATAACGGTGCACGAAAAAAGAACCGTTGTTGAAGAAGCGGAGGATTACGACTATGAGATAAGCCTTGACGAAGCACAGACAATTAAACCCACGGCAAAGGTCGGAGATGTTCTGGACATTGAAACAACGCCGAAGGATTTCGGAAGAATTGCGGCTCAGAACGCAAAGCAGATGATGGTTCAGTACATCAGAGAGGCTGAAAGAAACAAAGCTTACGAGGAATTTTCCGAGAAGGAAAACGATATCGTTACGGCTACTGTGCAAAAACCCGAAAAAAGAGGTCTTCTCCTGCAGATAGGCAAAACCGAAACTCTTATGCCGCCGCACGAACAGATCCCGGGCGAAGTATACAAAAACGGCGACAAAATTCTGGTATTTGTGCTTGAAGTTAAAAACACCACAAGAGGACTTCAGATTCTTGTATCGCGCACGCACCCCGGTTTGGTGCGCCGCCTTTTTGAGAGAGAGGTTCCGGAAATCGGCGACGGCACGGTGGAGATAAAGAGCGTTGCGAGAGAAGCGGGTTCAAGAAGCAAAATTGCAGTATATTCGGATAATCCCAAGATTGATCCCGTGGGTTCCTGCGTGGGACAGAAGGGAGCGAGAGTTGCAAATGTTTTAAAGAGCCTCGGAAACGAGAAAATCGATATTGTAAAATACCACGAGGATCCGGTTGAGTATATAACGGAAAGCTTAAGCCCGGCGAAAGTTCTTTCGGTTACGATAAACGAAGAAGAAAAATCTGCAGAGGTTGTTGTGCCTGATTTCCAGCTGTCGCTTGCAATCGGCAAAGAAGGTCAGAACGCGCGCCTTGCCGCAAAGCTTACCGGCTGGAAGATAGACATAAAGAGTGACAAATAATCATGAAAACGGAGAAACATAAACCGCTTCGTATGTGCGTTGCGTGCAGAGAAATGAAGGAAAAGGAAGAGCTTTTCAGGATTGTAAAACCCGCGGACGATGCCGCTTTTTACGATATTTCCGGCACGGCGGACGGCAGGGGGGCATATATATGCAGAAAAGAAGATTGCATAAAAAATGCGGAAAAAAGAAACGCTTTGTCCCGCGCCTTCAAATCGGAGACGGACAGGGGGATTTATGAAAAACTTCTGAATCTTCTTTAACGGTCATGTGATGCTTGGAAGCGGACGGAGAATTATATGGAAAAGATATTCGGCATGCTCGGGCTTGCGAGACGGGCGGGCAAATTAATATACGGAAGCGATGCGGCGGTTAACGCCGTGCGCTCGGGAAAAGCAAAAGCCGTTATTTTGGCGGCGGACGCCTCCGACAGGACAAAAAAGCTTATGCGCAACAAATGCGCAAGCTTTGAAACGCCGCTTTTTGAGGTTGAAGCAGGCTGCGAAGAACTCGGAAAAAAGCTCGGCAAAAGCGGAATATCGGTATTGGGCATCAGTGACATAAATTTTGCGAAAGCAATTATAAATCTGATTAATAAATAAATTTGCGATTGCTTTTCGCAAAAAAGAAAGGATGAGGTTGCGGTATGGCTGCGGCGAAAACAAATAAACCGAGAATACATTCGGTAGCTAAAGAGCTGGGTGTTGATAACAAAGAGCTTATGGAAGTGCTCAAAAAATACGGCATGGGCGAGAAAAACCACATGAGCGCTCTTACACCCGCGGACATGGATATTATATTTGACTACTATACGCATAAATTTGACGACGGTTCAGATATAGGCGAATTCCTTAAAAAAGCGGAAAAAGAAAAGAAGGAAGAAGTTAAAGAACCGAAAAAAGCAAAGGAAGAACCTGTGGAGGAAGAGCCTCAGGATACGGAAATCAAAGCTCCGAAGAGCCGCTATGTGGACACACGCTCGGACGTTGTGGACCTTGAAAAAATGGCGAAAACCGAGGAGATTGAAGAAAAGCTTACCGATGAGATGCAGAAAAACGGCGTCGGCGGCAAGCAGAAAATAAAGAAAAAGAATAAAAACAAACAAAAACAGACAAACAATAAGGAGACGGCGGCGCCGAAACCCAAGAAAAAAGAGAAAGTTAAAGTTGTAATTCCGGATGAAGTGACTGTCGGAGAATTTGCGGAAAAAGCAAAACTTGCCGCAACGGAAGTTATCAAAAAGCTTATGGAACTCGGAATAATGGCGTCTGTCAGCCAGACGATAGACTTTGACACGGCGCAGCTTATAGGCGAAGATTTAAATCTTATTGTTGAAAAAGAAATTATCGTAACGGACGAGGATATTCTTTTTGCCGAGGAAGAAGACAAAGAGGAAGACCTTGTGGAAAGATACCCGATTGTTGTTGTTATGGGTCACGTTGACCACGGCAAAACATCGCTTCTTGACGCGATACGTTCCTCGCACGTGACGGACACGGAGGCAGGCGGTATCACACAGCACATAGGTGCATACTGCGTTCCGATAAACGACAAGAAAATTACATTCCTTGATACACCGGGACATGAAGCTTTCACGGCTATGCGCGCAAGAGGTGCGCAGGTGACGGACGTTGCGGTAATTGTTGTTGCGGCGGACGACGGCATAATGCCTCAGACAATAGAAGCTATAAACCACGCAAAGGCGGCAGGTGTAAGCATTATTATTGCAATCAACAAGATTGATAAAGAAAACGCAAATGTTGACAGGGTTATGCAGGAACTTACAGAATACAATCTTATCCCCGAGGAATGGGGCGGCGATACGGTTTGCGTAAAAGTTTCGGCGAAAAACCGCGTTAATATTGACGGACTTCTGGAAATGATTATTCTTGTTTCCGAGATGAAAGAGCTGCGCGCCAACCCGAAACGAATGGCACGCGGAACCGTTATCGAAGCTAAGCTTGACCGTGGACGCGGTCCTGTTGCAACCGTACTTGTTCAGACCGGTACGCTGCACATAGGAGACACAATTGTTGCCGGAACATCTGTCGGCAGAGTGCGCGCAATGATAAATGACGGCGGCGCAAGAGTGCGCGAGGCAGGCCCTTCCGTGCCTGTTGAAATCACGGGTCTTTCCGATGTGCCGGACGGCGGCGATCTTTTCTATGCGGTTAAGGACGAAAAGATGGCAAAGAGCGTGGTTGAGCAGAGAAAACAGAAGATTAAAGACGAAATGCAGAAAAAATCCAGCGTTGTTACTCTTGATGATTTGTTCAGCCAGATTAAAGAGGGCGAAGTAAAAGATCTCAATATAATTGTTAAAGCGGACGTTATGGGCTCGGTTGAAGCGGTACGTCAGTCGCTCGAGAAGCTTTCAAACGATGAAGTGAGAGTAAGAGTTATACACGGTGCGGTAGGCGCCGTAACGGAATCCGACGTTATGCTTGCAACGGCTTCAAACGCAATTATTGTCGGCTTTAACGTACGTCCCGACGGCGGCGCGAGAGCTGCGGCGGAGATGCATAAGGTTGACATGAGAATGTACAGAATCATTTATGACGCAATAGAAGAAATCGAAGCGGCAATGAAAGGTATGCTTGCTCCGACTTACAAGGAAACAGTTTTGGGCCATGCCGAAGTTCGCTCCACATTCAGAGTAAGCGGCGTGGGAACGATTGCCGGCTGTTATGTTCAGGACGGTAAGGTTCAGAGAAATGCGTCCGTTCGTGTTGTAAGAGACGGTATTGTGGTATATGAAGGAGCGCTGGCATCACTTAAGAGATTTAAAGATGACGTTAAAGAAGTTGCACAGGGTTATGAGTGCGGTATAGGACTTGAACGTTTTAACGATATTAAAGAAGGCGACATTATAGAATGCTGGATTCTTGAAGAAGTAGAGAGATAATAAGAAAGGCGGCGGTAATATGCCTTCCCACAGAAGCGGCAGAATAGACGAAGAAGTAAAAAGAGAACTTGGCGCCGTGATACGCGAACTTAAAGATCCGCGTATCTCGGGAGTTGTAAGTGTTGTGGCGGTAAATGTTACGAAAGATCTTCGCTTTGCGAAAGCCTTTATAAGCGTTTTGGGAAGCTATGAGCAAAAAGCAAAAACCATGGAGGGCATAAAGTCCGGAGCGGGTTTTGTGAGACGCGAAATAGGAAAACGTTTAAATCTTCGCCAGACGCCGGAATTTTCATTTGTGCTTGACGATTCCATTGAACACGGAGCGCATATTAATGAAATTTTAAAGGGAGTAATACATGATGAGCAGTCTTAAATTGCTTTTCGAAAATGCGCGTAACATTGCAATTCTCCCGCACGACAGCATAGACGGAGACGCACTTTGTTCGTCGGCGGCTCTGGCGGAATTTGCAAAATCCTTCGGCAAGCGGGCGGACATTATATTCGATGATGATATACCCGTAAATCTCAAATTTTTGAACGTTCCGCTTTTAAAAAGCGGCGAATGTACAAAGAAATACGATACCGTTATAGCGGCGGATTGCGGAGACGCTGAAAGAACAGGCGAAAGAAAGAGCTTTTTTGATAAGGCAGCGCACACTGCCGTTATAGACCATCATGTTACAAACGAAGGATTCGGAGATATAAATATTATAAAGCCGCACAGCTCGTCAACATGCGAAATTGTGTTTGACATTTTCCGCGAAAACGGAATTTGTCCCGACATGCGCGCGGCAGAGTTTATATACGGCGGGATGCTGACGGATACCGGAGGTTTCCGATATTCGAATACAAGTGCAGATACTTTGTTTAAAGCAGCGGAGCTTTTAAAACTCGGAGTTCCCGCGGCAAAGCTGTGCGAAAAACTTCTTGAGACAAAGACGCTCAGTCAGCTTAAGATAGAGTCGGCGGCAGTGGATTCTGCGGTAAGTTTTGACGGCGGAAGAACGCTTATAGCCTGCATAACAAAAGAAATGATTGAAAAATGCGGTGCAAGCGACGGAGAAATGGGAGGAATTTCTTCCGTATTGCGTACGGTTGCAGGGGTGGAAACTTCCGTAACGCTCAAGGAAAAGGACGAAAAAATCCGCGTGTCCATGAGAACAAACGGCAAAGTTTCGGCAGCGGAGGTGTGCCGTGCTTTCGGCGGAGGCGGTCATGAACGTGCCGCGGGAGCAACGCTTTCATGCACGATGGACGAAGCTTTGAACGCGGTTATTGAGGAAATACATTCATATGAACGGAATAATTAACGTGTATAAGCCGGGCGGCATGTCAAGCCACGATGTGATATACAAAGTAAGGCGCGCGCTCGGCATAAAAAGAATAGGTCACACCGGGACGCTTGACCCTATGGCGTGCGGCGTACTGCCGGTGTGCGTGGGAAAAGCCACAAGGGCGGCGGAGCTTATTGTGGCGGCGGACAAAGAATATATAGCAAAACTTACTTTCGGAAGCGAAACAGACACACAGGACAGCACCGGAAGTGTTACAAATACAACGCAGAACAGAACGGACATAAAGACGTTTGAAGATATTTTAAAGGAATTTGAGGGAGAGACGGAGCAGATTCCGCCGATGTATTCTGCCGTACATCACGGCGGCGAGCGGCTTTACAAACTTGCGCGCCGAGGGGTTACGGTGGAAAGAAAAAGCAGAAAAATCACTGTTTTTTCCATAAAGCTTTTGTCTTTTTCCGAAGATGAAGCCGAAATCTGCGTGAGATGCTCAAAAGGCACATACATAAGAACGCTTTGCGAGGATATTGGAAGGCGCGCCGGCTGCATGGCGCATATGAGTGCGCTTGAAAGAACCAGAAGCGGAATGTTTACAAAAGAAAATTCCGTGCCTCTTTCAGAAATTTCCGAGGAAATGATAATTCCGACAGACGAACTTTTCCGGGCTTATGAAAGATATGACTTAAACGCCGAGGAAGAAAGAAAAGTCAGAAACGGCGCAAAAATAAAAAATCCGCGCGAAGAAGGAAAAAGATACCGCCTTTATGCGGAAAACGGAGAATTTCTTTGTATTTCCGAGGGGATAACGGAGGACGGCGAAAAGTTTTTAAAGTCCGTCAAAAATTTTTATTGAAAAGGGATGCGGTTTAATGACATACAGTGCGGTAGCGCTCGGTAATTTTGACGGTGTTCATAAAGCGCATGCCAAACTCATAAAAAAAACGGTTGCATCGGCAAAGAATAATAATTTAAAAAGCATTGTTTATACATTTGAAGAACATCCGTCAAAAATTCTTTTCGGAAAAAGCGTTAAACAGATAATGACTAACGGGCAGAAAAGCGAGATTATAAAAAAACTCGGTGCGGATGAGGTTTTTTTTGAAAAAACCGCACCGGAGGTTTTGGGTCTTTCGGCAGAGGATTTTTTCGTGAATATTCTGTGCAAACGCTTTAATGCAAAATTTGTTGCGGCAGGTTTTAACTATACATTCGGGAAAGGCGCCGGGGGGAATGCGGAAGTTTTGCGCAGACTCGGGGAAAAGTACGGCACAGAGGTTTATATAATGCCGGAAGAAAAATTCGGCGGCGGAAGTATAAGCAGCAGTGCGGTGCGCGCAGCTCTTTTAAAAGGAGATATCAAAACCGCCAACGCGCTTTTGGGACATGAATATACGGTTCGCGGCGCGGTGGAACATGGCAAGGCACTGGGGGGAAAAATTGGGTTTAAAACGGCAAATGTTACGCCCGAGCCTTTTATACTGCTTCCTTCATGCGGAGTGTATAAGACAAAAACATATGTTTGCGGCAAAGCTTTCAAAAGCATAACAAACGTCGGAACAAATCCCACGGTTGAAAATGCCGAATGCAGAACGGAAACAAATATTTTTGATTTTGACAAAGATATATACGGAGAGACAATAGATGTTGTTTTTCTTGAAAAAATAAGAGATGAAATAAAATTTAAAAATACAACTGAGCTTTCGGCTCAGATTCGTCAGGATAAAAAAATTTGGAAGGAAAGTGATATTATATGAGATTATCGGGACTTTTAATGCCCACACTGAGGGAGACTCCCGCGGAAGCGGAAATTCTTTCACACAGACTTATGCTTCGCGCGGGTCTTATAAGAAAGCTTGCTGCAGGAGTATATTCGTATATGCCCATGGGTCTGCGCGCGCTTAAAAAGGTTGAAAACATTGTGCGCGAAGAGATGGACAGAGCCGGCGCCAATGAGCTTTTGATGAGTGCTCTGCTCCCGGCTGAAGCGTATATGGCGTCCGGAAGATGGGATGTTTTCGGACCTGAAATGTTCCGTCTGCATGACAGACACGACAGAGATTTTTGCCTGGGACCTACTCATGAGGAGATATTTGCCGAAACCGTTAAAGGTGCGGTTCGCTCATATAAACAGCTTCCTTTAACGCTTTATCAGATTCAGACAAAGTACCGTGATGAGAGACGTCCGCGTTTCGGTGTTTTGAGAAGCCGCGAGTTTATCATGAAGGACGCATACAGCTTTGATCTGACAGAAGAAGGTCTTGATGTATCGTATAAAAAGATGTATGACGCTTATTGCCGCATTTTTGACAGAATGGGACTTGACTATGTTGTGGTTGATGCGGATTCAGGAGCCATGGGCGGCTCGGGGTCGCAGGAATTTATGGTTAAATCGGAAGTGGGCGAAGATGTTATAGCTCACTGCGAAGCATGCGGATACACCGCCAATGAAGAAAAGGCGGAATGTGTTCCCGATTCGTTTGAATTTGCGGAAAACGATAAGCCGATGGAGAAAAAAGACACACCCGAGGCGCACACTATTGAGCAGCTTGTAAACTTCCTCGGAGTTGACGCGCGCAATTTCGCGAAAACAATTATATATAAAATTGACGGAAAATATGTTGCTGCCATGGTAAGAGGTGACAGAGAGGTTAACGAAGTAAAACTCAAAAACCTTGTTGGCGGTGTTGATATAGAACTTGCCGAGCCTTTTGCCGTTCGCGAAATAACTCATGCAGAGGTTGGATTTGCAGGTCCCATAGGTCTTGAAATCCCCGTATATGCCGACCATGAAGTTATGAAAATGCATGCCATGGTAATAGGCGCAAACGAAACGGACAAGCATTTTATAAATGTTGAACCCTGCCGTGACTTCACGCCCGATAAGGTTGCGGACTTAAGAGTTGCGGTTGACGGAGATATATGCCCCAGATGCGGAAAGAGAATAGATACGTTCCACGGAATAGAAGTAGGACATATATTTAAACTCGGCACAAAATACGCAAAGGCTTTGGGGATTTCTTTCTCGACGGAAAGCGGAGAAGAACGCACTGCAATTATGGGAAGCTACGGTATAGGAATAAACCGCTGCATAGCGGCTGCAATAGAGCAGAATTCCGATGAAAACGGCATTATATGGCCTGTTTCCATAGCACCCTATCATGTGAGCGTAATTCCTGTAAATGTTAAGGACGAAACAATATCCGCACTTGCGGAAAAGATATATGCGGAGCTTTTGGAAAAAGGCATCGAAGCAATTATAGACGACAGAGACGAGCGCCCCGGTGTTAAATTCAAAGACTGCGATCTTACGGGTATTCCGCTTCGCATAACAGTCGGCAAAAAAGCGGGAGAAGGAATAGTCGAATATAAAGTCCGCGGGGCGGAAGGCTTTGAAGAAAAGACGGCAGAGCAGGCAATTGAAGACGCTTGTGCGTATATTTTAAAGTAATGCGTGTATCTACCGTAAATTTAAGCCCGGCTGTGGACAGAACATATTATACGGACGGATTCTGCATAAACGGCGTAAACCGTGCAAGACTCGTAAAAGTAAATGCCGGCGGCAAGGGAATAAACTTTGCTGCCGTACTGGGGCTTTGCGGAGCAGAATGTGAAGCGCTTGGTTTTCTGGGGCGCGGCGGAGAATTTATAGAAGAGTTTCTTGAGTCGCGCTCAATAAAAAGCAATTTTGTGCATACCGATGCGCCCGTCAGAGTCAATATTAAAATATGCGATGAAAAAAACGGCACGTATACCGATCTTAATGAAAATTCCGCCTGCGCTTCCGGGGATGAACTTGCAAGGCTTTATGAAACCGTGGAAAAATCCGCGGAAGAAAACGATGTTTTATATGTCGGAGGTTCATTGCCGTACGGCATGAAAACGGATATTTACAAAAATATTGTTGAAATCGGGAAAAAGCACGGCGCATGTACCGTGGCGGATGCTTCGGGTGAAGCTATGAAAAACCTTTTGGAGGCGCACCCTGATATTATAAAGCCTAACGAGAAAGAAGCGGAGGAAATTCTCGGTACAGAGGTATCAGATGAAAGCGACGCTTTGAAAGCGGCATTAAAGCTCCGTGCCGCAGGCGCGGAAACTGTTATACTGACTTTGGGCGGACAAGGCGCGGTGTGTGCCGCAAAAGACGGAGTTTACAGAGTTATAAGTCCCAAAGTTACGGTAAAAAGTACAGTGGGCGCCGGTGATACTTTTCTTGCAGGGTTCCTTTACGGAATGAAATACGGAACGGAAACTGCGCTTAGGTATGCAGCATCTTTTGCGGCGGCGAAGATTGTGTGCGAAGGCACAGATATACCGTGCTTTGAGGCTCTCTGCGAAAGAGCCGGCACAATTAATGTAACAAAAATTTAAACAGGAGGAAGCGTATGACAGATAAATCGCTTATAAGAAATTTTTGCATCATTGCACATATAGACCACGGCAAGTCAACGCTTGCCGACAGAATATTGGAGCTTACGGGTTCGGTTGATCAAAGGGAGATGGAGGATCAGCTTCTGGACAATATGGATCTGGAGCGCGAGCGCGGAATAACAATAAAGGCGCGCGCCGTAAGGCTCAACTACGAATGTGACGGAAAGACGTATGTCTTAAATCTGATAGACACGCCGGGGCATGTTGACTTTAATTATGAGGTTTCAAGAAGCCTTGCGGCATGTGAGGGTGCGCTTTTGGTGGTTGACGCGGCACAGGGCATAGAGGCGCAGACACTTGCAAATACGTACCTGGCGCTTGATCATGACCTGGAAATTCTGCCGGTTATAAACAAGATCGATTTGCCGTCGGCACGTCCCGAAGTTGTAATAGATGAAATAGAAAACATAATAGGCATAGAAGCGCAGGACGCACCGCGCATAAGTGCAAAACAGGGTGTCGGAATAGAAAGCGTTCTGCGTGATATAGTTGACAATATCCCGGCACCGGAAGGTGACGAGAAGGCTCCTTTAAAAGCACTTATATTTGACTCTTATTATGACAGCTACAAAGGTGTTATAGTATACGTCAGAGTTAAAGAAGGAACATTGCGCGCAGGCGAAACAATACGGTTTATGGCAACGGGCAAAGAATTTGAAGTTGTGGAGGTAGGTTACCTCGGCGCCGATAAAATGGTTCCGTCAAAAGAAATATCCGCCGGAGAGGTTGGATATATTACGGCGAGCATAAAAACGGTTCAGGATATAAATGTCGGCGATACGGTAACGACAACAGACAGACCCGCAGCAGAGCCTTTGGAGGGTTACAAAAAAGTAAATCCCATGGTTTTCTGCGGTATTTATCCGGCTGACGGTGCAAAATACGGTGATCTTCGTGACGCACTGGAAAAACTTCAGCTAAACGATGCTTCTTTGACGTTTGAACCCGAAACATCAATTGCTTTGGGATTTGGTTTCCGATGCGGATTTCTGGGTCTTCTGCACATGGAAATTATCCAGGAAAGACTTGAGAGAGAGTATAATTTAGATCTTGTAACAACCGCACCGGGAGTTATATACAGAATAACAAAAACAGACGGCAGCGTAGAATATATCGACAACCCGACAAATATGCCGCATCCTTCGGAAATAGAGATGATGGAAGAGCCGTTTGTAGATGCGAATATTATGGTTCCGACAGAATTTGTGGGAAGCATTATGGAGCTTTGCCAGGACAGACGCGGAATATACAAAGATATGAAGTATATAGACGAAGGACGCGCTTCTCTGCATTATGAAATGCCGCTCAATGAAATTATTTATGACTTTTTTGACGCGCTTAAGTCGCGCACACGCGGATATGCGTCTTTTGATTATGAAATGCGCGGATATGTGAAGAGCGATCTGGTAAAACTTGATATTCTTTTAAACGGCGAAGTTGTGGACGCTTTAAGCTTTATCGTGCACTCTTCAAAAGCATATGCACGCGGCAGAAGAATTGCCGAAAAACTTAAAGAGGCAATTCCGCGCCAGCTTTTCGAAGTTCCCATTCAGGCTGCCATAGGCGGCAAAATAATAGCGCGCGAAACGGTTAAAGCGTTAAGAAAAGACGTTTTGGCAAAGTGTTACGGCGGCGATATAACAAGAAAGAAAAAGCTGCTCGAAAAACAAAAAGAGGGCAAAAAGCGCATGAGACAGGTCGGCACTGTGGAAGTGCCGCAGGAAGCGTTTATGTCTGTGCTGAAGCTTGACTGATGACAGGGGTATATATACATGTTCCGTTCTGCGTTAAAAAGTGCGCTTACTGCAGTTTTTACTCGGAATCCGGAGCGGAGAAATTTGAAGGCGCGTATGTAAAAAAAGTTGTGCGCGAGGCTGAAAAATACAGCGGTGAAACGGCGGATACTTTGTATTTCGGCGGAGGGACACCATCTGCGCTCTCGGCGGATGCTTTGATTTTTATGCTGCGCGGTATAAAAAGATTTATAAAATTTTCAGATGATTCGGAAATTACGATTGAAGCAAACCCTAAAACGGTAACGGAGGAAAAGCTTAAAAAGCTTTTTGATGCCGGGTTTAACCGCATAAGTTTCGGTTTTCAGTCGTTTTCCGATGATGAATTGAAGTTTTTGGGAAGAATCCACAGCGCGGACGATAATAAAAAAGCGCTTGCAGCGGCGCGTGCCGCGGGTTTTAAAAATATTTCGGGCGATATCATGACGGCGATTCCGCTGCAGACCATGAACAGTTTGAAAAAAACAATAAATACCATGTGCGCACTTGAACTTTCACATATATCCGCATACTCGCTTTCCGTCGAGAAAGGCACGCCTTTTTATGAGGCAGAGCTTTCTCTGCCGGACGAGGATACGGAAAGGGAAATGTATTACACACTTTGCGATATGCTTGAGAATGCGGGATATGAACACTATGAAATATCTAATTTCGCAAAAGACGGAGCCGTGTCAAGACATAACACAAAATATTGGACGGGCGAACCTTACATTGGACTCGGAGCTGCGGCTCACTCGTACTATAAAAACGAGAGATACTGTAATATAAGCAGTATAAAAGGTTATACAGAAAAAGAAGAAACGGAAGAGTTTCGCGAATACATAGATGAAAATGAGAAGAAAAAGGAACGCGTAATGTTGGGACTGCGTTTAAAAAGCGGCATACCGTATGAAAAAAATCCGAAAACCGATAAGTTTATAGAACAAGGTTTTATGCAGCGGTGCGGTGAAAATGTCAGACTCACCAGACGCGGGATCGACATATCAAATTATATTTTTTCGGAGCTGATTTAACGTGAGAAAGAAAAATGTTGATGATTACGGAATAGAAAAAGCAAAGAGCGAAGCACTTAAGCTTACGCTTATAAAGCGCCGTACGGCAAAGCAAATTTCCGCAAGGCTTGCGGAGAAGGGCTTCCCGGAAGGCGTTATTTCCGAAGCGGTGGATTATTATATCGAACTCGGGTATATTGATGACAGAGACTATGCGCGCCGCTATACACATGACGCAATAGAAATTAAAGGTTTCGGAGAGTTCAGAATAAGAAAAGAACTTGCCTTAAAAGGTGTGAGTGAAGATATTATAGATGAATGCCTTGACGGGTGTACATACGATTTGAAGGGACTTATGATGAAGAAATTCCCAAAATGCGAAGATAAAAAAGATTTGCAGAAGGTTTTAAACCATTTTCTTCGCAAGGGGTTTTCGCATGATGAAATATCAAGTACAATAAGAGAGCTTTATTCGGTGTGATATATTTATAGGGGATGTTAAAAAACTCCGGAACGTAAGAAAAGGGAAAAATCAAAACTTTTTTCCTATCCCCTTGAAAAATGGGTCGTTTAAAAAGTCGGTTGACTTTTTAAACGACCCTGATTGAAAACCCCGTGCGAAATTTTTCTCGCTTTGCTCGAAAACGCACATGGGTAGTCCTATTCTCTTATCATTTCTTGCCCTTTAGATAAGAGATTTATTTTCATTACTATTTGTGCTGACACAGGGCGGCGGAATGGAGATTAATATGACAAAAGTTTTGATTGTTTCGCTCGGATGCAGCAAAAATCTTGTGGATTCCGAAATTATGACAGGCGAGCTTATAAAAAACGGTTTTGAGATTACGGGTGACGCAGAATCGGCAGACGTTATTGTGGTAAATACATGTGCCTTTATAGATGAAGCCAAATCCGAAGCTATAGATACAATTCTGGAAATGAATACTTACAGAGATCGGGGGCATCTCAAAAAGCTTATCGTAACAGGATGCATGGCGGAGCGCTATAAGGATGAAATTTTGCGCGAATTGCCGGAGGTTGATGCAATTGTGGGCGTTTCGCGTTTTGACGAGATTGCGTCTGTCATAAAAGATGAGGGCGATACTTTTTTGGGAAACGAGAATGCGGCATATCCCGAGCAGGCGAAAAGAGAAATATCCACGCCCTTTTACACCGCGTATCTGAAAATTGCCGAGGGGTGCGATAACAACTGTACATACTGTGCAATTCCGAAAATCCGCGGCAAATTCAGAAGCAGAAAAATTGAAGATATTGTTTCCGAAGCGAAAAAACTTGCGGAGGACGGCGTGCTTGAGCTTAATGTTATAGCGCAGGATACAGCTTATTACGGTACGGATCTGTACGGTGAGCCGCGCCTTGCGCAGCTGCTTGAAAAACTTTGCAAAATTGACGGAATCGAATGGATAAGGGTGCTTTATATGTATCCTGAAAGAATAGATGAAAAGCTTTTAAAGGTTTTTGTGGAAAACAAAAAGCTGGCACGCTATTTTGATATACCCATTCAGCATATCAATGACGAAATACTCAAAAAAATGGGAAGAAGAACATGCCGCAAAGAAATTCTCGAAAAAATAGAGCTTATACGAAAAGTGTTGCCGGACGCCGTTTTAAGAACGAGCCTTATAGCCGGGTTCCCCGGCGAGACGGAACGTCAGCACGAAGAGCTTTGCGAGTTTATTAAAGAAGTAAAGTTTGACAGGCTCGGGGTGTTTGCTTATTCCAGAGAAGAAGGAACCCCGGCATACAGGCTGCCGAATCAGATTGACGAAGAGACAAAGATTTTGCGGCGTGACAGGCTTATGGAAATACAAAACGGGATTTCAAAAGAACTTTGCAAAAGATTTATAGGAAAAATTCTGCCTGTTCTGGCAGAAGAAATGATAGACGGCGTGATG
>OLSB01001214.1_pt1 | contig 26183 bp, 24 predicted proteins | sample 1672071 | NCBI WGS metagenome assembly OLSB01 (sample SAMEA3136642, study PRJEB25190) | human gut metagenome | biome: human gut; feature: human-associated habitat; material: faeces | place: Austria | collected 2013 | reverse complement strand
TCGGCATGGCCGCCATCATCATCTCCGGCATCATGCTGAAGAAGACCAAGATGTTCGCAGGCGACCCTGCCCCCTTCGTTATGGAGCTGCCCGCGTACCACTGGCCCACTTTGGGCAACGTGCTCCGCTCCATGTGGGAGCGCGGCTGGTCCTTCATCAAGAAGGCCGGTACGATCATCCTGCTGTCCACCATCTTCGTGTGGTTCACCAGCTACTTCGGCTGGGTGGATGGTACGTTCCAGATGCTGTCTGACGATCAGATCGACTGCTCCATCCTGGCCAAGATCGGCAATGCCATCGCCTGGATCTTCGCACCCCTGGGCTGGGGCAACTGGCAGGCGGTCGTCGCCTCCATCACCGGCCTGGTGGCCAAGGAGAACATCGTCGGTACGCTGGGCGTGCTGTACGGCGGCGGCGACGGCAGCGTCTATGACGCTATGGCCGCGGCCTTCACCGGCGTCACCGCTTACAGCTTCCTGGTGTTCAACCTGCTGTGCGCTCCCTGCTTCGCGGCCATCGGCGCGATCAAGCGTGAGATGAACAACCGCAAGTGGACGTGGTTCGCCATCGGCTATCAGTGCGGCTTCGCCTATGTCATCGCCCTGATGATCAACCAGTTCGGCGGCCTGTTCACCGGCAGCGCCAACATCCTGGGCGTCATCGTGGCCGTGGCCCTGCTGGCCGGCATGATCTATATGCTGGTGCGCCCCTACAAGGAAGCCACCAAGCTGTCCGTAAAGTAAGTACATACCTCCAGCCTTTAGAAGGGAGTGATATTCCATGCTGCAATGGTTGACAGCGAACCTGGGCACGATCCTTATCAGTGCCGTACTGCTTGCCGTTGTGATCCTTATCGTTGTATACCTGCTGCGCCAAAAGAAGGCGGGGAAGTCCTCCTGCGGTGCGGGCTGCGCCCACTGCGCCATGCACGGCCGGTGCCACGGCAAGCGCTGAACGAAAAGGAAGTGTGAAGCATGATCGAAACGGTTTTGACCATCGACGGCATGGCCTGCGCCATGTGCGAGAGCCACGTCAACGACACCGTCCGCAGCACCTGCCCGGTGAAAAAGGTCACATCCTCCCATACGAAAGGGGAGACGGTGATCCTCTCCGAGCAGCCACTGGACGAGGCAGCCCTCCGGGCGGCCATCGATGCCACCGGCTACAAGGTGCTGTCCATGACGGCCCATCCCTACGAGAAAAAAGGGATGTTCGCCTTCCTGAAAAAATAGCCCCCTCATCTCTCTCCGGGAAATGGCCGTTTTATGCGCGATCCGCGCATAAAACGCGCCGTATCCCACATACTACCGAAAACCGTCCGACAGACGTTTTAGCCCGCCGGACGGTTTTTCCAAAACTGGAAGTTAAAGGGCCTTAACCAAAAGAAAGGAGACCACCATGAGCGTTGTGATCTTAGGCGGCAACGAATGTATGGAGCGCCGCTACAAGGAGCTGTGTCAAGCATACCGCTGCTCCGCCAAGGTGTTTACAAAGCCCGCCGGCGGGCTGAAAAACAAGCTGGGCAAGCCGGATCTGATGATCTTCTTCACCTCCACCATGTCCCACAAGCTGGTGCAGAGCGCCCTCAGTGAGCTGAAGGGCACGCCCACCGTTATCGAGCGCTGCCACACCAGCTCTCTGTCCGCGCTGCGGAGCATTCTGGAAAAGCACGCCGCCGTGTGAAAAAGGGGAGGGATACCATGTCCGAAGAACTGATGGTGCGCCAGTGCGCGCCCACCCTGGCCGGTATCAAGACCGGCAGCCTGTTTCCCTGTCCCTGCATCAACCGGGAAGAGCTGCTGTGCCAGGTGCGTAGTCTCAACCGCCGCCTGTCGCCCAAGGGCCTGTGCCTGCTGCCGCTGCGCTTCACGCCGGGCAGCGCGCTGCTGTACCTCTACCGTCCCGCCACGCTGCGCCGCGATCTCAGCGACGCGCTGGCCCGTGACATCCTGACCCGGGCGGGGTACGACGGCGCAAGCTGCGGGCGCTGCGTGGCCACCCTGATCCGCCGCCTGCGGCAGGGCGGAGACTTTCCCCACGAGATCGGCCTGTTCCTCAGCTACCCTCCTGAGGACGTGAAGGGCTTCGTGGACAACCATGCCTGCAACTACAAGTGCGCGGGGCTGTGGAAGGTCTACGGCGACGAGCACCGGGCACAGCGGATGTTTGATCGGTTCAAGCGCTGCACGGACACATACTGTGCCCGCTGGAGCTCCGGCGCAACGCTGGAGCAGCTGGCCGTCCCGTCATAACAGAAGCTCCCGTCCGTCAGGACGGGAGCTTCCGTTTCACAGCCACTTTTTATGCTTGAAGAACCACAACAGCCCCGCCACCAGCAGCACACTGGCGGCGATGATGGCCGGATAGCCCCAGGCGGACTGAAGCTCCGGCATATTCACAAAGTTCATGCCGAACCAGCCGGTGATCAGCGTCAGCGGCAGAAACAGCACCGTCACGATGGTGAACACCCGCATCAGGTCGTTCTGCTGGATGGCCAGCTGCGACTGATACGCCTCCCGCAGCTGCGCCACCAGCTCCTGCAGGGAGCAGACCTTCTGCAAATAGCGATCCGTCCGCCGTCCCAGCACCGCCAGCCGCCGCAGAATATCCTCCGCCAGCAGTCCGTTGTCGTTGTCGCACACCTCGTCGAATATGGTGTCCAGCTGCTCATAGTACCGCTTCAGCCGCAGCAGCTCCCGGCGCCACGCGGAGATGCGCTTGGGCGCGTCCTCCTTGGCCCTGCCCTCCAGGATCACGTTCTCGCCCTCGTTGATGCGGGCCTCCAGCTTTTCAAGATACGCCATGTCCTCTCTGAACAGTCCCGCGAAGAACCGATACAGAAGCGGCTGGTTCTCCACCGCGCCGCCGGCGGTCAGTCCCTGCACCGCGCCGCGGACATACTGCTCCGCCGCCTCGCCCCGGCAGAAGAAGAACAGATCCTCCCGGTCGATGTAGACCAGTATCTTGTCCGATTTCCCGCCCTTGTGAACGTCGTACCAGTCAAAGGCCAGCAGGTCGAACGTGTCGAAGGCCTCAAAGCTCTCCGCCTGATGGGCCTCCACATACTGAAATACGGCCTTGTCCATCCTGTCCGCCACCTGGGCCATATCCTTCCACAGCAGCACCGCCTGCATATCGCCACCGTCCTTTCGTCTGCCGCCAGTATAGCCCACTTCCCGCCGTCCGTCAAGTTGACTTTCTCCGCCGCCGCTGGTACAATAGACCCAGCACTACACCATTCTGAGAAAAGGAAGTGGTTTCTATGCAGTTGACACCCCAGCAGCAGGCGTTACTGGACGGCGCGCAGGGCGAGACCATGGCCAAGGTGGTCAAGACCCTGGTCATGTACGGCGACACCTTCGGCGCGCAGCGCATGGTCCCTGTCACCAGCCAGTACGGCCACACCGTCATCTCCTTCGGCCTGGCGGTGATGAAGCCGGTCTACGACCTGTACGACCGCCTCATTGAGGCGGGCCTCACCAGCGGTCAGAAATTCACCGCCGACCCCCGGCCTTTGGACAAGAATGTCCCCACCAGTCTGCTGGAGGACATCGTCTTCCGCAAGATCATGTATACCCAGCAGGCGCGCTACGAGGAGCAGCTCCGCAAGCTGGGCATCACCGACGACAGCGGCTACACCTGCACCTGTTACCTGGATCAGGTGGGCAACAAGCCCGCCAAGGGCGACATCCTCAGCTGGGCGGAGTCCTCCGCCGTGGTCTATGCCAACTCCGTGCTGGGCGCACGCTGCAACCGCAACAGCGGTATGCTGGAGCTGATGGGCAGCATCGCCGGCTTCGTGCCGGAGTTCGGCCTGCTCACCGACGAGGGGCGCAAGGCCCACTGGCTGGTGGAGGTGAAATGCACCCGCCGTCCCGAGGCCCAGCTCCTCGGCTCTGCCATCGGCATGAAGGTCATGGAGGACGTGCCCTACGTCCGCGGACTGGATACCTGGCTGGGCACGGAACTCACCGACGAGGCCTGCGCCTACCTGAAGGATTTCGGCGCGGCCACCGCCTCCAACGGCGCGGTGGGCCTGTACCACATCGAAAACCTGACCCCGGAGGCCAGGGAGCAGGGCGAATCCCTGCTGCGGGAGGGCTATCAGACCTACGTCATCGACGACGCGGAGCTGGAGCGGGTCAAGGCCGCTTACCCCGTCATCTGGAAAGACCCCAGCGCCAAGCCGGAGCTGTGCTTCGTGGGCTGTCCTCACCTGACGCTGGAGCAGCTCCGCGACTGGACGGAGAAGCTGTCCGACGCGCTGCGGCAGCAGGGCCGCCTGACGGTGGCCGTGCCCACGGTGTTCACCGCCGCTCCCGCCGTGCTGAAGGCGTTTGAAAACACGGTGGAGGGCTACAAGCTGCAAAGCATGGGCGTCATCCTCAGCTACATCTGCCCGCTGATGTATATGAACAACCCCCTGTGCAAGAAGAAGGCGGTCATCACCAGCTCCAACAAGCTCCGCACCTACACCAGCGCCCGTTACTACACCGATGCGGAGATACTGGACATCCTGGCGGGAAAGGAGGGCAAGTGATATGAAGCAGTTCAAGGGCCGCGTGGTCGTGCCCGGTACGTGTAAAGCGGAAGCGCTTGTCAGTCATGGCGGCTTCAACACCCTGGCCAGCTATCAGATGGCCATGATGTTCGGCGACAAGCAGGTGAAATGCGGCGACCAGAATAACCCCGACCTCTACAAAAAGCCCATGATCGGCAAGGCGCTCTGCCTGCCCCAGACCATCGGCTCTACCACCGGCGGCATGGTGCTGTTCACCGTCTGCTCCCACGGCAAGCAGCCCGCCTGTATGCTGTTCTCCCTGCCCATCGACTCCCTGGCCGCCTCCGGCGCGATCCTGGGCGACGTGTGGACGGACAGCAAAATGCCCGTGGTGGACAGCCTGGGCGATGAGTTCCTGCAATACGTGCAGACCGGCATGACCGTCACCGTAGGCGAGGATGGCCTGGTCACGGTGGAGGTGTAAAGTGGATAACATTTACAGCAAGAAGCCGGAGGAGTGCGCCTATTCCTTCACCCAGCACACCGCCTGCGAGTTCTTCCCCTGCCACAAGACCGCCCACCCGGAGGACTTCAACTGTCTGTTCTGCTACTGCCCGCTCTATACCCTGGGCAGCCGGTGCGGCGGCAATTTCAAGTATTTGGAAAACGGCGTGAAGGACTGCTCCAACTGCCTGCTGCCCCACGGGCGCGGCAGCTACAGCTACGTCATATCCAAGTTCCCGGAGCTGATGGAGCTGGCCAAGAAAAACCGATAAGAAAAGAGACGGCTCACGCCGTCTCTTTTTTCATCATTATTCCAGCAGCAGTTCGTGGTCGTACTTGTCGCACATGTAGTATACCTGGTATCCCACAGGTTCATTTGTACCCCGGTCACGAGCCAGTATCGCACTTACCGTGCCAGCCTGCATCTGCACTGTGGTGCCGTCCAAAAACGTAATGTCCCGTCGTGCGTTCTGATGCAGGTCATCCCCGATGTCTATGTATTCTCCAGTGGTGATGTACTGTGTTTGCAGCTCTGCGTAATACACCCGCACGTTGGCCATGTCGGCGGCCACCTTGGCCTTGTGCAGGCTGCCGTTGAACACAGGGATAGCAATAGCCGCCAGCACAGCGATGATCGCCACCACGATCAGCATTTCCATCAATGTAAAGCCGCGGTTCCGTTTCATAGTCTGTATCCTCTAGAATCGTTTTTTTTGACAAGTTTTCCACATTATACCCTGCCGATGCCCGGATTGCAACCCTATTTTCCCGTCACCACCTCCGCGAAGCCGTGGGCAAACAGCCGGGCCGCCGCCAGCGCCTCGTCCAGCGAATTGCCCGCCGCGCCTACCTCCACCAGCAGGCTGCCCGGCGTGAAGTATTCGTTGTAATCCGAGTTCCGCACCGTCACGGGCCGCATCAGCGTGGGGTACTGGTCCGTCAGGTGCTGCTGTACCGCCACCGCCAGCTTCAGGTTCTCCTGCCAGCCCTCCCAGCTGCTGCCCATCACCAGGCTCACCTGGGCGCAGCTGGGGTCCTCCCGGGTGATGACCTTGTACTGATGCCCCGCCTTATCCTCCAGCGCGTCCCGGTGCACGTCCAGAATGAACGAGATGCTGGGATATTTCTCCAAATACGCCTCGATGGCGTCCTCCGCCCGGTAGTACGCCCCGTTGTACTCCGGGTCATCGTACAGCGCCCGGTCGTGGAGCACGGAGATGCCGTGCTGCGACAGCGCCGCCGCAATCTCGTCCCCCACCCGGATCACGCTCACCGACCCGTCCGCCGTGCGGAACGTGCCGGTGCTGACGTACTCCTGCCCCTCCGGCATGGTGTACGCCTCGCTGCCGTGGGTGTGCAGGATCAGCACCTGGGGCGCGTCCGCGCCCAGCTTCGCCGCGAACGTGCCGTCAAAGGCGATGTCCTCCACCGTCTGCCGGGATGTGTTCTTGATGAACACATCCCCCACCCGGACGTACCCGTCCTCCGTGGTCACGGCCAGCGTCCGGGCCATGTCGCCACCGGTTTGTGTCGGCGTTTTTTCTGTTGCCGGGGCAGGGGAGGGGTCGTCCTCCGCGTCCAGCACCTGCGGCGACTCCACCGGCTCTTCCCGTCCTGCCGTCTCGATCTCATACCGGGCGCGGGCCAGCTGGGGCGACTGCTCCAGCGCCAGTGCGGCGGGCAGACTCAGACTGTCCGCCGCCCGGAACAGGCCGCCCAGCTCCCACTGCACCAGCCGCCGGGCCAGCCCCGACTGATGCACCGCCTCCGCCGCCGCAGACAGGTCATCGCTCCCGGCGCACACCGACACCAACCACAGCACCGCCGCCGCCAGCACCCCGGCCCACACCCGCTTGTCCCGCTTCATCCCGCCACCTCCGTTCCCTGCATCCTATGCAGCGAAGTCGCTGATTATGCGGTGGCACACCCCAAAGCCTCCCTTGTGTAAAGAGCCCGTTGTAAGGATTTTGTAGGGGGCGATGCCTACATCGCCCCGTATGCCGCGGCAGCGCCGCGGCATCACGCCTCTGTGTGTAAAGAGAGGCGTCACGGCCAAAGGCCGTGACGCAAGGGGAGCTCGAGGGGGCAAAGCCTGCCTCAAATTGGATCAAATCTACTCCACGGCTCTATCTCCGGCGGTGCTTTTTCAAACGCCACCGCCTCGCCCGTCTCCGGGTGCAGAAACGATAGCCGGTACGACCACAGCGCGATGGGAAATATCGGGTCGCCCTCCGCGCCGTACCGCCGGTCGCCCGCCAGCGGCCAGCCCCGTGACGCGAACTGCACCCGTATCTGATGCGTCCGGCCCGTATACAGCCGCACCCGCACCAGCGACAAGCCGTCCCGGACGGCCAGCACCCGATAGCCCAGCCGCGCCTCCTGTACGCCCTTGCCCGGCCCGTCCGCCACGTAGGTCAGCCGCTTCTCCCTGTCCCGGCCCAGCAGGTCGGTCAGCTCCCCCTCGCCGGGAGACGGCACGCCCCGCACCACCGCCAGATATTCCTTCTCAAACTGCCCCTCCCGGATCTGCCGGGACAGCTCGCCCGCCGCGTAGGCGCTGCGGGCGCACACCATCAGCCCCGACACCGGCGCGTCCAGCCGATGCACCGTGCGGACGCACGCCGTCCCCAGCGCCTGCCGCAGCCGCTCCGGCATCCCGCCCCTTGTGTCCGTGGCGATGACCCCCGCGGGCTTCACCGCCACCACGATCCGCTCATCCGCGTATACGATGTCCATCTCTCCGCCTCCCTTTACCGGCAGTCTACCACAGATGTCACCGTTTTGTAAACAAAAACACCTTGACAATGCAGGTCTAATCCGTTAGACTACAACCAAGGTCTACTACATTCGACCAAAGGAGGACGCGCTTATGGACACCCCCAAGATATTCGACAGCGAGCTGAAGCTCTGCGAGATACTCTGGCAGCACCAGCCCGTGAAAAGCAGCGAGCTGGTGCGCCTGTGCGCCGACCAATTAGGCTGGAAGAAGTCCACCACCTACACCGTCATCAAGCGCCTCACCGACCGGGGCGTGGTCAAAACGGAGAACGCCACCGTCACCGCCCTGGTGGGCAGGGAGGACGTGCAGCGCGCCGAGAGCCGCGCCTTCGTCCAGCGCAACTTCAGTGGCAGTCTGCCCGGCTTCCTCAACGCCTTCGTGGGCGGCAAGGGATTGACGGCGGCGGAGGCCGATGAGCTGCGCCGCATGATCGACCAGTTCGAGGAGGAACACCATGGATAACATTTTCACCACGCTGCTCACCCTCTCCTGGCAGGCCGGCGTCATCGCCCTGGCGGTGGCGCTGGTGCGCCTGCCCCTGCGCCGTGCGCCCCGCTGGGCCGTGTGCGCCCTGTGGGCGCTGGTGGCCCTGCGTCTGCTGCTGCCCGTCACCATCGAGAGCCCCGTCAGCCTTCAGGCGGAGGAAGCCCCGCCCATCCGTGCCTATCACGCCATCCGGCAGCAGGAGACGGACGATGCCGACACGCCGGTGATGTCCGCGCCGAAGGACACTCCCGCCGTGTCCATCGTGCCCGGCGAAGTCCAAACCGCCACCCGTGTCTCCGGCGGCGAGCCCGTGTCCCTGACTCGTATGCTGCCGTGGCTGTGGCTCACCGGCGTGGGCTGTATGCTGCTCTACATGGCCCTCAGCTACCTGCGTATGTGGGCCAAGGTCCGTAAAGCGCCGTGCCTTTACAGCAACGTCTACCGCTGCGGCGACTTCGGCACGCCCTTCGTGCTGGGGCTGTTCTCTCCCCGTATCTATCTCCCCGACGGCCTGCCGGAGGACGACCTGCCCCAGGTGCTCACCCACGAGCGCTGCCACATCCGCCGGGGCGACCACATCGTCAAGCCCCTGGCCTTCCTGCTGCTGTCGCTCCACTGGTTCAACCCGGCCCTGTGGCTGGCCTACGTCCTGCTGGGCCGCGACATGGAGCGCGCCTGTGATGAGCTGGCTCTGAAAAATGCCGACGCGGCGGGCCGCGCCGCCTACACCCGCGCCCTTGTCTCCTGCGCCGCCCGTCCCCGCACGGCGGCGGTGTGTCCTCTGGCCTTCGGCGAGATCGCCGTCAAGGAGCGGGTAAAGAGCGTGCTGCACTACAAAAAGCCCGCCCTGTGGGCCGCCGTGCTGCTGGTCATCGCCGCCGCCGTCATCGCCGTCTGTTTGCTGACCACGCCCCAGTCCAGGACTGAGGCGGACGGCGGCACGGCGGCGGATGAGCTGCCGAGCATGGAGATCACCCCCTGGCCCACCCTCATGGAAGAAAACGACCCCCACAGCGTCAGCGCCGAGGACTACGGCATCACCTACACCGCGGACAATATGCCCGACTGGTACACCTGGGACACCGTCCCCCTCAGCTATCTGTGCGCCTACTACCTGAACGCGGACGGCGCGTATGCCGAGGCCGCCATGGACGTGCTGGCCCGCCGCTATCAGCAAGCCCCCAACACCGTCACCGCCTATATCAAGTCCCTCGCTGGCCAGCAGACCCCCAATGGCCGCGGCGACGCATCGGAGGTGCTGCTGGCGGACATCAGTGCCTGGGACTTGGGCGACGCCACCGTGGACGGCTCGAAGCTGGGCCAGCAGGTCACGCAGGTGGTGCAGGGCCTCAGCGTGCAGATCAGCGGCATCCACAGCTACACCGAAGAAAAGGTGGCCTATGACGAGAACAGCAGAGGTAGCGTCACCGTCTACACCGTCTACCCCGGCGCAACGCTGGACGTGATGGTCGCCCCCACCTATGACGACAGCGAGGGCCGCACCCACGGCGAGTATAAGCTCTATATGAAGAATGGCGACACCATCGAGCTGTTCCCCCAAACCGGCCCGTTCGACCTGACCAACGCGCTGGGTGTCTGCGCCGAGGGCGCGTATCTCATCCGCTTCGTCCCCTACGGCGGCGATTACCTGACCTTTAACGAGAACGGGGCGGGTATGGTGAGCGTGCCCGCCGTCAAATTCCCCGGCAGCGGCTACACCATGTATATTTTGGACGACGGCGGCTGGGAGCGCGTCACCCTTCCCGGCCTGGACGGCACGCCCAGGGTGTCCGGCAAGAACGCCGAGATATGGCAGAGCACCTACGACACCTCCGCCCGCTTGTCCGTAGTCCACCTGAACGCCATGACGCTGGATGATGCCAAGAGCTGGGCCGTGGACGCGGCAGGGAAGTCCTTCACCCTCACCGAGAGCAAGCAGGGCGATATGTCCGGCACGAACACCACGGAGACTATGTACTGGGCCTGCGCCTTCTACGGCACGGATGACGACCGCCTCGCCGTCATCAAGACCTACCCCCTGGAGCTGACGGAGCGGCTGGGCTATGCGCTCAACGCCATGGCCGACACGTTCAAGCCCCTTGCCGCCCAGCCTGCTGGCCTCACCACAACGGACACGGCCCGGCTGGAGGTGGTCCGCGTCACCTGGGAGACGGGGGAGACGCAGACGCAGTATATCCCCCTCACCGACGCGCAGGTGCAGACCATCCTGTCCGAAAAGGGCACGGTGCAGCCGGAGTGGCATCAGGTCTGCGCCACCCTGCACCGCAGCGGCGAGGATGATGTCCGCTATTGGGGCACTGCCGATTACCCCGTGCCGCCCACGGTGCTGAAGCTCCTGACGGAGCAGGGCGGATACGAGTTTGTCACACCGGAGGATTTCCGGGGCAATATGACCTCCGCCAAACTGGAGTTCTACGGCGGCGAGACGTACACCGCCGCCCAGGCCGACCTGCCCGCCCTGCAAAAGATGCTCACCAACGCCCGGCCCTTCGGCGGCGCGTCCGCCTGCTGGTTCACCGCCAGGCTCACCGTCACCTTTGACGATGGCCGCACCGTCTCGGTGCTGAAGGCAACGGACAGCTGCGCCAGCTTCATGTTCGGCTCGTGGAACACCGCCATGGTGTCCGACAGAGAAAACGATCAGTTTTGGCAGATCTTCGGCGTCACTCTTGAGGAATAAAAGAACAAAGGGAGGGGAGGGGCATCGCCCCTCCCCTCCCTTTTGCTGTTCCCGCACTGTCATTACGAGGGCGCATTGCGCCCGTGGCAATCCGTCCTCTTTTGTCTCCGACGGCCGCTTTTCTTTCGGCAGCGAAAAAGGGGCATTCCGCGCCCCGGCGCTCCCTCTTTTCACGCCCTGTAATACCGCTTCGCGCAAAACTCCCGCCGCACCGTCACCGCGCCGCTGTCCGTCAGCCAGCTGACGAAGTTGGAGAAATTCCGCTCCACGATGCTGAACTTCAGCTCATTGTGCGTCCGCACGTTCTCCCGCTGGCAGAACGCCCCGATCCACTCCGAAAACGTCATCCCGTCCTCCAGCACCTCCAGCAGCTCCGCCCGTTTGCTTTGGATGAAGCCGATGTTGCGGTCGATGAGGCCCTCCAGCGCCTCCCGCCGCACCACCTCCTTGTGCGCCAGAATGTAAACGGGGTAGTCCGTGGTCTTCAGGTACGCTTTGCTCTCCAGATCCCTGGCGATGAACATACTGGTGGGCAGCTTCGCCCCGTCGATCTCGCTCTGACTGATGAGACAGTCCCCCACATAGGCCGCGCCGTCCGGCGTCACGAAGCCCAAGTGCCCTGCCGAGTGGCCCGGCAGCGGCAGTATGCCGAAGGTCCGCCCGTCCAGCTCTAACGACGTGTCCGTCTCCCGCAACACCCTGTCCGCCGTGAAGCACTCCTCCAAAAACAGCTCCCGGCTCTTGCCGTAGGTCAGCGCCACGTAGTTGGCCCGGTAGCTGTCCGGGTTCACGGAAATGCCCGCCTCGATAAGGGAGAGGATGGCCTTTGCCCCATACCGCTCCTGCAAATACCGCACGTTCCCCGTGTGGTCGAAGTGCGCGTGGGAGCAGAGCACGTACTTCGGCACAAGGCCGCTGCCGTCCAGCAGGTTCACAAGCCCCGCCCGATCCAGCTTGGCGTACCCCGTGTCTATCAGCACGATGTCCCGCTCATTCAGCTTGTAGATGGGCAGCAGCGCCGTGCTGCCCACCGCCGCGTATGTGTTGCCCAGCACGTGGAGCATCTCCATGTCCTGCCACCTCCCGCAGAGTTTTCTCCATTATACACCCAACCGCGGAAAATACAAATTTTTTATTTTTACCCCTATGCAAACGCCGCGAAATAAGGTAGAATAGCATAAGTATAAAAAGGGAGGAAACGGGATGGAAGAACCGAGATTTAAGCGGGTGCTGCTGAAGATCAGCGGCGAAGCCCTGGCCGGCGGCAAGCACTTCGGCCTTGACTTCCAGGTCATGGGCCAGGTGGCGGATGTCATCAAGGAGTGCGTGACCATGGGCGTCCAGGTGGGCGTGGTCATCGGCGGCGGCAACTTTTGGCGCGGTGTAAAGGATGGCGAGGGACACATCGAGCGCACCCGCGCCGACCACATGGGTATGCTGGCCACCGCTATGAACTGCATGGCCATGGCCGACGTGCTGGAGCAGAAGGGCGTGGACGTCCGGGTGCAGACGGCGCTGGAGATCCGCGCCGTGGCCGAGCCGTATATCCGTGCCCGCGCCATCCGCCATCTGGAGAAGGGCCGCGTGGTCATCTTCGGCTGCGGCATCGGCTGCCCGTTCTTCTCCACCGACACGGCGGCGGTTCTCCGTGCGGCGGAGATCGAGGCCGACGTGATATTGCTGGCCAAGAACATCGACGGCGTGTACGACAGCGACCCGGCCAAGAACGCCGATGCCGTCAAATTCGACACCATCACCTACGACGAGGTGCTCAAGCGCCACCTGGCTGTGATGGACTCCACCGCCACCAGCCTGTCCATGGATAACCACATCCCCGTGCTGGTGTTTGCCCTGAAAGACCCTGAAAATATCATCCGCGCACTGCGCGGCGAAAAAATCGGAACGATCGTGAAGGAGGACTGACCCCATGTTGAAGGATGAATACAAAGTCTACGAGGACAAAATGAAAAAGAGCATCGAGTCCGTTGTCAGCGACTTCGATACCGTCCGGGCCGGACGCGCCAACGCCTCCGTGCTCAACCGCATCAGCGTGGACTACTACGGCACGCCCACCCCCATCCAGCAGATCGCCTCTGTTGGCTCTCCCGATCCCCGCACCCTGCTCATCACCCCCTGGGATGCCTCTATCCTCAAGGGCATTGAAAAGGCCATTCAGGAGTCCGACCTGGGCATCAACCCCCAAAATGACGGCAAGTGCATCCGCCTGGCCTTCCCCCAGCTCACCGAGGAGCGCCGTAAGGAACTGGTCAAGCTGATCCACAAGTACGCCGAGGGCGGCAAGGTGGCCGTCCGCAACATCCGCCGCGATGCCATGGACAACTTTAAGAAGCAGCAGAAGGCGTCCGAGATCACCGAGGACGAGCTGAAGATCGCCGAGAAGGATCTGCAAAAGCTCACCGATGACAGCTGCAAGGAGCTGGATAAGCTGCTGGAAAACAAGGAAAAGGAATTGATGTCTGTTTAATGGGACTGTTTAACACGAGAACGCCCCAAACGGCGGGGGAGGTGGACAAAGGCCGCCTTCCCCGCCATATCGCTGTTATCATGGACGGTAACGGGCGCTGGGCGAAAAAACGCGGCCTGCCCCGCACGGCGGGCCATAAGGCGGGCGCGGAGACGTTCCGCGACATCGCCACCTACTGCAAGGAGCTGGGCATGGACTACCTGACGGTCTACGCCTTCTCCACCGAAAACTGGAAGCGGCCCGCCGAGGAGGTCAGCGCCATCATGTCCCTGCTGGAGCAGTATCTGCTGGAGGCGGTGGACACCATGGAGCGCGACCATATCCGCCTGCGCTTTTTCGGCGACCTGTCGGCCCTGTCGCCGGAGCTGCAGGCTCTGGCCCACCGCACCGACGACATCTCCGGCCACTACGACGGGTTTCAGGCCAATATCTGCCTGAACTACGGCGGCAGGGCCGAGATCCTCCGTGCGGCGCGACTGTGCGCCCAGGCGGGGGAGGACTGGACGGAGGAGAACTTCGCCAAGCACCTCTGGTCTGCGGGCATCCCCGACCCGGAGCTGATCATCCGCCCCTCCGGGGAGCTGCGATTGAGCAACTTCCTGCTGTGGCAGTGCGCCTACAGCGAGTTCTACTTCTGCGACACCCTGTGGCCCGACTTCACCCGCGCCGAGCTGGATAAGGCCATCATCGACTATCAGAAGCGCGACCGCCGTTTCGGCGGCGTCAAATGAGGAGACCTCCCCTATGAAACAGAGAATTTTAGTGGCCGTCATCGGCATCCCGGCGCTGCTGGGCGTGCTGTGCTTCGCCCCGGACTGGGCCACGGCGCTGCTGGTGTCGCTGCTGTGCGTCATCGGCTGCCACGAGTTCATGGCCGCCGCCGCGCCGCTGAAGGCCCGCCGCTGGTGGCTCTTTGCCGCGGCGCTGTCGGTGTTCACCGTGTTCACCGTCTACTTCCGCGATGCTGCCTTTGCCGGTTCGCCCATTTTCGTCCTCATGCCCTGGCTGCTGGCGGCGCTGCTGGTGGTGCTGTTCATCGCCGCCGTCCAGGTCTACGGCACGGACGACGAGCTCACATTTCCCGACCTGTGCGCCGTGGCTGTGTCCGGCCTGGTCATCCCCCTGGCTCTGAGCTGTTTGCTGCGGCTTCGTATGCTGGACTACGGCGCGGGGCTGGTGCTCATCCCCCTGGTGTCCGCCTTTATGAGCGATGCCCTGGCCCTTTTCGGCGGTATGCTCCTCGGCAAGACGAAATTAGCGCCCCGTGTCAGCCCCAAAAAGACCCGCGAGGGCGCGGTCAGCGGCCTGGTGGGCGGTATGGTGGGCATGATCCTCTACCGCATTTTCTTCTTCCTGTGTACCGAGGTGCAGCTCCACCTTGGCTGGTGCGTGCTGCTGGGCCTTGTGGGCGCGGTGCTGGGCCAGCTGGGCGACCTGAGCTTTTCCTGTGTCAAGCGCCAGTGCGGCATCAAGGACTATGGCCGGCTGCTGCCGGGTCACGGCGGCGTGCTGGACCGCTTCGACAGCGTCATCTTCGCCGCCCCGGTGATTTGGATGCTGGTGTCCGCCGTAACGCTGTATTGAGGGACTACATACTATGACGAAAACCATCGCCCTCCTGGGCGCTACCGGCTCTATCGGACGGCAGACGCTGGAGGTGGCCCGCGAGCTGGGCCTTACTGTGGCGGCGCTGACCGCCCACACGAATATCGACCTTTTGGAGCGGCAGGCGCGGCAGTTCAGGCCGCGCCTGGCGGCGGTGTATGACGCCGCTGCCGCCGCCGTCCTCCGTGACCGCCTTTCCGACACGGACATTGAGGTGCTGGCAGGGGAGGAGGGCCTTCTCGCCGCCGCCACCCTGGCCGAGGCGGATACCCTCGTCACCGCCGTCATGGGCAGCGTGGGCCTTGCGCCTACCCTGGCCGCCATCCGACAGGGCAAGCGCATCGCCCTGGCCAATAAGGAGACGCTGGTCTGCGCCGGCGAGCTGGTCATGTCCGCCGCCGCCGAATACGGCGCGGAGATCATCCCCGTGGACAGTGAGCACTCCGCCGTGTTCCAGTGCTTACAGGGCTGCCGTGACCGGGGCGAGGTGCGCCGCATCCTGCTCACCTGCTCCGGCGGCCCGTTCTACGGCAAGACCCACGACCAGCTGGAGCACGTCACCGCCGCCGATGCCCTCCGCCACCCCAACTGGCACATGGGCGCGAAGATCACCATCGACAGCGCCACCCTGATGAACAAGGGATTGGAGGTCATCGAGGCCATGCGCCTGTACGCCCTGCCGGTGGAGCAGGTGCAGCCGGTGATCCACCGGCAGAGCATCGTCCACTCCCTTGTGGAGTTCCGCGACGGTGCGTTGCTGGCCCAGCTGGGCACGCCGGATATGAAGCTGCCCATCCGCTACGCCCTGACCTATCCCTACCGCGCCGAAACGCCGGACGCGCCGCTGGACCTGCTCCAATGCGGCGCGCTGACCTTCGCCGCCCCGGACGAGGATGCCTTCCCCTGCCTGCGCCTGGCCCGCCAGTGCGGCAAGACCGGCGGCACGTCCTGCGCCATCCTCAACGGCGCGAATGAGGCCGCCGTGGCCCTGTTTCTCCGCGGCGACATCGGCTTCAACGACATCCACCGCTGTGTGGAGCGCGCCCTTTCCCGGGTGGCGGTGAAATATCAGCCAAGCCTGGCGGATATACTGGAAGCAGACAGGGCGGCCCGTCAGGCCATTCTGTAACTTTTCATAAGGAGCATCGTCCATGATTGTATATATCCTGGCGGCCCTGCTGGTGTTCGGCGTGCTCATCGCCGTCCACGAGCTGGGCCACTTCCTGGCCGCCAAGGCCTGCGGCGTCCGCGTCAACGAATTTTCCATCGGCATGGGCCCCGTCCTGTGGAAAAAGCAGCGGGGCGACACCTGGTATTCCCTCCGCGCCTTCCCCGTGGGCGGCTTCTGCGCCATGGAAGGGGAAGAGGAGGACTCCGACGACCCGGCGGCGCTGAACCGTCAGGGCTTTTGGAAAAAGCTGCTGATCTTTGCCGCCGGCGCGGCCATGAACTTCCTCACCGGCCTTGTCATCATCTTCTTCCTCTACGCCGATGCCCAGGCGTTCTACACGCCCACCATCACTGGCTTTGCCGACGGATGTCCGCTGGAGAGTGCCGACGGCCTCCACACCGGCGACCGCATCGTCTCCATCGACGGGGAGCGCGTCTACGTATTCAGCGACGTGAGCCTGCTCTTTTCCCGCAACACCACCGGGGTCTACGACCTGACGGTGGAGCGTGACGGCCAAAAGGTCCGGCTCAATGACCTCGCCATGGAGCGCCGCACGTATCCCGGCACGGACGGCGAGGAGTACACCGGCTTCGGCATCTACTTCGGCATCGAGAAGGCCGACTGGGGCGTGCGCCTGCGCCACACGTGGAACAACGCCGTGGACTTCGTCCGCATCGTCCGCCTCAGCCTGCAAATGCTTGTCACGGGTCAGGCGGGGCTGAAGGACCTCAGCGGCCCGGTGGGCATCGTCTCCACCATGGCCCAGGTGGGCCAGCAGTCGGAGAGCGCCCACGCGGCGGTGGAAAACATCGCCTATATCGCCGCCCTCATCGCCGTGAACCTGGCGGTGATGAACCTGCTGCCGCTGCCGGCGCTGGACGGCGGACGCATCTTCTTCCTGGTGCTCAACGCCATCGCCCTGCTGCTGTTCCGGCGGCAGATACCCGCCAAATACGAAAACTACGTCCACTTCGTCGGTCTGATCCTCCTGCTGGCCCTCATGGTCGTGCTGGTGTTCAGCGATGTGTGGAAGCTCATTCAATAAAAGGGGAGGGGACGTTCATGACCCATCAGATACACGTTGGCCCGCTGCCTGTCGGCGGCGGTGCGCCGGTGTCCATCCAATCCATGTGCAATACGCCCACGGAGAACGTGGAGGCCACCGTGTCCCAGATCCTGCGCCTGGAGCAGGCCGGCTGCGACATCGTCCGCGTGGCCGTCCCCACCCGGGAGGCCGCCCTGGCCATCCCCGCCATCAAGTCCCGCATCCATATCCCTCTGGTGGCGGACATCCACTTCGACTACAAGCTGGCGCTGCTGTGCATCGATGGCGGCGTGGACAAAATACGCATCAACCCCGGCAACATCGGCTCTCCCGACCGCGTCCGCGCCGTGGCCGACGGCTGCCGCGAGCACGGCATCCCCATCCGCGTGGGTGTCAACGGCGGCTCACTGGAAAAGGACATCCTCCGCAAATACGGCGGTGTCACCGCCGAGGCCCTGGCGGAGAGCGCCCTGGGCCACGTCCGCCTGCTGGAGGACTGCGGCTTCGCCGATGTGTGCATCTCCGTCAAGTGCTCCCACGTCCCGGTGAACATGGCGGCCTACCGCCTGCTCCATGAGCGGACGGACTACCCCCTCCACCTGGGCGTCACCGAGGCCGGCACGCCGGACATGGGCGTGCTGAAATCCGCCATCGGCATCGGCGGCCTGCTGTGTCAGGGCATCGGCGACACCCTCCGCGTCAGCCTCACCGCCGACCCGGTGGAGGAGGTGCTGGCCGCCAAGCGCATCTTGCAGGCCATCGGCCTGCGCCGCAGCGGCCCGGATCTCATCGCCTGCCCCACCTGTGGCCGAACCAAGTACGATATGCTCCCCATCGCCCGCGAGGTGGAGCGCCGTTTGCAGGGCTGCACCAAACCCATCACCGTGGCGGTGATGGGCTGCGTGGTCAACGGCCCGGGCGAAGCGTCCGCCGCCGATGTGGGCATCGCCGGCGGCGATGGCGAGGGTCTGCTCTTCGCCAAGGGAAACATCCTCCGCAAGCTGCCCCAGGACAAGCTGGTGGACGCGCTGATGGAGGAGATCGACAAACTGTAAGGTAGGTCATACCATGCCGGATAAAGTACCGTTTTTCACACTGTTTGAGAGCTTTCAAGCCCCTCGCCAGCTCCGCCTGCTGCTCCACGACACCGTGGCGCTGGGCGGCGTGCTGGACCGCGCCGCCCGCACGCTGGAGGTGCAATTAGAGAGCGGCGAGCCCATCCCCGACGCGGCCCGTGCCGCCCTCCAGCAGATGCTGGCGGAGCAGTACGACCTGCGCCGCGTCCAGCTTACCTTCCGTGATAAGTCCGCCCCGGTAAAGGGCGCGGGGGAGGTGCTGCTGGGCAAGGAGTTCAAGGGCAAGCCCACGCCCATCGCCGAGCTGAACCTGAAAATGGGCGCGGCCATCGTGGAGGGCCGCATCTTCAAATTTGAATGCTTCGAGACCCGCCGCCCCGGCGTGTGGCGGCTGTCCTTCAACATCACCGACGAGCGCAGCTCCGTCTCCGTCCGCCGCTCCCTGGGGGACAAGGAGGCCAAGCAGCTTGCCGCCGCCCTGTCGGACGGCGCGTACCTCCGCATTCAGGGACGGCTGGAGCTGTCCTTCGATGGCCGTGAGCTGCAGCTGAACCCGCAGAACATCCTGCGCACCCAGCACGCCAGCCGTCAGGACAACGCCCCGGAAAAGCGCGTGGAGCTCCATCTCCACACCCAAATGAGCACCATGGACGCCCTCACCGATGTGGGCAGCGTGGTCAAGCAGGCGGCAGCGTGGGGACACCCTGCCATCGCCATCACCGACCACGGCACGGTGCAGGCGTTTCCCAAGGCCCGGGATGCCGCCAAGGGTAAGATCAAGCTCCTCTACGGCGTGGAGGGCTACTTCGTCAACAACCTGGACGACCGCATCGCCGTCCACGGCCCGCAGGATCAGCCCTTCTCCGACGAGATCGTCTGCTTCGACATCGAGACCACCGGTCTGGACGTGGCCCACGAGGCCATCACCGAGATCGGCGCGGTGGTGCTGAAAAACGGCGAGATCACCGACCGTTTCCAAACCTTTGTCGATCCCCAGCGCCGTCTTACGCCGGAGAACATCGGCCTCACCGGCATCACCGATGCCATGCTGGCGGGCGCGCCCTCGCTGAAGGACGCGCTGACCGCCTTCCTGAACTTCGTCCATGGCCGCCCCCTGGCGGCCCATAACGCGGAGTTCGACATCGGCTTCATCCGCGCCGGCTGCCGCAAGACCGGCCTGGACTTCGACCCCACGTACATCGACAGCCTGATCCTGGCGCAGAACCTGCTGCCGGAGCTGAACAAGCACAAGCTGGACATCGTGGCGGAGCATTTGGACCTCCCCACCTTCAACCACCACCGCGCCGCCGACGACGCGGCCATGGTGGGCTATATGCTCATCCCGTTCTTTGAGCGCATGGAGCGGGAGATGGACATCCACCGCCTCCAGCAGATCAACGGCGAGATGCTGAAGCTGCGGCCCAGTGGCGGCAAGGCCAGCCGCCACCCCAAGCACATCATCATCCTGGCCAAGAACAAGCTGGGCCTGAAAAACCTGTACCAGCTCATCTCCGCGTCCAACCTGAAATACTTTCGCCGCGTGCCCACCATCCCCAAAACGGAGCTGATAGCCCACCGCGAGGGGCTGATCATCGGCTCTGCCTGCGAGGCGGGGGAGCTGTTCCGCGCCGTGGCCGACCATAAGGACTGGGCGGAGCTCAAGCGCATCGCGTCCTTCTATGATTATCTGGAGATACAGCCCGTCTGCAACAATATGTTCATGCTCCGCAAGGGCGATGTCCGCTCCGAGGAGGAGCTGCGGGACTTCAACCGCACCATCGTCCGCCTGGGCCAGGAGCTGAACAAGCCCGTCTGCGCCACCGGCGATGTCCACTTTCAAGAGCCGGAGGATGAGGTCTACCGCCACATCCTGCTGGCCAGCAAAAAGTTCCCCGATGCCGACTCGTCCCTGCCCATCTACTTCAAGACCACCCAGGAGATGCTGGAGGAGTTTTCCTACCTGGGGGAGGAGACCGCTCACAAGGTGGTCATCGATGACCCCCGCCGCATCGCCGACCGCATCGAGGACATCGAGCTGCTGCCGCCGGGCCGCCTGTTCCCACCCCGTTTGGAGAACTCCGAGCAGGAGCTGCACGACATGGTTTGGGCCAAGTGCCACGCCCTGTACGGCGACCAGCCGCCCCAGCTCATCGTGGACCGGCTGAACGTGGAGCTCAAGAGCATCCTGGGCAAATACGACGTGGTCTATATGTCCGCCCAAAAGCTGGTGCAGCGCAGTCTGGAAAACGGCTACCTTGTGGGCTCTCGTGGTTCGGTGGGTTCGAGCCTGGTGGCCTATATGTCCGGCATCACCGAGGTCAACTCCCTGCCGCCCCATTACCGCTGCCCCCAGTGCCGGAACACCGAATTTGTCACCGACGGCAGCTACGGCTGCGGCGCGGATATGCCGGACAAGACCTGCCCCGTCTGCGGCGCGCAGTACGTCAAGGACGGCTTCGACATCCCCTTTGAAACGTTTCTGGGCTACGGCGGCGGCAAAGTGCCGGACATCGACCTGAACTTCTCCGGCGAATACCAGGCCCGCGCCCACCAGCACGCCATCGAGATGTTCGGCAAGACCCAGGTGTTCCGTGCCGGCACCATCGGCACACTGGCGGAAAAGACCGCCTTCGGCATGGTGAAGAAGTACCTGGAGGAGCGGGGCGAAACGGCCTCCAACGCGGAGCTGGACCGCCTGACCCTCGGCTGTGTGGGCGTTCGCCGCACCACCGGCCAGCACCCCGGCGGACTGGTGGTCGTGCCGGACGACATGGACGTGGAGGACTTCACCGCCGTCCAGCACCCCGCCGACGACCCCAACAGCGACACCGTCACCACCCACTTTGAATACCACTGCATGGAGGACAACCTCCTCAAGCTGGATATGCTGGGCCACGATGACCCCACCATGATCAAAATGCTGGAGGATCTTACCGGCGTCAACGCCCGTGCCATCCCCCTGGACGACCCGGACACCATGTCCATCTTCACCTCGTCTAAAGTGCTGGGCTTCGAGAATGACGAGATATTAGGCCCTACCGGCGCGGTGGCCATCCCGGAGTTCAACACCCGCTTCACCCGCGGTATGCTCATGGACACCATGCCCAAGGATTTCAACACGCTGGTGCGCCTGTCCGGCTTCTCCCACGGCACGGATGTGTGGCTGGGCAACGCCCGCGAGCTCATCGTCAGCGGCACGGCCTCCGTTCTGGAGACGGTGGGCTGCCGCGATGACATCATGCTCTACCTCATCTCCATGGGCCTCGATCCCAAGATGTCCTTCAAGATCATGGAGGCCGTCCGTAAGGGCAAGGTGAAGAAAAAGGGCTTCGAGGAGGGCTGGGAGGAGGCCATGCGCGACCATGAAGTCCCCGACTGGTACATCGGCTCGCTGGCCAAGATCGGTTATCTGTTCCCCAAGGCCCACGCCGTGGCCTACGTCATGATGGCCTTCCGCATCGCCTGGTTCAAGGTACACCAGCCCCTGGCGTTCTACGCCACGTTCTTCTCCATCCGCGCCAAGGCTTTCGATGCCGAATACTGCTGCGCCGGACTGGACGCCGTCAAGCGCAAGATCCGCGAGATCGAGAACAACAAGGATGCCACCGACGTGGAGCAGAACCTGCTGGTCACGCTGGAGGTGTGCTACGAGTTCTACCTCCGGGGCTTCCACTTCGACACCATCAGCATCTACGACTCCGATGCCACCCACTTCAGGATCACCGACAACGGCCTGCTGCCGCCCTTTGTCACCGTCCGCGGCCTGGGCGAGACGGCGGCGCTGGACACGGTGGAGAAACGGAAAGGGAAGACCTTCATCTCCGTGGAGGAGTTCGCCACCACCTGCAATAAGCTCAGTAAGACCCACATCGAGCAGCTGAAGGCCCTGGGCGCGTTCGCCGGCATGGCCGACACCAGCCAGGTCAGCCTGTTCTAAGCAAAAAAATTCCGCCCACCGGGCGGAATTTTTTTGCGCTTCATTATGCCTTTTTCTTCTCCGGGAACTGGATTTGCGCCAGGATCACCGCCACGAACATCACCACGCAGCCGATGTACTCCCGGGCCGTCATCTGCTGGTGCAGGATGATCGCCCCGGCGATGACGGCGAACACGCTCTCCAAGCTCAGCAGGATGGTCACCACCGTGGGGTTGGAGTCCTTCTGCGCGAGGATCTGCAGCGTGTAGCCCACGCCGCAGGAGAAAATACCCACGTACAGCAGCGGCAGGATGCAGCTCCAAATGGCGGCGAAGTCCACGTCCTCAAAGAGGAACATACACACGGCGGAGATGATGCCTGCAAACAGGAATTGCAGGCAGCTCAGCTTCACGCCATCGCAATAGGCTGTAAAGTGGTCGATGACCAAAATATGTACCGCGAAGCACACCGCACACACCAAAATCAGCAGGTCGCCTGCCGCCAGGGAGAAATCCCCCTTGATGCACAGCAGATACAGCGCCACCACGCTGCACACCACCGCGATCCACACCGGCAGACTGACCTTACGCTTGAAAAACAGCCCGAACACCGGCACCAGCACCACATACAGCGCCGTGATGAACCCAGCCTTGCCCGCGTCCGTCCCGGCCACCAACCCTGCCTGCTGGAAGTTGGAGGCGATGGCCAGCGCTACACCGCAGCACAGGCCGCCCAGCCAAAGCTGCTTGTTGGCCGCTTTTTTCTCCTCAGCGGTCAGCGCCGGCTTATTCTTCTTCGCCCTGTCACTGATGGCGATGACCACCAGCAGCGCCAGCACGGCGACAAAGTACCGCGTGGCGTTAAAGGCGAACGTGCCGATGCTGTCAGCGCACAGATCCTGCGCCACAAACGCCGTGCCCCAGATAAACGCGGCCAAAATAGGGAAGACCACCTGCCGCACCTGATTGTGTTTCATGTCCGTTGTTTCCTTTCTCTGTCGTCGTTTATTCACCCTGCACCGGCCCGGTGTGCCAGCGGAACTTCCGCTCCTCACCCCGTGCCAGCCGCCGTATATTCTCCCGGTGACACCACACCACCAGCGCCGCGATGACCGCCGCCAGCGCCGTATACAGCGCGCTGTGCCCGCAGAAGAACCACGTGGCGATAGGCATACTCACCGCCGCGCTCACCGACCCCAGCGACACGTACTTTGTCGCCAGCCACAGCGCCGCGAACAGCCCCCAGGCGATGAGGGCCACCCGCCAGTCCAGCAGCCACACCAGCGTGCCGCCGGACAGAATGCCCTTGCCGCCCTTAAAGCCGAAGAACACCGGGAACATGTGTCCCAGCTCGCAGCCCAGTCCGCCGATGAGCACGCCCAGCGTCCAGTCGCCCAGCCCGTGCCGCAGCAGAAACCCGCCTAAAAGACAGGCTATGACCGTCTTGCCCATGTCAAACAATATCACGCCCAGCGCATATTTTGCCCCGTAGGTGCGGTAGAAATTGGTCAGTCCCGCGTTGCCGCTGCCGTGCTGCCGCACATCGTCCTTGATGACAAAATGGCTCACCATCACCGACCCGTTGAGGCAGCCTAAAAAATACCCCAGCAGCACCGTGACGAGCACCATGCCCGCCGCCATCAGAAGGAAGCCGTCCTTCATCCGTCGTCCTCTCCCTTCTGCCGTATGGTGATCTGAATGGGCGTGCCCTCCAGCCCGAACACACTGCGGAGCTGGTTCTCCAGATACCGCTGATAGGAGAAGTGGAACAGCTTCTTGTCGTTGCAGAAGATGACGAAGTGGGGCGGCTTCACGCCCACCTGCGTCATGTAGTAGATCTTCAGCCGGCGGCCCTTGTCCGTGGGGGGCTGCACCCGTGTCTGCGCGTCGGCCAGCACGCTGTTCAGCATACCCGTGGTGATGCGTACCGCCGCCTGGTCATTTACGTAGTTGATCAGCTCAAACAGCCGGTTCACCCGCTGGCCCGTGGCGGCGGAGATGAACAGAATGGGCGCGTAGGGCATAAAGCTCAGGTCGCGGCGCACGTCCTCCCGCATCCGATCCATGGTCTTGCCGTCCTTCTCGATGAGATCCCACTTGTTCACCACGATGATGCTGGCCTTGCCCGCCTCGTGAGCTAGCCCCGCCACCTTGGTGTCCTGCTCCGTCACGCCGTCCTGGGCGTCGATCATGATCAGGCACACGTCGCTGCGCTCAATGGCCATGGTGGCCCGCAGCACGCTGTATTTCTCAATGTTGTCGTCCACCTTGGACTTTTTCCGCATCCCGGCGGTGTCGATGAAGTTGTACTTGCCGTACTGGTTCTCAAAATAGCTGTCGATAGCGTCCCGTGTCGTGCCCGCCACGTTGCTGACGATGACGCGCTCCTCGCCGAGGATTTTGTTGGTCAGGCTGGACTTGCCCACGTTGGGCTTGCCGATAATGGCCACCTGTACCACGTCGTCCTCCACGTCCTGCCCATCGTCCGGCGGGAAATACTTCACGCACTCGTCCAGCAGGTCGCCTGTCCCGTGTCCGTGTACGGCGGACACCGCGATGGGGTCGCCCAGTCCCAGATTGTAGAACTCATAAAAATCCGGGTCGATCGCGCCCACGGAGTCCATCTTGTTCACCGCCAGCACGATGGGCTTGCGGCTGCGCTGCAGCATCCCCGCCACCTCCTGATCCGAGGCGGTCAGGCCGGTCTTGATGTCCGTCACGAAGATGATCACATCCGCGTTGTCAATGGCGATCTGCGCCTGCTCCCGCATGAACGCCAGGATCTGATTGTCGGTGTTGGGCTCGATGCCGCCGGTGTCCACCAGCCGGAACTTCCGCCCCACCCATTCGCTCTCGCCGTAAATGCGGTCGCGTGTCACGCCCGGCGTGTCCTCCACAATGGACAGCCGCCGCCCGATGAGCTTGTTGAACAGCATGGACTTGCCCACGTTGGGCCGTCCCACAATGGCGATCAAAGGTAGTGCCATAGCTTCATTCCTCCCTTTCCAGCATAGCGTCCAAAAGGTCGCCGCCGTCTATCCCCACGATCTGCACCGGGCAGCCCAGCTCTCCACTGAGCCGCTCCACGGTGTAGTCGTCCAAAAATACGTTCTCCCCGTGCCGCAGCATGTGCAGCGGCAGCAGCACCCGGCCCAGGTCCGGGACTTTTTGCAGCTGGGCCGACAGATCCTGTCCCGTCAGCAGCCCCGCCACGTCAATGGTGTGCCCGAAAAAGTCGTTCTCCACCGCAACGACCTGACCCCGCAGGGCAGGGAAGTACCCCTTGGCCTGCTCCAGCAGATACGTCATGAACGGCGCAGCCGCCGTCCCCGTGGCGATGGTAAAGGGCGACGGCGCTTCCGCGTGCTCCTCCAGGCGCATGGCGCTGAGAAAGTCCTGTTCCAGCGACCGCAGCATCCCCACGCCGTTCTCCAGCTGGCGGTAGCCCTCGTAGTAGTCCTCCCGGGGCAGCTCCATCCCCGCCCGCAGAAACAGCTCGTCCGCGCAGAAGAACCGCCGCGTGCCGAACCGGCGCAGGTTCTCCTGCCCGAACTCCTCGGCGATGGCGATGATGTCCCGCGCCCCATCCCGATCCACGGGCCGCAGCCTGGCCAGCCCCTTGCGGTACTTGGTGATGCCCACCGGCACGATGGAGCAGCTGGAAAACTCCCACTCCGTCAGATCCCGCAGCGTCCGCCGCAGCTGTTCGCCATCGTTCCAGCCGGGGCACACCACGATCTGCCCGTTCATCACGATGCCCGCCTTGCAGAACTTCTGTATCAGCTCCAGCGACCGCTCTGCCTTCTTGTTGCCCAGCATGGTGCAGTGCAGCTTCGGGTCTGTTGCGTGTACGGACACGTTGATGGGGCTGATGTGCAGGTCGATGATCCGCTGCGCCTCCCGCTCCGTCAGGTT
>OLSB01001208.1_pt1 | contig 26320 bp, 18 predicted proteins | sample 1672071 | NCBI WGS metagenome assembly OLSB01 (sample SAMEA3136642, study PRJEB25190) | human gut metagenome | biome: human gut; feature: human-associated habitat; material: faeces | place: Austria | collected 2013 | reverse complement strand
TCCAGCGGCAGGCACAGGCTGCTCCGGATCGAGTCGCCGTCGTCCGCCGCGAGCGGGGAAGCCGCCGGCTCGCGGGGTGCGGAGGACGGAGAGCCGCCCTCCGGGATGCGCGCCTCGGGACGCCCCGGCAGACCGCGCGTTCCCGCTCCGTCCGGCAGGGAGGAGACGGACGGACGGAGCGGCGGCATGAACCCCGTGGAAACCTTCGGCCCGGCATCCGAGGATCCCCGGCATCCCGGAGGAGACACGCTGACGGGCTGCAACGGAACCAGCGTTTTCATGGGCACCCGCTGCCGGAGCCCTTCCCGGAACGCGGCCAGCCCCTTGTAGGGTACGGCTTCCCCCTGCCCTCCAAGCAGGAACAACGCCGCGCCGAACGCGCCGGAAAGCGCGAAATCGGGCGGTGTTCTTCTTCATTTTGTGAAAATAAAAGGAGAAGCCTATGAAAATTTTAGCTTTAGTAGCAAGCCAGGACAGTACTGTGGAAGATGTTAAGACAAATGGAAGAAGGCAGATGCAGGCACTGATCGGTAAAGATAAGGAAGTGCTTTTCTGCGAATACTCCACGATTGAAATTTGCAGGAACGGGGAACTTGCGATTACCTGTCTGGGTGAAAAAATGGAAAAGCCGGATTACTTCTGGCCACTGCTTGGATCCACGGATGGATTTATTCTGGAGAATATGCTTCAGGATGCGGGAATTCCATCTATTTTAAATCTGCGTGAGCTTCAGGTCGCAAGAAGCAAGATTGCAACTTATCAGAGACTTGCACAGAATGGAATACGGGTGCCCGATACGATGGTATTTTTCAAAGATTCTGATCCCGGAACACTGTCCGGTCGTTTCGGTTTTCCGTTTGTTGTGAAGCCGGACAGTGGATTTGGCGGGATTGGTGTAGAACTGATCCATAACGAGCAGGAGCTTAAGGATTACTTTGCAACTCTTTCCTATGGACAGGCCTATGTGGCACAGGAATATATTGCTACTTCCAAAGGAAGAGATATCCGTGTTGTTGTTCTCCATGGCAGATATTATTTTTCGATGGAGCGCCATGCATCGAATCCTGATGAGTTCCGTTCGAATGTACATGTGGGTGGAACTACACAGGAGAAGACTCTTACCGAAGAAGAAAAGGTATTCTGTGAAAAGGTGGCGTCCATATTTGATCTTCCGATTATCGGACTGGATCTTATGATTGGTGATGGAGAGTATGTGCTGGCAGAGGTAAATGCATTTCCGGGTATGCCGGGGCGTAAGATGATGGATGCATATGCTTCCGTCATTGATGACTTTATGGAGGGACAGGCATGACCGGATTTTTACGAAGAGTATTAAGCCCATACAGGGGACTTTTGATACTGGTCGTTTTACTGCAGCTTGGTCAGTCCTTTTTAACCATGTATCTGCCAACCATCAATTCCGGAGTGATCGATTATGGTGTGGCGAATGCGGATACTGCATATATCATGCAGCAGGGAATTCTCATGCTGGGAATAGCCCTTATCCAGTTTCTGCTATCAACCCTGGCTGGTATTTTCGGAGCAAAGGTGGCACTGATGACCGGACGGGATTTAAGGGAGCAGGTCTATGGGAAGCTGATGCATTTTTCCCGCAGGATGATCGGAAGCATGGGAGCTCCTACGCTGATTACCAGGGCAACAAACGATGTACAACAGGTAACCCAGTTTATTACGTTCTTATTTACCGCGATTATCGCAGCACCGATGATGTTTATCGGAGGTCTTGTGCTTGCCTTGTCCCAAAGCGTGAAGCTTTCGGTGGTATTGCTTGTGACGATTCCCCTGCTGCTTGGGGTTTCTGTGGTATTCTTAAAGCTGATCCTTCCTTATTACAGAGAACAGCAGACGAAAATAGATGAGATGAATACCGTACTCAGGGATCAGATTTCCGGTGTCCGTGTGGTAAAGGCCTTTACGAAGGAACAAGGCGAGAAGGAACGCTTTGAACGGATTAACGGAGATCTCTCAAGGATTAATACCAGCATCGGTAAGATTACAGGGCTGATGCAGCCGATCTTTACCCTGACAATGAGCTTTGCCAATATTTCACTGATCTGGCTTGGCGGCCGTATGGCGGGGAACGGTCAGGTACAGATTGGACAGGTGATCGGCTTCGTAACCTACATATCCTTTATTCTGACAGCAACCCTGATGGCTTCCATGATTTTTATTATGCTGCCAAGAGCCGAGGTATCGGTTACACGTATTGAAGAGATTTTAAACAGTGAAAGTGAAATTCAGGACAGAGAGGATGCTTTTTCCCCGGAGCAGTTCCGGGGAGAAATACGTTTTGAACATGTGACGTATTCCTATGCACCGGATAATGAGCAGGTGGAGCCTGTATTGAAGGACATTTCCTTCTGCGCACAGCCGGGGAAAACGACGGCGATTATCGGATCTACCGGATGCGGTAAGACTACCTTGCTTGATATGATTCCACGTCTTGCAGATGTGACAGAGGGGACGGTCTTCGTAGATGGCATGGATGTCCGGAAGCTGTCAAGACATGAGCTTGATCAGGCAATCGGCATGGTTCCGCAGAAGGCTTTCCTGTTTTCAGGGACACTGGAGGACAATCTGCGGGATGGAAAACCGGATGCAACCCAGGAAGAACTCTGGGAGGCTCTTTCGATTGCACAGGCGAAGGAGTTCGTGGAGAAAAACGAGCGTGGTCTTAAGATGAAGGTCTCCGAAGGGGGAACGAACTTTTCAGGCGGACAGCGGCAGCGGCTTGCAATCGCAAGAGCAATTGTCCGCAGACCCTCCATCTATTTGTTTGATGATTCGTTCTCTGCACTGGATTACCGGACAGATCAGGAGCTGCGAAGAGCGCTGAAGCCGGTTACACAGAATGCGGCTGTGATTATTGTTGCTCAGAGAATCAGTACCATTAAGGATGCTGACCAGATCCTTGTGATGAATCAGGGACGTATTGAAGCGGTTGGAACACATGAAGAACTCATGCAAAGCAGCCGGACTTATCAGGAAATTGTGGCTTCCCAGCCCACAGATAAGGAGGTGGCATCATGAGTACAAAGCAGAAAAAGACTATACAAAAGGGGTCTTTCAAGCGGCTGTTAAAGCTCTTCTTCTTTAAAAATAAGATGCTGACCGCTCTTATGCTGTTCAGTATTATTATTTCAGCGGTTGCTACAGCGTTGGGACCGCAGTATCTGGGGTATGCAACGGATTCCATTGTACAGGATATGTCAAACCCGGTAAGCAGTAACATTCACTGGGACCGGTTTTTCTTCTGGGCAGGGATATCGAGTGTGATTTTTCTGATCCAGTTCGTATCGAAATGGCTGTCCGCATGGTTTTCCACACGGATCATCTCGGATACGGCGAAAGAATTGCGTAGTCAGGTAGAGACAAAGCTATGGTCGCTGCCATTAAACTATTTTGATACAAACAGTCACGGAGATATCATGAGCCGGACCACAAATGATATTGACAATGTGGTCACGACTCTGAATTCTTCCGGTGCAGATACGATTTACAGTATTTTCCAGCTGGTCGGGATGATTGTCATGATGACTGCAATTAACTGGAGGCTGGCATTGATCACTGTGATCATTATTCCGGTCTCGGGCTGGATTGTGACCCTGATTTCCAGGTTTGTGCGTAAGGAATATCAGAAGCAGTGGTATTATACCGGAATGATTAACAGTAATGTGGAAGAAAGTGTGAACGGACACAATATTGTGAAGCTTTATGGCCAGGAAGAGAAGTTCGTGGAAGCTTTCAGGACGCAGAATCGTCTGCTGTATGAATCTTCCTTCAAAGCCATGGCCGTATCGAACCTGATTCAGCCATTGTCCCGGTTCTTTACGAATCTGAATTATGTGATTGTGGCATTGGGAGGTGCTTTACGGGTAATATCCGGACAGATGACGGTCGGAGATGTGCAGGCATTTATTCAGTATACCAGACAGTTTCAGACACCCTTTTCCAAGCTGTCCCAGGCATATTCTTCACTGCAGTCCGGAATAGCGTCTCTTGACCGGATCTATGAGCTGTTAGACAGCGAAGATCAGGCTGAAGAAAAACCGGAAGCCAGAGCGAGTTACCGGCTGCAGGGAAAGATCGATTTCCGGGATGTGAGCTTTTCTTATGTACCTGAGAGGAAGCTGATCGAGCACATGAACCTTGTTGTAAAACCGGGCCAGATGGTCGCTATTGTCGGAGGAACCGGTGCCGGTAAGACAACACTTGTAAATCTGATCGAACGATTTTATGAAGTAAACAGCGGAGAAATTATTTTTGATGATAAAGTAGAAATCCACGACCTTACAAGAGCATGCCTGCGGGAGAACATTGCAATGGTTCTGCAGGATACCTGGGTGTATAAAGGAACGATCGGGGACAATCTGAAATATGGTCTGAAACGGGAAATCACGGAAGAAGAATTCCGGAATGCATGCCGGGAGACTTTTGTGGATCAGTTTGTAAGCACACTGCCTGATGGTTATCAGACCGTAATTTCCAATGAAATGTCGAGTCTTTCTGCCGGAGAAAAGCAGTTGTTGACGATCTGCAGGGCATTTCTTGTGAAACCGAATATTCTCATTCTGGATGAGGCGACAAGTTCTGTAGATACCAGAACCGAAGCCATGATTGATCAGGCACTTGATAAGCTTCGGGAGGGACGGACAAGCTTTGTCATTGCCCACCGTCTGTCCACAATCCGCAATGCAGACGTGATCCTGGTTATGGAGAACGGGCATATTGTGGAGCAGGGCAGCCACAAAGAGCTATTAGCACAAAACGGAGCCTATGCCGGATTATATCAGGCACAGTTTGAATCATAGAAATTAAACGGAGGAAGAGATTATGCGTATTGTATTTTATAGTGCGTCAACATCAGCACATTCCAATTCATCAACGAAAACAACCTACCAGCCGTTCCGGGCAGATACCTGGGATGAAATGGACCGGCTTTATCCGGACTGCGAATTTGTTGTAGTGGGACCCCTGAATGGTTCTTATATTTTTGACGTGGCAGATGGGGAAATCTGCAAAAAACCCGAGAAGGTGAAATATGTGCTTTTGGAGAGCGGAATGAGTGCGGAGGATACGGCAGAGCTGATTGCACAGCAGAAGCCGGATATTGCTGTAGCAATTGCATCGGGAGCCGTTCCCTTTGACTGGGTACCGATCAAGACCGCTCTCATTGCGGAGGAATTACAGAAAAGAGGAATTGCAGCCATTGCCAATAATACGCTGGTATCAGTGGCGGCATTTGATAAGTGGCGTAGCAATATCATGTTCCGCAGCTTTGTCAAAGCGGCAAAGGGAATCTATATTCACCATGAGCTGTTTCTTGCGGAGAAGAAGAATCCGGGTGTCAGTGTAAATGTATATAAGGAATATGTTTTTTATCGGATTAAGGAAATGAACTTTCCTGTCATTGTGAAGGATACATTAGGTGCAGGGTCAATCGGAGTGGAAGTCATGAACTCCTATGAGGAAGTAGAGAGCTTTCTTAATTCCAATCGGAACAATTCAGATATAATGGTGGAAGAACTGATCCAGGGAGAACAGTTCGGAACGGAAATTCATGGTGTAGAGGGACGTTACAGTGTCCTTCCGCCGATTGCCTTTTCTGTAACAAAAGAGGGCATTACAGATCCGTTAAGCTCTGTAAAATTTGGTCCGGTGACGGATCCTTCCTATCATTTTGAAAAGGTACAGGAAGAGCTGCTTAATATGGCACAGAGTTTGAAATTTGAAGGAACGGTGCAGGTCGATCTGGTTTATCGGGCAGGAGAATGGTATATTATCGAAATTAATCCAAGATGGTCCGGAATGACAACAACAACGGCAGCCATGGAGGGAAGAAATCCACTATCCATTTTTGTGGACAGCATACTTGGAACTGACAAAAATTACAGTATGAAACGGAACCTGAAATATGCATTGAATTTTAAGATGAAAGCAAGGTCGCAAGAGGATCTGATCCGATTATATGAGAATCCGCATGTAGATTATATTATGCAGCTGGAAACCTCAGTGGCAGGTATGGAGAAGATCAACTACTGCGAGGTTGTTATCAGCACCGATCAGGAAAAAGAAGATATTCTGAATATCCTGAATGAACTGGAAGAGGAATTCCCGGGGCTTGTTTCCGATGATGTGAAAGCAAATGCCGGAGAGCTTGTTGCAAAATATCAATGAGAATTCTGCGGTCGATAAGACCGCCGTTTTCTGCTGTTTGCAGAAATTAAAACCATTTTGCAGCGTATTGCTGTAATTGTTCCTGGACATCCCGGTAGCTGTATTTGCTGACCGGGATTATTTCATGATTATTCAGTGTGATTTCAAAGCGTTTGATTGAACGGACAGCATACAGAGAAACAATGTAGCATCTGTGACATTGCACGAAGATATCTTTCGGCAGAGTTTCACGGACTGCAGAAAGGGATTTATATATCTTCGTGACAGTACCGTCCTGAAGGTGAATCTGCAGTTCTTTATTGATTATTTCAATATAGGTAATATCCCTGATATGAAAGGATACAGTTCTGGACGGAGTGTCGATTATAATGGATTTCGGGATCAGATGTCGGATCGCACGGGTTAGTGCTTCTGCAAGTTTTTGACGGCTGATCGGCTTGAGGATATAACCTACAGGTTCAGCAGAATATGCATCGAATACAAATTTCTCACTGCTGGAAATGAAGATAACGGGAATTTGGTTTTCAGTGTCACGGAGACATTCTGCAAAGCTGATCCCATTGTTTTCACCCAGCATAATATCAAGAATCAGAATGTCACAGCTTTTGGGAGTATTCTGCAATGTATTTTTTAATTCTGAAATAGAAGTATATTTTCGAATCTCACAGGATTCTCCCATGGATGCTAAAATATCGATGATCATTTCTGATATCTGTGTTAAAAAAATCGGTTCATCATCACAGATGACAATATGGTACATAGTGAAAGCCTCCTATTATTCGTTATTTTCGTCAAGACAAAGCGTTGTTGTTACAGCAAAAAAACCACCACGTACCTGTACGCTCAGTATACCATTGTATTTTTCGGCGATTCCATTGATGATCTTAAGACCGTAACCGTGTCTGTCACTGTTCTTTTTACTGGATTTATATTTTCCATTCGTGATTCTCAAGTTATCCTCATTGTAGGAGTTTTCACATTTAATAAACAGAAAATTTCCCTTTGAATGGAGATTCAGCCGGATGATCCGCTGTCCTTCAGAAACCTTCTGACACCCTTCTACTGCATTTTCCAAAATATTTGTCAACATCCGGCACAAATCAATATCTTCCATGTTGAGTCTTCTGCCAATGATAATACTGTACTCCACTATGGCTTTATAACGGCTGGCACGTTCTGCAAATTCTGAAAGGATGGAATTGACCAGAGCATTGGCTGTGTAGGTGACAAAAGGAAGCTGTTCGGCTTCTTCAGTAAATTTCTGTATATACTGTCTGGCACCTGCATAGTCCTCCTGTTTAAGATAGGAGGACAGGGCATTCATATGATGCCGGATCTCATGGTGTATTTCCAGAATATGTTCATTGTTTTCTGCCTGATTCCGGTAGTTTTCCAGTATGCGCTCGGAAATCCTCTGTTCTTCCTGTTTACTGCGGATGTATTCCATGACACTGAAGAATACGGCATATACTATGAAAGCAAATACTGCAAACAATACAAACATAGCATGGACAATTATATTGGTGGAAAGATTTATTATGCTTGAGAATTGTGCAATACTGGCAATTAGAATAAACAAAGCAGGGAGGGAGCAGAGAATCTTCCAGATACGTGATTCCAGATCAGCGTTGATCATAGTACGGATTCGCTCCATCAGCATGAGAAATGGTTTCGCAAGAAGCAGATTTATGATAAGTGTGAGAATCAGTGCAAGGGGCGGATACATAAAATGATCGGATGGGAACCGGAAAGTACGGTGCAAAAAAGTAACAGTACTTGTGACAAAGAATCCGTAGCTCATTACAACAAAAAATACAAACAGTTTTTCTACTGTTTTTGCCTGGATGATAAAGCAGTACAACATTCCGAACAGTAACAAGGCAATATAAAAAATAGCATTCGAGATCAGCTCTTTGTAATCACCGCCGATGTTGAACTGTGCGATAAGAGAAAACGGAATGACCATTACAATAAAAATGGACAGTGCCATGAGCATTGTCTTTTTTGTGCTTAGGCGGAAACGATCCCGGAATGGATACAAACAGAAAAATGCATAAGGAAAAATCTGAAAAGAAAATCCGCAGAAATAACGCAATGCTATCATAAAAATCTCCTGTCAAAAAGATAGATAATGGTCAGGTTACCTATTAAAAATAAGTATACCATTGGCAGAAGGCAAAATCAAATCATATGAAGGCCTTTTTACGCCATATTTTGACTATTCACGCAAAAATATGGACAAGGGAATTAAATTCAAATAATATAAAAATATAAATAATATAGCCACAAAAACATTCAAAAGAAAGGAGACTAAAAAATGAAGAAAAGAATGATTATTGTGACAGTACTGATTATGGGAACTCTGGCATCAGGATGTGTGAGCGTTCAGGCATCAGATATTTTACCTGAACTGACAAAAGACAATGCACTGGAACAGATGATGAAAGCAGGAGAAACAGACAGTCTTGTAAGCAATCATAAAAGCTATGAAGCTACCTGTGAATATATACTGCAGAATACAAAGGTATATGACTATGAAGATTCTGAAGTGATGTATGTAGATATGTATGGTACTACCCAGATGCTCTATAAAGATGGCGAATTAAAATACGGAAAAGAAGGAGATGAGTATCTCTCCTGTCTGTATATTGATGAAGCAGATGGAAATGCAGATGATCTTATAAGCTTTTACACAGATGAAACCATAGAGGAAGAAGTGACGGATATGAAGGAAGATGGTGATACGATCATTATACAGACAAAGGTACCTGAAGAACTTACGCAGAGTGCATTGAATTCTCAGGGAGATGGAGAATTCTACACAGAGGGAGACTGGATTTCTATGGAATATGTGGTTGCTTCGGATGATTACAGACCACTGAAACATACTCAGATTCTGAACCATAAGGACGGCACTTCAGAAGAAGCTTCGAAGATGGAATTCTCCTACGGCGTGGATAGACCTGAGGATGTAGCAGATCTTTGTGAAAAGTACGAAGAAGCAGAAAAAGCAGAAGGTGATGTACGTAATGTGACAGTTACTGCAGCTCCTGGTACAGAGCAGGAAAAGGATTATGCAATCACGGTTCCATCAGATAATTATGTATGGATCATGCTTCATGACGATAATTCTTATTACATTATGTATACAGATAAGGAGTGTAAAGAACTGTACGAGCCAGAGGAAGATGTGAAAGAAGATACACATCTCTATGCAGAGATTGAGTCTTATGAAGAGGCGGAGGATGAAGTATGAGGAGTTTGAGCGTATTTATCAGGAATATTATCTGAAAATTTTGACATTTATACATAAAAGAGTTCCTGATCTGTATGAAGCGGAAGAACTGACTGGAGATGTATTTCTGTCTTTTTACAGAAATATGGACAGTTATGATGAAGAAAAAGGTAGTATAGCTACCTGGTTGTATGCAATCACAGCAAACCGCCTGAAAAACTATTATAGGGATAAAAAGATTCATTATTCTCTGGAAATCCTGAAGCAGCAGACGGAAGATTTTATTATCAGAAAAGTTCCACAGAGCTTGGCAGGCAGATGAATTTATCACCGGGAAATGTAAGGATGATACAGAAACGTGCTCTGGAGAAGTTGCGAATGATTATGGAAAAACAGGGGGAATAGGCGTTCAGGCTACAGAGACTCTGCCTGAACTGACTGGGGATAATGCATTGTAATAGATTATGAAAGCCGGATGACATATTTCAGATATGAGATATTTGCATAGGGCAGTTTGATGAGGAGGGAAATAAGTGGGCTGCATTTGTATTAGATCTGTCTTTTATAGGATGGAGCCTTCTGGGAATTATAACATTCGGGTTGGTTAATATATTCTTTGCCGGACCATATCAGTATTTAACACAGGGTAAATATGTGCACATTTACAATTTTGAACGTTGTCATTCTGCACTCAATGATTAGACACCGGCATCCTGCTATTATCCGATTCTGTTACTGGATAATCATGCGGCCTAAGGGGGGATTTTCTCCCCTACTCAGTTACATATATCAGTTCATTATAAAAAGCTTAGATTTTTGTCTTGACAACTGAACCACTATACACTCTGTACCCAGTAACGGGAAAGATACATAAATAGTCAAAAAGTACGTATACTATCTTCCATGTAGAAAGTAAATTTTTATACAGGAGGACAGACATGGACAACAGCACAAAGAAACTGTTAGAAGAATGCAGTGTCGGATGCAAGATGGGAATTGAGAGCATGGAACAGGTACAGCATCATGTGACAGATGCCAAAATCGCAGCAACGATTGAAAAATCCTGTTCAAAACACAAGGAACTGGAAGAGGAAATTTCCAAAATACTTCTTCGCGCAGGCCAGCCGGAGAAAGAACCGGGTGTTATGGTATCCACATTTTCGTGGATGACGACAGGTGTAAAAATGATGACCGGAGAAGATGAGAATAAACAGGCGGTTAAGATCATCATGAATGGCTGCAACATGGGAACCCAGTCTATCACAGAAGCCATGCACCAATGCAAAGATGCGTCGTCCGAAAGTATTTCCATTGCAAAGAAGCTTATTGGAATGGAAGAGAATCTGCGGGATGATATGCAGAAATATTTGTAAGCTGAGAACCTGCATTTTCCTTCCGTAGTGTGTAAAAGGAAGGTATGCCCGACAACCAGCAAGAAGAAATTTGCAAAGAAATGTAAAGAGGTTCACAGGCTGATAGGCAGCATGCGGACTTTGAGAGTAAAAGAAATCATTTCCAAGCTTAATGAGATACTGACTGGTTATTTCCATTACTATGGCATCACTGACAATTCAGAGAGAATCACAGCATTTCGTTATAATGTTATGAAAAGCCTTTTCTACTGGCTGAACAGAAGAAGCCAGAAGAAAAGCTACAACTGGGTAGAGTTTCTGAATATGATTGATAACAGTTACCCGTTAGTAAGAGCAAGAATATATGTCAGTATATACGATTGATAAATGTGAACGATTCGTTTCGTAAAGAGCCGGATGCGGGAAAGCCGCAAGTCCGGATTCTGCGAGGGGCGTACGACCGCAAGGGGTGCGTCTACTCGACCCATGAAATACCTATGTATTTCCAGCTTTAAGATGATCATCGATCTGATCAAGTCCGGGTATGGAATCTCATTTGTATATGAAGTACTTGCCAAAAGCGACCCGGAGCTTGGAATCTTTACACTGAAGGGTGAGTCCATAGTCAGAGAATTTAATGTTAGTTATCTGAAGCATGCGGATGTGAGGGAGAAGATGGAATGGTTTTTATGACCGCGTCTTTCGCACTCTGCTGAACTGTCTTAAATGCATTATTTACGAGGATTGCTATGGATTTTGGAATGCTGATAGAAGTGAAGATCCTAAAATAATAGTTGCGCCTTTAAGAAGTTGCTTTGCCATGAAGTAGCTCTCGCAATTCGCATAGAATACATATAATATAAGTAAGTGTGCAATGAAAAGGAATCATTTATGGCAGACCAGAAAATAGATAACCTTTTAAATCTTGCAATGGATGCAACCCCACAGGAGCGTAGAAAGTCGGGAAATCTTAATGTAGGATATGATCCTGCAACCAGGCTATGGGATGTGATCATAAAGTACAGCGGACCGGAAAGTGGCCTGGCTGGAAATGGAATTCAGGTAGTGCCACTGTTAGGCGGCTATGCAGTGGTAACTTTGCCGGAAAGTGAGATTGATAAGTATTCCCACAGAGCGCAGGTGGAATTTATGGAGAAGCCAAAACGGTTGTATTTTGAATTGTTTCAGGCAAAGGGTGCCAGCTGTATCCGAACAGTGCAGACTGGCAGAGACGGGCTGACAGGAAAAGGAATTCTGATAGGTATAGTCGATTCCGGAGTTGATTATTATCACACGGATTTCAGAAATGCAGATGGAAGCAGCAGGATTTTGCGGCTGTGGGACCAGAGTATCCCGGGAAAACCACCGCAGGGATATGTGACAGGAACAGAATATACGAAAGAAGAAATAGATGAGGCGCTTGCACTTGGAGAAAACCAGGGCAGGCGTCTTATTGCATTGCATATCGAGGAGGCGCCGGTGGCGCATCCGCTGATTCCGTCAGGTGATTTCAGTGGACACGGGACTGCAGTGCTTGGCATTGCAGCTGGAAACGGCAGGGCATCTGACGGTGTGAATCGGGGTGTGGCTTATGAAAGTGAAATCCTTGTTGTGAAGATGGGAAATGCAGGGACAAATTCTTTTCCGCGGACGACGGAGCTGATGGAAGGAATCGACTATCTTGTGCGGCAGGCGTCTGCAATGGGGAAGCCGATCGCAATCAATATCAGTTTTGGGAATAATTATGGGTCACATGAACCTTATAATTAAGGGAAAACATAAGAAAACACTGATATTTGTATGCATTATTTGACATGGACGAACATAAACTAAAACGGGTATGTTCTCTTTGACAAATCTGTTTGGAAAGGCTGTGATGTACCTAGTGATCGCACTATGGAAACTTGAGAAGCCCATAGTCCGGAAGGCTCCTTCGGGGGCCTTTCGTTATTTATACAAACAATTAGTAAAATTGATGAGAGGTGGTGAAAAACTTGGAGAAAAAGCAATTTCTAACATATGATGAACAGATTACTTTTCTGGAAGAAAAGAAAGGTCTGAGCGTCAACTTAAGGGCATATTAGTGAATATCCTCCAATGCAAACTACAAAATAAATCGGTTTATGACAGAAAACAGTTGCTGTTTTGTTGGAAACCAGAAGATTTATAAAAATGACCGCATTTAAATAAGCCTATTGATGAATGCTGGTTCTATTTTAAAAAGAAACTTTTTTATTTCGGAAATGCGAACGTCCCTTGGATTTCAATTTCTTCCTTGGAAATGACCTTCCGGGCAGGAGCTGTGATCTGCAACGTACAGCATCTATATATAACTGTTCAATAATTGAAAGCTCAAACAGTCCGCAGAGTATTTTAGGAACAATACTTTTAATCCGTTCAATGATAAATGCACGATTGGCCTGATAACGGAACTTATTTGTGCTTTTGGCAGAAATCTGTATTTCCTCATCTGCTTCATTTTTTATAAGGGAAGCCAGATTCGATAGAAGCATATTTATATAAAATTCCTGCTGTATTGATACTGCAGTAGCACCGGAAAACTCTTCCATGGCAAAACGGCTTTTTAGTTCTTTGTACTTAAGTTCTACAGGCCATCTGTAGAAGTAAAGTTCCCGGAACATATCTTCTGAATAATAACCTCTGTCAAAAATAATAATACTGTTGTTATATAGTCCCATATCTTTAAGAACTTTAAGATCTATATTCACCATGAGCTGTTTCTTGCGGAGAAGAAGAATCCGGGTGTCAGTGTAAATGTATATAAGGAATATGTTTTTTATCGGATTAAGGAAATGAACTTTCCTGTCATTGTGAAGGATACATTAGGTGCAGGGTCAATCGGAGTGGAAGTCATGAACTCCTATGAGGAAGTAGAGAGCTTTCTTAATTCCAATCGGAACAATTCAGATATAATGGTGGAAGAACTGATCCAGGGAGAACAGTTCGGAACGGAAATTCATGGTGTAGAGGGACGTTACAGTGTCCTTCCGCCGATTGCCTTTTCTGTAACAAAAGAGGGCATTACAGATCCGTTAAGCTCTGTAAAATTTGGTCCGGTGACGGATCCTTCCTATCATTTTGAAAAGGTACAGGAAGAGCTGCTTAATATGGCACAGAGTTTGAAATTTGAAGGAACGGTGCAGGTCGATCTGGTTTATCGGGCAGGAGAATGGTATATTATCGAAATTAATCCAAGATGGTCCGGAATGACAACAACAACGGCAGCCATGGAGGGAAGAAATCCACTATCCATTTTTGTGGACAGCATACTTGGAACTGACAAAAATTACAGTATGAAACGGAACCTGAAATATGCATTGAATTTTAAGATGAAAGCAAGGTCGCAAGAGGATCTGATCCGATTATATGAGAATCCGCATGTAGATTATATTATGCAGCTGGAAACCTCAGTGGCAGGTATGGAGAAGATCAACTACTGCGAGGTTGTTATCAGCACCGATCAGGAAAAAGAAGATATTCTGAATATCCTGAATGAACTGGAAGAGGAATTCCCGGGGCTTGTTTCCGATGATGTGAAAGCAAATGCCGGAGAGCTTGTTGCAAAATATCAATGAGAATTCTGCGGTCGATAAGACCGCCGTTTTCTGCTGTTTGCAGAAATTAAAACCATTTTGCAGCGTATTGCTGTAATTGTTCCTGGACATCCCGGTAGCTGTATTTGCTGACCGGGATTATTTCATGATTATTCAGTGTGATTTCAAAGCGTTTGATTGAACGGACAGCATACAGAGAAACAATGTAGCATCTGTGACATTGCACGAAGATATCTTTCGGCAGAGTTTCACGGACTGCAGAAAGGGATTTATATATCTTCGTGACAGTACCGTCCTGAAGGTGAATCTGCAGTTCTTTATTGATTATTTCAATATAGGTAATATCCCTGATATGAAAGGATACAGTTCTGGACGGAGTGTCGATTATAATGGATTTCGGGATCAGATGTCGGATCGCACGGGTTAGTGCTTCTGCAAGTTTTTGACGGCTGATCGGCTTGAGGATATAACCTACAGGTTCAGCAGAATATGCATCGAATACAAATTTCTCACTGCTGGAAATGAAGATAACGGGAATTTGGTTTTCAGTGTCACGGAGACATTCTGCAAAGCTGATCCCATTGTTTTCACCCAGCATAATATCAAGAATCAGAATGTCACAGCTTTTGGGAGTATTCTGCAATGTATTTTTTAATTCTGAAATAGAAGTATATTTTCGAATCTCACAGGATTCTCCCATGGATGCTAAAATATCGATGATCATTTCTGATATCTGTGTTAAAAAAATCGGTTCATCATCACAGATGACAATATGGTACATAGTGAAAGCCTCCTATTATTCGTTATTTTCGTCAAGACAAAGCGTTGTTGTTACAGCAAAAAAACCACCACGTACCTGTACGCTCAGTATACCATTGTATTTTTCGGCGATTCCATTGATGATCTTAAGACCGTAACCGTGTCTGTCACTGTTCTTTTTACTGGATTTATATTTTCCATTCGTGATTCTCAAGTTATCCTCATTGTAGGAGTTTTCACATTTAATAAACAGAAAATTTCCCTTTGAATGGAGATTCAGCCGGATGATCCGCTGTCCTTCAGAAACCTTCTGACACCCTTCTACTGCATTTTCCAAAATATTTGTCAACATCCGGCACAAATCAATATCTTCCATGTTGAGTCTTCTGCCAATGATAATACTGTACTCCACTATGGCTTTATAACGGCTGGCACGTTCTGCAAATTCTGAAAGGATGGAATTGACCAGAGCATTGGCTGTGTAGGTGACAAAAGGAAGCTGTTCGGCTTCTTCAGTAAATTTCTGTATATACTGTCTGGCACCTGCATAGTCCTCCTGTTTAAGATAGGAGGACAGGGCATTCATATGATGCCGGATCTCATGGTGTATTTCCAGAATATGTTCATTGTTTTCTGCCTGATTCCGGTAGTTTTCCAGTATGCGCTCGGAAATCCTCTGTTCTTCCTGTTTACTGCGGATGTATTCCATGACACTGAAGAATACGGCATATACTATGAAAGCAAATACTGCAAACAATACAAACATAGCATGGACAATTATATTGGTGGAAAGATTTATTATGCTTGAGAATTGTGCAATACTGGCAATTAGAATAAACAAAGCAGGGAGGGAGCAGAGAATCTTCCAGATACGTGATTCCAGATCAGCGTTGATCATAGTACGGATTCGCTCCATCAGCATGAGAAATGGTTTCGCAAGAAGCAGATTTATGATAAGTGTGAGAATCAGTGCAAGGGGCGGATACATAAAATGATCGGATGGGAACCGGAAAGTACGGTGCAAAAAAGTAACAGTACTTGTGACAAAGAATCCGTAGCTCATTACAACAAAAAATACAAACAGTTTTTCTACTGTTTTTGCCTGGATGATAAAGCAGTACAACATTCCGAACAGTAACAAGGCAATATAAAAAATAGCATTCGAGATCAGCTCTTTGTAATCACCGCCGATGTTGAACTGTGCGATAAGAGAAAACGGAATGACCATTACAATAAAAATGGACAGTGCCATGAGCATTGTCTTTTTTGTGCTTAGGCGGAAACGATCCCGGAATGGATACAAACAGAAAAATGCATAAGGAAAAATCTGAAAAGAAAATCCGCAGAAATAACGCAATGCTATCATAAAAATCTCCTGTCAAAAAGATAGATAATGGTCAGGTTACCTATTAAAAATAAGTATACCATTGGCAGAAGGCAAAATCAAATCATATGAAGGCCTTTTTACGCCATATTTTGACTATTCACGCAAAAATATGGACAAGGGAATTAAATTCAAATAATATAAAAATATAAATAATATAGCCACAAAAACATTCAAAAGAAAGGAGACTAAAAAATGAAGAAAAGAATGATTATTGTGACAGTACTGATTATGGGAACTCTGGCATCAGGATGTGTGAGCGTTCAGGCATCAGATATTTTACCTGAACTGACAAAAGACAATGCACTGGAACAGATGATGAAAGCAGGAGAAACAGACAGTCTTGTAAGCAATCATAAAAGCTATGAAGCTACCTGTGAATATATACTGCAGAATACAAAGGTATATGACTATGAAGATTCTGAAGTGATGTATGTAGATATGTATGGTACTACCCAGATGCTCTATAAAGATGGCGAATTAAAATACGGAAAAGAAGGAGATGAGTATCTCTCCTGTCTGTATATTGATGAAGCAGATGGAAATGCAGATGATCTTATAAGCTTTTACACAGATGAAACCATAGAGGAAGAAGTGACGGATATGAAGGAAGATGGTGATACGATCATTATACAGACAAAGGTACCTGAAGAACTTACGCAGAGTGCATTGAATTCTCAGGGAGATGGAGAATTCTACACAGAGGGAGACTGGATTTCTATGGAATATGTGGTTGCTTCGGATGATTACAGACCACTGAAACATACTCAGATTCTGAACCATAAGGACGGCACTTCAGAAGAAGCTTCGAAGATGGAATTCTCCTACGGCGTGGATAGACCTGAGGATGTAGCAGATCTTTGTGAAAAGTACGAAGAAGCAGAAAAAGCAGAAGGTGATGTACGTAATGTGACAGTTACTGCAGCTCCTGGTACAGAGCAGGAAAAGGATTATGCAATCACGGTTCCATCAGATAATTATGTATGGATCATGCTTCATGACGATAATTCTTATTACATTATGTATACAGATAAGGAGTGTAAAGAACTGTACGAGCCAGAGGAAGATGTGAAAGAAGATACACATCTCTATGCAGAGATTGAGTCTTATGAAGAGGCGGAGGATGAAGTATGAGGAGTTTGAGCGTATTTATCAGGAATATTATCTGAAAATTTTGACATTTATACATAAAAGAGTTCCTGATCTGTATGAAGCGGAAGAACTGACTGGAGATGTATTTCTGTCTTTTTACAGAAATATGGACAGTTATGATGAAGAAAAAGGTAGTATAGCTACCTGGTTGTATGCAATCACAGCAAACCGCCTGAAAAACTATTATAGGGATAAAAAGATTCATTATTCTCTGGAAATCCTGAAGCAGCAGACGGAAGATTTTATTATCAGAAAAGTTCCACAGAGCTTGGCAGGCAGATGAATTTATCACCGGGAAATGTAAGGATGATACAGAAACGTGCTCTGGAGAAGTTGCGAATGATTATGGAAAAACAGGGGGAATAGGCGTTCAGGCTACAGAGACTCTGCCTGAACTGACTGGGGATAATGCATTGTAATAGATTATGAAAGCCGGATGACATATTTCAGATATGAGATATTTGCATAGGGCAGTTTGATGAGGAGGGAAATAAGTGGGCTGCATTTGTATTAGATCTGTCTTTTATAGGATGGAGCCTTCTGGGAATTATAACATTCGGGTTGGTTAATATATTCTTTGCCGGACCATATCAGTATTTAACACAGGGTAAATATGTGCACATTTACAATTTTGAACGTTGTCATTCTGCACTCAATGATTAGACACCGGCATCCTGCTATTATCCGATTCTGTTACTGGATAATCATGCGGCCTAAGGGGGGATTTTCTCCCCTACTCAGTTACATATATCAGTTCATTATAAAAAGCTTAGATTTTTGTCTTGACAACTGAACCACTATACACTCTGTACCCAGTAACGGGAAAGATACATAAATAGTCAAAAAGTACGTATACTATCTTCCATGTAGAAAGTAAATTTTTATACAGGAGGACAGACATGGACAACAGCACAAAGAAACTGTTAGAAGAATGCAGTGTCGGATGCAAGATGGGAATTGAGAGCATGGAACAGGTACAGCATCATGTGACAGATGCCAAAATCGCAGCAACGATTGAAAAATCCTGTTCAAAACACAAGGAACTGGAAGAGGAAATTTCCAAAATACTTCTTCGCGCAGGCCAGCCGGAGAAAGAACCGGGTGTTATGGTATCCACATTTTCGTGGATGACGACAGGTGTAAAAATGATGACCGGAGAAGATGAGAATAAACAGGCGGTTAAGATCATCATGAATGGCTGCAACATGGGAACCCAGTCTATCACAGAAGCCATGCACCAATGCAAAGATGCGTCGTCCGAAAGTATTTCCATTGCAAAGAAGCTTATTGGAATGGAAGAGAATCTGCGGGATGATATGCAGAAATATTTGTAAGCTGAGAACCTGCATTTTCCTTCCGTAGTGTGTAAAAGGAAGGTATGCCCGACAACCAGCAAGAAGAAATTTGCAAAGAAATGTAAAGAGGTTCACAGGCTGATAGGCAGCATGCGGACTTTGAGAGTAAAAGAAATCATTTCCAAGCTTAATGAGATACTGACTGGTTATTTCCATTACTATGGCATCACTGACAATTCAGAGAGAATCACAGCATTTCGTTATAATGTTATGAAAAGCCTTTTCTACTGGCTGAACAGAAGAAGCCAGAAGAAAAGCTACAACTGGGTAGAGTTTCTGAATATGATTGATAACAGTTACCCGTTAGTAAGAGCAAGAATATATGTCAGTATATACGATTGATAAATGTGAACGATTCGTTTCGTAAAGAGCCGGATGCGGGAAAGCCGCAAGTCCGGATTCTGCGAGGGGCGTACGACCGCAAGGGGTGCGTCTACTCGACCCATGAAATACCTATGTATTTCCAGCTTTAAGATGATCATCGATCTGATCAAGTCCGGGTATGGAATCTCATTTGTATATGAAGTACTTGCCAAAAGCGACCCGGAGCTTGGAATCTTTACACTGAAGGGTGAGTCCATAGTCAGAGAATTTAATGTTAGTTATCTGAAGCATGCGGATGTGAGGGAGAAGATGGAATGGTTTTTATGACCGCGTCTTTCGCACTCTGCTGAACTGTCTTAAATGCATTATTTACGAGGATTGCTATGGATTTTGGAATGCTGATAGAAGTGAAGATCCTAAAATAATAGTTGCGCCTTTAAGAAGTTGCTTTGCCATGAAGTAGCTCTCGCAATTCGCATAGAATACATATAATATAAGTAAGTGTGCAATGAAAAGGAATCATTTATGGCAGACCAGAAAATAGATAACCTTTTAAATCTTGCAATGGATGCAACCCCACAGGAGCGTAGAAAGTCGGGAAATCTTAATGTAGGATATGATCCTGCAACCAGGCTATGGGATGTGATCATAAAGTACAGCGGACCGGAAAGTGGCCTGGCTGGAAATGGAATTCAGGTAGTGCCACTGTTAGGCGGCTATGCAGTGGTAACTTTGCCGGAAAGTGAGATTGATAAGTATTCCCACAGAGCGCAGGTGGAATTTATGGAGAAGCCAAAACGGTTGTATTTTGAATTGTTTCAGGCAAAGGGTGCCAGCTGTATCCGAACAGTGCAGACTGGCAGAGACGGGCTGACAGGAAAAGGAATTCTGATAGGTATAGTCGATTCCGGAGTTGATTATTATCACACGGATTTCAGAAATGCAGATGGAAGCAGCAGGATTTTGCGGCTGTGGGACCAGAGTATCCCGGGAAAACCACCGCAGGGATATGTGACAGGAACAGAATATACGAAAGAAGAAATAGATGAGGCGCTTGCACTTGGAGAAAACCAGGGCAGGCGTCTTATTGCATTGCATATCGAGGAGGCGCCGGTGGCGCATCCGCTGATTCCGTCAGGTGATTTCAGTGGACACGGGACTGCAGTGCTTGGCATTGCAGCTGGAAACGGCAGGGCATCTGACGGTGTGAATCGGGGTGTGGCTTATGAAAGTGAAATCCTTGTTGTGAAGATGGGAAATGCAGGGACAAATTCTTTTCCGCGGACGACGGAGCTGATGGAAGGAATCGACTATCTTGTGCGGCAGGCGTCTGCAATGGGGAAGCCGATCGCAATCAATATCAGTTTTGGGAATAATTATGGGTCACATGAACCTTATAATTAAGGGAAAACATAAGAAAACACTGATATTTCCTGTGTTTTCAGGCAATTCAGTGTTTTACTCGGATTCATGTTTGGTTGTTGTTTGAGTCTTATAATACTCGGTCAGGATCATGTTAATCTGCTGGGAACGTGTACGATAGTTCGCTTTTGCATCCTTATCAATCTCAGCAACCAGTTCTTTGGACAAAGTAGTATAGACCTGAATATTGTTGGAACTGATAGCCATGTGGCACCTCCGATTCAATTTAATAGAATTATTCTATCATACTTCTTCGGGAGGGGCAATGTGAACTGAAAATTGAAGAATTATTGTTACTGTAAAATTGGAACGGTCGTAAAGAAAATCTATGAATAGAGAACGATAAGAAAGGTAGAACAGACAATGAAGAAAACAATTTTTGAAGAGATGGGCGGTACTTATATCAGACATGGGGATTATCTTATCCCTGCTCTTACCTTACCGAAGGAAGAAGAACAAAGGGTTGTCGGTGTATGGGGACAAAGACATTTGCGGTATTTGAAGGAATACCGCAGATTGCTATATCTGAATATGCTTACAAGCGGCAGGCTGAATGGTTATTTGGCTGATATAGAAGAACAGGCACAGGAACGCTTTGAAAGACTTGTAGAACAGATGAAACAGGCACAAGGCATTACAGAACAGCTAAAGGTGGAAAATGTCTTGGAATGGATAGGAAGAATGAACAATATACAAGTATGTGCGAGGGAGATTGTGGATAAAGAGATAATTTATCAAGAATGAAATGTAAGATAAATAGTGTATAAAATGTAGCAGGGCATCATAAGATAAAATTGTAATTGCATTTTCCACATAGTTCGTGTAAAATGTAATTAGAAAAGCTGTGCATCAGCGGTGGGTTGACACCTAAAATCTGATACGTTTTCCGAACGAAGGTGTCGGAGGTTGGCAGGCAACGGAAAAACCTGATATTTTCCAGACGAAGGTGCTGGAGGTTGGCAGACAACGGAAAAATCAACCATGAGAAGGGAATGTTTAGTGCTGCGGCGTGAACATTCCCTTCTCTAAATTTTATGGGATAAGGATTAAGTTATGGACAAAAGACGTGCAATTCAGATTATGACAAAAGCGGCACAACTATATAAAGAACATCTTGAGGATCAGAAGGTTTTGTTCCTATATGGCTTACCGAAAGAGGTGAATAAGCAATTACAGGAAAGTAATAAGATTTTGTCATCTGTACAGGGATATGAAGTTGTTTTCCATAGATACAATTTTTTACATTTGACAGGAGTTCGATTGAATAAAAAAGAGACAGCTTCTGCAATTCATTTTTACCAGAAATGCCTGGATAAGCGATTAACAGAAAATGATTTTGTTTTTGCAAAAGATGGCTCTACGGGGCAAAAATTGGATATATTGGAACGTATGATGCTTATTAAGAAAAACGTAACAATGATAGGAGAATTTACAGATCGAGGACCGAAATTATATACAGAAAAAGCTGCCGGGAATATATGTGGTTGTATTGGCTTCGTAAAAGATAAAAATACGAAATTAAATGTACCGAACACATTGCTGAAAAAGGACATCAGAGATGTAACAGCACAGCCTACATATAAAGTATTTGCTGTAATATCAAAACACTATACAGATGAGAAATATACAAATCTTGTGAAGATGGACAAAAGTATTGATTTGAAAGAGTGTTGTTTCTCAGAAACAATAGAAAATATGATAGATAGAGAAAATCTATAATGAAATATAAAGAAACCATGCTACTGCTTTTTGTAACAGTATCATGGTTTTATTGTTTGTCGTCTATATTTTAAGTTGATTATTACTTTACAAAATTGGCAATGTTATAATTATCATTGATTTTAGAAGAAGGGAGTATCGAGGGAAATTAGTGGAACTGGTTTTGCAAGCATAGCGTTTGGATATCCAAACGCACTTTGGGAGCCCCCCAAACCCCATTTGTTGGCTTTACAAAGTAGGAATTTTTTGCTCAAGATAAAAAGAGAGTGCGTAAGCGGAAAGAAATCAAATTATGCTTACGCACTTTGTGCCTCACTTTTGCTCGGTGGTTAGCAGTTTGTGAATTATTGGGATGAAGCAATATAACTGTTTTGAGAAAACGGGATATTTTTTATATTAGTAGTTTAAACATTATAGTTCTGTGTTGTGCGATTTTTGCCTGGATTGAACAGGATGTTTTTTTTGCAATTCCTGTTTCCTCTGATATTCAAGTTCCCAGGTACGATGAGAGAAGCTATAGGGATCTTCCATATTGAGATCATCCACTTCATGGGTTGCGATATCACGATAGTGATAGTCATAATATTCACCAAAAGTACCTTTGAGCTGCTCAATCAGTTTCTCTCGGAAAGTAGGTCGTATCTGGATTCTGGCATCCAGTAATTCTGTATATTGCTCTGGTTTAGGCCGGAGTTTTTCCTCTTGGAAAGCGACAGCATCTTTTTCAAGCTGCTCTTTGAGAGCCATATCCTGAGAATCGAGAATATCCAGATTCTTATCCATCTGGTCGTATTTTCTGGAAAGGCTCGCCATATCTTTCTCTGTGGAGCATTCAGCCTGAAACAGCAGCTGTTCTTTGGCAGATTTCAGTTCCTCGATTTCTTCTGTTACGGTTGTAAGCTGCTGGTTTAACTTTATATGCTGGAAAGGATTTAGAATACTGGTTTTACTTTTTTGCACATTTAGTTCTTTCTTTTCAGTAACTTTCGCTTTGAGCTTTTTCTTAATGGTATCATATTTATTTAGGATAGGACGAAAATGCTGCATCCAGTCATGGATCACTTCTTTTTGCATTTCATTATGAAGTAAATGATATTGTGTAAAAATCATATGATTGCGGATTGCTTCTAATGTTTCTGCAATTACCGGAATAGATTTTTCGACAGCTTGAACCAATTTTTTTATCTGTGTTTTTAATTCCCGTAGTATTCTGTTATCCGCACGAACCCGACGGTTGATTTCACACCGGTCTGCTATCATGCCTTTCTTTTCCATATTCTGGGCAATGTAGCCTTCGTGGATGGTTGGCTGTTCAGTGATTCCCTGAGCTGCAAAACTGCGGTGATCAATGGCGGCATTTATCTGATTAAGGGCAAGCATTTTATTTACGGCATCTGCCCAGTTTGCTCTCCAGAGGCAGAGCTGTTCCTCACTGTTCCATTGTTCGGAAATCGGGTTTTGTCTGCCATACCGGGTGCTTTTTGGATGTTTGTCGATACGTTCATAACCTTTCTCCTGTGCTGCCGAGGGAGTCAGATATACTTTCTTTTTCCCAGCTTTATAACGATACTGTTTTTCCCAGCCCTCTTTCTGAGCATCCTTAAATTCAGAAGCAGTAAATCCCTTTTCCTCTCCATCTTTGATGCATAGATATTCTTTTTCGGTTTTATACTGCCATGTTCCGTTTTCGTTTAATGGACGGACAGTAAGTAGAATGTGTGCATGGGGATTGTGACCATCTGTATCGTGAATGGCGAAATCGGCACACATTCCCATATCTACAAAATTCTTTTGAATAAAATTCTGAAGAAGAGAAATATTGCTGTCTTTATCCAACTCAATAGGGAGTGCGACAACAAATTCTCTTGCCAGTCGGCTGTCTTTTGTTTTTTCAGCAGCTTCTACAGCATTCCAGAGTTGCTCCCGGTTTTTCCATTTAGGCGGAGCCATAGGGGGAAGCATTACTTCCTGATAGATCAGTCCATGTTTTCGGGTGTAGTCATGCTGGATGCCATCGTAATCATTGTATATGCGGCTACAGCTCATATAAGCAGATGCAGCGACAGCAGACCGCCCGGAACCACGGCTGACGACCTTGGCTTGCATATGATAAATTGCCATATCTGGCACCTCCTTTCGATGTTGCCTGCAACAGCGGATAGCCCTCGGCAGAGCGCACGAGCCCCGTAGGGGATACCACCGCCCGATTTATCGGGTGGTGAGTAAGTGCGCCCTTCGGGAGTAGAACTTGTGTATTTACATTCCTCTTAGCCGGAGCATCAGCTCCCGCTTTAGGGTATCTAAATCCATTTCTTTAATATGTGGAGCAATGCTTTCCAGAATCGCTCCTTCTTGAATCAATCTGCGTGTTCTGGCATTACGTTCCTTTTTACGGTTTCTTGCTTCGATTTCTTCCAGTCTGTGTTTTGCCTGTAAAAGCACTTTTTCTTCTGGTGTCATAATTCTTTTATTTGCCATATCTGGCACCTCCTTTTTATGCCCGTATCCGGGCGATTTAGTTTTAAAATCTTGTGGTTTAGTACTATAGTTTTAGATAACTGACAGTGGCATGTCTCTGGTGATAAATAAGAAAAGAAAGTAGTACTACTGTCAGTGAAAAATAGTTATTGTGCGATGCTGCTTTGTTTCAACTCTGGTTTGAAGTGTGATTATCTAACAGAATTTTTTTCGTTTTTTTTAAATTAGCTGTTGCATTGTCCTGACGGATATTCCGGTTATTGATACGGATGGGAACACATCTCTCCAGAATCCGGTCATAAATTCGCTTGTGTGCGATATCAGCGGCGTTATTCAACTCTGATAAAGTGAGATTGGTTGTTATGATCAGGGGCTTTTTACTGCGGTAACGGCTGTCAATCACATTGAATACCTGTTCCAGTGCAAAGTCAGAGTTCCGTTCAATTCCGAGGTCATCAATGATCAGAAGGCTGTAGCGGTTTAAGCTGTGGATGAACTGATTCCTGTCTTCAAAATGCATTCCGGTAAGGGTATTCAGAATCCGGGAAAAGTTGGTCATCAGTACCGGGACGCCTTTTTCCAGAAGGGCATTGGCAATGCAGCCTGCAAAGAAAGATTTTCCAGTACCGACATCGCCCCAGATGAGAAGTCCGGAAGCGTTTGCTTTCATCTCTTCCCAGTTACTTACATAATTGTGTGCAAGTTTCATTTCCGGATTGCTGCCGTTATCTTTGGCAAAGGTGTAGTCATAAAGTGATTTGTCCTGTAAGCCGCTGGTTTTGAGATGCTCTATTTCCATTTGCTTTTCATGAAGTTTTCTCTGGGCTTCCTCCTGTTCAAAGATCTCCTGCTGGCACTTACAGCGGATGGAAGGAATAAGAACCTTTCCCTGTAATTCATGCCTGCACTGTCTTGGCGTATTGCATTTGGAACAGTAGATCAGGTGATTTGTTTCGTTAAAATATTCATCAGACTGAAGCTCTCTGTTTGGTGTGATAGCTGTTGGTTTTTCTGTAAATGTTGTCATAATGTTTCGTATTCCTCACTTTCATAATTTCGTTGCCGGGAAACAGGATGATCCTGTCTTGCCCAACGGATGATGGTAGCTGCATGGTTTTGGTATTGCTTTCCGGTAGAAGCCATATAACCGGATAAGCGTTCCATATAGTCCTGCCAGTCAGGGATTGTCTGCCGGATATTTTCCAGCTCCGTCTCTGACAGAAAAACATTTTGAAATGTTCCATAGGGTGAGCGTGGCTCTTTACTCCCTCTTATTGTTAAATGGTTCTTTTTTATCTCTTTCTTATTACTGGACAGTTTTCTGTCTGTATCAGGGAAAGAATCCTGTCTGTCAATAGGACAGTTTT
>OLSB01001204.1_pt1 | contig 26403 bp, 25 predicted proteins | sample 1672071 | NCBI WGS metagenome assembly OLSB01 (sample SAMEA3136642, study PRJEB25190) | human gut metagenome | biome: human gut; feature: human-associated habitat; material: faeces | place: Austria | collected 2013 | reverse complement strand
TCGTCAGATGCAAATGCAAATTTCGAAGGTTTACTGGAGGTAAATCGAGGAATTTTCATGCCGCAGATGGCGGAAAAAACATCGCCCGACGCGCCGCCGAGTTGTGCGGTGTCGCCTTAATTGTCTGATCGGAACGTGGTTTCAATTTCCAAAGCCATAGAAAAACCGCGCGAGACCGACCCGTGGGGGCAGTCTCGCGCGGTCGAATGTCAGCCGGCGGGCTGATCGGGGTATTTACGGCGGAGAAGCGTTTCCGCCCAGTGGCACTGTTCGTAGCGGAAGCCGAAGCAATAGCGGCTGCGGTATTTCAGAAGCGCCGACCGGCGGGTGAAGCAGGTTTTGTTGCTCGACTGGGGCGCGACGCCCTCGCAGCAGATCACGTTTCCGCGCTCGCTGCGGAAAAACGGGCACACATAGTGGACGGTCTGCGCGTCATGATAATTCTTTCCCGGCACAATTACACCTCCCTTGCACAAAAATGCCATCAGGCTCGGCTTCTTCCGTACATCAGGAGGATGCTTGTGGTATTACACGCGGGCGGCGCATATCATTTACCGGCGCGCCCGTGCAGAGATTATAGCATCGGCGGGCAGGGCTGTAAATAGCGCCGCTCTTATTTTCGTGTACAAACACAGAAGTTCTGCTATATCGATAATAGAGGGGAGGCGTTTTTTATGAAAATCCGGCAAGTCCGCTCGGAGCTTCGCATGTCGCAGGCGGAGTTCGCGCGGCTTCTGGGTGTTCATCAGACGGCGGTCAGTCAATGGGAAACGGGACGCACCAGTCCCGACCTTGACGCCCTTCAGCGCATCGCGCACTATTCCGGCCGCAGCGTCGACGAGCTGCTCGCGCCGGTCAACCCGGACACGCTGGAAATTCGCATGACCGACGGCGGCATGCGCGGCGCGCGCATCGAGGAGGGCGACACCGTCTGCCTGCGCACCGGCGTGGACGCGGTAAGCGACGGCCAGATCGCCGCCGTGGAAACGGACGCGGGCGTGTTCGTGCGCTACCTGTACCATATGGGCGACCGCATCCTGCTCGTTCCCGCCTCCGGCGGCTACCCGCCCCTGTCTGTTCCTGCCACCACCCCCGTCCTCGGCCGCGCCTACGCGTTTCGGTCGTACCTGTGAGGGGCTTATTTATGAACACCCAGAAAAGCAGCAATTCCCCGCCCATCGAATTTGACCGGATGGGCGGGGCGTAAAGCAGCAGACAGATAACCGTCTTACGATAAGAGCATCTCCAAATACCGCCGCAGCAGCTTTTCGACATGAAACATCTGCGCGTAATGCATCAGCTTCCGCAAGTCCTTGTCCTTTCGCTTCGCGTACTGTTTGAGCGCGTTCTGAAAGGTCTGCGTCTCGATTCCGCTGCGGCTGCGGATCAGGTCGCAGACGGTGCGCTCCATATCGTAGACGGGAACCGGATTGCCGAACGGCGTGTTCAGCGTGACGATCCCCACGCCGTGCAATTCCTTTTTGATGGTATAGACCCTGACGCCGTCCGCCTGCAAAGCGGCGGGATTGTAGCCGGTCCTGACGGTGATGGAATACGGACTCGGCTCCCTGTCGGTCAGGTCATGGAAGAACAGCGCGCTTTCATGGGAGAATACGACCTGCGCGCAGCGAAGGTGCAGCAGGTACATCGCGTCCGTCCACGCGTCGGGTGAAACATAAACGCCGTGCGCCGCCTGCTCCGCGCCGCGCAGCCTGACGTAAGCGTAGAATGTGGACTTGGCAATGCCGTTTTCCAAAACCTGCGCGGTTTTGAGAATGCCGTTGTTTTGCTCGAAAAGCCGATCGAGCCGTTCGTAGACTGTCACGCGATCACTCCTTTCCTGCTAATATTATATTCGAAATTAGCAGGAAAGTAAACGGCGTTTTTTGAAAAGCAAGCCGAGACGTTTGCTCCGGCATTGTCAATGATCACAGAGAATCCTGCTCGCCGATAAACCGATTCAGTTGGGCGGGCTTCTTCGCCGCAAGCCATTTATAAAAGAAAAACTGCAAGGCGAAATTCAACGCCAGATAAACCGCTATGGTTAGCAGCAGCTTCAATAACCGCGATAGTTCGAGCGAGCTGAAATAAAACGCAGGAAGCCACCCAACGAGTCCCAGCAGATAGAGAGAACAGGCGCACTTCCTGCTTAAATGCTTTACAGCTCCGCACTTCCTGCACGCAAAGCGAACCGTCATGAGGGGATTATATTTCACCTCATACGCGTGGGTGCATTCATTCTTCATGAGCTCAACTCCTTAAGGCATCACCGCACAATTCGGCGGCGCGTCGGGCGAAGTCTTTTCCGCCATCTGCGGCATGCAAATTTCTCGATTTACCTCCACCCCGCCCGTTCCTCCGGCAAGTAAATCCGGGGAGCGGGCAGGGTTCTGACGCGCGCGTCAGCGCGCGGTCCAGCGGCCGGAGGCGCCGCAGGGGAGCACGCCTCCGCTCTTCACGGGCAGGACGACCTCGCCCGCGTCGACGCTGCCGCCGCAGGTCTTTTTCGCCGTCATTTCCAGAATGTTGCGCAGCACGGCGGGCTGCAGGCCGGTGGTATAGCTGTTCACCAGCATGAACACGGCGTTTTCGGACAGCGCCCCGGTGCACGCGTCCACAAGGCCGTACAGCGCGTCCTCCAGCTTCCACACCTCGCCGCCGGGGCCGCGACCATAGCTGGGCGGATCCATCAGGATGCCGTCGTAGAAGTTGCCGCGCCGCTTCTCGCGGGCGACGAACTTCAGCGCGTCGTCCACAATCCAGCGGAAGCGCTCCTCCGGAAGCCCGCACAGGCGGCGGTTTTCGCCCGCCCACTGCACCATGCCCTTCGCCGCGTCCACGTGCGTCACGCGCGCGCCGGCGGCGGCGCAGGCGACGGTCGCGCCGCCGGTGTAGCCGAACAGGTTCAGCACCTTCGCGCCGGGGCGCGCCTGAATCAGCGAGCGCATCCAGTCCCAGTTCACCGCCTGCTCCGGGAACAGGCCGGTGTGCTTGAAATTCGTGGGATGCACGTAGAACTTGAGGTCGCGGTAGCCGATCTCCCAGCGCTCCGGCAGCTTTTTGAAAAACTCCCACTCGCCGCCGCCGCGGTTGGAGCGGTGATACACCGCGTGCGCCTTCGCCCATTCCGACGGCGACTGCTTCGGCCAGATGGCCTGCGGGTCGGGTCTTGAAAGAATCACGCTGCCCCAGCGCTCCAGCTTTTCGCCGTCTCCGGTATCCAGAACCTCATAATCCTTCCAGCCGTCCGCAATGTACATGGCGCTTCATCCTCAATTCCTGCGTTTTCCATAATTATACCATGCCCGCAGCATCGCTTCCAGCCCTGAGGGTTAAACCTTTGTTTTCCGCCGCCGGAACCAGCGCGCCGCGCCGCCGGCGCAGAATCTCGATCATCTGCGGCTTGCCCTCAAATTCCATCATTTCAAGGCAGCCCAGCGCCTGCTCCGCGTTGGCGGGGTCGAAAAAGCCCATTTTGTAGAACTCCCGCGCCATTTCGTTGCGCGCGCTCATCACCATCGGCGCGGAGCGCTGCGGGCGAATCTTTATGTCGAACGCGGGTTTTCGATACAGCCCGTCCTCCACGCGCGGGCGGATGCGCGCGTTGTCGTAGCGGATGTAGCGGATGGACGCGGCCTCGCCCAAAATGCGGAAGCAGCGCGGCTCGTCGTAGAACTGCCGAATCAGCTCCACGCACAGCTCGCACACCTTCGTGAACGCGCGGTAGCTGCTTTTGAGCATGTCGCGCGAGAGCTTGCCGCCCGCGTCCTGCAGCGCCATGATCGCGCCCGCCGCGGTCACGCCGCTGGCGGCGGAGCCCTGCGAGAAATCGCGGTTGCCGCTGGTCTCCTTGAGCTCCTCGATCTTGTCGCTCAGAATGCGCACCAGCACCGCGTCCGGCCCGCGCACGTCGATCTGCCTGATGCTCTCCTGCGGCGAGCTGCCGCCCTGAAAATGCACGAAATCGCGCGTCCAGTCGGCGTACTCCTGCTCGTTGATCGAGCCGTCCGAGCGAATGAAGAACCGCGGCCGCGCGGCCATCAGCGCGCCCTTCAGGATCACCTGATTCAGCCGGTCGATGTACATCTGCGGCTGCTTGCACACGTCGATGTAGCCGAAGCCCGCGGGCGAATCCGGCTCCACAAACTTCGTGTCGAACACGAAGGGATACAGCCCGTGGTCGTAATATCCGCGCAGGCGGTATCTCTCGTCGTTCTCCGACGCGTACAAAAGGTTCCCGCACACGAATTTCGCGTAGTGCACCACCGTGCGCCCGCCGCACCGGCGCTTGTAATACCAGTCCACCACCACGCTGCGCTCGCCGGTCTGCGCCGAGGCGGGCAGCGCGCTGTCCGTCAGCGCCGAGCCGTTCAGCCGCCCCCTGAGAAACGGCCAGCGGTCGATCAGCGTCTCGTTGGGCACGCTCTCCACGTGGAACACATTCCGCGACGCCTGCAGACGGCTCACGCCCGGCTCCCAGTACAGGCGCAGAAGCTCGACCTTTCGAATGTCGACGTCGCCCAGCCCGTCCGCACCGTCCGGGTTCCAGAAAACGCCGGTCACGCCCGTGCCGCCCTTGAGCTTCGCCCACCATACGTCGGAATACACCTGCTCGTATTCGTTCAGCTCCATCACCACGGGCAGGATGGCGCTGAGCGCCTCCGCGTCGGGCGCGTCGCCTTCCTCGCGCGGCAGCACATACGGCTCCGGCACGTTGTCCATCGCGTCGGCGTGCTTGTTCGCGATGCAGTTCAGAAGCCACGCGCTCGCGGGCTCCGGGTCGCCGGGATTGCGCCGCATCGTCGACCAGTGCCGCAGCCGGTACCATTGTTCGTTTTCCAATAGCCGCGCCTCCAGCGGCGCCTTCGCCGCGCGGTACGCCAGCAGGGTTTCCTCCGCTTTGCGAATCGTCTCCTCGGTAACGGGCAGCGTCGTAAGATTGCCTTCCATTCGTCTCCTCCTTTACACGCGATAAAACCGCGGCGAATCGTTCCGCAATTCCGGCGGCAGCGCCGGACGGGAAACGTCCGCCTCCGCCTCGCGCGGGGTGATCGGGTTTTCCATCAGCACATACCGGCACTCGTCGTAAATGTGATCCTCCATCGAGGAATCCACGTCCTCCACCGTGCGCGGGTCGTAGGTGAGCGCGGGCACGGTGCGGATGAAGTGCGCGCAGGTGGAGAACACCTGCAGCATCGGCCGCCCGTCCTCGCGGAAGCGAAACCGATAGTGAAACTGCATCTTGCCCGGCAGGCGCGTGTTGTCGCCGGGGCGGAAGTAGATGAGGTTCGGCGCGCGCGCCATCATCGCCGCCACGCTCTCGCCGCGCGACTCGTCGAAGATCGACGGGTCGGCCACGCCGTTGATCGTGCGCCCGCGCAGGTTCTCGTTTTCCGTTTCCACGCGCCGGATGTTCGCGGCGATCTGGTCGGGCGATTCGCACGTGCCGCGGTTCGGCACGCCCGTCGTGCCGTATAATTCCGCGATGCGGAACAGCCGCCCGTCCTCGTCGGCGGCGTACCAGCCCACCGAGTACGGCCGCGCGTAGCCGAAATCGAACCCGCGGAAGATGCGCCAGTGCCGCGGAACCCGAAACGGCGCGACCACGTGCGTGAACACGCCGTCGCCGTAGTGCGCGGGGTCGTTCACCCACTCGCGGAACACCTGCCCGTCGAACGAATCCCAGCTGCCGTACAGCTGCGCGTCCCGCTGCGAGGCGGGCAGCATGGACAGGTTCGCGAGATAGTCCCGGTCGTTCTCCAGAAGCGCGCGGTTGTCAAATACCGTCGCCGGAATGAACACGCGGCTGCGCCGCCGCGTTTCCGTGCCGCCGTCCGGCGTGCGCACGGAAACCGTCTCCCACACCGTCGTCATCGGCGGCGCGCACGTGATGAACCGGTCCTTCACCCAGCCGTGCCCCACGCCGCCGGGGTTCGTCGTGGCGCGAACGCCCACAAACGTGCCCGGGCCGGAGGGGCGGTTGCGCGAGAACATGAACGAATATTCCTCCCACGTGAAGTGCGTCAGCTCGTCAAACAGAATCAGGTCGAACTGCCGCCCGCGGTAGCTCTCCACGTCCTGGGATGTGTGCATGCTGCCGAAGTCCACCGTCGCGCCGGAGGGGAACGTCCAGCGGTGTCGGGTCGAATTGTACTTCGCCCGCGGGAACGCACGCGGATAATACAGGCGCGATTTGTCGATCAGCTCCGTCAGCTGCGGATAGGTCTTTCGCAGAATCAGCGCGCGGAAGTGCGGAATGTGCACCCAGTACAGCGGCATCATCACCGCCGCCTCGCTCTTGCCGCCGCCCGCCGCGCCGCCGTACAGACATTCGTATTCCCGCCGCCTCAGAAATTCCCGCTGCTTGGGCTGCGGTTTCCAGATCACGTTACGCATCGTCCGTCTCCGCGTCCGGCAGCAGCACCACGCCGGTCTCGCCCCTGTCCGCGTCGCCCTCCAGCTTCTTTTCCTCCAGCTGGAGCTTTCGCATCTGCACCTCCATCGCCGTGCGCTGCTCCGGCGCGAGCTCGCCGCTCAGCCCGCGCACCGCGTCCGTCAGGTCGCGAATGGCGGCGATGGTCTCGCGAAGCTGGCGAATGTTTCGAATGTCCAGCACCGTCTCCGTCAAGGAGCCGTCCGCCTTTTCTGTGTAAACGTGGCGCTGAAACTGCTTCTCGTCCTCCAGCATGCGCAGAAGCGCCTCCGAAGCCAGCTCCGCGGCCTGCCTCAGCGGCTGAAGGTTCTCCTCGCACGTCTTTTTCCGCCGCCGTCCCGGCATCGCGCGCGGAAACAGCGTTTTGATCGCGCCCGTGTCCGTCACAGGCATCACCTCCCGAAAACAAGTCTACCGCGCCGCCGCGCGCGTTCGCTACACGCCCGCCGAAAATTCCCGTTACCGTATGGACAAACGCGCGGATGAATGGTATAATTTACTCAGATTCATATTCGGCGGTTTCACGCCGTAATGTTTCGGTATTTTCGACATTTATGAAGGGGGATGCGCCATGGAACTGCATAATCTGTATTTGAAGAGCGTATATGAAAAGGCTGCCCGCCGCGACCCGAACGAAAAGGAATACCTTCAGGCCGTCTATGAGGTGCTGGAATCGCTGGAGGGCGTGTTCGACCGCCGTCCGGAGCTGGAAAAGGCCAACATCGCCGAGCGCATCGTGGAGCCCGAGCGCGTGATCACCTTCCGCGTCAGCTGGGTGGACGATCAGGGGCGCGTGCAGGTCAACCGCGGCTATCGCGTGCAGTTCAATTCCGCCATCGGCCCGTATAAGGGCGGCCTGCGGCTGCACCCGTCGGTCAACCTGTCCATTCTGAAGTTCCTCGGCTTCGAGCAGACGTTCAAAAACGCCCTCACCGGCCTGCCCATGGGCGGCGGCAAGGGCGGCAGCGACTTCGATCCCAAGGGTAAGAGCGACGGCGAGGTCATGCGCTTCTGCCAGAGCTTCATGACGGAGCTGTACCGCCACATCGGCGCGGATACCGACGTGCCCGCCGGCGACATCGGCGTGGGCGCGCGCGAGGTCGGCTTCCTGTTCGGCCAGTATAAGCGCATCGCCAACGAGTTCACCGGCGTTCTGACCGGCAAGGGTCTCACCTTCGGCGGCTCGCTGATGCGCACGCAGGCCACCGGCTACGGCCTGTGCTACTTCGTAAACGAAATGCTCACCCACGCGGGTCTGTCCTTCGAGGGACAGCGCGTGGTCGTCTCCGGCAGCGGCAACGTGGCGCTGTACGCCTGTGAAAAGGCGCAGGCGTTCGGCGCGAGGGTCGTTGCCATGTCCGATTCCTCCGGCTACGTGGTGGACGAAAACGGCGTCGATCTCGCCGTCATGAAGCGGATCAAGGAGGTCGAGCGCGGCCGCATCTCCGCGTACGCCGAGCGCGTGCCCTCCGCGAAGTTCACGCCCGGCTGCAGGGGCATCTGGACGGTTCCCTGCGACATCGCCCTGCCCTGCGCCACCCAGAACGAGCTGGACGGCGAAAGCGCCGAGACGCTGATCAGAAACGGCGTGAAGGCCGTCGCCGAGGGCGCGAACATGCCCTCCACCCCCGAAGCTATCGCCGCCTTCCAGCGCGCGGGCGTGCTCTTCGGCCCCGCCAAGGCCGCCAACGCCGGCGGCGTCGCCACCAGCGGCCTTGAAATGACCCAGAACAGCATCCGCCTCAGCTGGACAAAGGAAGAGGTCGACGAAAAGCTCAAGACCATCATGACCAGCATCTACCATAACGCCGCCGCCGCGGCGAAGGAATACGGCATGGAGGGCAACCTCGTCGCGGGCGCGAATATCGCCGGATTCCTCAAGGTGGCCGACGCCATGCTCTGGCAGGGCGTGGCCTATTAAGGCAACGCCGCGCAAATGAGACGGACAGCCAGCGAAGGGATTTTCCGTCAGGCGCAGACGCGAATTTCGAAGGCTTACGGACGGAAATTCAGGCAACGCCGCAGATGGAGTAAAGCGCGTCACCCGTCGCGCCGCCGAACTGCGCGGTCGCGCCCTGAGGAACAGGATCGATTTTCCCGCGCGATGCGCGGCGCCGCCGTCCAATCGGACGGCGGCGCGTTTTCAGGCTCCGTACACCAGTATGGAAAGGCCGCAGGCGAGCAGGCTGATCGACGAACCGATCAGAAGCTGCGGCAGCGTGTGGCGCGACAGCTTCAGGGAGGAGCGGTACACCGCCGCGATCAGCAGCAGGAAGGGTATGATGAAAAGGGGATGCAGCTTCCATGTCAGCAGAAACACCGGCGCGGTCGTGCTGCACGCGTGCCCGCTCGCGCGCAGTCCCAGCCCGGCGTTAAGCGCGAGCAGCGCCGCGACGGAAACCACATAGGAGAAAAACAGGATGTGAACCAGCCACGAGCAGGGAACCAGCAGGGACCAGATAAACCCGCACGCGTATCCGGCGGCGCTCAGAACCAGCGCCGTACTGCGCTGCCCCTCCCGCCGGTTCCGCCCGATGTGAAAAATCTCCCGCAGCGGATACGCCGCCAACGGAACGAGAAGCAGAAACACCTCGCACAGCAGAAGCTCGCGCAGCGTCAGAAGCCCCGCCGGGGCGTACATCAGAACCAGCGTGAGCCCCGTGACGATGGGCGGCAGAGTCAGAACGCGCACGACCAGATGCGTGATCCGTCCGGCCGCCCCGTTCGGCTTCATGTCTCAAACCCCAGCATGATTCCGCCTCGCTCGGCGTAATAGCTGCACAGCCCCCGCAGCGGATGGATCTGCGCGTCCGCCGCCGGGAAGCGCCGGAGGATCTCGTCGCGGATTTCCAGCGCGAGCGTCTCGTTCTGGCAGTGCCCGATTCGGGCGCTGCCGCCCCTGTAGCCGAGCCGCTCCATTTCGGACAGCATCAGCTGCCGCGTCCGCCGCGCGCCGCGCGCCTTTCCCAGCATCTCAAGCGCGCCCTCGGCGCTGGCCTGTCCGACGGCGCGGATGCCGAGAACGCCCGCCATCGTCGCCACGAGCCGGTTGACCCGCCCGTTCTGGGCGAGGTTGTGCATGGATTCCAGCGCGAAGAGCAGGCGCGTCCGTTCCCTGTATTCCTGCACAGCCCTGCGCACGCCGTCGAAGTCCGCGCCGGCGCGCGTCTCAGATAACGCTTTTTCGATGAGAAGGGCGATTTCCGGCCCGGCGGACAGCGCGTCCACCACGTGAATGCGGCGGGACGGGTCGCGCTGCCGGCAAATTTCCTTTGCCGCGCAGGCGGCGTTATAGCTGCCCGAAAGCCCGCTTGTGATGGTAAACGCGATCACGTCGCCGCGCTCGCCGAAGGCCTCCTCCCACTGCGCGATATTCGGGCACGCGCTGTAGGAGCGACCCTTCGTGGCGCGCAGCGCGGCGACCATCGCGTCCACGTCAAGGGACGCGTCGTCCCGAAATTCCTCCGCGTCCGTGCGTATCGTAAGCGGAACGCTGACGAAGTCCGCGCCGTCCAGCGCAAGCAGATTGCAGCTGGAGTCCGCGGCAATGCGAAACTGATCCATTGTATGACCTCCGAATCGCAAAAAGCGTTTTGTCCGGTTTCGAAAAACCGATACAGAGATTCTATCAGGTTTTCATTCCCCCGTCAACCGCTTTTTGAAGGCTTACGAGAATGTTTTGCAAAACCGTTGAACTTTTATCGAGAAACGTGTATAATGGCGTCATGGAACAGGAAGTGAAGAGAATGATCGTGGATATCAAGGGTTTCCGCCTGCCGCGCTATCAGCAGATACCGGACGTGGGGCTTTATCTGGAGCAGGTGGTGCGCTACATCAACGCCCACCTCGCGCCGCTGGGCGAGCCGGAGCTGACGGGCTCCATGGTGAGCAATTACGTCAAGCAGAGCCTGATCCCCGCGCCCATAAGAAAGCTGTACACGGCGGAGCACCTTGCGCGGCTGCTGTTCATCGCCGTGGTAAAGCCCGTCGTCCCGCTGGAGGGACTGCGGCTGATGTTCGGCATACAGGAGGACAGCTATACCCTTCAGACCGCGTACGACTATTTCTGCGACGAGTTTGAAAACATGCTCGGCGCGGCGTTCGGCGTCGCCCCCGCGATGGAGGGGCTTGGCGGAACGCACTCCGACGCAAAGGTTCTGCTTCGAAACACCATCTCGGCTACCGTCAACAAGGTCTATCTGGACAGGTATCTGGAGGAGTATCAGAGGCGGCGGGAGGAGGGCGCGTCCGCGGAATAGCGGAAAGCCATATGGAAACGCAAAAAGAGACGATGCGCCGCGCCGTCTCTTTTTTAAGGCAACGCCGCACAAATGAGGTGGTCGGCCGGCGAATGGATTTTTCGTCAGATGCAAATGCAAAGTTCGAAGGTTTACTGGAGGTAAATCGAGGAATTTGCATGCCGCAGATGACGGAAAAGACGTCGCCCGACGCACCGCCGAATTGTGCGGTGTCGCCTTAATCCTCCCGTCCGCGGAAAAACGCGCGCGGAGGGTCTATTTCTCCGTCCGCGCCCATCTCGCGTAGTCCTCGCGCAGCATGGCGTACAGGTCCACGTCGACGTAGCGGCCCTTATTATACAGGCGGCCGCGCAGGGTGCCTTCCTTTCGCATGCCGCATTTGCGCATCACGGCGCCGGAGGCGGCGTTTTCGACCTCGTGCTGCGCCTCCACGCGGTGAACGCCCAGCTCCTCGAAACTGAAGCGCAGCACCTCGGCGAGCGCCTCGGTCATGTAGCCGCGGTTCCAGCGCCTGCGCGCCAGCGAATAGCCGACCTCGCAGGCGTTGTTGTCCCGCTGATACCACATATAGCCGATCGTGCCCACCACGCGGCCGGTTTCCTTTTCCTCAATGCCCCAGCTGGCGGGCTCTCCGGCGCGGTACCTGCGCAGCATGTAGCGGACGTAGGCGCGCGCCTCGCTGACGGAGGTCTGCGCGTCCCACAGCACATGCTTCGCCACCTGCGGATCGCGGCTGTAGTCGAACAGGTCGGGCGCGTCGCGCATCTCCAGCCTTCGAAGGATGAGCCGCGGCGTTTCCAGCCGCGGCATATCGTCAAACAGACAGTCGTCAAACATCAGATTTCCACTTCTTTGTGCAGTCTCGCGGAGTCGTAAATGCCCTGAAGCATGCGCTGCATCGTTACGGCCTGGTCGAGATCGCTCGCCGGGCGCTTGCCGGTGCGCAGGCAGTCGATGAAGTGTGCGATTTCGGCTTCAAAGATGTTCACATTCTCGCTCTTGGGCGCGTTGTCGGAAAGGTAGCCCATTTCCTCGCCGTAGATCGTCAGCGGCTCCAGCGTCGCGCCGGCCTTGCTGCCGCAGATCTGGGTGTAGCCGCTGTTCGGCGCGTTCAGCGCCCAGCTGACCTCGAACATCAGCGCCGCGCCGTTTTCAAAGTGAATCACGCCGCACGCGCTGTCCTCGGTGTCAAAGGCGGTCACGTCGCTGTCCAGCGCCGTCCAACGGCTTACGCCGCGGGTTTTGAAATCGCCGATGGCGTAGGAGGTGGACGCGCTCACGCGCACGGGCTTCGGGCAGCCCATCAGGAACCACGTGCGGTCGATGCAATGCACGCCGATGTCGATGACGGGGCCGCCGCCGGACTTGGCGGTGTCGGTGAACCAGCCGATGGGCGTGCCGCGGCGGCGAATGTTGGCCGTCTTGGCGTAGTAGATGTCGCCCAGCTTGCCCGCGTCCACCATCTCGCGCAAAAGCTGCGCTTCGCCGGAATACCGGGTGGGCACGGCGAGCATGAAGGTGACGCCCGCCTTCTCGACGGCTTCCTTCATCTTCAGCGCGTCCTCAAGGTTGTAGGCCATGGGCTTTTCGCACAGAATGTTCTTGCCCGCGGCGGCCGCCTTGATGGCGCAGTCGGCGTGCGAACGGTTCCACACGCAGATGTCCACGTAGTCGCAGTCCACGTTGGCGAGCATGTCGTCGATGTTCTGGAACGCCTTCGGGATGCCGAACTTCTTCGCCGCGTCCTGCGCGCGCTCGAGGTTCCAGTCCGCAATCGCGACGACCTCCAGATCGTCCCGCTTCTGATACGCCGGAAGGTGCGCGCTCTGGGCAATGTTGCCCGCGCCCACGATGGCCACGCGAATCTTTTCCATGATAAATCCTCCTTGTGTTCTATAATAAAGTACATCAATGGGTTCAGTGCCTCAAAATCGCTCTGCCACGAACGGGTTCCACCGGAAATCCGCGCACCAAAGCGGCGGCGGAGAGCGCGGTTCGTCCCGCAAAAGAAGCCCGCCGGAAACCCGCGCGCCAAGCCAACCGGAGTCCACCCCGCGGCAGCGCTTCGCCGGAAATCCACACGCCAAAGCAGCGGCAGAGGGCGTTCTGCTTCGTAGAATCGCCGGAGAGCGCCCGTCAGAGCAGCGGATTCAGCGTTTCGAAGCCGGGCAGGCGCGGCTCGTCCAACGGAATGGTTCTGCCGGGAAAGAGCGCCGAGCCAGTCGGAGCTCATCCCGCGGCAGCGTTTCGCCGGGAAGCCACGCGCTGGGCGCTTGGGAGACCCACGCTGCGGGGGTGGACAATTCTACGCTCCGTAGAATCGTCGGGGGTGCGTTCGAGCAGCGGATTCAGCGCTTCGAAGCCGGTCAGGCACGGTTCGTCCAGCGGAAGAAGTTCGCCGGGAAGCCGCGCGCCGGAGCGGCGGCAGAGGGCGTTCTGCTTTGTAGAATCGCCGGAGAACGCCCGTCAGAGCAGCGGGTTCAGCGCTTCGAAGCCGGTCAGGCACGGTTCGTCCAGAGGGAGGGTTTCGCCGGGGAGGAGCGCGCCGAAGTAGTGGGCGGCGGGGACGGAGACGCCGACGGCAACGGTATTCGAGGCGTTGCGCAGGGTGGCGGCATCCGGCAGCAGCTGCACGGGGCGCAGGGCCGACAGGCAGGCTTCGTTCAGGGTGATCAGGCGGTCGGAGCGCGACACGCACGCGCCGTCGCGCAGGACGGACGCGCGCAGCAGCAGAAGGCCGTCTTCCGGCATTTCCACGCACAGGCGGCCGATAACGTCGGTCGCGCGGCCGGGAACCGGGAAGCCCGCGGTGATCAGCTCCTGCCCGTCCATCGAATAGGCGCGCACGTTCACGGTGCAGGGCGGCGTCTTCTCGTCCGACAGGTAGAACACCGGCACGCTCACGATGCCGTCCGCCGGGAAGCTCTCCGGCGGCAGTACGAAGGCATGCTCGGCTTTCCACGCGTCCGCCAGCGCGAAATACGCCGGCCGCGCCGCGCCGTCCAGATCGAACAGCGCGCCCGACAGGCAGGTGGGCGCGTCGTCCTTCGCGCCGTCCAGCAGGAAGGGCACACGCTTCATGCGCGCGTGCTCGGCGGCGTCGCGCAGGGCGATTGCCTGACGATACCGGCTCCGGCGGCAGACCTCTTCAAAATCGCCGTCCGAAGAAAGAAGGCTCGAAAGCTCGGGTGCGTCCATGTCGCAGCCGGTCAGCCGCCACAGCGCCGGGTCGAGGACGCGGCTCTCATCTCCGGCCAGCCTGAGCAGCGCTTCATAGCGCTGGCAGGCGCGCGCCGCGCGCTGGATGGCCAGCGAATGATAGGGAATGAACGCCAGTTCATGCTCTGCCGCCGCCATGCGGGCGCGGGACGCGTCCGGTGCGCAGAGCGCGTTCGCGCCGATCTCCGCCGCCAGCGCTGCCGAAACCGCGTCTGCGCCCGCAAAGCCGCGGGGCGCGGTCTCGTCCGCCGGAATATACAGTCGCGCGTCGCGCGAGTCGGAAACCACGCCGCCAGACAGAATCTCCGCGCGCAGCGAAACCGTAACCGCCGCACGCGTCGCGGAATCCGCGCCGTTCGCGAGCACCGCCGCGCGTTCCGAGAAAGTCGCGCCGTTCACAAACGCTGCCGCGCGCCCGTTATCGGTTGCCGCGCGGGCAGAGAAACCCGCGTTCGCCGCTGTGCGTTCCGAGGAAGCCGCGCCGGACGCAAACGCCGCCGCGCGCCCGTTTTCGGTCGCCGCGCGGGCAGAGAAATCCGTGTCCGCCGCCGCGCGTCCGTTGTCAGCTGCCGCGTAGTCGGAGAAATCCGCGTCGGCTGAGAAGCGTTCGAGGAAGTTCTTGCCGGATGCGGGGGTTGCTGCGCGAGCCGCGGAGTCCGCGTCGGCTGAGAAGTGTTCGAGGAAATTCTCGTTGGACGTGCGGTTCGCTGGGTACGCCGCGGAATCTACGCCGTTCACGCGAGCCGCGGAGTCCGCGTCGGCAGAGAAGCGTTCGAGGAAATTTTCGTCGGACGCGGGGGTTGCCGCGCGAGCCGCGGAATCGGAGTTCATCGCGCCGCTCGTAGAGGAATCCGCGCCGGGTGCAAACGTTGCGGCGTACCTGTTTTCGGTCGTCGTGCGTGCCGCGGAATCGGAGTTCGCCGCGCCGCGAGCGGGAGAATCCGCGTCGGTTGAGAAGCGTCCAGAGGAAGCTGCGCCGGGCACAGGCGACGCTGCGCGCGCCGCGGAGTCCGCGCCGGTGGAGAAACGTTCGAGGAAATTTGCGCCGGAGGCGAGCACCGCCGCGCGGTCGTTTTCGGGCGTGCTGCGCGCGGAGGGATTCGCGGTCGCTGCCGAGCGTTCGTTTTTATGGAGAATGCGGGCAAAAAAACCCCTGCCTGTCGAGGTTTTGGTTTCGGACATCGTGCGTACCGAAGAATTTGCGGCTGCCACGGAGGACGCGGGCGTACCCGCGCGTTCCGGGGAAGCTGCGCCGGAAGAACTCGCCGCCGCGCGTTCCGAGAGAGCCGCGCCGGAAGCGCAGGCCGCCGCGCGTTCCGAGGGAGCCGCGCCGGAAGCGAATGCCGCCGCGCGTTCCGGGGAAGCCGTGCCGGAAGCACCCGTTGCCGCGCGTTCCGGGGAAGCCGTGCCGGAAGCGAAGGTTGCCGCGCGTTCTGGGAAATCCGCGCCGGAAGCGAAGGTTGCCGCGCGTTCCGGGGAAGCTGCGTCGGGAGCGAAGGTTGCCGCGCGTTCCGGGGAAGCCGTGCCGGAAGCGAAGGTTGCCGCGCGTTCCGAGGGAGCCGCGCCGGAAGCGAATGCCGCTGCGCGGTCATTGTCGGTTGCCGCACGGGGAGAAGCACCCGCGCCCGCCGCGCGTTCCGGGGAAGCCGTGCCGGAAGCGAAGGTTGCCGAGCGGGCGGGCTCGTGGATGGTGTGCTCGAAGAGGTTTTCACCGGGGGCAAGCGTTTCGCGAACAATCGTCTCCGTGCGCTCGCCGCCGATTTCCAGCACGTAGCGCAGGTCGCACGCGCCCGCGGCTTCCGCGCGCACGGCGGTGCGCGCCGTCCACGGCGCGTCGTCGGGAACGTTCAGCGAAAGCGAGGTGATCGCCGCGCTTCCGACCGTTCGAAGCAGGCAGCCGCCGTCAAGGCCGACGCGCGGCCAAAGGGGCGCGGCGGCGGGCACGGCGAACGCGATCGTCAGCGTGGCTCCCGGCTCGCCCGCGGGCAGCGCGATTTCGGCTTCCGTGTCGTCGCCGCGCGCCAGCTCGCGCCCGTCTAACAGAGCCGTCCATTCGCCGCGCAGCCCGAACAGGCTCAGATACGCCCGCCCGTCCGCCGGGAAGCCGCCCTCGGGCGAAAGGGAATAGCGCCACTCGCGGCGGTAGATCCATTCGTTTTTCAGAAGGTCGGCGGCGCTCTCGCCGTCCGTTAAAATTCCCGCGCCGCGCAGCGCGTCGCCCACGCACGCGGGCGCGTCCAGACGCACGGGGGTCAGGATTCCGTCGGTCAGATACCAGCTTCCGTTCAGACGCTTCAGCAAGGCGCTCCCTCCCCCTTGCGGGCGTGCGCGGCCAGCAGAAGCGCCGCAATGGTCTTCGCGTCCTCAAAGCCGCCGGTCAGCGCCGTGCGCACGGCCTCGTTAAGCGGCATGCGCACGAGGTCGAGAAATTCGTCGTCGTCAAAATCGGTTTCGCCGCGGGTCAGCCCCTCGGCCAGATACAGGGAGATGGTCTCCGTGCAGAAGCCGGGCGTGGTGGCCAGATCGACCAGATGCGTCCATTTTTTCGCGGTGAAACCCGTTTCCTCGTGCAGCTCGCGCTTCGCGGCCACAAGGTGATCCTCGCCCGCGGAATCCAGCTTGCCCGCGGGCACCTCCGTCAGCACGCGCTGAAGCGGCGTGCGGAACTGCCGCACCAGATAGACATAGCCCTCGTCGTCCACCGGCACAATCGCCGACGCGCCCTTGTGAATCGCCACCTCGCGCATCGCCGGCTTGCCGTTGGGCAGCGTAACATCCCATTTTTCCAGATTGATCACGTGCCCGTTGTAAATCGACGTGCGCGCGTCCAGTCTCTCTCTCAGTTTCTCGTCCTGCATAGCCATTCCTGCCTTGCGTAAAAAATCCCTGTGTAACCAATTCGCCCCGCCGCCGCAAATTCCTGCCGACTTTGGAAGGAAAAACCGGATTTGACAGCCCGCCGCGCGAAAGCGTATAATAAAAACCACGTTCATCAAACAAAGGAGAGGAAATCCATGAAAAAAACCTTCGCGCTGTTCCTCGCGCTGCTGCTTACCCTCGGCCTGTGCGCCGCCGAAGCGCCCGCGGAAGAGAGCTGGCAGGTGGGCAGCTTCGTTTCCTTCGGCCGCTACGCCCAGAACGCCGACGGTGAGGAAACGCCCCTTGAGTGGCTCGTGCTGGAAAACGACGGCCGCGCGGCGCTTCTGATCAGCCGGTACGTGCTGGAATATCGGTCGTTTCACGATCAGTTCCAGAGCGTCACGTGGGAAAAATCCTCGCTTCGCAGATGGCTGAACGGCGATTTCCTGAATCAGGCGTTCACGGCGGACGAGCAGGCGCGGATTTTCCTGGTCGATGTCATCGCGGAGAAAAACCCGCAGTACAGCACGAATCCCGGCGCGAACACGAAGGATAAGGTGTTCCTTCCGAGCATTTCCGACATGAAAGACTTCTTCCACGGCGACCGTTCCCGCATGGCGGCCGCGACGGTGCGCGCGCTGGGTCAGGCGCCGCTGAAAAACGACTTCGACAAGGTGGACGGCCAGCCGACCGGCTCGTGGTGGCTCCGCGCGCCCGGCAACGGCGGGCGCAGCGCCGCGTTCGTCGACACGGACGGCGCCGTCGAGCGGCACGGCGCGTATGTCGACACGAAAAACGGCGTTCGCCCCTGCGTGTGGGTGCGGCTTCCCGAAGCCGTGGAGATATACCGAATCGGCGAGAGCGTCACCTTCGGCCGCTATCCGCAGACGGAATCCGGCGACGACGATACGCCCATCGAATGGACGGTTGTGAGTCTCGATGGGGACACGGCGCTTCTGATCAGCCGGCATGTGCTGGACTGCCAGCCGTATCACGCCGAGTATGTGCACACGCCGTGGGCGTCGAGCTCGCTTCGCCAGTGGCTGAACGCGGACTTCGCGAACCGGGCGTTTACGTCGGAGGAGAAAACGCGCATCGTTCCGGCGCAGGTGAAAGTGGATTTCGCGCCATGGGGCGCGCCGGATTCGGGCAGCGATACCGTCGACGACGTGTTCCTTCTGAGCGCGGCAGAGGCGGAGCAAATCTTTCTGACCGACGAAATTCGCGTTTGCGCGCCCACGGCCTACGCCATCCGGCAGGGCGTTTACACGGAACCGGCCGACACGGAAACCGGCCTGTCCTGCTGGTGGTGGCTTCGCTCCTTTGGCAGCCTGCGCCGCTATGCCGCGGAGATTGCCAGCGACGGAAGCGTTGAGCGAGGCGGAGAATGCGTGAACTACGACCGCGTCGGCGTGCGTCCGTGCGTGTGGGTGCGGATTCCCTGACGCCGCGCACAGGCTTCCATAGAAACCGCGTTCGCCCCGCGGGCAGAGCGACCTGCCGGCGGGGCGAGCTTTCTTATTAATATAGCTGAATCACGTTCCAGCTCGCCCTGCCAAGGCGGATTTCGCCGGTGAACGGCGCTTCGGGGTGTTGGGTGGGCGCGACGGTGTTCGGCGCGAGCTCGGTGTTCACGGCGTTCACGTCGTCGTGATGCAGGGTCGTCTGCTTCATCCGGGTGAAGCTTTTGAACGCGCGCAGGTCGACGGACAGGCACGCGTCCTCGGTCAGGTCGCGGTTCACGGCGAAGATGGTCACGCCGCCGTTTTCGTCCACCGTCGCGGCCGCGTCCACCATGGGCACGTCGGTATAGTGGCGGGTGTCGCGCATTTCGCACTCGATGCGAGGCATGAGCGATTCGCCGCGGCCCAGCGCGGAGGCGTGCATCATGGGATAGAAGATCGTCTGCGCCCACGCGCCGCCGCCGTTTCGCGTCATGATCGGCGCGATCACGTTCACCAGCTGCGCCATGCAGGCGATTTTCACGCGGTCGGCGTTGCGCAGGAAGGTGATCAGCATCAGACCCACCAGCAGCGCGTCCTCAAAGTTGTATACGTCCTCAAGCAGCGGCAGCGCGCGCCCCCACTTGTCGCGCTTTTTCAGCTCCTTGTCCTGCTTGTGCGAATGATACCACACGTTCCACTCGTCAAAGCTCAGATTCACGCGCTTTCTGGCGTGCTTCTTGCCCTTCACCGCGTCGCAGATGCTGACCACGGTCTTGATGAACTCGTCCAGATCCATCGTGGAGGCGAGGAAGTCCTCGGTGTTGCCGTCGGGATTCCCATAGTAGCGGTGCAGCGACACGTAGTCCACGTGGTCGTAGCACTCGCTCAGCACCCTGTATTCCCAGTCGCCGAACGTGGGCATGCGGGAGGAGGACGAGCCGCACGCCACCAGCTCGATGGACGGGTCGACCCACTTCATCAGCTTCGCGGCCTCGCAGGCGGTGCGGGCGTATTCCTCGGCGGTCTTCGCGCCCATCTGCCACGGGCCGTCCATTTCGTTGCCCAGACAGAACAGCTTCACGCCGAAGGGGTCCCTGCGGCCGTTTTTGATTCGCATGTCGCTGTAGAGACTGCCGGAGGGATGGTTCAGATATTCCACCACGTTGCGCGCGTCATCCGGGCCGCGGGTGCCCAGATTCACGGCATACATGATTTCGGTATCGGCCTTTTTCGCCCAGTCGGCGAATTCATGAATGCCCACCTCGTTCGTCTCGGTGGTCATCCACGCGAGGTCGAGCCGCTTCGGACGCATTTCGCGCGGCCCCACGGAATCCTCCCAGCGGAAGCCGGACACAAAATTGCCGCCCGGATAGCGCACCACGGGCACGTTCAGCCGCTTCACCAGCGAGAGCACGTCCCGCCGGAAGCCCTGCTCGTCGGCCTCGGGATGCCCCGGCTCGTAGATGCCGCCGTATACCGCGCGGCCCAGATGCTCGATGAACGAGCCGAACAGGCGCCTGTCCACCGGCCCGACGACGTAATTTCTGTCCAGAATCAGCGAAGCCTTTTTCATGGAACGTTCCTCCGTATGTTTGGATTTTCGCTTCATATATATCATACGCCGCCGCGTTTGTCAATCGCTTTCTTTACAAAACGCGGCTTGCCCCGGCGCGGGAATTATGGTACGATAAAATTCAATTTAAAAGGAAAGGATTTGTTACATTGGTTTCCCGTCTTCGCGCCCTGTTTCGGGGCATTCCCCCGGTGTACCTTCTGATCTCGTTCCTGTCCAGCGCCTTCCTCGCCTTCGGGCTGTACAACGTGCACGCCATTTCCGGCGTGACGGAGGGCGGCGTGCTGGGTCTCACGCTGCTGTTCGATCATCATTTCGGCATTTCCCCCTCGGTGAGCGGCTTCCTCATGAACGTTTTGTGCTACGCGATGGGCTTTCGCCTGCTGGGGCGCACGTTTCTGATCTATTCCGCCGTCTCGACGGTGGGCTTTTCGCTGAGCTACCGCGTGTACGAATGCTTCCCGCCGCTGTGGCCGCAGATTGCGGATCTGCCGCTTGCGGCGGCGTTTGCGGGCGCGCTGTTCGTGGGCGTCGGCGCGGGGCTGTGCGTGCGGCTGGGCGGCGCGCCCGGCGGCGACGACGCGCTGGCAATGAGCCTTTCGCACGTCACGCGCCAGCCGATCGAGCGCATTTATCTTTTGAGCGACCTGATCGTGCTGCTTCTGTCGCTCACGTATATTCCGCTTCGGCGCATCGCGTGGTCGCTGCTCACGGTGACCCTGTCCGGCCAGCTGATCGGCGTGATTCAGCGCCTGCCGCTGCCGGAAAAAATCTTTGGAAAGAGGGTTGTAAAACATGGCTAAAAAGCTTCTGGCCTGCGCGCTGGCGCTCGCCCTGCTCTTCTCCGCGTGCGCGGAGCGCATCTTCGAGCCCACGGACGCGGTGGACGGCAAGAAGCGCGCGCTGGAGGTGTTTTTAGAATGCGGCTTCTCCGCCGAGTACGGCGACAGCACCGGCTGCCTTCAGCGCTGGGAAGCGCCCATCGTCATCTGCGTGTACGGCGAGCCGACGGACGAGGACTGGGAGCAGCTGGAGGGCTTCCTGATGGAGCTGTCCTTCCGCGTGCCGACGCTGCCGCCCATCCGCCTGACGGACGACGAAAACGAAGCCAACGTCGAAATGTTCTTCCTGACGGACGAGGAGCTTCCGTCGGTCATGCCGGAATTCATTCCGGGCAACCGCGGCTTCGTGTACTGCTACAGCGAGGGCAGCGTGTTCTACACGGCGCGAATCGCCATTGAAACCGGCTCCACGTCGCAGACCGAGCGCAATCACATCATCCGCGAGGAGCTGGTGAACGGCCTTGGGCTTCTGAACGACCACCTGCTGTATTCCGACAGCGTGATCTACCAGAACTACAACAACAACATGCCCACCGAAATGGACTGGCTGATGCTCAACATGGTGTATTCGCCGCTTCTGTGGCCGGGCGTGGCGCGCGCGCAGGCCGAAGAGATCCTGCTGGCGGAGATTCTGCGCTGACGGAGGAAACGAAGCATGCTCACGCTGATTAAAATGGAAGAAAAATACCGCCCGCTGCTTAATGAAATGATGGACGAATGGACGGCGGCGGGCGAAACGATCATTCCCTACGCGATTCGCAAGTGCGATTATCACGACTTCGCGCGCTATCTGGACAGCCTTGAGGTGCGCGAGGACAGCACGGGACGGCTGGTGCCGGATTCCACGTTCTTCTGTCTGGACACCGATCGGCAGAAGCTCGTCGGCGCGGTGAACATCCGCCACCGGCTGAACGAGGGTCTGCTGGCGACGGGCGGGCATATCGGCGACGGCGTCCGCCCCAGCGAGCGCGGCAAGGGGTACGGCACACAGATGATCGCGCTGGCGCTGGATGAATGCCGGAAAATGGGCATTGACCGCGTGCTGATGTGCTGCGACGAAACGAACCGCGCCTCCGCCCGCACCATCGAGAAAAACGGCGGCGTGCTGGAAAACACCCTCGCCGGGCCGGACGGCAGCCTTGTTCGGCGGTACTGGATTCAGCTGTAGAATCATGCACCGGCTTCAACATTGCCCGTTGAAGCCGGTGAATTTCTATATAGTAAGCTCATACACGATGCCATTTATTGGAAATTTAATGTATTGGGATATTCGAACTATATTGACATATAGATGACACCATGATAATGTGTATATGTAAACAGCGATAACTGATCGTTATGATGACCGACGGATAATAATACGAATCTCTTTCACTTTCACATTTTGACAGATGATCGTTGAGGGCCCGACTGAAGAAAGGTTATCAGAAATATGAAAGGATTGGCAGAAAAATTCAAGACGCTCATGTCGGCATATGTGAAGACCATTTTCGGGTATCGCGGCCTTGCGCTCTGCGCGCTTCTTTCCGGCGTATGCTGTCTGGCTGTGCTGCTGGGGGTTGCGGTTATACTGAGTCCAAACGAGCAATACAAGGCATTTTCCGAGGATTTATACTGCCAGTGGCGGTTTCATGACGCGATCGAGTATCCATTGCTTGACGATCGATTATCGCAGGATGTGGATACCGGCGCTGTGGAATCCTTCGAGGTCGTCGCAAAAGTGATGGTCAATCACCGATGGGTTCTGATATACGGACTGAGCGACGATTTGCTGCGAGAGAGAGACAAGGTATTATACGACGCCGCGGTATACGACCGGCAGGATCAGTGCTATATAGACCCATGCTTCATTCCATATGAATACGACACGCGCGTAAATGAGATTGCAATACAGGTCAACGAAAGAAAACTGAATCGCATTGGCAAGCTGTTTTCCATCCCGTATGACTTCCCATCAGATTTGATCGACGATATGCCGCATGACTCCTATACAAGCGTTCATTGTGCGCAGAATCTCGAGTTTACGATTTATCAGGATGCAGACATTCGGGATAACGATCCAGAATACACCGATGATGTGACAGGGCGTATTTTTCTTCCGATTGAGGTGTTTCGGAAAGAGAGGATACGCATAGGCGCGATATGCCTGATTATGAGCGGGCGTTTGACGGACGGCGAAAGAGCGCGCGTCGAGCAGCGATATGCCGACGTGGGCTTTGAACGCTTTGCGCATCCGGCGTTATCAGGCTGGTCGGCGCTCACCCGCGAGATGATGAAGGCCTCCGTCATAGAAGCGTGGGCGATCGAGCTTTTGCTGTTCGCCTGCATGATCAACCAGCTGATTTTCTGGGAAATGCTGATGCAGAGGCTGCTTCCCATCGTCTGCAGGTGTCACACAATTGGCGGAAGCGGGAGACTGCAAAAATTCATACTGGCCATTTTGCTGCTGTCCGCCTGCCTTTTCATCGATTTGCTGACGGTGAGCTCCCTCGCGATTGCCAGGCTCGATTTGGGGTTTATGCGCCTGACCCTTTCCAGCGCGGCGAGCGCATGCACCGTCTTCACACTGGGACTTACCGTCTATTGCCTGATGTGTATCAGGTGGAAATCCTTAGAGCGGAGGTGATGGGATATGACGATTCAGCGAATCATAACAAAGGGCTGCCGGCTGCGAATTGTTTTGACAGCGTTGATCTGTCTGATAACCGGCTTTGTCATAAGCGTTACCACCGATTCCTTCCGCATGGCGCGCTATGCGGAAGACCTGCTGAAGGCCGAGGCCATGAGGGATACGCTGTGGCTTGAGTTCGCGGCAAAAAAAGGCGTCTCTGTGAATGGATATAACTCGTATTGGATAGAGAATATCAACTCCATAAAGGACATGCCCGGCGTGGACGGCGTCAGCGTTCAGGTAAGCATGCACGCTTCCTCAGGCAATGAAAGAATACTGGCCATATCCGGACGGCTTCTTTCCCGGCTGAACGTTCCGCTGTATCAGGGCGCGTGGACGCAAACGGACGAAGAAGACTATATACCCGCGATTATCAGCTATGATTTGCGGAAAAGCTATTCGCCCGGCGAAGCGTGCAGCCTTCGGGCAGAGGGTACAAACGCCGGATATGCGCTTGACCTGGATCTGCGCGTCGTTGGCGTCCTTTACGAGTATGGGGGTCTTATGAACCTTGCCGTCTGGCAGTATGTGACAAACCCGAATCTGATAAACAATCTCTATTGGAACAACCTGAAAAGCACCCTTATCATACCGGTTGACGCGCTCCCGTGGAGCGGCGAAACCGGCTATGACATAAGCCCGGTCATCGCGGTGCATATGACGGAGGAATACGCGGGCAGCGACGCGCTGCGAACGCGCCTGCAGGAATCGCTTTATGAAAAGGGGTATGGACTCACAAACACGGGAGACGTGCTGGCGAATCGAGCCCTGCGCATAGAAAACGCGAATACCGGACGCAATCGGCTCATGATCCAGATTTTCCTCGTCCTGATGGCCGTAGGGATTTTGGGCTACAACGCCGTATACGCGTACCGGAAGGGGCGGGATTTCCTGCTGCTGCGACTGCTGGGCGTGACGAAAAAACGAATCCTTTTCCATTGGCTGGCCATGATTGCGTATTCCTGCTTTTTCCCCGTCCTGATCGGGCTGATGCTTGGACAATGGGCGCTGACCAACGGCGAGACGCTTCTTCCGCACGATTCGCCGGTTCCGCTCCTGTGCGTCCTTGCCATGTGCGCTTTGATTTTGACGATGTATGTGTTTATCAGACGGATGATTCGCGGAGACATTGCGCGGAAACTGAAAGGAGACCTGTCATGAGCCGAATTGCGTTGGAAAACGTGAGTATGATTTACAGAGCGCCCCGTACGGAACCGGTGCATGCGCTAACGGACGTGTCCTATTGCTTTGAAGCGGGGAAAAGCTATGCCATTACGGGCGAATCCGGCTCCGGCAAAAGCACGCTGCTGAATATCATCGCGGGAATCCTGCGCCCCACGTCGGGAAAAGCGATGGTCATGGGTTCCGATTGGGCAGCCATGTCCGACGCGAAGCAGTGCCGGATGCGCTGCGCGCACGTCGGACTCGTCGTGCAGGATTTCGCGTTGATCGAGCAAATCACGGTTCTGGAAAATTGCCTGCTGGCCGCCGTGCTGAATCAGCAAAGCAGAAAAGCGGGACTGCTGCGCGCGAATGAGCTGCTCGAGACGCTGGGCTTAACGGCGTTCCGGAAAACGAAGGCCTGCTATTTATCCGGCGGACAAAGGCAGCGCGTCGCCATCGCCCGCGCGCTGATGAACAGGCCCGAAATCCTGCTGGCGGACGAGCCTACCGGCGCGCTCGATTCCGCCACGTCGATGCAGGTAGTCCGGACGCTGCTTAAATCAACGGAGGGAGAGCGAACGCTGATCATGGTGACGCACAACACCACCTGCGCAAGTCTGTGCGACCATCGTTTATCCCTGAGGGATGGCGTTTTGGATATCTGTCCCGGATAACCCTGAAGGGAGAGCCAAATGAAATAACGCGCCATAAGCAGCCGGTTTCCGCGTCCTCTGAAGGTTGGCCCTGCACGGCGGCCTTCTTTTTTATCTGGGCAATCCGGCGTGCTCGTGATTCATATATGGGAAATAAAGACGCGTATAAAGATAAATTTGCATATCCGGTGCGATGCATATTGCATTTTGGAGACATCCGGCGTATAATGAAGCACAAAATCAACCGAAGGGAGAGCGGCGGGTATGAGTCGCGTTTATAATTTTGCCGCGGGGCCGGCGATGATGCCGGAGGAAGCGCTGGAGCGCGCGGCGGCGGAGATGCTTTCCTATAAGGGCACGGGCATGTCGGTGATGGAGATGAGCCACCGCTCGTCCGCGTATCAGGAAATTTTCGACCGCACGGTGCGTCTTCTGCGTGAGCTGATGGGCATTCCGGACGAATACGAGGTGCTGCTGCTTCAGGGCGGCGCGACGGGGCAGTTCGCCGCCGTGCCGATGAACCTTCTGAAAACCGGCGCGGACTACGTGGACAGCGGCAACTTCGCCCACGGCGCGTTCGTCGAGGCGCAGAAGTACGGAAACGCGCGCGTGATCGCGTCTTCCCGCGAGGAAAGCTACGCCCGCGTGCCGGACGTGGACGCGGGCGCGATTGATCCGGACGCGGACTACGTGTACATCACCACCAACAACACCATTTACGGCACGCGCTTTACGCGCCTGCCCGACTGCGGAAAGGTGCCGCTGGTGGCGGATATGTCGTCCAACATCCTGTCCGAGCCGTATGACGTGCGCGATTTCGGCGTGATTTTCGCCGGCGCGCAGAAAAACATCGGCCCGGCGGGGCTGACGGTCGTCGTCGTGCGCAAGGATCTTCTGGGTCATGCCCGCTCCGACACGCCCAAGATTTTCGACTGGGCGAAGCAGGCGCAGGCGGGCAGCATGCTGAACACGCCCGCCACCTACGCCATCTATATGGCCGGGCTGTGCCTTGAATGGCTGAAAAAGGAGGGCGGCGTGCGCGTGATCTACATGCGCAACCAGGTGAAGGCGAAGCTGCTCTATGATTTTCTGGACGAAAGCCGCCTGTTCCGCGGCACGGCGGCGCGCGAGAGCCGCTCGCTGATGAACGTCACCTTCCGCACGCCCAGCCCTGAAACCGACGCGGCGTTCATCAAATTCGCCGCCGCGCAGGGTCTTGTGAACCTCAAGGGCCACCGCCTCGTCGGCGGCATGCGCGCCAGCATCTATAACGCCATGCCCGTCG
>OLSB01001201.1_pt1 | contig 26441 bp, 25 predicted proteins | sample 1672071 | NCBI WGS metagenome assembly OLSB01 (sample SAMEA3136642, study PRJEB25190) | human gut metagenome | biome: human gut; feature: human-associated habitat; material: faeces | place: Austria | collected 2013 | reverse complement strand
CAAGACCGGGCTTTTCATAGTCAACGAAAGTGACCTCGGAGGTTTTGCCGGGGCGCAGCGCCACGGTCTGCTCGGTATTGGTTACGATGTACGGCTCGGGAACGGATTCCTCACGCACAACATAGACACCGGCAGGAATGGCCGAGAGTGTTGCGGAGCCATCCGTGCCCGTAGTGACGGAGGTGGAATAGCTGCCGGTGACGGACTTCACCGAGAACATTGTGCCGGCGATGGGCTTACCGCTCATGGCGTCGCGCTTGATGATCTTCATGTCGGGCTTTTCATAGTTGACTGCCGCGACGGTGTACTCGCGGTCACCTTCGGACACATCCACGTACACGCTCTTCGGTGTGGGATCAACACAGAAGCCGTCCGGTGCGGAGGTTTCGACGAAGCTCCAAAGGCCGGTGGCGGCGTCCTCAACATAGATCTCGCCCTGCGCATTGGTAATGTCGCTGCCGACGATCTGACCGTTAAAGTAGATGCTGAAACGTGCACCGGCGAGGCTGGTTGTGGTCCCACCGGCAGTTTTTTTCAGCGTGATTTTGCCCGTGCCAGCAGGCGGTGCTGGTTCATCTCCGCCGCCTCCGGGTTCGTCCTGAGTGACCAGTTTGCGGGGACCATAATAATTGAAGAACGACTGATTTTTGCGATTGCTGGAGATTGCGTACACCGCCCATTTTGCACTCTGGTCCTCCACAATGGATGCAGACTTGCCCTGTGCAGTGTACTCTTCAATCTGGCGCTGGAACTCGGCGTCCTCCTGTGCTTTCTGCTCCAAAAGCCAGTCGATGAGGCTCAGATACAAATCATAGGTGTCGGCGTTGGCGTAACCACCCGCGTCACCGTCTCCGCCGGGCTCGCCTTTATAGCTTTGGTGATCCCACACATACGTCTGCACGGCCATAAAAAGCTGGCCAACATTGGATGCCTTGCAGTCGTTGAGGTAGGTCATCATCCACTTGACGTTCTCGACGGTCGCGGCGTCCATTTCACCGAGGCCGCTGTTCGTAACAGCCGACTGCAATACCGCGTCTGCGTCCGCGCCGGTGCCAGATGTCCAAGTAAATGAATTCAGGTACGATGCGGTGGCGTAGTGATAGCCAAGTCCGCTATCCATGCAGTACACGAGCTTACCGTCCACCAGCGGAGGGCGGTAGCTGTACGGGGTTCCGTTGGCAAGCAGGCGTGTGCTCCAATATGCCTGATTGGTGGTAATTTTGAGGCCTGAACCGCTGTGCGATGCGGCCAACGCTGCAGTCGGCAGCAGACTCAAGATCGTCACCAGCGTCAAAAGCAGTGACAACAAGCGATGTTTAATTGACTTCATGTCTTTCTCCTTTCCAAAAAGCGCAATAAAAAGAGCAGATCATGGCGACCTGCTCTTGCGTGAGAGTTGATGATTTATTTGTTCGCGGGGGTATCCACCCAAGTGATGGAATAGCCATCGTAGAGGAAAAGCTGGACACAGTACCAGCACGGGTCACCAGTATCATTGACACCTCTTGCCAGCCCGACACCGATCTCTGACAGCCTCGGATTGACCATGTTCTTATGATGAACCGTTGAGGCATACCAATCCGCTACTACTCGTTCAGTAAGTGTTTGGTTGGACGTTGTCCAATCTGCGATGCGATGGATATTTTCGGCCATGTAAGGACAATCCGTGACGGTATTGAATTTTCCGCCATTCGGTCTTGTGTGCGAATAGACGGTATGCGCAGCCATCTCATCGGCGCGGACCTGCGCCGCCTGCATGAGCTTGTCATTGACACGCAGCGCGGCAACACCTTTTTCACGCCGCAGCGCATTGGTGCGGTCTGCGATATCCTGTTTCATGGCATCCACATCATCGGTAGGCGTCGTAACCTCCGGCTGTGAAGCAGGTTCGCTGGTCTCCGCTTTCGCCGACGCGATGCCGGTGTAGGGCTTGTCGCTCTCTACCTGCACACATTTGGCATTGCCGTCCCAGTAAACCTCGAAGCCGACCGCTTTGCCAATGTCGCGGAGTTTCACATAGTTGTGTCCAGCAATACCATACGCTTCCATTTGCACCTCCTGCCCATCGACAAAAATACGATGGTTGCTGCGTTCAGCGAGGATTCCCGCAGCATAGGCGGAAGCTCCGCCTGTGATAATAGCGCCGATAAAAAGGCCCGTAAACATCGCGAGGATCTGCTTCTTCATGGAAAAGCCTCCTTATTTTTGATCTACTATTCCTTTACGATCATAAAGCGGCTTTTTCAACAAAAGATTTTTAAGAGGCCTGAACAGCCTGCACACACCAGCGCTGACTGGAATCTCCGGCAACGCAGGTGAAGAGCGTGATCCGGTTATCCGTGGTAGAGGACAAATAGCTCCAATCGCTGCTGCTGATTTTGGTCACAGTCTCCACCAGATAGGTGCGGGTACCCATGGATGTGGTATAGGTGATCTTATCGCCTGCATCCAGATCCTTGATGCTGCCGATCACATATTTGGCGCCGCGATTATGCCCGCAGACAGCCACATTGCCGTTCCAGACGCTGGTACTGGTGAAATGCCCCAGCCCCTTTTTCATGCTGGCAGTCGTTTCACCTTCCCAGAGATAGTAATTCTTAACTCCGATGGCAGGAATGGAGATCTTTCCGACGGCACCGTTGGAGAGCAGAAAATCCTGTGTCAGCTCTGTGAAAGCGGGCGTCGCAGGAGTAGCTGTGGAGCCGCCCTGCAGAAAACCGGGGATCTCCACAGTTCCGCCGCCGGGAGAAATTCCGTAAATGCCGCTGCCGGATGCAGAGATGCCCTGAAGACCGGGCAGCATGATTTTCTCCATCACCCCGGTTTGGGTGGTGCTGAGCTGCCCGTACTCCAGCTCGGGGATCTGGTAGTCCACCACATTTTTTCCACCGTAATTGTAGCGGGAGCCGTAGACGTCCTCATAGGAAGAGGAGGGATAGTATTCCGGGGTGCCATCGGTTTCAAAGGAATAATCGGCAGCCTGTGCGCTGACCGCCATCGCAGAAAGCATGGCAGCCAGAGTCAAAGTCAATGAGAAAAACTTCTTCATACGGGAGCCTCCTGTTCTTCTTCAGCGGGAACGGTAAATTCATGCCAGTCATTGTGCTTGCTGGCTTGGATCGTGTAAGTATGGTCACTCTGCGGGAAGGAAACGGTGAACTCGCGCCCAGCCAGGTGCCTAGCAAGGGATTTTTTCACCTCAACCGCGACGGTATCTCCCGGATTCAGTGTGAGAGAGCCTGCATCGATAGCAGGAACCTCGCTGTCAGGATCCACACGGAACTTTGCAATCAGCCGGTACTCTCGGGGCTTGCTGTCCGGAACATACACATAGACATTTTTGCGGCGGCGCAGCAGGATGAGTGCAGCGGCGGCGATGCCCGCGCAGAGCAGCACGGCAGCGATGATCAGCAGCGGAGCGGTAAGACTGCCATTATCCCAGATATGTGTTTTCTCGGGGACGATCTCACTTCCGGTATAAACCACGGTATAAGTGATGCTGTCCACGCCTTCCGAAGTAACGGTTCCGTGATATTCCGCCGTGGTGACATAGCCTGTGGCAGCCTGATAGCTGCTGGAGGCGGAATAGGTAGCGACCGCCTGATACTGGGCAGGAACCAGCGCCTCGCCGACGAGCGCCGTGCCGGTGACCTGCCATTCCACATTGGCAAGGGTGAGCGTTTTTCCATTTTTGACGGTCGTGGCCGGCACATAAGACATGTCGTTGCGGTCCAGATTGCCGATCACCTTCGTCTCGGTGGTTTTGCTGTATTTGGTGGTGTAGCCGGACGCCTCTGTGGAAAGCGTGGTATGATCCAGCGCCAACTCGCCGGAGAAGCCGCCTTTTTCATAGGGCATACTGGGCGAAAGCTCTGCGAGGATCTGCGCAAGGTCATTTTTGGCGGTGTTGACTGTGACGGTTTCCGTTACAGTTTTGCTTTCCAGATACGGGTGTTCCACCTTGGTGGTATAGGCCCAGGTATAAAGATAGCCGTCGTAGGAAAAGTCCTCTTCCTTCAGATCATCTGGGTCAACCTCCGGGGAAAGCGTGTAGGTTTTTACAAGCCGCTGCTGGCCGTTCAGGTTTTCCGCTACCAATGAATCGGGAACCTGAGCGGCAAAGGCGCTGACCGTCAGCGACATGGCAAGCAGCAGGCAAAGGGCCAGCTTTGATAAGCTCTTCATGGTGGCCTCTCCTTTTTTACAAATTCTGTTTGATGATTCTGGTGATGATGCCGACGGCGATGCCGCGTTCCTCATCCAGACGGGTAACGGCAAAGCTGACGTCGTCTTTTTTTCCGGGCATTCGCCGGTCATAGCAGGTGTGGGCAACCGCATTGACACCGTTGTTGAGCCGGATGAACACAACGCCGTGCCGCACATCGGTCACTCTGCCGGCATATTTGCCCTGCAGGACGCATTTATCCAGATTGCTCTGGTTGGCGGCGGACGAAACGCTGCGGATATCTGCTGTGATGGAAATATGGTTGATGTCGCCGCGGTCAATGGTGAGCACACGGACAAGAACACGGTCGCCGACGCTGTAATACTCGCGGGCATCACCGAACCATGCGGCAGACAGATCGCGGGCGAAAATCGTACACTCCACGCCGAACACTTCTACACGCAGGACTTTTTCCGCAACACCAATGACGCGCGCCTGTACGACGCGCCCTTCATAGATCATGGGGATGCCCTCTTCATTGGCGTCCAGATAGAAGGTCTGACGCTTACGGAGCATGGCGGCCTTTCGACTTGCCACAACGCTGCGGGCGGTGTTATCCAGACCCCGGACGATGAAATCGATCTCCGCGGTGAGCATGGTCGCAAGGATACTGTTCATCCGCTCCATAAACGGCTTGTATTTCGCTCCATACGGAACGGGCCCGGAATAGAGCATCATTTCTTTCAGCGGGATCGCAATGCGATAACCCTTGTAGTCAACGACAACGATAGTACGGCCGGAAGGGGTCTGCTCCACGCCGTCCAACGTTCCGGTCAAAATACGACCGGCAATATGCGAGGTCTTGATCTCATGCCAGATGACCTCACGGCGTTCTTCTTCCGTTTCGATACGGTCTTTTGCATCAACGGTCAGAATGTAGGAGTCACGGCGTCCGGCAGGTGCGGGAGGTGCAGTGGACTGCGGAGCAGCTTCACCATCTGCGGATTCCGTTTCATCTTCAGTGGGCGGAGCATTTTCCGCATTTCCTTCCAGCAAAAGCGCATCCAGAGCATTTTCGCCGCTGCTGTCAAGGGGTGCCGGAGTGCTGCTGTTCAGCTCCTGTAAAATGCTGTCGTACTCCGGATCTTCCGCTGCTTCATCGGAAACAGGGACCGTCTCTGCGGCATCAGCGGTGTTTTCAGCATCCGGCTCGTTTTCCTCAACATCTGCTGTGCCGCTCACATCGCCGGAGCCGAGATCAACTTCCGGGGGTTCTGCCAGCGGAGTTTCCGTGTAGTCGCTGCCGGCGGCCTCCACCTGCTGCTCAGAAAGTTCTTTGCCGGATTCGGTTTCCATGAACTCTGAGGAGAAATCATCAGGGGGCGGGATCGTTTTTTTCTTGGGCATTAAGTATCCTCCTTTTTCTTCATAATGGATTCTTTGGTTACGGCAACGACTTTTTCAGCCGACGCAGGCTTTTTCTTTTGCGCCGGCTTCTTATTCGCTGCCTGAGATGGCGGCGCCGATGGAGTTTGCTTTTCCTGCGGCTGATTTGCCCGCCATGCAGGGACATGGGAGGCGGCCTTGCTCGGCCGCAGCTTCTTCGCCTCGGGATGTTTGGAATAGTCGTACTTATCCACCTCCAGTACATTCTTGCCCCGAATGAGGATCAGGGCTTTATCAATATCCATACGCAGCACCTCGTCCATGGTCATCAGCTTGCGCCGGCCGACACCGCTGGTTTCCCGGTATTCAGGCGTGTAATTGGATACGCGCCATGTTCCGAGCTGTTTGGCTTTACTGGTGACAGAGATACTGGCCTCGCCGGTCCGGTCAGAAATAAATTCCGCCGTCAGAGCATCTGTGCAGCCAAGAAAAAGCTGCACATCGCAGTTGCCCAGAATTTCCTGCCACTGGTTGTAGGGATAGCGGTTCTGAAGACCAGCTAAGTTCTGGAACACGCATGACATGGACAGATTCCTGGAACGAATGACCGAAATTTTTCTCGATAGATCTGGGATCACTCCACAGGCACACAGCTCTTCACCAAGTACATGAACAGGAACCGGAAGCTCCCCGCCGGGACAATGTTCGTCCGCATAGCGAACCAGGCGGATAAACACAAAGGAAAGAAACAGCGAGGAGAGGAAATCAAAGGTGCTGTCCTGATCGCTGGTAATGCAGTAATACGCGCACGGCTGCTTTCCCGGAAGTTCCAGATCAATCTCGTTGTAGGATGTGATGTTGCGAATATCTCGGTTTTGGAAAACCTGCAGTCTGGAGCCGAGCCCAATGATAACGCCGCCGCGCACCCCCTCTGACGCCTGCTTGAAAATGCTGTATGGCGCTTTGGCAGGATGCGTAACCGGAAGAACACCAAAAAGCGCGTTCAACTCCTGTTCGGAGCTGGCGGCAATCAACTGATACACCTCGCCGATATTTTGCTTTTTCTTGGGATAGCTGGTGGAAACATAGAGGACCAGCGCCTTGAGCAGATTCATTTCTGCGCTGTCCCAGAAGTGGTCGCGTTCCTCGCCGCCGGTATTCTTGATGATGACGTCACAAAAAAGCTGGGCCATCAATTCCTGACCGCCGACCTCCGCAAGACAATTCCATGAATCGGAGGCTGATGGTGTGACCAGATTGAACACACGGACGGTGTAGCCCTGATCCCGCAGATATTCGCTGGTCTTTTCGTACAATTCGGACTTGGGGTCACAGATCACAAGGCTTGACTTCCGCGCCGCGCATTGGAGAATCATATTGACGCAAAAGGCTCTTGTCTTCTTGGAGCCGCTGGCGCCGTAAACCGCAAGATTCCCGTTAAATCGAGTCTTTGGAGGGATACAAATGACCTGATGATCCAGCTCTCCGAGAATCGTACCGGAATGCTTGCGAATATCCGGAACAAGATCAAGCACCTCCGTCAGTTCCTTGCGGGACATAAACCCTGCGGTGCCGTAGGTTCCCTTGTTGGAATAGACCAGGTTGCGCCGCCGGTCGTATTCGCCGCCTTCGCTGTAGCCCATCCGCATGACCATGAGGATCAGCAGCGCCAGCGCACCGATGCAGAGGCCGAGGCCATACAGCCCATACGGAAAGTGGAAGGCTGCCGCAAGGCAGGGAACGAATCCGGCGTCCGGGAATGCGGGAGACGTCCCAAACACGGCGCCGGCCTCCTGCCATGCATGGTAATTGGAAAAAAGCTGCGAGAGGTAGCCGCTCCCATAGAGCAGCGCCAGCGCAGCGATTGGAATGATAATGAAAAGCTGAATCAGCTTCTTTTTAGGAATAAAGCACGCTCCTTTCAAACTGTTGAAAATCAATGCTTTGCAGCATCACACACTGCCCGCAGATCTCCCGCAAGGCTTCTTCCTGGTAATCGAAGCAGATCAATGTCCCCGTCATTCCGTGCAGCTCCAGCGCGGTATCGAAACGCCGGATGCGGGGAAAATCACAGGTGTAGGCGAATAGAACAGGATTCCCCTCGCTGTCAATGGCGTCGTTCTCGACGCGCCAATTTGGTATCCCCTCATGGAGCCCGTCTGCAAGGATGGCATCGAGCGTCCTGCGCTGCTGCGCGTCGCATAAGAGGCGAAGGATCGCTTCGCCATAACGGTCATTGGTCAGATAGTAGAAATGCGGAAAGCTGCCATCCAGCAGGAAATAGCTGTGCGCGTCCGGCTGCGTCAGGATAGAAAGTTGTTCCATGGTGGAGCCGAACACGATCCCGGAAATCTCCGCGTCGGGCATGACCCCTTCGGTTTGCAGCAGAGCTTTGAACCGCAGTTCAGCCTTGTACTCCCATTTCATCTGCGCTTTGGCGGTGTTATAGGTCAAAAAAATACCGCCATCCGTCAGCAGGATGCCGGTTGCGCGTGAACTTTTGATTTTCGCCCCTTGCTGGCCGATCTCTTTAACCTCTCTGGAGGTGTAATAGGCAGGGATTGCCGCACTTTGACTGGCAGCGGAAAAAGGAGCCTTTTCCCATGGAAAGGCCGGAATGTCAGCGTTGTGCATGATGGTCAGGATCTCAGCCATCCGGTGAAGCCGAAGCCGTCTGGGAATTTCGCTTTTGAGCTTGTTTGGCTCAGAACTGCCGGTCAGGTAAGCTGAAAACCATTCGGGAGCATCAGCCAACAGCAGCCGTTTGGCTGACGAGGTGAGCCGGAGTCCACGCAGGCCGTCTTTGGAGAAGGTACGCAGCAGCCCATCTCGCCGGAGAGCGGTAACGACACTTTCGAGGTATGCGGAACCACCCGGCAGGTGGCTGATTTGACGGATGGGGTATTCACCGCAGAGGGCGGTTAATGTCAAAAGAAGATAGGGCAGCGTATTTTGAGCTGGCAGCTGCCGGGGCTTTCGAGGCATAAACCGTGCTGCCTCCTTGTACGATATTTTACCGTAGGGCTTTATAGCTTGGGTAATTTTGCGGTTGGAGCGCCTTGAAAAAACGCAGTATTTTCAGCGCTTTCAGGGCGCTTTTTGTACCTTGGAAAATAAGCGCCCATAAAAGGTCAAAAATCCGATATGCTTTTTACACCATTCTGGCGCTCTGCAAGCCATGCCGGAAACTGCGTGCTGTCCATGAGAAAAAGCCGTGTGCAATCCTCTTCGCCCAGCTCCGTGGTGTTGTAGGCGTCGCACAGCAGCCCATTGTCATCCGTCAAGATGAAGGAGGCCGCAACATCCAGAAACTGCTTCAGTTCCAGATTGTCATAATCGCGGATACGGCGCTCTGGCAGCTCCTGCGCATAGATATGGGAAAAGCAGACCACACCATGCTGAAATTGCGGCATGGTGTGGTGGGCGGCGTAATCGGAGAGCGCGGAGGTAAACGGATCCAACAGGAACTCCGTGCTTTGGCGCTGCCTGCGCTTTGGCAGAAGGCACGGGAGCTTGATCTCCAGAATGCCGTCATTTTCGCTGATCTCAATACCCTGCATGGTTTCAGCAGACCGCAGATATTCCTCTTTTTTGATGCTGGTAGTGGCATAGATCAGGTGGCGCAGCCGGCAGGTGATCCGCTCGGCTCGCAGCGCCGCGTCCGTGGACAGCACCTCGTAGTTGTCGGGATAACGCTGAATATCCGTCGTGTTCATGGCATAGAGCGCATTGTTCAGCCGTTCGATCTCAGCCAGAATAGATGTAATTCTTTGTGATATAATGGCCCTGTTCAAGAAAAGACTCCTTATTCGATTTGATAATACTGCACTTCGCCGCCCGAAGAGACGGTACAGTATCCGCTGGTGTTTGGTGTGTGGATCTCGGCGATCTGCTCCGGCTGCTCAATCAGAACGATGTATTTGGGCGGAACCTCTTTTACTGTGGAGAGCATTTGGTTGATAAGCTGCTCTTTACCCGGCTCCGCGTAAATGATCTCGTAAACTTCGCCATCCGCAAAAAAGATGATTTTTGCGGGATAGTCACTGACAGAATGATATTCCACCTGCTCCATAAAGTCGACAAGGACCCAAACGGCCTTTGAAAGCCCGTAATCGATGTCCTCCTCCGCATCAGCGGGAATGCGGTAATACTCACCGCGCTGCACAATGCGGCCCTGCTTTTGCAGGTAGGACAGCAGATTTCGGATTTTACTTTCCTTGTGCGGATAGAGCTTCAAAAGCTGCATCTCCGTCAAAGCGTGGTACATGGAAACATCCCGCAGGATGCCGGCGGCTTCCTGTCCATAGATCTGTTCCCTCGTTTTCATTGAAACATCTCCTCGTTATGCGTATTGAAGCCGTATAATCGCCGTATTGCTGTTGGTTGTGGAGCGTTATACGTCTTAAATGCGTATTGTGTACGGATTAGCATGGATGCTGCTTTGGCGCAGCACGCTGAGCAAGCTCGGCCAGCTCCCTGCGATCCGTGGTAATCAATTCCTTTTCCATTTGACTGCACTTGATCTCCACGGCAATATTATTGTTATTTGTGCTGATGAGAGCGCTGCCGCGCTCAAAGTGCGTAATTTCCATCAACTCAGCTTCGGAAAGGTGCAGGACACCTTGGACACGCTGGGCTTCTTCCTCTTCCAGATTCAGCAGGATCTTCGTTTTGCTGTTGTTGATGATGCCCTTGCCGTATTTACCATCATCCAGAGCGAAAAAGTCATTGAGGTCCTGTGTGGCGCAGACAAGGCTGCCGCCATAGCCGCGGATCGTCTTAGCAAGCTCCAGAACGGATTCGGCGGCCTGCCGGTTGCTGCTGGCACCAATGAGCTGCCAGCACTCGTCTACAAAGATGGCCTTTTCTGCTGTGCGGTTTTCTTTTGCCTTGTCCCACACGAAATCGAGGGCTACGAACATTCCCACAGTCAGTAGGTCTCCGGTCAGCTCAGAAATATCGAGAACGATGTACTTGTTGTCCAGCGCCACATTGGTTTGCTGATTGAAGGAGCGGGCAGAGCCGTTGACCAGCCGGTTCAGGATGTTGGCAAGGCGCTTTGTTTCCGGAGAGGCGGCGAGAATTTCATACAGGTCTCCCAGGATCGGCATTTCTTTATAGCACCCTGGATTTTTCGGCTGTTCCAGAGAAGCATTGTCATGTGTGATGCCCTTTGTCCCGTAGGTACAGATCATGGCATCATCCAGAAGCTGCCGCTCCTCGTGAGACATGTCCGGAATTAAGAGGCTGAAAAACGTGTGCAGCCGCTGAATTTTGGCTGCCAGCAGAGATTTTTCCGCGCCGGGGCCATCCAGCAGATCGTCCACGGACTTATCTGCCTTGCGGATCTCCATGATGTTGATGCAGTTTTGAGAAGCCGGAGATATGGAGATAAACTGTCCGCCGATGTTGGAACAGGCCCGGTGAAACTCATGCCCTTTGAGCGGCGCGATGATAAAGACCTGAATTCCCTTGCGGCGCATACGCAGAGCCATCAGCTGAAGTGTAAAGGTTTTTCCGGCTCCGCTGGTTCCGAGAATGGCGATATTGGCATTCTTGTAGACGCGGGAATCGAAGATGTCCACGATGATGAGAGAATTGTTGTGTTTATTGACGCCGAGAAGAATACCGTTGTCATCGCACATCTCATAGCTGGTGAAGGGATAGCAGCTGGCGGCTCCCGTTGTCAGAACATTCCGCTTAGACCGCTCATAGAGCTGGCGCTCCAGAGAAACCAGAGGGAGAGAGGACAAAAAAGCCTGCTCCTGACAAAAGGAACAGGTCTGCACATCCATATCCTGCGAGAGCAGGAGCTTTTTCATTTCTGCGACCTTCCATTCGAGATCATCCACGCTGCCGGCTGTCACGGTGATAAGCAGGTTCAGATAATAAAAATCCTCGTTGTTGGAAAGGCCGTCTTTTAGAAAATAGCCGCTGCGGATCGCACCGTCGAGATCGTCAAAATCCGTATTGGTATCGCTGGTTTCCTTGATTTTGCTGCGGTTGATACGGAGCTGCTGCCCCAGCTTTCTGACCATGCGGTCCTTTGGCTGCCGCGTCAGAAAGACGTCCAGATCGATCCCGTCACCTGCGTTGACCAATAGACTGAGCCAGCCAGCAGGCACTCGTGCTTTATAGCCGTCCGAGGGGACCAGAAGATAAGCATAGTATAGTCCGTCTATACAGAGATAACTCCCATGGCTGAGGTCGATCCGGTCAGGCGCATAAAACTCGTTGACAGGAATTGTATTGATGTCTCGTCCGGAGGCCATGTAGTCTGCCAGAACGGACTTCACCCGCTGGTAGAACGGCTCACTGCTGGCTCTGCGGCAGAGAATGTTATAAAGAATCTCCGCCGTGGCGTCGTCCTCGTTCTCAGGGGAAATGACCTCGTTGCCGCACTGCCGCAGATAATTTGCCGCCGTGCGTGCGGCCGTTTGCAGGGAAGCGATTGCATCCTCTTCCTCATGGCCGCGTTTGGTGCCCGGCAACGGCTCATACTCGAAAACAAGGAAAAAGCGCCTTGTGATTGCCTCACGGGAGCCAAGCTGCCGAATGAGCTTCAGGTAGTCTTCCTGCAGGACACGGCAGCGCGGATCCTGCTCATGCTCCAGCTCCCTGCGGACGGTATCCAGGTGCCGGTTAATGTCCGCACGCTTTGTCAATGCCTTGAATTGCACCTTGACCGGGGCAATTTTCAGATAGGAAATGAAGGAGTAAATGATGCTGCGCTGCTCTCTCGCGCTGCGCAGCAGGAAGTTGACGGGAACCACCTCTACAACCTTGACATAGCGGTGATCTCTTGTATAAATGACGCCGTGCTCAATCTTCTCGATAGGGATATAGTCCGCCAGAGCATTGAGCGGCTGAACGGCTTCTTCCTCCTGCAAGAAGGTCTTGAACTGCGTCACGCTGCGCTGCTTCAGATCAACAGAAAATCGGCTGCGGCTTTTGGGGAGCGGAGGATCTTCTGCTTCGCAGTCGCTTTTCCGCTGCTGCGCCCAGCTGGGCAGCAGCGTTTTTCCGTTTTTGCCGCCCTGCGTCCCATCGCGTGAAAGGATTCTGCGGTTGTGCAGAAAGCAAAAGAACAGGCGGATAAAAGCGGACAGGCTCAAGCCGGATACGCCAATCAAAGCGAGAAGCACCAGCGGGAGAGCCGTCAGGCATAAAATCACGACGCGGACGGTGAGGGAAAACGGAAGGTGCAAAACCGGCACACCAACCGCGAGGCCAAGGATGACCGCCTCAATCGTATTGCGGGTTTTCAAAAGCCCGCCGAAGAGTGTGCCGCCCTCCATAAAGTTGGGAGGGATCACATAAACCTCAAATTCTTCCGGTTTCATAGACAGCCTCCCTTACATCCGGTCATTCCGCTTCGGTGGATCGGGCATCTTCTTGACGATCTCCTTATGATAGTCGATTTCACCGTCCGGTGCGGTAAATGGCTTCTTGATTACAGTGTCAACAGCATACTGCTTGTACCATTGGGCGCCATCGGCAGAGAAGATTTTCTGGTGTTCACCGTCCGGCGCGGTATATTGCCCGGTATGGTACATTCCAAAGGAAATGCCCTCCGGATGCTCCGGAGAATACTCTGTGCCGGTGATGCGCCCGCCGCCGATCTCAACGTCGGAATAGGATATTTGCGGTGCGGCGTCTCCCTGAGCGGTAATGCCCATGTAGGAGGACAACGCCTGTGACGCAAATTCTCCGGTGATGGAGCCGGTGGAGTGCAAGTCTCCAGCTGCGACCATACCGATCACATCGTTGGCAAAACGTCCGCCCTCCAGCATGGAAGTGGTAAAAATACGCCCGCCGAGGCCAACGGAATGCTGTGACTCCCTGCGGAGTGAGGAAACCGAGGCAGTTCGGATACTGGCGGTGACCTGCTGATGGGTCGAGCCCGTCTGTGACTTTTGAGAAGAGCTTTCGCTGCGCGTCTGCTTTGCCTGATGAACAACGCTTGACGCCTGCCGCTCGGCATTTACAGTACGCTCCGTGACCTGATGCGCGGCGGGCATGGTGGAGGAAGATGCTTTCTGTGTCGTTTGCGTCGCAGTTCTTACGGCGTCATTGGTGATTTTCCGACTGACAACGCCTGCCAGACCACCTTGCAGAAAGCCGGAAGATCCGGATGCAGCGGCGCCTGCGCGGCTGGAGGCTCTGTCGGCAAAGTTCCCGACAACTTTTCCAGCCATGCCGGCAGCGAGGGAGACACCCTTGAATGCGACCATCGCTTCACCCAACATGGAGCCGCCGGTATGCCCCACATTGACACCGATGCTTGCCATGAAGCTGTCGATTTTCTGCGAGACTTTGAGAAAGCCAACCGCACAGAGAAACCAGACCAGGACGTTCCCCGTCACGGCCTCGCGGCTGGAACTGCTGACTGCGGCTTCAACATCGCTTTCCTCCAGAGCAAGCGCAGGTACCGCCAGGGCAAGCGCAAGCAAAAGAACGGTGCCCAGCAGCGGAATGATTCTATGATATTTCTTCGTGGTAATGACCTCCTACATGGAAAGCGGATTTGAGATGAATGTGCCGACCATCGTGATAAACAGCCGAAGACACCATGCGTTCATCAGCAGCAGGAATATTTGCCCGCCGAACATCCGGCACCAGCTCTTAAAAATATTTGCGGTGGATTGCGACGCGCCCATGGCAAAGGCTACCGGTGCGGTATAGACCAGGACGCCCAGCAGCACATATCGTTCTGCCGCTTCAAACAGCAGCTTAATGTAGTTCCACGCAAGAATCAGTGTCAGAATCAGAACGATCAGCGCAACGCCGCCGTTGGCACAGACGCCGATGATGGTCAGCAGAACAGAATTGAAGCTGGCAAAGTCCAAAGAAGGAAGCTCTGAGGACAGTATCCACGCATAAGGCGTTCCGCCTATCGTCAGCGCAATGTTTACGATTTCCTCTGCATAGTACACAAGCACAATGAACAGAATTGCCTTGGCGGTCAGCTTGACCGGATCCTCTGCGTCCACGCCCAAGCCCAGTCCATAGTTCTTGAACAGATTCCAGACCCAGCCCAACAGGATCAGCCCGATGGCAAGTGCCACCAGAAGGCTATACATGGTTTCCGCTGCGGGAAAATATCGCAGAAATGTGTTCATGTCACAGCCCAATGCCCCCAAAACAGAGGTGTTGATCATATCCAGACCGTACATGATCTGCTCCGCGATCCACTCTACAATGCCATCTAAAATGCCCATGATTTACGAGGCGGTCCACTGCCCGCCGCTGAAGAAGGGCGTAACATAACTCATAATGAAGCCGAGACCGTTCAAAACAGCCCATGTGATGATGATTCGCTTGAGCCAAGCCCGGCTTTCATCGACGGTTCGGCCGCTGCGGGAGAAATTCATCATCAGCAGTGCGACTGCGGCCGTAACGATGGCTGCAATCGTGGAGATGCCGAGGATCTGCGTGTAAACATCCCTCATGATCTCGCTGGCCTTCTCCCAAACCGTTGCGGCGGATACCGACATACAGAGCGAGGCTGACAGAGTGGTGGTTATAAATGCTGCATATAACCCGTGGCCGATGTTAAAGTGCGGTTTTTTCTCATTGCAGGGAAAAGGGTGCTTGTGATTCAAATGCGTTACCTCCTTGTTGAGCGCTGAAAGCAAGACGCAGCATCCGGTGTTACCTGGATGCTGCGTCAAGTTGACTGCAAAAATGGCACCACCATAGGTGATGCCATTTTGCGGTTGCTTTCTATTTGTTTATAGTTTTGAGTGTACTTAGTCTAACATATGAGGATTTTGCATTCAATAGCAAAACATTCCCAATTTTCTCCCAATATAAAATCAAGAAGAAAGTATCAATTTGCTTTTACCAAAACAAGATAACGTGTGTAAAGGACGAAACAAAAGATTCAGCTTCACATTTAAAATCAATTATACTGATGTATGGATGTTTATTGCTTCAAATGCAGTACGGGGATTATGTTGCAATTTTATTTAATATATTTAGCAACATTGTTTGATAACTACTATTTTGACCACTAAATTCTTCCTCAAAAAACATGATAGTAGATTTGCTGATTCCTAGCGCCTTGCTATATTTTCCGATTATATCCATTGATGGCTTTGACTTGACACCCTTTTCGATATCGGTAATATATGATACTGAAATTCCGGATTTGTCTGAAAGTTCTTTGATTGATAGGTCGTTAGCTATTCTAAGTAATCGTAAGACTTTGCATATGCTTTTTTCGTTAGTCACGTGTTGCACCTCCTGATATGGTATAATATCTGGGATAGAAATTAGATTGTGCATATATCAATTATAAGGTTTCAAGCGACCATACTACTCACACCCCACACCCCAACAAGGCTGGGGTGTGAGCGGTATGGGCATCAGTTTCCCAAAAAGAGATCTCCAAGCCACATGATGAGCTTGATAATAGTCTGCGGGACCTGGTGTTCTACTGACCAGCGTACTATGCCAACCAGCCTCTCCCATCTATGTAGGCGATCCCCCTTGGAGGAAGGTGATTTATGCTTAGAAACCTTCATGGTAACCTCCTTTCTCACTTCGCTTATTAGTGTGGATGGCTCTCATGCGAGAGAATTTAGTAGTATTTCTCAAACACCTCCTTTTGACAGAGCCTTTTGTACAGATAATATACAACGCGAAAAAGAGAAAGTCAACTCCACAGAGTAAAATTTTACACCGAAATTGAAAGGGTAAAGAGTTGCGCGATGTATTGCTGTGAAAAGTTGTGGGACTTGATGATGAGGCGTATCACATTTTAGTGATCACATAAGAGCAATTACGATTCGCTTGGATCGCTTGGAAAAAAAGTAGATAGTGTATTTAGCATATCTCGAGACGAAAACCCCCAGAGCACAGAACTCAGTGCTGTTACAGCTTCTTTCCGCAGGCGATAATACGTGCTGGAACTGGTGTCTCGAATATGAGGCCGGAGCACTTCGATAATCTCATCGACATTTTTTAGCTTTTGCGGAGACAAGAATGAGTAATACAGGATCCAGTAGTAGACCTCTCCGTTTTTGTGACGGGTACGAAGAAGATTGACGGCGTTTTCAAGCAGCGTCAGCATTTTGTAGCTACGCTCAATACACTTGGCGTGATCTTCGATGATGGTTCCACCCAGATCTGCCCCAGCCATATAAATAGAGTCTAAAAAATCTTCAATGCTGCAATCGTAGTCGATGCGAAACTGATTTTTTACTTGTCGAACAGAAACTTCCAGACTCCATGTTACATCTCGGTACTTCTTGAGTAGCTTCCAAGTGTCGTGATAACGATTATCCTCCTCCGGACGCTTTTCAGGCATCTTTCTTGCCATTGCTGCACGCTCCTTCCTATTCAGCATTTGGGGTGATAGTCATTTCGAATCGATATAACGGACTGCCGGTACTGCAGCAGATCGTCAGGCCTGCTGAGATAGTGCCTTTCTCTATTCCTACCGTGCAGTCGTCGGATAATGGATATAACATATATTTGGATTTTGGGCACGAAAGGCAGGAAATGCCTTGCGCTTCAATGGTTTGCAGCACTTTTCGAACGAAATACAGCATGTGAGATTTTGAAACGCTGGGAAGCTCTGTTGAAACGCAAATCTGCTCATCAGAAATTGGACCGGACTCTGGCGGAATGGTATCCGGCACAGATACGTGAAGGTTCAGACACATAGCAACCTCCTCCTTGTCTATCATAACGTCTGAAATTTGGAACATGGTTGAGAGATAATTCTTTAGGTAAATTACCGTTCCGCTGCGGCCTGGAAAAGTCAGCAGTGAAAGATAATCAAGATCAGCCAGCTTTTTAAGTAGCCGACCCACGCTCGAGCGGGAGATACCCCAACGCTTAGATAATTCACTGTAATTGACGAGCGGACTCCCGGTGCCGTTCCTGAAATACGCGACTGGCCCGATCTCAGAGCCGCGTACTTGCTGATCCTTATAAATTGCAGAAATCCAAAGATCCAGAATGACATCCATCTCGGATGCGCGTCCCGCGGAGATCAACTCCGTTGCTGTTGAAATAGGGATGAAGAAAAAGCCGGAGTCTTTTTGGCATGGGCAGTTATAATCGAGTGCGGTATTATTGCGTCTCCAGTCCGTAATGGAGAACTTTACAATATGCCCACGGCCAAGACGGGTAAATGTAATGAGCTGTCGGTCCTGCAAGGATTTTAGGATTGCAAATGCCTGATAGTGAAAGCGCACACGGAACCATTCTGTGACGTCGGCGATGGAGCAAACCCATTCTCCTGGATAGACAGTGTATGAGATCCCGTCTATGCGCCGATACGAGGATCTGAAGTTGGCATAGGAGCAAAGAACTACAAAATAAAAAAGACCGGAGCATCCGCCTGTGCGAATGCTCCGGTCTGCGAGTAGGTCCTGTACGAATTCTCGATAGATTCGGCAGCGAGGAAAATCTACAATCTGCCTGAGTTCAAGCTGGTAGTTTTTCATATAAAATCTCCTGTTATTTTTGACAGATGGAAAGAATCTCGTCCTGTGCTAAAGGAATGTTTAGAAGTATTTAGATGCTAAAAACCCTGCTAAACGAATTAGGAAACACAACAGAACAGTTGATGAAGCTCTGTGCGCTTGGTGCAATAGAGAGCATTGAAAAAAGTGCGCTCTGGGGCACGGAAGCTGTTAAAATGCATCTATAACGGCTTATGTGATATTAGATTGGTGCTTTGGTAAGGATGAGGTCGGCAGTTCGAATCTGCCCAGCAGCTCCAAAAAAGTCCTGAAATCTCAATGGTTTCGGGACTTTTGCTTTAGATGAAAACCTTGAGGTGGCAAAAAAACCTTGAGAAAACCTTGAGCTAAAAAGAGACGGTAGGCATTGAATGTGTCTACCGTCTCTTGCTGTTTAATTCTATTTAGCTATCGCTGTCTGCTTTGGTGTCAAACATTTCGGCAGCAGCACGCTCATTGTCTTCTGATAATCTACGTTTTCGCCTGATTGCTGCATTGGTGCTGCCATCTTTTAATTGGAGATGCCTTTCGTTCAAATCGCGCAGATAGTACATTTCATTTACACATTTCGCTTTGAACATCTCATTGAAATATTTCTCGGGGATGGCAGACTCACTGGCGTCTTTCTTTAACTCACCGATATCAATCCGATTTTCAAGAAAAGCGTTTATAGCATCGGATTCAAAGGTAAGCATCGGCTTTCTTGTACAGAAATTGCGCATTAAGTCGATTCCTTCAAAGTCAGCAAGTCTTGCGATGAGTTCTGCCACATCTTTTTCGGTCCGAACAGATTCAGTGGACTTATCAATACGCCCAACAAGGTAGTCGATAGATGTGTTGAGATAGTCGGCAATAGCATATAGCTTATCGACAGATGGGACAGCAAGACCAGATTCGTAGTAGGTCATTGAGCTTGCAGTGATATTAAGGTCACGAGCCATAGTTGCCTTATTTATCCCACGGGCTTCTCGGCATAGCTTAAGTCGGCTGGCTAAAATGGAACTGTCTACTTTTACAGGTTTGTTATACATATTACATTCCTCCACTTTTGATTATAGCGAGGGGAAAGTACACTGTCAACGATGATTAGCGCAAATTGAAAAAAATAGTTATAAAATACTTGACATAAGTGCAAGAATGGTATATATTAGTCACAGTCCAGTGAGGACTTTATTTTTTCAATATTGATTAGCGCTAATTGAAATAAAAAATTCAAGAGCGTTTCTATTCCAAATCCGTTCAAGAATCTTGGATGGGTTATTTTTACAAGAGATAATTAGCGTAAATTTAAGAATGGAGCAATAAAATAATGAAACGGTTCATGAGCATTAAAGATACTGCAACGTACAGTGGCCTCAGTCAATTCTACATCCGCAATCGGTGTAAAAATGGCACAATCCCGCATCGAATGATGGGGAAAAAGTATATGGTGGACTATGAGGCATTTATCGAGAGAGAACACAAATTGGCAGTACAGAGTATTGCGACATTGTCTGCACCTTAAGGGGGGAAATTTAATGGCTTCGGTAAAGAAAAAGCAGCGAAAGAATGGCAGTTTTTTCTATGAGATATCCGTTAGCAGAGGCTACAGCAAATCTCCCTATACGATGAGATGGGATATACCAGAGGGATTAGCTACAAAGACTGTCAAAGCGAGGCTTCGAGATGTGGCAGTAAAGTTTGAGCAGGATTGCAAGAACGGAAAGGTCAAGACACGAAAAGAGAGAAAGGAAGAGCTACAGCAAGCGGAACTGAAAAGAATTCTTGATGAGAAGAACAGAATGACGTTCAAGCGATACTGTGAAGAAACCTTTCTGCCAGACATTCGACAGCGATGCAGCGAAAACACAATTTACAATTATTGTCTTCAACTTGAGAAGCATGTCTATCCTGATATTGGGCAGTTGGAGATGCAGGGAATCAAGGCGGGAGATATCAACCAGCTTTTGAGAAAGCATCAAGCAGCGAGTGATTCGCTATCTACGCCTATTAAGGTCTATACCATCGTTCGAGCGGTTATGAAGATGGCCTACAAGGATGAGCTGATAGAGCACAATCCTATGGATAGAGTTGATAGACCGAGCAAACGCAAGGATTTGAGCAAGGCGCAGTCTTCGATGTCGTGCACGGTCGATGAAATTCAGAAACTTTGTGAAGCACTAAAGACGGAACCGATTCTTTGGCAAGCTCTTGTTCGGCTGCTGATTGACAGTGGAATGAGGATTGGAGAATGCGTTGGCTTGCTTTGGAGCAATGTTGACTTCGATAAAGCGAGAATCACCGTAGATGGTACGTTAGTTTATTCACCCGATAAAGGCGTGTTCCGAGACAGAACCAAGAATGGAAAGAGCCGAGAGTTTGGGATTGACCCTGATATCATAAGACTGCTCAAGGTCTTAAAAGAAAAGCAAAAGCTCACAGAAGAATCGGAATACGTGTTTACAAACGAGCAAACAGGAAAACCGCTGCATCCAGATTCGCCCCGACGTTATTTGAAGAAACTTGGAGAGAAGTGCGGTATCAAGGGGATTCATCCTCACATGCTGCGACATAGCTTTGCAAGTATTGCCATTACGAGCGGTGCAGATATTGCGAGTGTATCGGAAAAGCTGGGACATAGCGATAAGGCAGTGACGCTCAGAATGTATACACACGCTGATGCTGTAAGTATTGATAAGGCCAGTGAGACATATAGGGATGCAATCAAGCCAAAGAAAAATGATGCTGATAATAAGGAAGAGAGGACCAAAAAATGACGTTATTGAAAATTTACAACGAGATATTGCTTAAGGAGTAGAACGAGAAGAAAACGCTCCATAAGGGAGAAAGTAGCTGGAAACCAGAATGCTGTGAGGATTATTCTGTGCCAGAGTTCCATATCCCTGAGAGCAGAGCAAAAGCAGCACAGAGAAGAAAGCTATCTAAGGTGCTGGCATTTGTCAAGCGAGCACAGAGTATTAGGCTGAACACTGGATGTACCATTATGCCTATTCCAACGACAAACAAGAATATGATAGCGATTGCGGGTTCTGTGGCAAATGTGTCTAATCTGATAAAGTTCATGTGCGAGATTGGACTTATCAGTATTGAAAGTGACAAGTACCGATTTAACAGTAGACGTGCAGGAGGAAATTTTTCAAAAAAGTACCGATATTACTACGAAAATGAAGTGAGGCTCATAGAGTACTGTAAACAAGAGGGCATAAAAGAACATCTTACCAAGAACTGTCAGAAGAAAAATGAAGAAGCTTTACCAGCATACCTTATGATTAGTCCTGAAAACATTGCATTTTCGTCGAGAGTAAGATTGGTGAAGCCGAAGAATGTTTCAGTAGCAGGATTTGAGGAGAATCTTACAAGGTGCTTGTATAGGAAGTATCCTGATTTAGAGAGGTATCAAAAGTTAGCTGACGAGATAAACGAAACCTATTATACTGAGTATCCCGAGCTTGCAATTCGATTTGTTCCTCATTTAACATGGGATAAAACAAAGATGTATATTAAAAAGATAGGAATCAGAGCAACAAATCAATGTGTGTCAGCAAGCGATACTAATACTCATAATGATAACCTTCATAGAATGGACAAACAAGAATTACTCAACAAATACAACCTCAATCTTTCTAAAGATGTCAAATCCTCTGTGCCAAGAATCACTTTATCTTTGAATCAATACACATGGGAGAAAGAAAGCACTGATATCTATGAGAGGATATATCAGGCATACATCCAGTCAAGAGGATGTCCCACCAGTGGCACAGTAGTTCAAAAGTTCGAGGAACTACGTCCGGCAATTAAGGCACTGCACATGAGACGGTATTTCGATACAGAAAAGGAGATTCGGAATCATACTTGCTTTGCGATGGAGAATGTAGAGAATCGCCAAGAGGTCTATGACGAGATGGAGGCATATCAGAAAGCCGTAGTCAGTGCTGAGGGAGGAAAGCTTTACGGAAGTGAAATTTTCTTCCACGAGAGCTGCATTTATCTCGACGTTCTGAAATCGCTGCTTGATAATGGGTTCTTCTGCTGGGAATGTTATGACGCTTTTTACGCGAGAAAAGAAGGAGTAACACAAGAAGAGTTTGAAAGATATGTCGAAGTGTTGGTAGAGGAAAAAGCAAATGCGTATATCAAGAGGTATCACAAGATGAGTGCTAAGAGAGCGCGTTAAGACGATTAAAAAGAAGAACTGACATGTCGAAAGAAGACATCAATAGTTATAGACCAGTTCAGAACAGGCATAGAGAAAGCCTCGCAGTGATGGAGAATTTTTAAAATCCATTACTGCGGGGCTGATGTATTTTTGTGGAGTTAAGTTCAAAAATGATGCAAATTCAGGATTGGACTTGTATTTGTCAAAGGAGCATGATACACTGACATTGCGACACAAGTTTATAGGTAATCCACACGAGTGTGCGTTTTTATCATTTGGTAAAAACGTAGGCTCTATTTTGGCATATTCGTGTGGATTGCTAAACTTGTGTCGCAGCAAGGAGCCAGCGTTTTTCGGTGCGTGGCTTCGTGCTGCGCACTTTTTTTGTTTTACCGAAAGAAAAAATTGGGGGGAAAGAATATGGCATTAGTACAATGTCCCGAATGCGGGAAAGAAATTTCAGACCAAGCAATATCCTGCCCTAACTGTGGCTATACGATGAGAAAAGAGGAGAATGTTGCCAATGCAGTAGCCGTACCAGTAAAGAGAGCACCTAATAAACGGTTGATTGTCGTTGCTTGTGTGGTGGTTTTGCTTGCTGTTGTATTGGTCGCGTTTAGAAGTAGCCTAAATCAGTATGAGAAGCTTGCACTGGAGGATTGCAGAATACTGAAAAATATGCTCAAGGACCCGTCATCAATGGACATCTATAATATCTATGTCCATCCGTCAAAAGAGGGTGATGATTACGATACATTGGTGTTTATTGATTATGCTGCTGCAAACAGTTACGGTGGTAAAATCAGAAGTGTTGCAACATTTGAAAAGAACACATACTTAGGCGATTCAGGCGACGATGAGGATGATTTTAGCAGCCAATACGAATATGACTATTTTTTGGTTGCAAACCTTTACTACACATTACGTGATGGGGAAAATTTTGCAAGGGTCAATACTGAAAAGGTTGTAAAAGCGTTAGCAAAATAAGTGTAGGAGGGCAAAGATATATGAAGAAATCTGTATACATCGTATTTGCAATTATCGCCTGTCTTGCCTTGACTGGATGTAAAAGTCAAGCTGTCAGGCACGCAGAAAAGCAGATTAACAGCATTGGCGAGGTAACAATTGAAAGTGGTCCAGCAATCAGTGAAGCGGAGGAATCCTATGCAGCGCTCAGTTCAGATGAGCAGGGAACAGTTTCTAATTGCCAGACTTTGACTGATGCGAGGGATACCTATCAGAGCATTGCTTTGGATAGCTTTCAGAGTGCAATTGAAGCTGGCGATTATGATGAAGGCAACCAAATTGTCAGCAAGTTAGATGATACCACCCTTAAAAACATTGGGTACGCCTTGATTGCGTATGGAGCAGACCAAGCGTTCGGCCATTGGTGGTATTACGAAAATAACGATGAGTATATAAGCGATGACGCAATTTCAAAAATATCGGGTATCATTGACTGTGCAAGGAATATAGAGAATCGGATGACGATTTCGGAATCGGATGAATTCTATCCTGTCGTGGATTTTCTACAGGAATTTCACGACTATATGAATGATGAGATTCAGTATTTTGACCTTTCTATCCTGCACAATAAAACGTCGGACCTTGTTTATGCAATGTCAGATTTTGTGGACGCATTGAGTTTCGGTTCAGAAACCAAGCTATACAGCAGTTACAATAAGATTGGAGCTTTTGCAAACAAACTGGACTATACAGGGAGTAACGAATTCGCAACGCAGTATGTCAATTCCGTATACAAGCTTTATAGTGGTGCAACGGCGATTGTGTCTGGCATAGAAAGTGGGAGTTCAGACCTTTGGAATAGTGGACTTGAAGAACTGCAAGAAGGAATCGCGCAGGAAACAGAGTTGACAAAGTTGGCACTTGCAAATCTTGAGAAAACCGCAACTCTATTGACCAAAGGCGACGCGATTGATGACATTTTGAAGGAATGGAATCCCGCGTCGCAATCTGAATGAAGAGTATTGGATTTGACAGATGCAAAGTCATTACCTGATGCAAATGAGGACATTATCAACACGGTAAAACTCAGGAACCAAATCTATTGAGACAGGAATACGACACATATGGCACCTGCGCCCAAATCTCCCCCCATACCCCCTGCAAAAGGGCGCACAATTCTCATATTAAGGACAGAGAGTGTTATATTGTTTGAATTGTATTTTTCAAGTCCTGTGAAATGTCGGAAAGAGATTTTTCGTAGAGGGAACCAGTTTGATTCAGAGGTATCAATGTGTAATTTTTTGGAGGTGCTACCATGAAAAAGGCAATGTTAATAATTTCCACAGTTTTACTTTGTGTATCATTGAGTGCTTGCGGTGCCCAGTCAAAACTAACATCAGCAATTGAGCAAGGTGATTTTCTAACCGCAAGTTCAGTTTTTGAATCTGCATCGTCTAAGGATGAGCTTATTAAAGTTATAGTACAAAAAACAGAAACGGCTTTCTCCGAGTATGATACAGATACAATTAGTGCACTGAGTCAAGCATTTTTCTCTGAGGATATAGATGAGTTTAAGACCGCTTGTCTTGAAGGCTTGGAAAGTGCATATCAAGCGTTTATGGATGGAGCAATTGAGGATAATGTATTCGAAAACATAAATGACGCTTGTATATTAGTAGTTGGAGCTGAAATAACATCCGAGTATTCTCTTGCCATAGAAAAAATTCGTGATAGTCGCCAAGCCTTTGCTGACGCACAGGAAGCGGAAACAAAGGAAGATTATACTTTGGCGTACCAACTCTATAGTCATGTTATTGAGGAAGATGAAAAAAATTTTAAGATGGCGCAATCCAAAATGTCAGAGTTAAGTGAAGAAGTATTGAATCCTCCCGTTATTCATATAGGAGAGAGCATTGAATCTGACCATTTTAAGATAACTTTCATCGATTTTTTCAAGAAGTCTAGCTTAGATTTCGGTTACAAACCTACTTCAGGGTTTACGTATGGCTGTATTGCTATTAAGTTAGAAAATATAACAAGTGAACAAGTGACATATTTCGCGAGCGATTTTACGTACTATGCGGATAATGAAGAATGCGAGTATGCTGCATTGGGATATTGGTCTCCCGCAACAAATGGGTACAAATACTTGGATACAAACGACTTGGAGGCTGGAAGAGCGGTTTCGGGATATGAGGCATGTGAGTTGCCAGTTGACGCTAAGAGTTTAGAAGTTGAATTTGATGGCGTGATTTTATCCTGTGAAATAAATTAAGGTAATTTCGGTTAGACGTGGAGAGAATTTCTTCGCACCTGAGTTAAGAAATTACACAGCCCCCTGTGCAGCAGATCGCGGAGCGATCATGCTGCATGGGGGCTTCTCTTTTCTTTACACCTCCAACATCAAATGACCCTCGATGGCCTTTTCAAGCTCCTGCTGCTGGATGCCGATGTACCTTTGCGTGACTGCGGCGGAGCTGTGCTGCAAGAGCTGTTGGACAAGGACGATATTGTAGCCGTTGTCATTGTAAATCTCTGTTGCGTAGAACTTGCGGAAGCTGTGCGTGCTGATATTCTCGCTGTACCCCAAGTAGGAGCAAACGCTTTGTAGCCTCTTCTGCACAGATCGCTCGGTGATTGGAAATATCCTTGCTTCGGGAGCTATATTGTGGTCGAGGCAATAGCAGCGGATGAACTGATAAAGGGCAAGGGGCACGGTAAAGGTTCGGGCTTTCTTTGTCTTCTGTTCCACAATGGACAGACGATATCTGTCTCCATCATGTACAATATCAGCAAGGCGCAGTTTGACGATATCGGAAATGCGCAGTCCAAGGTTGGCTTCGAGTATCAAGGCGGTTGCGATGCGCTCATTTGGCCTGCATCCGGAAAAGCCCTGCTTCATGGTGGCGATGATGGTCTTGTACTGCTCAGCGGTTAGTGCGATGGTTTTCTTGTTCATGGGATGCCTCCTGATAGGTGAAAATGGTGCTTGAATACGAACTTTGGTGCTGCGGAATACGAACAGATAGGATGAAACTCAGAAAATGCCTGTGAGCACTGGATTTTACAGTTCGTTTTCTTTAGATTTTACGAACAGTAGCAAAAGTAGGGTGTGATGCCGTATCTGCTCGCCGTATAAATAAATAACTATCAATTTCCCTCTCAGAATCGTTCGCAGCAGCTTCGGGGTATAAGGATAGCCCCCCTGCCTTGCGTCGCTTAGAGAAAGGAAAACTATAATAATTTCTTATTGAATCTCAAGATGCAAGAATCATCGGCTCTTTGCAAT
>OLSB01001198.1_pt1 | contig 26465 bp, 26 predicted proteins | sample 1672071 | NCBI WGS metagenome assembly OLSB01 (sample SAMEA3136642, study PRJEB25190) | human gut metagenome | biome: human gut; feature: human-associated habitat; material: faeces | place: Austria | collected 2013 | reverse complement strand
CTGTATCGTTTTCAAGGATCGCGTTGTCGTTCGCTTGACAACGAATGGGATTATACCAGATATCCCGCCGGCTGTCAATACCTTTTTCAACTTTTTTGAATATTTTTTTTAGCCCGGCATATATCTCCCTTTTAGAGGTGATTTGATGCGACGAGTGGGCAAAATCTGCTGTTTTCTGGCGCTTCCGGCGGTGTTTCTGTGCTTTCTCTCGGTGCGCCGCCTGTTTCCGTTTCCCCGCAGCGACGCGCTGACGGAGCGGCAGCAGGCGTGGGCGGGCGTTCTCCGGCTGTGGGTCTGCGAGGAGCTGCCCTGCGGGACGCTCGACGCATGGCTGAACGAAGCGTCCGCCGCGTTCGAGCGGCGCAACGACGGCGTGTACGTGCAGATCACGACGGTCAGCCGCGCGTCTGCCGCCGATTTCGCCGCCGCGGAGAATTCCCCGGACATGCTTCTGCTCCCGCCGTCGCTGCTGGACACGCCGGACGGCCTTCTGAACCGCTCCGGCGAATACCTGACCCCCGTCGCCATGGGCGGCTACGCGTGGGCGGTCAACCGCGCGAAGCTGCCCGACCTGTCGCCGGAGGGCGCACCCATGCGGATTCCCATGGACACTGAGACCGCGAGCTACTCCGCGGCGCTGGCCGCGCTGCTGTGCGGCGACGAGGCCGCGTCCGGCGATACGCGGCGGGAATCGCGTTACGGCGTAGACCTCGGCCTGCCCGACGCGAGCCCGCATCCGGCGGAGACCTCCGCGCCCCTCGTTCGAAAAGAGCTTCGCCCCGCGGACGGCTCACAGGCGGACGAAAACGCCTTTCGCGGCTTCACGCGCGGCGAAACCGCGGTGACGCTCGTCTCCCAGCGCGAGCTTTTGCGGCTTTCCGCGCTGGCGGATTCCGGACGCGCGCCCGATTTCGCCGTGGTGTGCACGGGTCGCGCCTTCACCGACCGGCTGGCGCTGTTCGCCGCGGTCGACCTGCCGCGGGACGATCTTTCGGCGCGGCAGGCGCTGTGCGAAAAATTCCTCGCGTTTCTGCTGGACGACGCGCGGCAGGAAAAGCTGAGCCGCGTCGGCTGCTTCCGCGTGACGCCCGGCGCGGCGCTGTATGCCGCGTCCTCCCCGCTGGCGCCGCTGGAACGTGCGCTGACGGACGCGGAGCCTCTCTTCCCGCCGTTCTTCACCCGCGAATGGCGCGCGCGGGCGCAGGCGGAAGCGAAGGCGCTCCTTTCGGGCGCGGGCGGCGCGGAAGGCGCGCTGCGCCGCATCGGGCTTTCCCCGTAAAAAAATAAGGAAGGAGCCGGCAAATCCGAAGGGAAATGCCGACTCCTTCCTCGTCAGACCGTTTTGCGCGGCGCTCAGGCTTCCGTCTCCTGAAGGGAAGCCATAACGAAGGCAAGCACAGCCGAGAAGCCCTCATCGGACTTCGGCGCGCCGGAAACCTCAAAGATATAGCCAGCCTCGGTCGCGAAGGAGATGCAAACCGTGTCGTTCTCCTCCAGCACATAGGTGATGGCGGGCATGCCGTTGACGATCACGTCTTCAATTTCGGTCGCGCCGGCGTCGGGCAGCAGCGCCTTATACTCTTCCAGCGTCATGCCGTTCGCGTCCACGTACATCACGGCGAGCGCGGCGGATTCATCCTCCGGCATAAAATAGGCGATGTAGCCGCTTTCCTTATCCTCATCGGTCAGTTCAACGGCGTTGAGACCCGCGGGAACCCACATTTTCACAGCGATTTCATCAAACACAACGAATTCGCCCCGGGCGATCGTCTCGGCGCCCTGCTCCTGCAGATCTGCCCAGTTGACCACGGTGGTCTCCGTCGCGAAGGCCGGAACGGCGCACAGCATCATGACGGCGACAAGAACGAGAGAAACAAGCTTTTTCATTTTGGAAAACCCTCCTTTGTGATTTCGGCAGTCCTCTGCCGGCTTATCGTTTCAAACGATGCCCTTATCCTACCACCGCCGCGCGCGCGCCGCAACTGTACCGCGGGACAGTCTGCGCTACAGAAGATGGAGCGACTGGGCGATCTGCACGGCGTCGATCAGGTTTTTGGCGTCCAGCTTTCGATAGTTCTCCGAAGCGTGATACTTCACCGTGCGCTGCGTGATATGCAGCCGATCCGCGATTTCCTTTGTGGTATAGCACGCCGCCTGCATGCGCAGCACCTGAAGCGCCGTCGGCGAGAAGGCGGAAACGTCGATTCCCGTTCCCTTCAGATAGTTCGGATACAGCCGCGCCATGTGCGCCGCTTCGTCCAGCACCTGCCGGAACCACGCGGCCGTCGGCCCGTCGTCCTGCGTAAACAGCGCCTTCACCTCCGTCAGCATCGAAAGCACCGCCGCCCCCTTCGCGCTGACGAGCGGAACGAAGTGATACTCGCGTGCACGCTTCAGCGTCTGAACAAATTCGTCCTTCCACGGCTTGCCGGTTCTGCGCAGGATGATGGCGTTCAGCAGGCCGTATTCCATCTGAAGGTAGGTGCGCTGCGCGTAATCCGCGTACAGCGTCATTCGCCGAATCAGCACCAGCGCCTCCGTATGCCTGCCAAGCGCGATATAGCCGTATATCCGAACCAGATACAGATAGCGGTTCAGCGTGCAGAATTCGACGGTCTCGTCCGGCGCGGTCTCCATCCACGAAAGAATCCGGCTCGTTTTGTTCTCATACAGGCTGAGCCAGCAGGAAAACGCCCGCACGGAATCGCACAGCCGGGACGCGCCCTCGCGCTCCGCCCGCTGAAGCATGCCCGCGACCAGCTTCTGCGCGTATTCCATATCGCCCGCCCCCAGCGCCAGCTTGGCCTGAAGGCCGATGTCGACCCACAACATTTCGAGAATCCCGTTGTTTTCGCTCTGGTTCTGCGCCTTGGTGAGACGGCTGAGCACCCGGAAACGATCCTCGCCCTTCTCATAGGCGCTCTCCCCCAGCGCCGTCTGAACCAGACCGATGCCCGCCTTCCCGAGCATCCGCTCCACCACGGGTCCCAGCGTTCGGGCGAGCAACTCGTCGGTTTTGCTCCACTCGCAGAAATCCTTGCCGCCGTTCATCAGGCTGGGCTGATTGTTGGTCAGCGACACCGGGCGCAGAATGTCCCCGCTGCTGCGCAGAAGCGTGGACGCGGCTTTCAGAATGCGCACAAGCTCGCCCGAACCCCTGTGTGGAAGCGCGATGTCCAGATAGGCGATCTGCGCGTTGGCCTCGCTGCGGTCGCCGCCCCTCGCGTTCGCGGCGTAGTCCTTCAGGCGCGCATACCAGTATTCGCTCTTCTCCGTGTTCATCAGCACGGAGTGGAGCAGACTCAAAGCGGTCATGAGCACCGGCTCCCGCTCGACCTCCTCCTCGGAAAGCGCCTGATAGTATTCCCTCAGCGCCCAGTACTGGCCGACGCCCGCGTGCTTTCTCGCCTCCCGCACCAGAATCGAAAGAATGCTGTCCCGCTCGCCGCACTGCTCGTAGACGGCCAGCGCCTGCATCGTCTGTCCGCCCGATTCCAGATACCTTCCCGCGTTGTACAGAAGCCGGTTTACGCGCCTGCGGCCGAACTCGCGCATCGCCCGCTCCCGCATGGTTTCCAGCAGCACCGGACGGATTCGCCATTCCTCCCCCGTGCTGGAAAAGAGGTTGCCCACCCGCTCCGCGCGGCTCAGAAGCAGCGCGCTGCCGTCGTCGCCCGTGATGGACTCCGCCATTTCAAGCGTGAACGCGTCGACCACGGAGACCTGCATCAGAAACGTCTGCACGTCCCGGCTCCACTGCCCGACGACCTCCTCGTCGAGATAGCTCATAAACGTCCTTCGGATGCTCGCCTCCAGCGCCGGCCCGTCCTGCGCGCCCTGCTGAAGCTGGCGCACGAGGTATTCCAGCACCATGGCGTTTCCCCCGGTCAGCGCAAGCCACGTCCGAATGCGCTCGCGGGACAGCTTCAGCCCGGCGGACGCGCAATACGCCGTCAGCTCGCCCTCCGTCGCGCGCAGCTCCTCCTCGGGAATGACGAGGACGCCCGACTGAAGCCGCAGCGCGGAAAGCCACGACGGCAGCGTCGCCCGGCCGATCATGACCATGCGATACCCCTCTTTGCCGGCCATCTGAACGATCTGCCGCTGAAGAAGCGTGCTTTCCACGCACTGCACATCGTCCAGCACCACATACCGGGACGCGTCGCATGCCCGAAGCGCCTGAAGCGCATGCCCCTCCGTGTCGTTCAGGCTGATCCATGCCGCCGAATCGCGATCCAGCACCCGCTCCACCGCGCTCGTTTTTCCAAAGCCCGCCGCGCCGTAGATATATACGTTTGCGTTCGAAACCACCGCTTCCCGCAGCTTTCGAACCGTCTCCCCCGCGAATTGATTCTGCCTGTCCACAAGCCGTCTCCTCTGTAACGAAATCCATTCCGGCAACCGTATTGTACAGCGCCGCCGTCTCCCTGTCAATGTGCCCGCCCCGCCGAAGCGTTCCAGTTAACGCGAAAAAGCCGACGCCGTTTAAGCAGCGTCAGCTTCCCCCGCAGTCCGTTTTTCGCGCTCTACACCGCGCCCGCGGGAAGCTGGGCTTCCAGCTGGCCGATCAGCCCCGTCATTTCCCGCGCGAAATCGTTCATCTCACGCCTGCGGCCCTCGTCGTCCATGGAGAGGAAATTTTTGAGCGGACGCACGAAGCCCTTCACCGCGTTCACCAGCTGCGGCGCGCAGAAGCGCTCCTCCCGGCGGGACGCGTCGATCAGCGCCGTGAGCGTCTCGCAGGCGCGCACCAGCTCCGCGTCGCCGGAACGGTAGGCGCTCTCGTTGAGCCTGCGCCCGGCCTCCTCGGCGCTCTGGCGCACGCGGCGGTTCACCTCCGGCGCGCTGCAGTCCACGCCCTCGGCGCGCAGCCGCTCAACCAGTTTTTTCACGTATTCCGGCCGCGTTTTCAGCACGGCGCGGTATTTGTTCTGGTAGCGCAGCGTCAGGCCGTGGTCGCCGCCGGACAGTCTTTGCAGGCACGCGCGCACGCTCGAGCCCTGCGATCGCGCCTTGAACACCTCCGTCATCAGCCAGTCAACTTCTTCCTCCGTGAACGGCACAAAGCGCTGCGGCAGCGGCTCGTCGCCTTTTTGGCGGCGAACCTGGGCATAATAGTAATTGCGGATGCTGTTCGGGCGGCGGCCGGTCTTTTCGGCAATGCGCTCGAACACCGATTTCAGCGGCAAGCCCTGCTGCTGCGCCTCATCCGCGGTTTCCCAAAGAAGATTGGACTCCGCGTCGCTCCACCCGGCGTGGCGTCCCGTCTTCACAAGAGCCTGTTCCATATGATCCCCTCCCAGATAGTCGTTGATAAAGAGTATGCACGCGACCGTCATTCAATATACACATCGGATAAAGATTAAAACTTTTATCCCCACTTGCATTACGCGCGGAATGCGTGTAATATATTGGAAGTTAAGGCAACGCCGCACAAATGAGGTGGTCGGCCGGCAAATGGATTTTTCGTCAGATGCAAATGAAAATTTCGAAGGTTTACTGGAGGTAAATCGAGAAATTTGCATGCCGCAGATGGCGGAAAAGACTTCGCCCGACGCGCCGCCGAATTGTGCGGTGGTGCCTTAAATGTCAGAAGGAGGAAATTCGGATGATCAACAAGCAAATGTCCATCGGTGAGGTTCTGCGCATCGACCGCAACGTCGCGCCCATCTTCATGGAGTTCGGCATGCATTGCCTGGGCTGCCCCCACGCCACCGCGGAGAGCATCGAGCTGGCCTGCGCCGCGCACGGCACCGACGCGGACGCGCTGGTCGCGAAGCTGAACGAATACTTCGAGGCGAAGAAATAATTTCCCGCGCACCGTTCGAGAGGGCTTCGGCCCTCTCTTTCATTTTCCCGTAAAGAGAACTTTCATGGATAAAACGTTTCAGAAATTCCCGCGCGCGGGCGTCGATCTTTCGCCGCTCGGCTTCGAGCTTCGCGCGGACGCAGCGCCGTATTTCTGCACGCCGAAAGGCGCGCGCATCCTCGGCTGGGCGGGCGTGGACGGCATTCACTATTGCACCGTCCGCGGCTCCGGCAGCCGCATTTTCGCTGTGAGCCCCATGAACGCCGCGCCGGAATGCGTGCATCCCATCGCCGAAAGCTCCGAGGATTTCCTGCGCCTTTTGCTCGCCTGCGGCGACGCGGCCGTGCTGGAGCAGAGCTGGCAGTGGGACGAAGCGCAGTTTTCCGCGTTTCTAAATGAAAACCCGCCGACGGACGAACAGAAGGCCGCGCTTTCCGAGCTTTCGCGGCGCATGCGGCTCACGCCCATGCCGAAGCCGTGGCGCTATCTGCGCGCGCTTCAGGCAAGCTTCCCTCCCGCCGAAAAGCCGTCCCCAAGGCTCGCGCAGCGCGAGGCCTTCGACTGCGGCCTTCTTCTTTCCCCTCGCTCGCGCGGGCGCTTCCGAGAGGAACTCGCGTTTGAAAAATCCTTCGACTGGGTCGGCCGTCACTGGCTCGTGCCCGCGGCATACGTGTGCGGGAAGGGGCTCGCGATCGATTTCTGCATGCGCGCGGAAGCGGACGAGCTGCGCGCGTTCATGCAAAAATGGAAGCTGTCGCCCGAAAACGACGACTGCGCGGCGTTCTCGCAGGAAGATCAGCTTCTTCTGGACGCGGAAAACCCGCTCGCGCTGTCGTTCACGCCCACGCTTACCGTGAACGGGAAAACGCTGCACGTTTCGGAACGCGCCTCCGCGAGCTTCCATCCCTGCTTTCCCGACCGCGAAACGCCGCTCGCGCCCCTCATGCGGCGCTATCATCTAAGCGACGCGTTCGGCTGGGTCGTCACGTGCGCGTGGTTCCCATGGAACGGCCGCAGACCCGCCGCCATCCGTTCGATCGAGCTTTCCCTGCGGCGAACGCCCGCGCCGCTGCCCGGGCCGCGCTTCACGGTGCGCGCGCCCGGCGACGCGTTCCGTTTCACGCATCCGTACACGGGCACGGAGCACACGCTCACCGCGCTGTCGCTGGAAGCGCAGACGCTGCCGGAAACCGCGTTCGGCCGCGGCTTCCCCACGCGCTTCACGCTTCTGCGCTTCGCGCTCGACCCGGAGCCCGCCGAGCCGGTTCTGATTTCCGACACGCGCGAGAGCGACCGCCCCGTCAGGCCGGAAGCCGTCGAAGGCCCGTCCTCCGCCTGCGCCGTCGGCGTGATCGGCGGCGCGGACGGCCCGACCGCGCTGTTCGTCTCCGGCGGCGCGCACACCGCCTGCTCGGCGCTCCGCTTTTCCCCGGATTCCCGCGATATTGAGTGGCGCGTCACCTTCGAAGCGTCGCCCCGCGACGATTTCTCGCTGTCCCTTCTCTAAATACCAAGGAGCCGACATTCCCGCCGGCTCCTTTTCCTGTTCACTTCTCCAGATAAATCGGGTTCGTCCACGCCCGCCGTCCCTCGGCGTCCTCCACGATGCCGCGGACGTAGGTGGCGCACTCCGGAAGCTTCATCGAGGCCTCGGTGATCAGGCCGTCCTCGTTCTTCAGCATGCGCGTCGGGCGCTTGCCGTTCCGGAACTTGATGAACCGGCAGGGCGAACACTTCAGATGCGCTTCGCCGTCCTCGACGTAGAAATCCAGAATTTCCGGCCCGCAGGAGGAATAGAACGCGCCGCTCTCCAGCGCGCGCAGGATGGACTTCACGTTCTTCTCGGCGTTCACGTTCACCCAGCCCAGACAATGCTGCCACGGCTGATGGCCGTCGTCCGTCGCCACGGCGAAGATGCGCTTGCCGCGCACCAGCAGCTCGTCCCAGATCAGGCCGTTGTCCACGTCTTCGTTGTTCTCCACCACGCAGCCGCTGTTCCAGATTTCCATGGCGAAGCAGCCCTCCAGCTTTTCAAAGCTGCGCGCGGGCGTGCAGCTCCAGTCCGGATGACAGTAAATGACCAGATTGTTCTTCGCGCGCAGCTCGTCCACAACCGGCTGATACTCAAACTGATCCTTCACCACGGCGCTCTGGAAGCGCTCGTCCTGCCTGAACCCGTTCGCCTCGCCCTCCGGGCCGATGCACACGGTGTGAAAGCACATGCCCTCGTCGGTGGTGATGTTGCCATCCATCTCCATGCCGGGCACAATCAGCACGCCGCTCTCCGGCGCATAGTCGGCAAAATTGTAATAGCGATGGTCGGTCAGCGCCAGAAAATCATAGCCGTGCGACGCGTGCAGGCGAATCGTCTCGCCCGGATCAAGCCGTCCGTCGGAACGGGTCGTGTGACAGTGAAGCCCGCCCTTCAAAAAATGCTCCGGCGCGTTCACAAACGCGGCCTGTCGAATCTGCATGGAAAAACCCCCTTCGTATCTTCCTTATGGGATGCGCTCATTATACTACGATTCGCCTGCGAAGGCAACTCGCAGCCCACAGGATTTTAATGTCGAACCGCCGTTTTCAGCGTCCATGGAATCCATTGGAAAAAATGGCGCAAAGCGAATGGTATAATCGAATCATACAAAGCGGATTCATTCGCATGAACGGTCTGCGCTTTGTAGCAAAATTCATTCGGATGTGCACTCATATGAAGAAGCTTTGGCATTCAACAATCGCGCTCATTCTCATCCTTGCCGCGCTTTTCATCCCCGCCGTGACGGCAGAGGAAGCCCCAACCGAATACACAAGCGGTGACTACCGCTACACCCTCCAGCCCGACGGAACCGCGGCGATCGTCAAATACACAGGCTCCGCATCAATCCTGTCCATTCCGGATACGCTGGACGGATACGCCGTGACCGAAATCGGTAACGAAGCGTTCCGTCTCCGCCAACACCTCCATTCTGTCTCCATTCCGGACGGCGTAATCGCAATCGGTAACGAAGCGTTCCGTCTCTGCCAAAACCTCCTTTCTGTCTCCATTCCGGACGGCGTAACCTCCATCGGCGACCGCGCGTTCTATGGCTGCTGGTTTCTCTTTGATATCACCATTCCAGACAGTGTGACTTCCATCGGTAACGGCGCGTTCAATGGCTGCGCCTCTTTCACATTGATAGTTTCCCGCGATTCATGGGCAGAGGAATGGTGCAAAGACAATGGCATAGACTATATCTACTCCGACGCACACAACTGACTGAACCAATAGCCCTGAGAAAAACGGTCTGCTCTTCGCAAATCCATCGGAGCGCAGACCATTCTTATAATTATAAAACAGCATTTCAAAGAGAAACCTACCCCATCTCTCAGAACCGCGCGCAATCCCCCTGCGTCTTCAGCTCTTCATCCGCCGGAACGCGCATTCCCGCGTACACGTCCACCGCCGTTCCCTCTCCGGCCTCGACGCGCGCGCCGGGAATGGGCGTGTACTCGTTGCCGTCCAGAATCAGCCGCGCGCGCGGATACACGATGCCCTCGTCGCCCACGTGGCGGAACCGGAACACGCTCCCGCCCAGCCGGCAATCCTTCACGCGCACCGTGCCCACCGGCGTTTTCGTGCTCAGAAACACGGGCACGTCGTTTTCCACCCACACGTTTTCAAACGTGATGTTGTCCTGCACCGGCGCTTCGGAGTTCGGATAATAGCTGCGCGACCACACGTCCTTATCAAAGTGCAGCGAAAACGCCACCGGCCGCTTCTTCTGCAGATGAATATCCCGGAACACGATGTTCCGGCAGCCGCAGCTGAGCGTCTCGTCCGCCTGCGCCATGCACCACTGAATGCCGTCGTACGTCGCCAATCCCTCTTCGTGGCAGGGCGGCGTGCGCGAAACGAACGTGCGCCCGTCCGGCGGCATCACCACGCGGTACACGCGCCCGCTATACACCACGCTGTCCGAGCGCTGCACAACCATGCCCTCCCGCCACGGAAGCCACGACCCCGCCAGCACGCGGCAGAAAAAGCCGGTGGTGTCCTCGTCGTCCAGATCGTAGCAGTCCTCGATCACGCCGTCCTCGATCCAGCCCATCTGCGGGTTGGACGTGGAATAGTCGTGCGCGTTCAGCGCGATGGGATCGTCGAACGTGCGGAACACGGCGTGCCGGATCACGAATTTCCTCCCGCGCCCCAGATGCACGCCGTCCTTGCGCCCCTCAATCCACAGATTCTCAAACCGCGCGTTTTCAAACGTGCACACCTGCACGCCGAAGCTCTCCGCGGGCAGATCCTTCACCACATAACCCTCCACCACCAGATCGCGGATAAAGCTGAACGCCAGCTGCGCGCTGAGTCCGGTGATCACCTTTTTCTGCCCCTCCCGCGCGGGATCGGAGCACACGCCGCCGGTCGTCAGATGCAGCCCGCGAATTTCAATCTGCTCGTCCCACTCGCGCGTGTACGCGCCGCGGTTGATAAACAGATACGCCGTTTCCCCGTCCGGCGTTTCATGCCTGCGCACCTCGCTGCCCGCGCAGAACACGAGCCGCGTGCCGCTTTTTAAGACAATCGTGTCCGACACGTCGTAAACGCCGACCCTGTCTACGTAAATATCACCGCCCATGTCCGCGGCTCTCTGTAAGGCCCGCGCGTTCTCCATGCCGTCCGCGCCCGGCAGAAATCCGTAATCCGACGCGTAGATCATCCTTCGTTCCTCCATTCGCTTCCTCCCCGTGAGTATACCACACCTCCGCCCACCCCGCAAGCCGCGGGCGACCGAAAAAAAAACGCCGCGCAGACCCGCATCCATTTCGCCGATGGCGAAATGCGAGTCTCTGCGCAGCGCCTTGAGGGGGTCAGGGGGAGCGACGCTCCCCCGCCTCCCCGGGGCTTCAGCGGAAGCTCACGCTTCCGGTTCCAATCAGCCGGCCGTTCTTCCGGCTGAAGAGCATGACGGCGTTTCCGGAGAAGTCCAGCCGCACCTTCTGTCCGATCTTATACAGCACGCCGCCGAACACCACACCGGTGAGCAGGAAGTTGCCCACGCGAATCTTCACGGTCGTTTCCATGCCGGTAGGCATGGCGCTGAAGATCTCGCCCTCGATCGCGCCGTCATCGGACAGGTGAACGAACTCGGGACGCACGCCCAGCACGAAATCGTTCTCCGTCGGCTCGGGGCGCTCCTCAAACGGCGGGTCCTCCACCAGCGCGATATGGTAGTTGAACGGGCCGTCCTTGTTGTCCTTGGCCACATAGCCGTGCTTGCGGGCGTTTTCCGCGGCGATGCTGGCGTTCTTCGCGTCCTGCGCCACGCTCTCGCGATACCACGCGGCCACGTTGGTTCCGCCGTTCAGCGTCATGCGCGCGGCGAAGCGGTCAAGAAGGCTCAGCTTCAGCTGGCCGTCCGCGCCCTGCTCGCCTCTGGCTTCGATGAAGTTCACGGCGGGATTGCCCACGAAGTCGGCCACGAACAGGTTGTTCGGGCGGTTATACACGGTCAGCGGCTCGTCGTACTGCTGCAGCACGCCATTGTCGATCAGGCAGATCTTCGTGGCCAGCGTCATGGCCTCCATCTGATCGTGCGTTACATACACAAACGTGGAGCCGGTGGACAGGTGCAGGCGCTGCAGCTCGCTTCGCATTTCAAGGCGCAGCTTCGCGTCCAGATTGCTCAGCGGCTCGTCCATGAACAGCACGCGCGGATTGGGCGCGAGCGTGCGGGCGATTGCGACGCGCTGCTGCTGGCCGCCGGACAGCTCCGACGGATACCGATCCATGAACATGCCGATCTTGACGATGCGGGACACGCGGCGCACGATCAGGTCGATTTCCTCCTTCTCGTACTTGCGCACGCGCGTAACGACCTTTCCGTCCTTCACCACGCGGAACTCGCCGTCCAGCTTCTCACCCACGGCAGCATGCTTCTTCTGAAGCGCATCCAGCTCCGCCGTCAGCTTTTTCCGGCACTCGCCTGCGACGGCAAGGTTCGTGTGCACGCCGAAGCCCAGCAGCTCCTTCGCCGCCTGCATGGAGATTTCATAGCCGTCGATCAGGTGCAGAAGCGCGCGCCCCTCGTCGATCGTGCCCTTCTTGGTCACGCACTCGCCGATGATGCGGGCGACCTCCTCCGGCTTCTCCAGCGCCTTCAGAAGGCTCGTCCTGCGCTTCGCCAGCATGTCGTACACCGGCATTTCCTCGTTCACGTTGGAAAGGCCGAAGGAAATGTTCTGATACACCGTCATGTTCGGCCACAGCGCGTAGTTCTGAAACAGGAAACCGACGCGGCGCTTGTTGGCGGGCACGTTAATGCCCTGCTCGCTGTCGAACACCGGCACGCCGTCGATGGTAATGCGGCCGCTGGTGGGCGTTTCAAGGCCCGCGATCATGCGCAGGGTCGTGGTTTTTCCGCAGCCGGAGGGGCCCAGCAGCGTCACAAACGCGTTATCCTCAATGACGAGATTCAGGTGATCCACCGCGTAATATCCGCCCCAGCGCTTGGTGACGTTGGTCAGCTCGATTCTTGCCATACTAATCCTCTCTTTCCAATCCATCCCGGTTTACTTGCCGCCGATGCCGGCATCCAGACTCGCGCCCGTGAGTTTGTTCACCAGCGCGTTAAAGATCAGGATGACCAGAATCAGAAGCAGGTTGATGCCGCTGGAGAAGGCGTACAGGCCCATCTCGTCGAAGTAGTCCAGCATCGTGGTGATGATCTTCGTCTGCGAGCACAGAAGCATGAACAGCGTCAGCTCCCTCAGGCACGTCATGAACGGCAGCAGGTATCCGCTGATGATCGACGTTTTCTGAATGGGAATGATGATGCGCAGCATGCGCTTGTACCACGGAATGTCCTGAATGATGGCGGCCTCCTCGATTTCGCCGGACAGCTGCATCATGGAGTTCAGCGCCGAGCGGCTGGCGAAGGGAATATACTTCACCGTGCCGGCCAGAATCAGCAGAAGGAAGGTATTAAAGATGCCCAGCTGCGAGCCGAAGATAAAGAAGGCGACGCCCACGCCCAGCGAGGGCATGAGATAGGGCAGGAAGGCGATGTTGTTCACATACCCCGCCCATTTGCTTCTGCGGTTCTTGCTCACGCAGTAGCCCACCAGCGTGCCGATGGTGCCCGCCGTCAGCGCGCAGCACACGGCGACGATCAGCGTGCCCTTGAACGCGTTCCAGATGGTGGTGTTGAACAGAATGCCCATGTTGCCGTACAGGCCGTTCTCGGTGATGTTCTCGCTCGTGACCCACCACTTGAGCGTGAGGTTATTCTGAATGCCATGGGTGATGAACGAATAGTCGCCGGGGTTCGGAAGCAGCGTCTCAATGGCGAACAGGATGATGGGCAGGATGCCGGTAAACAGCGTCGTGCACACGAACAGCACCGCGAGCACATACTTCATCGCGCCCAGATTCACCACGCTCGCCTGTCCGGACTTGCCGGTAACGGTGGTAAAGCTCTTGCGGCCGGAGGTCGTGCGCTGGTTGATGACCAGAATCAGGAAGCCGAACAGCATCATGATCACCGCCAGGATGCTCGCCTGACCGGCGCGGGAGCCGTTCAGCTCCACGTACTTCGTCGACAGCGTGGACAGCTTCAGGTAGTGCGAAATGGGATAGGAGCCCATGGCGCTGGAAAACACCAGCAGCACCGTGGACAGGATGGCCGGCTTGACCATCGGCATCGTGACGCGCAGAAACGTCTTCCAGCGCGGCGTGTTCAGAATCGTGGCCGCCTCCTCAAGGTTCGCGTCCATGTTGCGGAAGATGCCGCCGATCAGGATGTAGGCAAACGGCGCGTAGTGCAGCGCCAGCACGACGGCGCTGGGGAACAGCCCCCTGCACCACCATTCGGGCATGCTCGTGCCGGTAAGCGCCGTCAGAAGCCCGTCCGCGCCGCCGGTGACGGCGTTGGAATCAAACAGATTCTTCCACACCATCGCCAGCGTCCACTGGGGCATGATGTAGGGAAAGATGAAAATCGAGCTCAGATACTTTTTAAACTTCATGTTCGTGCGTGTAACCAGATAGGCGAAGATTCCGCCGTACAGTATGGCGCCCACGCACGAAAACACGCTCAGCAGCACGGAGTTCAGAAGCGGTGTGACCAGATTCGTTTTCACCAGCCGCTTGCTCATCTTCGTTTTGCCGACAAACAGATCTTCCCAGTTGTAGGCGGTGTACTTCTGTCCGTCCTCGGCCGTCCGCGAATCCACCGAGCCCTCGTGCACGGTGATCGTATCCATGAAAATGGTGACCATCGGCGCGATGGTGGTGATCGTCAGAATGATTCCCAGAAGAATCAGAATCGTGTTCTGCGGCTTGGACAGGTAGGTTTTCACCTTGTTGAGCGCAATGCGCGCTCTGCCCGGGCGACGGGCCGCGATCGTCATAGCGTTTGCCCCCTTTGGCGGAGATTTCATGAGAAGGTATGGCGGGCTTCCAATCGATCCCGGCGACATGCGCGGCGGGATCGCGCTGATTTTTTCGAAGGGAGCTTGCTCCCCCGTCCACCGGCCTGTACCCTGACAAGCCGGGCGGCGCGCCGGTCAGAGCCGACGCGCCGCCCGCAAAGGTTTACGATTGTCAGCGCGGATTACTTCGTTCCGATGATCATGTCGATCCAGTCGCCCAGGTCGAAGGCCACGGAAGCGCAGTACGCGGGATCCTCGACGACGAGCGCGCCGCCGTCCTCGGAAATCCACCACTCATAGCCGCGGTCGTTCTTGGCCGGGAACTTGTCCTCGCCGTCCACGTAGCCGTCCTTGGAGTGATCCTGCATGCAGGCCGGGTTGGCGCTGTAGCCGCCCATGTCCTTGCCCCACGCGGCGAAGCCTTCCTGTGTGGTCACCATGTAGGCGATGAAGGCGCAGGCCGTCCACGGCAGCGGAGAAGTCTTGGGGATCATGAGGTAGTGCTTGTAGGCGTAGCCGCCGATGCCGGTGTAGTCGTCCTGATACGCGGCGACGGTGATGTTGTTCACGGAAGCCTCGTTGGTCTCCTCAACGGAGCGCAGCTTGGAGTACACCAGCAGGCCGGACTGTCCGGCGGCGGAGGTGTTCACCAGCGTGTTGCAGATGGGGCCGTCGTCGGTCTGCTCATTGTACTGCAGGCACCAGAGGTAGATCCACGCGAGGGAGTACTTGGCGTTTTCGGCCTCCAGACCCAGCGCCTCAGCCTCGGCCGCCATGTCGTCCACGGTGGGCTGGAAGTAGGCCTTGTCCTCATCGGAGAGCGCGTCGAACGCGTTCTTCATGTAGTTGGCGTACTTCTCGTTGGTGAGCATATAAAGGAAGTTCTTGCCGACGAGCTCGGAGTTCACGCCCATGTACAGCGGCGCGACGCCTTCCTTCACGAAGTCCCAGCAGTTGTTGATCTTGGTGTCGCCCAGGTTGTTGAACATGAACACCTTGTTCAGCGTCTGCAGCGCCAGCGGGCTCTCGTTGCCTTCCTTCGCAAGGCCCTCGGCCTCGGCCCACTCCTTGGGCACGAAGTTCAGCAGGTTGCCGGTGTCCAGCATCTTGGACTGGATCTGGTTGCCATCCTGAATCAGGGTCATGGAGTACACGTGCTTGGCGCCCTTGATGTCGGCGTTCAGCGCGGTGAAGATGGAGTTGTTCTTCGGCTGGCTCCAGTCGATGGTGCCGGTGTAGTTCGGATCGATGCCCTTGAGCATCTCAATGAAGGACGCGCCGGCGGACTTGCCGCGGCTGGAATTGCCGATGCCGTACAGCACCTTGCCGTTGGATTCCTCGATGGCCTTCTTGTAGAGTTCCTCGTTGGTCATGGTCTGCGCCTGCGCGATCACGTCCGCGACGGATTCGTCCGCCAGAGAGACGGAGCACACGGACAGCGCCAGTGCCAGCACGATGAGAAGAGATACGAACTTTTTCATGGTGCGACTTCCTTTCTGTATTGGTCGGTTTTCACCAACCGCTGCACTTATTATATATGTATGCATACCCAATGTAAATCGTAGAAATCTGCGATTTTCCCCGTAATTCTGCGATCTTGCGGGAATCGCCCGTTTTTTCCGATAGCGGGACAAAGAAATTGAACACATTGGAAAACATAATTTGACGCGCATGTGCCGCTATGCTATAATAACAGTGAAGCCCTTGGGCTTCCGGCAGGAAGGAAACAGATGGCGCTTGGCTTTTCGCCTCCAAATACGAAAGTTGAGGAGGTGAGATCATGTCTGACTTCGAGATCATTTCCGTAGTCATTATGGTTGCCTCTCTTGTGCTCAAAGCGATCAAGTTCGGTCGCGATGGCAATAACAAGAAGAAGAAGAAAAAGTAAAGCCGCCATCCAGCGCTAACTGGTAGGCGACTTCTCCAAACCGGAGGGGAAAGCTCACCACAAGCGTCATCCCTTCCTGTTGTTATTATAGCACGGGTCGTCCCGACTGTCAACGCCGAATTTCTTACAGTTGCAGAAGCGATTGCGGTCTCCCGTTCCGCAGCGCGGCCATTTTCCCCCTTCCTCGCGGCAACCGGCTCGGAAAATTTACCATGCATGGTAACAAACTCACCGCGTATAGAGAAATTAACCCGGAAAAAGCACAAAAACCGGTTGCAAATCCGCGCGTATAGGAGTATAATTGCTGTTGCTGATTTTGACACAGGAGGTGACAATCTTGCCGAACATCAAGTCTGCTGTCAAGCGCGTGAAGGTCAATGAGAAGAAGAATCTTCGCAATCGTATGATCAAATCCGCGACGAAGACGACCATCAAAAAGTTTGAAACTGCCGTCGCCGCAGGCACTGCCGACGCCAAGCTGCTGAGCGCAACGCAGGGTGCGGTGGATAAGGCTGCCGCGAAGGGCGTTATTCATAAGAACGCTGCTAACCGCAAAAAGGCGCGCCTTGCCAAGCGCCTCGCGAAGGAAGCATAATCGGGCTTTCAAACCGCATTTTCAAGGGATCGCAGGCTGTGCCTCGATCCCTAAATGTGTTTCCTGAAATCGATTTTCTCATGGGAGGCGTTTCACATGCTGTATGACAGCGTCGAATCCCTCGTCGGTCACACGCCGCTCGTGCGCCTGTCCCGCGCCGCGCGTGCGCTGGGCGCGCCGGATCGGCTTTTCGGCAAGCTGGAATTCATGAATCCCACCGGCAGCGCGAAAGACCGTCCGGCGCTTTTCATGATCGAGGCCGCGGAGCGCTCGGGCGCGCTTCGACCCGGCGGCGTGATCATCGAGCCGACCAGCGGCAACACCGGCATCGGCCTTGCCGCCATCGGCGCGGCGCGCGGCTACCGCGTGATTCTCACCATGCCGGACACCATGAGCCGCGAGCGCATCGCGCTTCTGACCGCCTACGGCGCCGAGGTCGTTCTGACCGAGGGCAAAAAGGGTATGGCGGGCGCGATTGAGAAGGCGCGGCAGCTTGCGCGCGAGCTGCCCGGCGCGATCATCCCCGGCCAGTTTGACAACCCGGAGAACGCCCGCGCCCATGAGAAAACCACCGGCCCCGAAATCGCGCGCGACTTAAGCGAAAGCGTCGGCGCGTTCGTCGCCGGCGTTGGCACCGGCGGCACGCTGACCGGCGCGGCGCTCTATCTGAAGCGCGTCTGCCCGGACGTGCGCGTCATCGCTGTGGAGCCCGCCTCCTCGCCCCTGCTTTCGAAGGGCACGTTCGGCCCGCACGGCCTGCAGGGCATCGGCGCGAACTTCGTTCCGTCGATTCTGGATCGCGCGCTGATCGACGAGATCCTTCCCGTGACCGACGAGGACGCCTTCGCCGCCGCGAAGCTCCTCGCGCGCTGCGAGGGTCTCCTGTGCGGCATCACCTCCGGCGCGGCGCTGTTCGCCGCCGCCGAGTACCTCAGACGCGCGGGCGAAGCCGCCGGGAACGTCGTGTGCGTCCTTCCCGACTCCGGCTCGCGCTACCTCTCCACCGGCATTTACGACTAATATAATGGGAGCGATACACCCTTTGGAACATTTTGATTTTGATCTTTCGCAGGAAACCCGCCGCGCCATCGAGGACATGGGCTACGACGCCCCGACCCCGATTCAGGCGCTCGCCATCGCGCCGCTGCTCGAGGGCAAAGACGTGATCGGTCAGGCGCAGACCGGAACCGGCAAAACCGCCGCGTTCGGCATACCAATCATCGAGAAAATCGACGCGGCCGACCGCACGACGCAGGCGCTGGTGGTCTGCCCCACGCGCGAACTCGCCGTGCAGACGGCGGGTGAGCTGATCAAGCTCGCCAAATACCGTCCCGGCCTGAACGTGCTGGCCGTATACGGCGGGCAGCCGATCGAGCGCCAGCTTCGCCCGCTGAAAATGGGCGTTCAGATCGTCGTGGGCACGCCCGGCCGCGTGATGGATCACCTGAACCGCGGCACGCTGTCGCTGGACGGCGTGAAAATCGCCGTGCTGGACGAGGCCGACGAAATGCTGGACATGGGCTTCCGCGAGGACATTGAAAGCATACTTTCCAAAACGCCGGAGACGCGCCAGACCGCGCTGTTCTCCGCCACGATGCCGCTCCCGATTCTGAACCTGTCCCAGAAATATCTGAAGGAGCCGGAGATTCTGCGCGTCGAAAACAAACAGATGACCGTCGAGGCCATCCGGCAGACCTACATTCCCATCCGCTCGTTCCACAAGGTGGAGCTTCTGAGCCGCCTTCTGGTGCGCGACGGCGTCACGCGCGCGCTGGTGTTCATGAACACGAAGCTGGGCGTGGAGGAGGTCGTGACCAAGCTGCAGGCACGCGGCTTTGCCGCCGCGGGGCTGCACGGCGACATGCGCCAGATCGAGCGCGACGCGATCATGGAGCGCTTCAAAAACGGCATGGTGGGCATTCTGGTGGCCACCGACGTCGCCGCGCGCGGGCTGGACATCGACAACGTCGAAGCCGTGTTCAACTACGACCTGCCGCTGGACGTGGAATACTACGTGCACCGCATCGGCCGCACGGGCCGCGCCGGCCGCGAGGGACGCGCGTATACGTTCGTCGTGGGCCGCGAAACCTCGCGCATGTGGGACTACCGCCGGGTGACGAAGGCCGCCATCCTGTGCGAGCAGCCGCCGTCGGGCGAGGACATCAAAAAGGCCGAGGACGCGCGCCTGATCGAAAAGGCCACCGCGCTGGCCACCGGCGAGCCGGACGCCGACGCGCTGGAAACCGCGCGCAGACTGCTTGAGAACGTGGCGCCGGAAAACGCCGTCGCGGCGCTTCTCACGCTGCTCGAAGCCTCCGAGGGTGAAAAATTCGAGCCGCAGCTGGATATTCGCGTGCCCGAGCCGCCCAAGCCCGCCCCGCGCCCCGTTCAGGCGCCCGCCGGACGCTATGGCCGCCCCGCTGACGGCCGTTCGTTCGCACGCCGCGGCGACGGCTCCGTGAACCGCGACGGCAGACCCGCCTTCCGCGGAAACAGCCGCCGCGCCTTCTCTCATGACGGCGAACCCACCCGCGGAGACGGCAAGCCCGCGTTCCGCAGTGCTGCCCACGGCGAAGGCCGCCGGCCCATGAACCGAGACAACAACGCGCCGTTCGCCGACCGCGCCCCGCGCGAGGGCGGCAAGCCCGCGTTCCGCGGCAACGCGCACGGCGAAGGCCGCCGTCCCATGAACCGTGAGAACAACGCGCCGTTCGCCGACCGCGCACCGCGCGAGGACGGCAAGCCCGCGTTCCGCGGCAGCGCCCATGGCGAGGGGAAGCCCGCGTTCCGCCGCGATTCCGAGAACCGGCCGCCGCGCAAACCCAAGGGCTCCGTTCGCGGCGCGCAGCCGTCCGGCTCGCAGGAATTTGCCGCCAACCCTCCCTACCGGCCGTGGGAAAACACCCGCAAAAAGTCCCCGCGCAAGCCGCGGAATTCGTAAGCCCGACGCAGACGGCAACCTTCACGGAAACCGCCGCGTTTCAACCGTGAAAGCGAACCGCCCGCCGACCGCGCACCGCGCGAGGACGGCAAGCCCGCGTTCCGCGGCAATGCGCACGGCGAAGGCCGCCGTCCCATGAACCGTGAGAACAACGCGCCCTTCGCCGACCGCGTACCGCGCGAGAACGGCAAGCCCGCGTTTCGTGGCAACGCGCACGGTGAAGGCCGCCGTCCCATGAACCGCGAAGGCAGCGCGCCGTTCGCCAACCGCGCACCGCGCGAGGACGGCAGGCCCGCGTTCCGCAACGCCGCGCACGGCGAGGGCAAGCCCTCCTTCCGCCGCGATTCCGAGACCCGCCCGCCGCGCAAGCCCAAGGACTCCGTTCGCGGCGCACAGCCGTCCGGCTCGCAGGAATTTGCCGCCAACCCGCCCTACCGGCCGTGGGAAAACACCTGCAAGAAGCCCCCGCGCAAGCCGCGGAATTCGTAAGCCCGGCACGGCGGCAGCGCCCACGGAAACAACCGCCGCGCCTTCCCCCGCGTCAGCAAACCGACCGCCAACCCGTTCCCCGCGCGCGAACGGCAAACGGCAATCCCGCGCTCCGCCGCGACGCACAGCGAAAGCCGCCGTCCCTGAACCGAGACGGCAACGCACCATTCTCCGACCGCGTTCTGCGCAGAGACGGCAAGCCCGCGTTCTGGCGCGACTCGTACGGCGAGGGAAAGCCCTCCTTCCGCCGCGATTCCGAGACCCGACCGCCGTGCAAGCCCAAGGGCTCCGTTCGCGGCGCGCAGCCGTCCGGCTCGCAGGGATTTGCCGCCAACCCTCCCTACCGGCCGTGGGAAAACACCCGCAAAAAGTCTCCGCGCAAGCCGCAGAATTCGTAAGCCCGACGCAGACGGCAACCTTCACGGAAACCGCCGCGTTTCAACCGTGAAAGCGAACCGCCCGCCGACCGCGCCCCGCGTGAGGACGGCAAGCCTGCGTTCCATCGCGACACGCACGGCGCAAGCCGCGGAATTTGCAAGTCGAATCTAAAAAACGGCTTCCCAACCAGAAGCTCTAAGAGCCCCCGGTGGGAAGCCGTTTTTACATCAAAGATTCGCGCCCGCGCGTCCTGCGAAAGGATGCGGTCATCCTTCACGCGGAAAGCGGTTCCTCCCTCGTCTCGCGCGAGCGGTGGAAGAATCTCAACCGCTACGCGTCCCATGGGAGGATGCGGTCGCTTTCCACGCGGAAAGTGGTTTTCTCATCTCGCGCGAGCGGCGGAAGAATTTCGACCGCTACGCGTCCCACGGGAGGATGCGGTCGCCCTTCACGCGGAAGGCGGCTTTCGCGATTTCCGCGAGCGGGTCGTCGACGTGGGAGTCGGAATAGAATTCGTCGATTGTCACGTCTCCGTACGTCTCGCGCAGGCGGCGCACCTTCTCCTTTCCGTGGCAGTTTTCGCCGGAATACAGGCCGGTGTGCACGTCCACGGGCGAGGCGATCAGGCGCGTCACGCCCAGCTCGGTCAGGATGGGGCGCAGCAGGAATTCCGGCGACGCGGAGAGAATCATATCGTCGGGCTTGCGCTGACGAAGGTAAAACGGCTTTATCCGGCCGCGGTTCTTCTCCCAGAACGCCGCGACCATTCCCTCCGGATCATCCAGATCGCGAAGGAAGCCGAACATGCTCTGCTTGAAGCGCGTTTTGTCCCTCGGCAGCACGAACGCCGCCTCGAACGCCAGTCTCGGCAGCCGCTTCAGCATCCGCGGCGTTCGGGCAAGGCAGAACCGATAGAAGCGCGCGGTGGAATCCCCGCGGAAAATGGTTTTGTCGAAATCGTACGCGTTCATAAAATCCCCCTTTTCCCTGAGTATTCGCCGCGGCGGATGAAAAATCCTGCCTGCGTGACAAAGGAGGTACCCGCGTGTTTCTGTCCAATCTGCTTGACGATCCCCGCGCGACGCTGATCGCGCTGCTGCTCAGCCTGCCCGGCATCCTGCTGGCGCTGTGCGCGCACGAATCCGCGCACGCCTACATCGCCGACCGCTGCGGCGACCCCACGGCGCGGCTCATGGGCCGCATCAGCCTGAACCCGCTGCGCCACATCGACCCCATCGGCTTCGCCTGCATGTTTCTGGTGGGCTTCGGCTGGGCCAAGCCGGTTCCGGTCAACCCGAACAACCTGCGAAACGGCCGGCGCGACGATCTGAAGGTCTCGCTGGCGGGCATCGTCACGAACCTGATTCTGTGCCTGCTCAGCTTCCTCCTGATGATGGTCATCGTGCAGATCGCCATTCACAAAACGCCGTCCTACACGGGCACGCTCGCCTACTACCGCGCGGGCGACGTGGACGTGGCGTTCGTCACCGTCGGCGGCGAGCGCTATCTGGCTTCCTCGCTGACGCTGGATATGAAGGAGCTGTTCAACGCCGCCAGCGGTCTGTGGTCATACTACGACGAGAGCGGCGCCACCTTCAACATTCTGGATAACTTCATCAATCCGGTTCTGGGCGCGGTGCCCGGGTATCTGTATCAGATTTTCTTCCGCTCCGCGTGCATCAACGTGGCGCTGGCGGTGTTCAACCTCATTCCCCTGCCCCCGCTGGACGGCTACCACGTGCTGAACGACCTGATGCTGAAGCGCCCGCTGTTCGCGACCGAGAAGGCCGTGCGCATCGGCGGCGGCATTATGATGGCGCTGATTCTGATCGGCAACTACAACGCCGACTGGGACATTATCTCCATCGCCATCAACTTCGTGGAGCAGCACGTGTTCATCGGCCTTTCAAGCCTTGCCCGGCTGTTCTCCGCGGCCGTGCATCTGATATAGCCTATGGCATACGTCGTTGAGCTGAAGCAATACGAATACACCGGCCCGCTCGACCTGCTGCTGGACATGATTTCACACGCGAAGATCAACATTCGCGAAATCTTCGTGAGCGAGATCACCGAGCAATACCTTGAGGCCATGAAGCAGATTGGCGACCTGGACATGGACAGCGCCAGCGAGTTCCTGCAAATGGCGGCCACGCTGGTGGAGATCAAGTCCCGCGCGCTTCTGCCCAAGCCGCCGGAGCCGGAGGATCCCGAGGAGGAGTCCCCGGAGGAAGCCCTGATCCGGCAGCTGGAAGAATACAAGAAATTCAAGGAAATCTCCCGCGAGATGAAGCAGCTGGAGGACGAGGCGCGCGAGTACATCACCAAGCTGCCCGAGGAATACCCGCTGCCGCCCCCGACGATCGAGCTGACCGGCCTGACGCTGACCGGCCTTGCCAAGGCGTTTGCGCGCGTGCTGAAGCGGCTGGAGGAGCAGGCCGAAAGCGAGCAGTTCGAAAACTTCTCCCGCCGTGAGGTGCGCCGGGAGGTCTTCACCGTCGGTCAGTGCATGGCGCGCATCAAAAAGCGCGTGAAGAGCGGCCCCGTCTCCTTCTTCTCCCTGTTCGAGGACGCGCCTGCGAAGGAGGAGGTCATCACCGTTTTCTTAGCCCTGCTCGAGCTTCTCAAGCTCAGTCAGGTAAAGGCGACCCAGAAGGACGAATACGAGGACATTCTCATCGAAAAAGCCGATACGGACGGCGGCAGCTTCACGTAAGCCGCCGCCTTTTCGGCGCACGAAAGGAAGGAAAGCGTTTGAACGTCGATTTTTCCGCCATCCAAACCTCCCAGCTTCTCTCATCCACAGAAACGATCGGCTTTCGCGACCCCGCCGCCATTTTTTACGGCGGATGGTGCTATCTATACTATACGCACGTCGAGCTGGACGCCGACGGCTGGACGTATATGCGCGTGGGGCTGAGCATCAGCGACGATCTGGTTCACTGGGAGCCGCCCCGGCTGCTCACGCCTCGGGATCGACGGCTGAATTATTCCAGCCCCGGGTGCGTTCTGCAAATCGGTAACGAGTTTGTCATGTGCCTTCAAACCTATCCGACCTGGGGAAATCCCGCCGGGAACCATTTTGGCAACGCGTCCAGCCGAATCTATCTTACCCGAAGCCGCGACCTTCTGAGCTGGAGCCAGCCAGAGCTGATGCGCGTTCACGGCGACGACGTTTCCGAGGCTGAAATGGGACGAATGATCGATCCGTACATTGCGGAGGACGTCCGCCGGAAGGGACATTATCGGGTTATCTATAAACAGCATCCCAAAGGAGTACCTCACGAAAGGACGCCGCAGGGCTATCCGGTGGAATACATGTCCTTCTCTTCAACCGATGACCTCCAGCATTTCCGCTATGAGGGCTACACACGGTGCGGCGAAAACGTGTGCGTGCTTCCAGTGCAGGATGGCTACCGAATCTATCACTCGCCTCAAAACGGCATTGGCTGCCTGAAAACCCGCGATTTTCTGACCTTTGAGGAGGAGCCTCCGCTGACCCTCGGTCAATCTGCGTGGCCGTGGGCGTCCGCGCGCCTGACCGCCGGATTCGTTCTCGACGGCACGATGGAGCCCGGCGTTCACCGTTACCTCCTGTTCTTCCATGGTGACACGCCTCATTCATTCCCGTTCAGCACAAGCCTCGGCATGGCATGGAGCCGCGACCTGAACCATTGGGAATACCGCTGACACGTGGGCTGAGCGCTGCCAACCAGGTCTGCCGCGGCATGGGCAAACGCCTTTGCAAGCCGCGCAGAAGGGATTGCGCGCTGCCTGTCCGCGATTGAGCCCATGGGACGAACAAGGGCCGCCGCAGCATTTCGCTTCCGCCTTTTGAATAGGCGATTTCGGGAAGGCGCATGTCCATTGCTTCATTAAAAAGCGTTCTGCGCGCCCATGAAGCTTGGAATGGAATCCTCTCATCTCCTCCGCCTCCGTAAATACCAACCGTGCAGCCCGCCCTCCCGCCCCATCGCTTTTCGATGCGACGGAAAGCAAAAACTCCTGACCGCGAATGCGGCCAGGAGCCAATTTTGTAAGCTTTCTCAGCGCTTGGAGAACTGGGGCGCGCGACGGGCGGCCTTGAGGCCGTACTTTTTGCGCTCCTTCATGCGCGGGTCGCGGGTGAGGAAGCCGGCCTTTTTGATGGTGCCCTTGAGCTCCTCATCGGCCTTCACGAGCGCGCGGGAGATGCCGTGACGGATGGCGCCGGCCTGGCCGGTGTAGCCGCCGCCGGCAACGCTGACGACGACGTCAAAGCGGCCGAGGGTCTCGGTGAGGGTGAGGGGCTGGCGAACGACGGTCTTGAGGGTTTCGAGACCGAAGTACTCATCCAGGGAACGCTTATTGATGGTGATATTGCCTTCGCCGGGGATCAGACGAACACGGGCGATCGCCTTTTTCCTTCTGCCGACTGCGCTAAAAGAAACTACAGACATTTTTCGTCCTCCTCCCTGATTACTTCATATCAAAAACTTCGGGCTGCTGCGCGGCATGCGGATGCTCCGCACCGGCATAAACCTTCAGCTTCTTGAACATTTTGTTTCCGAGGGGGCCCTTGGGCAGCATGCCGCGGACGGCCTTCTTGAGCGCAAACTCGCTCTTGTTGGCCAGCAGGTCGCGGTACTTGGTTTCCTTCAGTCCGCCCGGATAGCCACTGTGGTGATAGTAGATCTTCTGATCCAGCTTGCGGCCGGTCATGGCGATCTTGTCGGTATTGACGACGATGATGTAATCGCCGGTGTCAACATGAGGCGTGAAGGTGGGCTTATGCTTGCCGCGCAGCATCAGGGCGACCTGAGAAGCGAGACGACCAAGCACAACACCGTCCGCATCGATCACGTACCATTTACGTTCGACGGTTTCGGGCTTCGCGATATAAGAGCTCATTGGGATTCCTCCAAATCAATATCAATACTGATGCATCAGGCATGAGGTCAGCATACCGGATGAAATACATCAAACGCTCGGGGCTGTGAGCGGATTGACACAAGATACATTTTACCGCAGAAAGCCATATGCTGTCAACCGATTTGACAAAATTTAACGCGTAAAAAAGGCGTCTCCGCGCGGTGCGGAAACGCCTTTTCTTCTATTCTCCGTCCCCTAAGGACGGCTCGATGAGGTCGGGATATACCATGTCATACGCGTCGTCGGCAAATGCGGGCGGCGTGTCGGTCGGCTCGGCCGTGGGCGCTCCGGCGGCCCAGTCCCCGTCGTCACAGGTAGCGCGGGACAGGACGCGGGCGCAGCCCGACGCGCCGGACAAAAGCGATTTCAGGGCGATCAGGCACACAATCAAAACCAGCGCCAGTGAAACCAGCCGTACCGCGAAGGTCTTTCCGCCCATCAGATCTGATACTGCTTCACAAACGCGGGCAGGTTCTCCTCGCCGCAGCTGATGTTGATGACGAAATTGCACCTGCTGCTCTCGGAAAGGGCGTTCAGGCGGGCAAAGAAATCCTCCATGTCGTTGAGATTGGTTTTTTTCACGAGCTTCAGGAACGCGTCGATGCACACGAGAGACAGGTCATAATTCATTGCCAGCATGCCGCTGAGGAAGCCGAAGAATACGTCGCTGGTGCAGCCCTTCACGATTTCGTTCTCGCTGGCGTCCACAAAGCGAATTTCATGGCGGAGGTCATACATATACCGTTTGTCGTCGTCGATAAAGGCCACGGTGCCGTGCTCGGACTTGAACGCGTCGTTGGCGATGTCGATGAGGCGCTTGGTCTTTCCGCTGCCCTTGTGACCGGCAATTACCTGAATCATTGGAAAACAACTCCTTTGCTTTTCAATTCACCCCTGTGTTTGCATTATACCGTTTCGTATGAAAAAAAGCAAGCACAACCGTATAACGAAAAAATGAAACCCTTCGTGAAAAACTCCGTGGGAGAGCTCGAGAGGGCCGCAGCCCTCTCGAATTTCAATCGCGCCCGACCGTTAGTCGGGCGCGCCC
>OLSB01001195.1_pt1 | contig 26489 bp, 24 predicted proteins | sample 1672071 | NCBI WGS metagenome assembly OLSB01 (sample SAMEA3136642, study PRJEB25190) | human gut metagenome | biome: human gut; feature: human-associated habitat; material: faeces | place: Austria | collected 2013 | reverse complement strand
TTTTTCGTGAAATGCAATTTCACAAAAAACATGGCGTTTTTGAAGCGTGCAAAAAGTCTGCGAAGACTTTTTTGACACGCTGAAAAAAGGCCGCGGCCCAGCCGCGGTCTTTTGTTTTTTCATATCTTTCTTATAAAAGCGTCTTTACTGCACCGGAGGCGCGAAATTGAGCGCGCGCGGCACGATCTCGATCGTGAACTTATTTTCGTAGATTATCTCGCCGTCGAGCGAATAGGCAAAGCCCTCGGGCGCCTCCACCTCGACGACCTTAGCCTGACGGTAGACTATGACGTCCCTGAAATCCTCGCGGTCGAGGTGCTCGCCGTTTGTGTAGGGCGTGAGTATCTTCACGAAGCGCAGACGGGATATGGGCTTTGCAAGGCAGACCTCCATGAGCCCGTCGTCGAGCTTTGCGCGGGGCGCGCATTTGAAGGAGCCGCCGACATACTGTCCGTTTGCGACGGTGCACAGCAGGAGCGTCCCCTCGGGGTTTATTACCTCGCCGTCGGCCTTGACGGTGCAGCGGTTCTTCATGCTCTTTACAAGCGCCTTTACGATGCCCTTGGTGTAGGAATTCTTGCTGCCGTGGCCGGTCCTGGCCCTGTCCTCGTTGACGGTGATGGCAACGGTCGTATCGAAGCCGAAGTTGGTGACGTTGATGCTGTAGCGCTCGCCGACCTTGAGAACGTCGATCTTCTCGGCCTTGCCGTGGATGATTTTTGACACGTCCGCGAAGGCCTCCTTGCCGCCGTAGCACTTGACAAAGTCGTTGCCGCTGCCGCAGGGGTAGCAGGAGACGGACACGTTCTCAACACCCACCGCAGGGGAGAACACCTCGTTGATGGTGCCGTCGCCGCCGCAGGCGATAAAGCGCAGCTCCTCGCCCTGCCGCCCGGCTATGGTCGCTTTCACAAACTCAGTCGCGTCACCCACGGCCTTTGTAACGTATATCTCGCAGTCGTCCTTCTCGGGGAGCTGCTCGATCTGCGCCCTCAGTTTTTCCTCTGTTCCGCCCTCACCGGCAAGAGGGTTCACAACAAAGATATATTTCATGCTTTTTCCTCCCTATGATTATTTACTATTTTTTGTTTTTTAATTTTATCACACTTTTCGACAATTTTCTACAGCAAATATTGCAGTTGAAATAATATGCAGTATATGGTATCATACACACAGTATAAATAATATGGGAGAGATCATATGAAATATCTGTTTCTCGCAATTTTCATTATTTCAAGCTCCATCCACCTTTACGCAAGCTTCAAAAGCAACTCCAAACTTCGTGCGCAGACCAAGGGCATCCTCCTGCTGGCGCTGCTGGGCTGGTACTGCTTCAGCGTGAGCGACCCGCTGCCCATCGTCATTGTCGCCATACTCACAAGCTGGCTGGGCGATGTGCTGCTCATCCCCAAGGGCGTCAAATGGTTCTCAGCCGGCGGCATAAGCTTTCTGGTATCCCATGTATGCTTCGCCGCCGCCTACGCGTATCACATCGACTTCACCGTCGTCCCCCTCTGGCTCATCATCGCCGCAGCCGCCGCGTATATCGCAGTCACCGCGCTCGTTTTCCGCGGGCTCAGGCCTTATCTGCCGAAAAAGCTCTTCTATCCCATGGCGGCGTATCTTCTTGCAAACAGCGCAATGAACTGCTTCGCGCTGTATCAGCTCGTTTCCCTGCCCTGCCTTGCGACGGCGGTCACGTTCATCGGCGCGGTGCTGTTCTTCATCTCCGACGCCACCCTCTTTTACGTCAGATTTAAAAAGGACGGGCTTTTCAAAACGCACTTCGTCGTCATGCTCACCTACATACTCGCCGAGTTCCTCATTGTCGAGGGCTTTGTGCTTCTGGCGATTTAATAAGGCAAAAGCAAAAACCGCAGACGCTTTGTCTGCGGTTTTTTCATGCTCATGCCTCCACGGTGTGGGACAGGAGGTAATCGGTCAGCATCTTACAGTAGCCCGGCTCCATATGCACGCCGTCGGGGGAGGCGTCGTCGGGCAGGCTGCCGTCGGATGCAACGGCCTCGAAGCCGTCGACGAAATACACCTGCTTGGCCTCGCACATACCGAGGATGAGCCCGTTGAACATCTGCACCCTGTCGTTTGTCAGATGCGCCTGCTCCGCCGTGGCCTTCGCGCCGACGGGCATGATGCCGATGACATATATCTGCGCCTCGGGGTGGGTCTGCTTTGCATGGTCTACCAGGTCGCCGTAGTACTCGATGAACTTATCCGTATCGTACCAGCCGAGCTCGTTGAGGCCGGTCATCATGTATATCTTGCCGTAGGTGCCGCCCTGCAGCGCCTCGGAAACCGTGACGGAGCCGGACGGAGTCTCGATATAGGGTTTTGTGAACACGTCCGCGACCGTGAGGCCGACGTGGGAAAAGTCCGCGGCGTACTCAAATTTTGCAAAGTTCATGATTCCCTTCATGCGGGAATCTCCGATGAAGGCCGCGTCCCTGAACCAGGCATCGTCCTTGGGCGCGGAGGCGGGCACGGGCTTGGAGTAATCGTATTTCGGAGCTGCTGCCTCGGCCTCCCTGGCGGCATAATACTCCCCGGCAAGAGCTGCAGTACCGTCGGCGTCGCCGAGCAGCTCCTGCATCTTATCGCGTACAGCCCCGGGCTCGGGCGCGACGATCAGCACGGCGCAGTCGCCCTCGGTGAAAATGACCGAATTGTCCAGCATCTCCACGCTTTCTGGGCTGTAAAGCTCAAAGGAGGATCGCTGCATACGGCGTCTTGCGTCCAGGGCGTCGGACAGGACTTTGACGTCCACGCCGTCGGCCGCGACGAGCACGCTTATCTCCTCGGCACGGGAAGCGGAGGAATAGGCTATGGCATAGTCTCTGACCTGATCGGTCCCGATGCCGTAATAGTAATAGAAGCGGTTTGCAAAGCTCTCGTCGTCCGAGGCCATGAGCAGATCCGTACCTTCAAGCCCTGCCGACTGCAGCGCCGCCGCGGTAAGATCCTTTGCGGAGATATTGATTTTTTCGTCACCGCCGCCGCAGGCGCAGAGCGATAACAGGCAGACGGCGGCAAGCAGTATGGCTATTACTCTCTTCATATCTGTACCCCTAAAAAATTGCTGTATTGACAGGATATCAATCAAGGCCCCACAGGTCAACATAATTCTGTAACTTTTAACACAAATTTTCCGACGAAAAAAAGCGGCGATATTTGTGCAATTTTACTGTAGAAAAATACGGCGTCCTATATGTTGTGCTCCGCCTTTATCTGCGCATACAAATCGTCCCTGTTCTCGGGCGTTATGATGTAAAGCTCGCAGTCGGGATGGCGGCGCACCGCCCTCAGAAATTCCGTGTTCTGCGCCTTGACGGCGGCAAAAACACTGTAATTGCCTGATAAAATCCGCATCACCTCGCGCTGGAACGCAGGCGCCGCGGACTCGAGCGTCCCTATCTCGTCCATCACCACGAGACTGCCCTCGGGTATGTCCCTCAGGTAGGACACGGCAAGGCTGTCCATATATTCCGGATGCCGTTCGATACCCGCGTCGGAGATGCTCATGATGACCTGTGCGTCCACGATATTCTCCGGTGGCGAGGCGACGTCATACAGGTAGACATAAGATTTCCCGTCGGCGCCCGCAGGACGCCGCACCGTTATGTATCCCCGCGGCGCCTGGCCCATGTCCGCGACAAGCTTTTCTATCATTGTGGATTTGCCGGAATTTATATCCCCGCAGAGCAGAATCTTCATTTTTTCTCTCCTGTCGCAATTGCACTTGATATAGCCTGTTAAATGATATACAATAATATCACAAATACGACAAGCTTTCAACTTGTTGACGCTGAAAGGATTTTGGAAATTATGTCAGAAAAAATCAATGTTGAAGATCTGATGCTCGAAACCTATGCCGACAAAAGCGTGAAGGCATACAGCGAGCTGATGGCAAAGCCCGACAGTCTGTTCGGTCTGGGCTCGGCGGCCGCCGAGGCCGCGGCGAGCGCGGCGGCGCTGGCTCTGAGAGCCGTCAGGCTCAGCGGCTCCGACGCTCCGGAGGCCGTGCACGCCGAGAAGGAGCTTGAGACCCTGCGCACCTATTTCCTGCACCTGCTGGATGAGGAAAACAAGGCAAAGAAGCCCCTTGACAAGCGCCTTGCCGCACACGCCGGCGACAGCGAGATCGAAGCGGCCTACCGCACCGCCTGCTGCATAATCGACGAGGTGTTCTATATGTCGATACGTACCGTTGAGACTCTGAACTCCGTGGCGGATAAGATCTGCCCCTGCGCGGCGCATTTTGCCTCCGCTGCCGTACACTTCGCCAAGTGCGCGATGGATGCCGTGCGCATCCAGAAGGCGGTCTATTCCACCAAGATGAACGAGCCGGTCTTTGCACGCACGACGCGCCGCGAGCCGGAGATGGCTATCGAGAACAACGCCGAGTTGTTTAACGGCCTCATCGCAAAATTCGAGGGAATGATAAAGTAAGCGGCATTTAAAATACGGACTGTCTGTTCGGACAGTCCGTATTTTCTGTTTTGCGCCGCGTATTGACAAAGTTGCGATTGACATTGCGCGGAATTTCAAATATCATTCTTAATGTCGATATGCTGATATCGAGCAGAAAGGATGCCTTGTTATGAAGCTTAAACTGACCCGAATACTGTGCCTTATCCTCGCCGTTTCGATGTGCGCGGGGCTTCTTTGCGGCTGCGGCGGCAGCGATGAACCCGAGGAGACGCCGGTCGTCTTCGATCCTGAAGCCTACGTCAGGGGCGGACTTGACGCGGTATATCACGGCGTTTTCTCCGACGAATACCTGAAGCTTCTCGGCGCCGGCAGCGACGAGGGCTGCGCCGAGAGCTATGAGCGCGGCATGGAGGTGAGCCTCGACGTATTCGCGGGCTATTTTAACATTTCTACGGACGATTGCAGTGACGAGACCCGCGCGGAGCTTCTTGCGCTCATGAAGGATATGTACAAATACGCAAAATACGAGGTGGGAGAGGCCCCCGAAAACGGCGACGGCTACACCGTTAAGGTCACCGTTTACCCGATAGCCGCCGTGGCCGATGCCGCGCGCGAGGACTACCCCGCCTTTGCCGAAGGCGCGGCGCAGCGTCTTGCCGACGGTGAGTTTGACAAGGGCGGACAAAACTTCGAGGACTGGTGGGCGCAGTCGATCGCCGATATGGTGAGGCTTCGTCTGTCAGCGAAGGAGTACCTTGATCCCGTCGAGGTCTCCGTGGAGATATCGAAAAACGACAGCGGAGCCTACATACTCAGCAGCGAGGCCCTGGCCGAGATCGACCGGTACATCGTCTCCTACCCCGCTGACTGACGGAGAGCAATTCGGTGCTCGGCGCACGGCCAATCCGCATTAAAATCGAGCGTATCGTTTTTGCGATATCCCGACAGGTGATATTGTAGAAATCTTTTATGCACTCGCGTTCTTAACAACAATCCCGCACCCGTAGGGGCGAGCATCGCTCGTCCGCTCCTCGCCGGAGGGGCAATTCGCTTTGAGATGGCGCTTGCCGTTTTTGCGACAGCCCGACCGGTGATTACAGAGATTGTCTTTATATTTTCTGCCTGCCGTTGCATAAGCGGTGTTGGATTTGAAAAAACACCTCATCCGTCGGCTCCGCCGACACCTTCCCCTCAATGGGAAGGCTATGCGCCGCCCTGAACGCGGACGGCCGATGGCCGCCCCTACGGGTGCGATTATAAAACCGTTCTGTCATTCAGAGAATGGCAAAATACCGAAAACCTCCGCAGAAAATAATCGGGCTGTCGCAATATAGAAACGCACTATCTTAATGCGAATTGGCGGTCTGCCAAGACCGAGCATCGCTCGTCCGGTGCTCGGCGCACGGCCAATTCGCATTCAAACCGTGCGTGTCGTTTTTGCGGTTGCCCGACCGGTGACAATGGGAATAACGAACATTTCCGCTGTTTATAATCGGGCTGACGCGATATAGATACCCGCCATTTTCAACGCGAATCGGCCGTCGGCTAAAACCGAATCAAAAAAGTTCCCTTTAACAAGGGAACTTTTTGCATTTACCATATCATTTTTTATCGCCCGACAGTTGCTTTAAATACTCATCTATGATTACTTCAAGCAAATTATTAACGCTTCTTTTTTGCTTTTCGGCTTCTTCTTTAAGCTGATTGACCACCTCTCTGTGCAGCCTTAAATTCACCTGTATTTTATTAGTCACATTACCACCTCGATATCATTATATACCACTGTTGTACAAGATTCAAGATACCACCGTGGTACATTTTGGCTATTATGTAGAATTTGTGCTGACTAGCTTGAAAAAGTGGTACCACTCTGATATAATTCTTACCTGTACTGCTATTACATATTGTGAGGTAAGGGACATGACAAAGACCATAGCACAGCTCTGGAACGGCGAGCTTGAGCCTGTCAGATATTCGGGCTGAACAATCCCGGGATAAAGCAGCTCGAAGCTTTGACACAGCGCAACGGCGAAAGGCTTGAGGAAAGTCTGGACGAAAAGGCAAAAGAGCTCCTCGAAAGATATAACGACTGCATAAAGGAATATATGACCGTGCTGAACGAGCAATCCTTCTGCGACGGCTTTTGCCTCGGGACAAAGCTCGCGGCGGAAGCGATGACCTTCTGAATTATTCAGACCAGCGAGGTCCCCGGATAGTAGTGCTCCAGGATCTCCTTATAGTCCGCGCCGTATTTTGCCATGGCGTTCGCACCGTACTGGCTCATGCCGACGCCGTGGCCGTAGCCCTTCACGGTGAACACAAATTCGCCGTCGCCGCGGCTGAGCTCGAAGTCCGTCGAGCGCAGGGAGAACAGCCTGCGCAGCTCGCTGCCGGTAAACTCCACTCCGCCTATCACGATGCTGTCCACCCTGCCTGAGTCGCTGAGCCTTACTTCGCCTATCCAGCCGTCGGCGGGGCCCGTCATATCCGCCTCGGGCTTCAGGTACAGTATCGTGTCCCTGAAATCTATATCCGCGCTCCTGACGGTGGTCACAAAGTTCGGGACAGTCTCGGCGGTCTCGGGGGAATCGACGCTCACGAGATACGGCAGCCCGTTCCAGATCGCGCCGCTGTCCTCGGTCGCGCCCTCGGATGAGGAGTGGAAGGCCGCGAGCGCGGGCTCGCCGTCATAGCTTAAGTACTGCCCGTCCGTGGCCTCCACGGCGGCGGTTATTTTTTCTATGTAAAGCTCATATTTTTCGCCCCAGCTCGTCCTGAGCTGCTCGGGGCTCAGATACGCCTGACAGCAATCGGCCGAGGTGCAGATATCCGCGTTATCGTGCTTGGGATTCATAAGTCCGCGCTGGAGATAGCTTCGGGCGGCGACCGCCTGGGCCTTGAGCGCCTCCGGCTCGAAGGACACCGGCATTTCCGCCGCAAGCACGCCCGTAAGGTAATCGAATACGCTTATCTCGCGCACCTGCTCACCCTCCAGAAGCCTTATGCTGCGGGTCTTGTCCCCGGGCAGGGGCTCGGCTGTTTTCTGCGGCTCGTCCGGTACGTCCGGCGGCGAGGCGGCCTGGTCGAGCTTAAAAAGCCACGGCATAGCCAGCACCGTCAGCGTCAGTATGAGCGCCGCGGCAAGCATTCTTTTCATTCGTTACCACTCTCCTGTACTTATGCTTGTACTTGACTGAAAGGTCAAATGAGTATAAAATCACTAAGCATAGAGCTTCGCTCTCTTAAATCTATTCCGACTGGACTGATACTATGCCTAAATACAACAAAGACGCCAAGGTTCCGCTCATACTGTCGTGCTATGTGTGCGCTCTCGGAGCCTTCGGAGCCTTTTTCCGCTGGCTGCAGATGCAGGTCGCGAGAGACGCCGAAACGGGAATGATGGACCCCAGCATTCTGAACATTCTTGTTCCGCTCACGATCATATGCGCTGCCGTGCTGTTTTACCTGCGCCTTAAAAAGCTCGTCGATGACGGAAATGTGCTGCCGACCGAGTTTTACTCCGCCCTGAAGGGCAGCTCGGTGCTCTGCCTCGTTATCTCGTGGGTGATCGGGGGCATTACGGCGATAGGAGGCGTCGTCGCCATGCTGAACGTGGCGCTCGACGCGCAGCGCGGGCTTTACACCGTCATCGCCTGCCTTGCCATACTCTGCGGCCTTAGCTTCCCGCTCATCTGCTCGGCCGCGCACAAGCGCTATTCCCCCGGGCTTACGAGCCTGTTCATGACGCTGCCCGTCGTTATGTACTGTCTTTGGCTCATCGCCTGCTACAAGGCAAACTCCAACAACCCCAATCTCTGGGTATACGCGATCGAGATCATCGCCGTCTGCTGCCTGATCATTGCGTTTTATTATACCGCCGGCTTCCCGTTTGGCAGGGCGAGGCCCCGTCACGCCGTTTATTTCTGCATGATGGGCGCCTTCCTCGGCATCGTAACCCTTGCCGACAGCCGCTATATGGGGCTCCAGCTCATCCTTTTGGGAAGTGCGGGTATGCTCATCATGGAAAACTGGCTTATTGTCCGGAACGTCCGGAATAAGGAGGACGCGCCCGCTGCCTCCCCCGCGCCCGCTGCCGAGGCCGTAAAGGCGGAGGAGCCCGCGCAGGACGCCGACGCGCCCGCGCCCGCCGAAACGTCAGACGCGCCCGAGCCTACGATAGAAGCTCCCGCGAAGAAGCCCAAGTCCGGTGAGGACGGAAGCAAGCTCGATTCCGAGGTGGACGAGATACTCAGGGAGTACAAAAAGCCTTGATATAAAGAAAACCGCGAAATGCCGGAGCATTTCGCGGTTTTACTATTGTAACGGCAGATTTTCCATATAATTTTAATGTAAATTTGTATGCTATTTTATTGACAATCCTGCAAAGGTATGTATACTGAATGAGGATTTTGTTTATTGAGAGGAGGATCCCGCCATGCGTGGAATTGAGACCGGCAAAACACGGATAAGGCATGAGGTATTCACCGAAATAGCTCGTCTTGCCTATGAGGGCGGAGATTACGCGCGGAGCCTTGAGGAGCTCCCGTACAAGATATGTCCCGGCGACCCCGACGAGATAGGCGCATACAAAAGCAGCCTGTTCCTTGAGCGCGCCGTCATCGGCGAGAGGCTTCGCCTCGCCATGGGGCTGCCCACACGCAAGCTCGGCGAGTACAACAACATCTCCGACAGCGTGGAGGAGACGATCATCGCCGAAAAGTACTATGAGCCGCCCCTCATCAACGTGATAAAATTCGCCTGCAACCGCTGTCCGGACAACGTCGTCACCGTGACCAACGGCTGTCAGGGCTGCCTTGAGCACCCCTGCATAGAAATATGTCCCCGCGGCACTATCAGTAAGGTAAACGGCAAGGCGCATATTGACCCCGACCGCTGCATCAAATGCGGTAAATGCGTGGGAGCCTGCTCCTTCAGCGCGATAATACATCAGGAGCGGCCCTGCCATAAGGCCTGCGGCGTGGGCGCGATAGGCTCGGACGAGCTCGGCAGGGCAAAGATCGACTACAGCAAGTGCACCTCCTGCGGCCAGTGCCTTGTAAACTGCCCCTTCGGCGCTATAAGCGACAAGAGCCAGATATTCCAGACCATCATGGCCATCAAGAGCGAGACGCCCGTTTACGTCGTCCTCGCGCCCTCCTTCGTCGGTCAGTTCGGCCCCGGCGCGGTTCCTGAGAAGATGAAGGCCGCCTTCAGGCGTCTCGGCTTCGCCGACGTATACGAGGCCGCCATCGGCGCCGATCTCTGCGTGATCGAGGAGGCGTCCGACTTCATCGAGGAGGTCCCCGCAAAGCATAAGTTCATGGTCACCTCCTGCTGCCCCTCGTGGAGCGACATGGTCAAAAAGTTCTTCCCCGAGATGAAAGACAACATTTCCGTGGCCATGACCCCCATGGTGCTGACCGCGCGCTTCGTCAAGAAGACCCACCCGGGCTGCAAGGTCGTTTTCGTCGGCCCCTGCGACGCGAAGAAGCTCGAGGCCAGCCGCAGGACTGTCCGCAGCGACGTAGACTTCGTTCTGACCTTTGAGGAGGTGCTCGGAATGTTCGCGGCCAGGGGAGTCGACAGCGAGTGCCTCTCCGCGCTCGAATCCGAGCCTCTCAGCCAGTCCGGAACCGACGCGAGGATGTTCGCGGTCTCCGGCGGCGTCGCGCAGGCCGTTGTCAACGCGATAAAGTCCATTGACCCCGGCCGCGAGGTCAAGGTCGCCAAGGCCACCGGCCTGAGCGAGTGCCGCAAGCTGCTGCTCATGGCCAAGGCGGGCAAGTACGACGGCTATCTGCTCGAGGGCATGGCCTGTCCCGGCGGCTGCGTCGCCGGCGCGGGCACGCTTCAGCCCATAGACAGGTCCGCACGGGAAGTCGCCGAATTCGCCGAAAAGGCCTGCTACTCCTGCGCATACGATACGGAATACAAGGAATATCTCCCGCTCATCGAGGAATAACGGAAAAACGCGTGATATGACGATAAACCGCCGTTCGTTTGAACGGCGGTTTATCTTTTTCATTCATTCAGCGACGCGTCGTACAGCTCGTTTGCGGAAAAGCCCGTCTCCGCCGCGGCTTTTTTGCACGCGGCCTTGCGGGATAAGCCCTCTGCGCGGTAGCGCTCCGCAAGCGCGGCGGCCTCGTCGAGCGAAAAGCCGCTCCCGGCCTCGGGCGCGCCCTCGATGACGAGCACAAACTCGCCCTTGGGCGGGAATTCGGTGAAATGCTCTATCGCACCGGCAAGGTCGGTGCGCAGGGTCTGCTCGTGCAGCTTGGTAAGCTCCCGGCACAGCGATATCCTCCGCTCCGGACCGAAGGTCTGCTTCATGTCCTCAAGCGTGCGCATGAGCTTGTGCGGCGCTTCGTAGAAGATCATGGTGCGCCGCTCGGACCTGAGGCTCTCCAGATGCTCGCGGCGGCTCTTGTTGGCGGTGGACAAAAAGCCCTCGAAGCAGAACCTGCCCGTGGGCAGAGCCGACAGCGCGAGCGCGGATATGAGCGCCGACGGCCCGGGCACCGTCAGCACCTCGACGCCGCCCTCGGCGCACAGGCGCACCAGCTCCTCGCCGGGGTCGGAGATAGCGGGCATGCCCGCGTCGGTGACAAGGGCGCAGGTCTCTCCCGCCAGGATGCGCTCGAATATCTTCGCGCCCGAGGCGTATTTATTGTGCTCAAAATAGCTCACCATGGGCTTTCGTATCCCAAAGTGATTGAGCAGCTTCAGCGTAACTCTGGTGTCCTCGGCCGCGATGAAATCCGCCTCGCGCAGAGCGTCGGCGGCGCGGGGCGAAAAGTCGCCCAGGTTGCCTATCGGCGTTCCTACAAGATAAAGCTTTCCGCTCATGGGCTGTCCTCCCTGTGATAGATCCTGAGAATCTCGGCGGTCTCGCCGCCGTCGGCGCCGCGGATGAAAAGCGGCGGCATTATCCTGAGCCCGGGGGCTCCGCCGCGCCGCGCCTCGACGAGGATGAGCGAGGGCTCCTTTTCGGCGCTGTGGGACACGGTGCGAAGGCGCTTCGGCTCAAAGCCCGTCTCACGCAGGGCGCATACGACGTCGGCAAGGCGCCCGGCGCGGTGCACGAGGCAGAACACGCCGCCCGTGCGGCACAGATACGCCGCTGCGCGGCAGATATCCTCAAGGCTGCACAGCATCTCACCTCTTGCCGCGGCCTTTCGGCCGTCCGGCGATACCCCGCCGCTGCCCGCGGCGAAATACGGCGGGTTTGAGACGACAAGCTCGAACTCCCCCGACGCAAAAAGCGAGCGGCAGTCGTTTATATCCCCCGTGACGATCCTACAGCGCTCGGAAAGGCCGTTTTCGGCCATGTTCTCCCGCGCCATGTCAGCCGCGGCGGGGTCAATCTCAAGCCCCGTCATATGCAGCCTGTCGCTGCGCCAGAGAAGCAGCAGCGGCAGTATGCCCGAGCCGCAGCCGAGGTCTATGCCACGGACGCGGCCGCCGATATTCACAAAATCGCCGAGCAGCACGGAGTCGGTGCCGAGCTTGAAATGCTCCGACTGTGCAAAATACGGACCGTTGTCCCATAGCCGCTGTCCTTCCATCGTTTTTTCCTTTCGTTTTTTTCTGTCGCTGCTGCGCTTCAAACAGTCGTTATTGCGGTATCTCGACCGGTAACATTGGAAATTGTCGTTTTTGCACTCGCGCTCTTTTCCCTGTCGTTGCAGCATTTTATTTTATCGCTATTGCCGGTGCCCGACCGGTTCCTCGCCGGAGGGGCAATCCGGTCTTGTCAGACCGCCAATTCGCGTCAAGAATGGCGCGTGTTGTTATTGCGTCAGCCCGACCGGTGACAATGGCAATAGTCTATTTTGCACTCGCGCTCTTTTTCACATCGCTGCAAATCCCTGCAGGCGGACGGCCAATGGCCGCCCCTACGACCTGTATTATTTTGCGGCTCTGTCATTTAGAAAATGGAAATATACTGACTTTCGCCGCAGAACATAATCGGGCTATCGCAATAGCGACGCACGCCATTTATAATGCGGATTGCTCTCCGGCAGCCGCCGGGCGGACGGCCAATGGCCGCCCCTACGGCCTGTTATTCTTTGCAGAACGATCATTTAGACAATGGCAATCTCCGAAAACCTCCGCAGGACATAACCGGGCCGTCGCAATAGCACATATGCCATTTTCAACGCGAATCGGCCGTCTGCCAAGGCCGAGCATCGCTCGTCCGCTCCTCGCCGGAGGGACAATTCGATTCAGCGCTTCAAATAATCGTTATTACCGGGGCCCGACCGGTGATAATGGCAGCGAGTTTCACAGACGGACGGCCAATGGCCGCCCCTACGGCAGCGTTATTTAGAAAACCCCCGCAATCGTAGGGGCGAGCATCGCTCGTCCGCCCGTCGGCTGCCGGCCGGCGGTCAGGCTTAGGAAATGTCAATTATTATTATTAGCGTTAATGCAAACTGCTCTCCGGCAGGAGGCTTGTATGATATTTAGTAAACTCCGTGACGGCAATTCAATAAGCTGGCTCGTCGTATTTCTCGGCAACCCCGGCCCCAAGTACCGCGGGACGCGGCACAACGCGGGCTTCATGGCCGCCGAAAAAATGGCAAAGGAGCTGGGCGTCAGCATAAACAGGCTGCGCTTCAAGGCCCTGACCGCTCAGGTGAGCATCGGCGGCGAAAAGGTGCTGCTCATGATGCCGCAGACCTATATGAACCTCTCAGGTGAGGCGGTCATCCAGGCCGTGAAGTTTTACAAGCTCAGCCCCGATCACGTTATCGTCGTGTCCGACGACGTGGCTCTGCCCGTCGGCAAGCTGCGCATACGCAAGGGCGGCTCGGCCGGAGGGCACAACGGCCTCAAGAGCATAATCCAGCACCTCGGCACCGACCAGTTCCCGCGCTTCCGCATGGGCGTGGGCGCGGTCCCTCACCCGGATTACGACATGGCCGACTGGGTCCTCGGCAGCTTCAAAAACCAGGACGCCGAGGATATGGAGCGCCTTGCCGAAAGGGTCTGCGCCGCCATCGTGTGCTACATCACCGAGGGCGCTGACCGCGCGATGAACAAGTATAATTAGCAGGAGTTCCGAACCTGCTCTATGACGGCAGGGCGGCGTTCCCTGTCGTCTGCTTTATATGCGATTTTCGTAATTCAGCACTGAAAGGATGGACAACATGAAGAAAAGCTGCATAGCAATGCTTCTGGCCGGCGGCCAGGGCTCGAGGCTCTACGCCCTGACTCAGGACGTCGCAAAGCCCAATATGCCCTTCGGCGGCAAGTACCGCATCATCGACTTCCCCCTGTCCAACTGCGCAAACTCCGGCATCGACACTGTGGGCGTTCTCACCCAGTACCGCCCGCTTCAGCTCAACAGCTACATCGGCGGCGGCCAGCCCTGGGATCTGGACTCGACCGACGGCGGCGTGTTCATCCTGCCGCCGTATCAGACAGCGGGCGAGGCAGGCTCCTGGTTTTCAGGCACGGCAAACGCCATTTATCAGAACATCTCCTTTATCGAGATGTACGACCCGGACAACGTGCTCATTCTGTCCGGCGACCACATCTACAAGATGGACTACTCGAAAATGCTGCGCGAGCACATCGAAAAGGACGCCGCCTGCACCATCGCGGTGCTGCAGGTCTCCATGGAGGACGCCACCCGCTTCGGCATCATGAACGTCGGCGCTGACGGCTACGTCAGCGAGTTTGAGGAAAAGCCCAAGCAGCCCAAGAGCGATCTTGCCTCCATGGGCATTTACATTTTCAACTGGAAGAAGCTGCGCAAATACCTCATCGAGGACGAAAACGACCCCAATTCCAGCAAGGACTTCGGCAAGAACATCATCCCCAATATGCTCAACGCCGGCGAGAAGCTCTGGCCCTACCGCTTCGACGGCTACTGGCGCGACGTCGGCACCATCACCAGCCTCTGGGACGCGAACATGGATATGCTCTCGACCACGCTGATAAACCTCTTTGACCCGAGCTGGCCCATCCGCTCAAGAAGCATCCCCTGTCCGCCGCACTATGTCGGCGAGGACGCAAAGGTCGTCCACTCCATCGTCACCGAGGGCTGCGTCATTGAGGGCGAGATCGAAAACTCGGTGCTCTCAAGCTCGGCGAAGGTCGGCAAAGGCGCCAAAGTCCTGTATTCGGTGCTGATGCCCGGCGCGGTCGTCGAGGATAACGCCGTTGTGGAATACTCCATTCTCGGCGAGAACACGGTCGTAAAAAGCGGAGCGCACGTCGGCGCGCCTCCCGACGGCAGCGACGCCTGGGGCGTCGCCACCTGCGGCCCGAACATCGAGATAAGGCAGGGCGCCGAGGTACCCGCCGGCGCCATGATATACAAGAGCGAGGAGGTCTGAGCAATGAGCGATTTTCACGGAATAATCTTTGCATACGGCTCCGTGCCTGAGCTGGGCGAGCTGGTGCGCAACCGCACGGCCTCGTCGCTGCCCTTCTGCGGCAGATACCGCCTCATCGACTTTGCCCTCTCCGCGCTGATGAACGCCGGTATACACGACGTCGGCGTCATCATGCAGCGCGATTACCAGTCGCTGCTCGACCATCTCGGCAGCGGCAAGGACTGGGACATGGGCCGCCGCCTCGGCGGTCTGAGGATGCTGCCGCCCTTCGGCCTGCCGGAATACCATCAGGGTGACTACACCGGCACCATCGAGGCTCTCAACGCGGTTTCCACCTATATCCGCGGGCTTAGCGCCAAATACATCGTCATGCTGCACGGCAACACCGCGGCAAACCTCGACCTCGGCGCGGCGATAGAGCAGCATCTCAGGTCGGGCGCGGAGATAACGGCCATCTGCACAGAGAGCACGCCGGATCACCGGCATCACCGCTATATCGTCGATCCCGACGGCTTTGCCCGCCGCATAGTTTTCAACCAGACCGAGGCCGGCGAGGGCGTGGCCTCCCTTGAGGCGTACATCATCTCAAAGGAGCTGCTCGTCGGAATGATGGACGCCTGCGCCGCCAACAGCCATTATCATTTCCACCGCGACGCCATCGCGGAGTATCTGGCCGCGGGCGGTAAGATCAACGTATACCTCCACCGCGGCTACGGCAAGCGCATCATGAACACCGAGGCATATTTCAGGGCCGGCATGGATATGCTCAGGCCCGAAAACCGCGCCGAGCTGTTCCCGCCCGAGCGGCCGGTGCGCGCAAAGAGCCACGCGGACGTCAGCACCTATTACGGCGAAAACTCCGTATGCCGGAACAGCCTCGTGGCAGACGGCTGTCTCATTGAGGGCGAGGTCGAAAACTGCATCCTGTTTTCCGACGTGCGCGTCAGCAGGGGAGCAAAGCTCAAAAACTGCATCCTCATGCGCGGCTGCGTCGTCGGCGAGGGCGTTATACTCAATAACGTCATCGCGGATAAGGAGGTCGGCGTGTCGCCCTATCAGACCCTTATGGGCAGCGCGAAGCTCCCCATCGTCATCCCCAAGAAAAGCAAGATTTAATACCGATATGCAATAGAACACCCCAAAGGAGTAAGCAGCATATATGTTCACAAGCCAGATCTCACGCGACGAGGTCCGCAGCGCCATAGAGGATAAGCTCTGCGCCCACTTCGCAGTTACAAGCAAAAACGCAAGCGACGACCAGGTCTTTCAGGCCGCCGCGATAGTCATACGCGAGATAATGAGCAGGCTTCTCGCCGCCGAGAATGTAAAAAAGCCCGGGCGCGAGGTGCACTATCTGTCCATGGAGTTTCTCATGGGCCGCAGTCTTATGAAAAACGCCTTCAACCTCGGCATATCCGAGGCGCTCACCGGCGCGCTCGAGGATCTGGGGCGCAATGCCGCCGATATTTTCGAGTCGGAAAACGACGCCGGACTCGGCAACGGCGGTCTGGGCCGCCTCGCCGCCTGCTACATGGATTCCCTCGCCTCCCTCGGCGTCGCCGCGACGGGCTATTCCATCTGCTACGAGCTGGGCATCTTCCGCCAGAAGATAGACGACGGAAAGCAGACCGAGGTAGCCGACGACTGGCGCAGCGCGGCGGAAAGCTGGCTCGTCGCCAGAAACGATGAGGCGGTCGAGATACGCTTCGGCGGCCACATCTCCCCGCATTGGGACAGCTTCGGTCATTACCACGCCGAGCACATCGGCTATCAGACCGTCACCGCGGTGCCGCGCGATATGCTCATCGCCGGCTACGGCGGAAACGAGATAAACATCCTGCGCCTCTGGGACGCACGCAGCACCACCGCCCTGGATATGTACCTGTTCTCCGAGGGCGAGTACGTCAAGAGCCTTGAGCAGCGCACCATGTCCGAGGTCATCACCAAGGTGCTCTATCCCGCCGACGACCACATCGAGGGCAAGACCCTGCGCTTAAAGCAGCAGTATTTCTTCGTCTCCGCGACCGCGCAGTGCATAGTCAGAAAGCACATGGAGCGCTACGGCGATATCCGCTCCTTCGCCGAGCACCACGTTATCCAGATAAACGACACCCACCCCACCCTCGTCATCCCCGAGCTCATGCGCATAATGATGGATGAATACGGTCTGGGCTGGGACGAGGCCTGGCGTATCGTCACCGCCTCCGTCGCCTACACCAACCACACCGTCATGTCCGAGGCTCTGGAAAAATGGCCGCAGGAGCTCATCCAGACTCTGCTGCCCCGTGTGTGGGAGATCCTGTGCGAGATAAACCGCCGCTGGTGCGAATACCTCGTGTCCAAATTCGGCAGCAGCGAAAAGGTCGGGCGCAACCTCATCATCCAGGACGGCCAGGTGCATATGGCAAACCTCTGCCTTGCCGCCTGCTATAAGATAAACGGCGTGTCCGGCCTGCACGGCAGGATACTCAAAACCGAGCTGTTCAAGGACGTCTGCGAGCTCAGCCCCGAGCGCTTCACCTACGTCACCAACGGCATCGACCACCGCCGCTGGCTGGCTCAGATAAACCCCCGCCTGCACGCTCTCGTTTCCGAGCTGCTGGGCGGCGAGGGCTATCTCTGCCGTCCCGAGGAGCTTTCCCGCCTTGCCGGTTTCGCCGGGGACGGCGCCGTCAGGGAGCGGGCAAACGAGATAAAGCGCCTGAACAAGTGCGATTTCGCCGCGTTTCTCAAGCGCAACGACAACTTCACCCTCAATACCGACGCCATCCTTGACGTTCAGGTCAAGCGCCTGCATGAGTATAAGCGCCAGCTCCTGTGCGCCATGCTCATAGCCCGCCTGCAGATGCGGCTGCACGACGACCCCAACATGGATTTCACCCCGCGCAGCTTCGTATTCGGCGCGAAGGCCGCCGCGGGCTACCGCACCGCAAAGCGCATCATCGAGCTTATTTGCTCGCTCGCAGGCGATATAAACAGCGACCCCGTGTGCCGCGGCAGGCTTCAGGTCTGCTTCATGGAGAACTACCGCGTCTCCGCCGCCGAGGCGCTCATGCCCGCGGCTCAGGTCTCCGAGCAGATATCCACCGCCGGCAAGGAGGCCTCCGGCACCGGCAACATGAAGCTCATGCTCAACGGCGCGGTCACCATCGGCACCCTCGACGGCGCGAACGTCGAGATGTATGAGCGCCTCGGTGATAAAAATATGTTCCTTTTCGGCCTCAGGGCCGAGGAGATAAGCTCCCTCAAGGCCTCCGGCTACGACCCGCAGCGCTATGCCCGGTCCGACCCCGAGCTTGCCGCCGTCCTCGACCGCATAAGCCGCGGCTTTGCCGACGGCAAGAGCTATTCCGACCTCGTGTCGAATCTTCTGTACAACGGCGACCCCTATATGCTCTGCGCCGACTTCCGCGACTATGTGAACACTCACGACAGGCTCTATTCCGCCATCTCCGACCCGGGCGAGAGAGCCAGGCTTTCGATCATGAACACCGCCGAGGCCGGCGTCTTCGCCGCCGACCGCGCCGTCAGGGAATACGCGGAGGGGATATGGAAAATAAAACTGTAGTAGTCATAGGCGCCGTAAATATGGATATCTGCGGACGTCCCAAGGCCGCGCCGAATCTGCACGACTCCAACCCCGGTTCAGTGACCCTCAGCCCCGGCGGAGTGGGCAGGAACATCGCGCATAACCTCCGGCTTCTGGGCCTGAACGTAAAATTCCTTGCCGCCATCGGCAGCGACGTTTACGGCGACAGCGTTTATAAAAGCTGCGTGGAGCTGGGCATGGATATGCACCTTTGCCGCCGCATCAGCGGAGGCCGCACCTCCAGCTACCTCTACGTCACCGACGAAAAGGGCGATATGCTCGTCGGCGTCTGCGATGCGGACATCTCCGGCAGCATAACCCCCGAATACCTCAGGGCGCACCTGCACGAGCTAAACGCCGCCGACGCCGTCGTCATTGACGCAAACCTCACCAGTGAGACCCTCTCGTGGATAGCCGATAACGTCACCGCGCCGCTGTACGCAGACCCCGTGTCCGTGGCAAAGGCCGAGCGCCTGAGGCCCGCGCTGAAAAGGCTCTATGCCTTCAAGCCTAACGAGTACGAGGCAAAGAGCATGACGGGCGAGTCGACCTCCCTGTTCGCCGCGGAGGTGCTTATGGAAGCAGGCGTCAAGCGCGTATTTGTCTCTTTGGGCGACGACGGCATCGTCGCGGCCGAGGGCAGCGAGATAATAAAGCTTCCGTGCGAGCGCGTCCCCGTCGTGAACGCCACCGGCTGCGGCGACGCGGCGACCGCCGCGATAGTCTGGGCGGGCGTGAACGGCCTCAGCCTTGCCGAAAGCGCTGCGGCCGCCATGAAGGCCGCCGCCATGGCCATGGAGTGCCCGGAAACGGTCAATCCCGAGCTCTGCGCCGAGCTCATCATGTGACGGGCTCATACATAACAGACCCCCGCTTATCGCTTCGATAGGCGGGGGAACCTTATTATTGAAAAGAAAAAAAGACCGTCCCGCAGGACGGTCTTTTTTCAATGTAGAGTAATAAATTACTTGATCTCGACGGATGCGCCGACGGCCTCGAGCTGAGCCTTGAGAGCCTCTGCGTCTTCCTTGGAAACGGCTTCCTTGACGGTTACGGGAGCCTTCTCGACCATTGCCTTTGCCTCTGCCAGGCCCAGGCCGGTGATGCCGCGGATCTCCTTGATGACCTTGATCTTCTCTGCGCCGAAGCTGGTCATAACAACGTCAAACTCGGTCTTCTCTGCGACAGCCTCTGCTGCGCCGCCTGCTGCGGGAGCCGCTGCTGCAACTGCGGAGACGCCGAAGGTCTCGCAGATCTCATCGACGAGCTCCTTGAGCTCGAGAACGGAAAGGGCCTTGATCTCGTCGATCATGGCGGTAATTTTTTCGCTTGCCATTATTGTTTTCCTCCAAATTTAATCTTTGTCAGCAGCCGGTCATTCTGCTGCTTCTGCGGGTGCGGCCTCTGCTGCGCCGCCCTTTTGTTCGATGACCTCCGTCAGGCATACTGCCAGACCGCCCATGATGGCGTTCAGGGAACCTGCCAGCTTTGCGTACAGGTCGTTCTTGGAAGTCAGTGCGGAAAGCTCCGCGATCTCCTGCTCATTCAGGATCTTGCCCTCAAGGAAGGCCGCCTTGACGTTGAACTTTTCGTTCAGCTTCTTGGAATAATCGCTGATGATGCGGAAGGGTGCGATAGGATCGCCGCTGCTGGTAGCCAGAGAAGTGCTGCCGTTCAGGATGGGGTCGAGCTCGTTCATGCCGACCTTGTCGATGGCGATTCTGGTAAGGGTGTTCTTGACGACGGTGTAGTCGACGCCCTCCTTGCGCATTTCGGTGCGAAGTGCGGTATCCTCTGCCACGGTGATACCCTGGTAGTCCACGAAGATACCGGAGCTCGCGCCCTTTATACGCTCGACGAGTGCTTCCACGACCGCCTGCTTCTCGCTGAGAACTTTTGCGTTAGGCATGTGTGTTTTTTCACCTCCACACGTTTGATCCGCGCCCGTTAGAAAAAGAAAAGCCTCCCTGTCCGCAGACATGGAGGCTGTAAGCATTCAAAGCTGATGCCTTCCTCGGCAGGATTTACACTGAAGCTACCTGCTGTCTTCGGAGCGCTCGAATAAAATATCAGATTTTCGCCTGTTTGTCAAGGGTTTTTCTTAAAAATCATCCGCGCAGCTGCATTAATTTGCCGTACAGCGTGTCCGAGCGGCTTATCGCCGTCATTACAAGGGTCTGGATAAGGAGCATCGCGCCGAACTCGGCAAGCCGCGTGTAAAGCAGCGGCCAGAAATCCGGCCCGAACACCCACGATATCATCGCCGTGTTCAAAATGAGCGTCACGACAAGGCCGTTTGTGAGCGCGGCAAAAAAGCACTGCCTGAGCCCCGGGCGCTGTTTATACAGGAACAGCCCGTAGATGAGCCCCGTCAGGGCCGCCGTCGCGGTAAAGCCCGGAAAAAAAGCTCCCGTCGGGAACAGCAGCGCTCCGGCAAGATCGCCCAGCGCCGCGCACAGCGCCGCCCACACCGGGCCGTAGAGCATGGCGCAGACCACGATCGCGGCAAAGCCCAGCCCCACCTTGGCGATGAGCAAATTGATCGCCAGCAGCCGCGAGAAAACGACTTCTATGGCTATGAGCATGGCGCTTATCACTATCATTTTCGTGTTTATCTTCATATCATCACCACTCCTAACAGATTGACGCCCATGTGGAAGAATATGCTCGTCCACACCGAGCCGCTCTGCTCGTATACCCAGCAGAGCGTGAAGGCGGCGGGGATGTACTGTATCGCCATGAGCAGATAGCTTATATCCCACAGGGCAAGGGCATACTGCCACACATGGTAGATGCAGAAGACGAACACGCACACGCCGTAGGCAAGCCAGCGGCCCCTGCGGTAAAGCCCGCAGAACAGGCCGCCGCGGAAGATCGCCTCCTCGGCGACCGGCGCGAGGAACACCGTCATTGCGACTATCATGCCGCGGTTTTCCTCGAACATCCCGCCTATGGCCTCCTGATTGAGATTATCACCGGTCAGCCCGAGCGCGCCCATGACGAGCCCCGCGGCCGCGTTCAGGACAAAGAACATAATGATGCCCAGGCCGAAGCTTCTCAGACAGCCGAAAATATTGTCTATCAGCGAGTCGAAGCTGCGGCGCAGATAGCGGCCCAGAAGGAGGAACACCAGCGTCGTCGTGACGGCGTAGTACAGCAGGTTGGCCTCGGTTTCCGTCAAAAGCTGCGGATACAGCGACAGCAGGACGGAAAGGGCTATCGGGAACAGCACCATGTGCAGCAGCAGAAGTATCATGGCGCTCCAGAATTCGGTTTTTTTCAGATAATCACGCATCAGCCTCTCGCTTTCTGCTGAAGCTCGCTCAGCAAGTTAAGAGCCTCCAGGGGAGTCAGTGAATTTATATCGGTGCTTCTGAGTATCCTGCCGACCTCGTCGGTACCCGCGTCGGCAAGGCTGATCTGCTCCGTGTCTTCCCGTCTTGGGGCCTTCGGCCCGCTTCCGCCGGCCTCGAGCTCTTTGAGATAGCCTCTGGCCTTGTTTATGACGTTATCCGGCACGCCGGCGAGCTTTGCGACCTCGATGCCGTAGCTGTCGTCTGCCGCGCCGGGCATGATCTTGCGCAGGAACACAAGGCTGCCGCCCTGCTTTTTGGCGCTTATCGAGTAGTTATGCACGCCCTCCACCGAGCCCTCGAGCGCGGCCAGCTCATGGTAATGGGTCGCAAACATCGTCTTCGCGCCGAGCTTTTTCTTATCCGCGCAGTATTCCAGCACCGCGCGGGCGATGGCCATGCCGTCGTAGGTGGAGGTGCCGCGGCCAATCTCGTCGAGGATGAGCAGGCTGCGGTTCGTCGCATAGCGCAGGATGTCGGCGACCTCGCTCATTTCGAGCATGAAGGTCGACTGTCCCGAGGCAAGGTCGTCCGAGGCTCCGATGCGGGTGAAGACTCTGTCGACCACGCCGACGACGGCGCTTTTTGCCGGAACGAAGGAGCCTATCTGCGCCATGAGGACTATGAGCGCCGTCTGGCGCATATAGGTGCTCTTGCCGGCCATGTTGGGGCCGGTGACGATGGCAGCGCGGTTGCCCTCGCAGTTGAGCACCGTGTCGTTCGGCACGAACCTCACATCGCTGAGCGTCTGCTCGACGACGGGGTGGCGCCCCTCGCGTATATTGAGCTCGCCGGAGGTGTCGATCTCGGGCATGCAGTAGCCGTTTCGCACCGCGACCTCGGCAAGGGAGCAGAACACGTCCAGTCTCGCGACCGCGTCGGCCGAGGCCTGCACCTGCGCGACCTTTTCGGCTATGGTGCCGCACAGGTCCATGAAGAAGCTGTACTCAAGCTCCTTTATCCTGTCGGCTGCCGTCAGCAGGTTCGTTTCGAGCTCCTTGAGCTCCTGAGTGAAATACCGCTCGTTTGAAACGAGGGTCTGTTTTCTTATGTAGTCGTCGGGGATGTTGACATCGCCGGCGGATTTGGGCACGTCTATGTAGTACCCGAACACCTTGTTATAGCCCACCTTGAGCTTTTTGATGCCGGTGCGCTGGCGCTCGCGCGCCTCAAGCTCGGCGACGGCCTGCGCGCCGTTATCGCGTATCTGCCGGAGCTTGTCCACCTGCTCGGAGTAGCCGGTCCTGAGTATGCCGCCCTCGCGCACGGAAAAGGGAGGGTCGTCGCAGATGGCCCAGTCGATGCGCATGAGTATCTCGTCAAGAGTGTCCATTGCGGCGATATCCCTCAGCGCGGCGCTTTTGAAGCCGCCGAGGAGCCGGCATATCTCCGGCAGCGCCCTCGCGCAGTCGGCAAGGCTCAGCAGGTCGCGGCCGTTGGCGGTGCCATAGACGACGCGGCCTATGAGCCGCTGCATATCGCTTATGCCGCGCAGCAGCCCGATGAGCTCGCCGCGCGTGACATTGTCGCGGAAAAGCTCGTCCACAGCCGCAAGGCGGCGCTTTATCGCAACGGGGCTGAGCAGCGGGCGCTCGAGCCATGCCCTGAGCAGCCTTCCGCCCATGGGCGTTCTGGTCTTGTCCAGCACCCACAGCAGCGAGCCGCGCTTTTCGCCCGTGCGCAGGGCTTCCGTCAGCTCAAGGGAGCGGCGGGTCGCCCAGTCCATCTCCATGTATCTGCCGCCGCTGAAAAGGTCTATGCTGCGGATATGCGCCATGTCAATTTTCTGCGTTTCGTCGATATACCGCAGCAGCGCTCCGGCGGCGGAGACCGCCTCAGGCGTACCGTCAAGCCCCGCGGCAGCAACATCCGGCAGGTCAAACTGCCGGCATATGCGCTCCGCGCACGCGGCATATTCATAGTCGTCGCCGCCCATCTCGAGCATACAGCCGAGCTTTTTACGGGCAAAATCAGGTATGGCGCCGGTCTCGGCGGCCGCCTTGTTCATGACAAGCTCGCGCGGGGAAAAGCGGCCGAGCTCGTTTAAGACATGGCTCACCGCGTCGCCCTCGAAGGCCGCGACGCAGAACTCGCCCGTGGATATGTCGCAGAATGCGGCTGCGGCGTGCCCGGCCTCGTAAAACACCGAGCCGAGGTAGTTGCTGCGCCCCTCATCGAGCATGGACGCGTCCGTCACGGTGCCGGGGGTGATTATGCGGATAACGTCGCGCTTGACGAGCCCCTTCGCGGTGGCGGGGTCCTCGATCTGCTCGCAGATGGCGACCTTGTAGCCCTTGGCGATGAGTCGGGCGATATAGCTTTGGCTGCTGTGATACGGCACGCCGCACATGGGGGTGCGCTTTTCCGGATCGGCAACGCCGCGGTCGCGCGTCGTGAGCGCGAGATCAAGCTCCCGCGACGCTATCTTCGCGTCCTCGTCGAACATCTCGTAAAAATCGCCGAGGCGGAAAAACAGCAGGCAGTCGGAGTGCTGGGCCTTTATCTCGTTGTACTGCTTTTTCATCGGCGTAAGCTCCGCCGTTTTCTCACCTGTCATTTGACCGCCTTTTCTTCCTTTTCCTTTTCAAGCCCGGCGCGGAAGCGCTCGGGGACGAATTTCATGAATTCCTCCCATGTATTGTCGGCGTAATTGAAATAGAAAACGCCTTTTTCAACAAATTCGGGGAACTCGCGCTGCTCCCTGTCGGCAAGCTCATGGTCCGAGGCGTAGCACCACCACGACCGCCGGGTCTTTATAAGGCCGCAGCAGCGGACATCCTCCCAGCCCAGCCGGTATTCGGTACCCTCCTCGCCGCCGGTGCGGAAGATCATGCCCGTTCCTGTGAAGGAGATGTTTGCAAGTCCGAAGCTGTTGGCCGAGATGAAATGGGCCGAGATGAGCCATATGGCCGACAGCACAACGACGATGGCCGAAAGGCCGCGCAGGCTCGCAAGCGGGGTGAAGAAGCCCAGCGCCAGCACCGCAGCGCCGAGCACGAGCAGCACCGATCCCGCGTAATACATCGCCTTTATTATGTTCGAGGGAAACCTCAGGCTCTGCGTCACCTGATATCTTTTCAGCTTTTCTTCCTTCATTCCTTTTCCACCTCTCCGTAAAGCGCCCAGGTATTGCTTGAAGTTATTCTCACGTCTATGAATTTTCCGATGAGCTCCGCGCCGCCCTTAAGGTGTACGAGCCTGCCTCCGTTTGTGCGGGAGGAGAGGTTGTACTCCGGCTTTCCCGTCTCGCCGTCGACGAGAACGCGCACCGTCTTCCCCTCATATTCGGCGTGTTTTCGGGCCGATACGCGGTTTGCCGCCTCAAGAAGCCTGTCAAAGCGGCGCTGCTTATCCTCGCGCGTCGCCGCGTCGGGCATCGCAGCCGCCGGAGTCCCGACGCGCTTTGAGTAGATGAAGGTGAACATCGCGTCGTAGCCCACCGCGTCGCAGAGCCTGACGGTGTCCTCAAACTCCTCGTCGGTCTCGCCGGGGAAGCCCACGATGATATCCGTCGTGATGACGAGATCGGGCATATACTGCCGCGCGAGCTTAACCTTCTCCAGATACTTTTCCGCCGTGTAATTGCGGTTCATGGCCTTCAGTACGCGGTCGTTTCCCGACTGCACGGGCAGGTGGAGCTGATGCGCGCATTTTTCGCACTCGGCCATGGTCTTAAACAGCTTCTCCGTCGCGTCCTTGGGGTGGCTGGTCATGAAGCGGATGAGAAACTCGCCCGGAATGTCGTTTATCATGCGGATGAGGTCGGCAAAATCCGTTTCGCCGCCGAGATCGCGGCCGTAGGAGTTTACGTTCTGCCCCAGCAGGGTTATGTCCTTATAGCCGTCGGCGACGAGCTGCCGCGCCTCGGCCACGATATCCTCCGGACGGCGGGAGCGCTCCCTGCCGCGGACGTAGGGCACGACGCAGTAGGTGCAGAAATTATTGCAGCCGTACATGATAGACAGCCACGCCTTGACCTTACCGTCGCGCTTTAAGGGCATGCCCTCGGCGACGGAGCCGTCGCTGTCTTCGACGGCGAAAACGCGCTTTTTGCCTGTCATGGTCTTCTGCAGAAGCTCCGGAAAGCGCCACAGCTCATGCGGCCCGAACACCAGATCCACCACGGGGTAGGACTTCTTCAGCTTCTCTGCCATATGCTCCTGCTGCACCATGCAGCCGCACACCGCGATTATCTGACCCGGGCGCTGCTTTTTGCTGTGATTGAGCTGCCCGACGTTTCCCAGAACGCGCATCTCCGCGTGCTCGCGCACCGCGCAGGTGTTCACGACGATGACATCCGCCTCAAACTCGTTCTGCGTAAAGCCGTAGCCCATTTCGGCAAGATAGCCGCGTATCTTCTCGCTGTCGGCCTCGTTCTGCTGGCAGCCGTAGGTGTCCACCATGGCGAGGCGCTGCCGCCCGTCAGAGGCGAGCCCCTCGGCTATCTGCGCGCAGATATCCTCCTGCCGCCGTATCTCGTCAATTCCTATTTCTTTTCTCTCGTAAGCCATTATCCGTGCTTCCTTATGCTTTGATTATTTAAGCATACCAAAAATGCCCCTGACTTTCAACTAAAATCTCCCCGCGCCGCCGGCGCTTCAAAAAGTTTTGAGGCTGTTAACAAAAGTGTAGGTTTGTCAATGATGTGTTACACATTCGGGAAAGCGGAGAGGACCTGCAAAGGAGAGCGCCAGGCGAGGGGTCTCATCGGGAAGTTGTTGTATTGACGTTGTCTTCTGGCCAGCTGGGTTT
>OLSB01001189.1_pt1 | contig 26562 bp, 19 predicted proteins | sample 1672071 | NCBI WGS metagenome assembly OLSB01 (sample SAMEA3136642, study PRJEB25190) | human gut metagenome | biome: human gut; feature: human-associated habitat; material: faeces | place: Austria | collected 2013 | reverse complement strand
AACGAACACCGTCACCGTAGCCAGCGTTAGGAGTACGCAACCACCAATAAGTTGCAGAACCGTTTCTATACTTAATACGGTTACTGTCTGCTCCTGCACCGGGGGCAGTGAGGTCGGAATATCCAGCACCATAATACGGATATACGGTACCGTCTGCTCCGTCTGTACTTCTTTCTGTGCCAGCATAAATCTCAGGTCTTGAGAGCAGGAAGAAACGCTCTGTCGATGTATCCATACCATAATTATCAGAGATACTAAGCTGTGTTTTCTTTGTAACTTCTCCAACAACAGCAAGGAAAGCAGGGTCGAATCCTTTCAAGAAACCATCGCTACCCGCATTTGCAGGTCTATCAAATACAGATTTAGGTTCCCACCAAGTGTTAGCAGCTTTATCTGTATTTAACCACTGGCGAAGTGATGACTCAGCCCAGTTATTCGAGCCATAACGCATACGGTGTACGCAGTTTGTGTTTGATGTTACAAATGTTGCGTGTAAAGAAGGCATCGCCGTTCCGGCTTCTCCTTCAACTACGTTTACAGTTTCGAGTGAGGCTGCGCCAACCGCAGAGTGTGTAGTAATCTTACAGGTGGATGCCTGAGTGCCGGAGCCCCAGCCAAACCTAATTTGACCACCGACCGGAACGGCGTTTGTTAATGTGAAATTATAAGTTCCGCCGCCGCCATTTCCTGTATCGTAGCCAGCAGGTAGTGTGAAGTAATACGTTCCGGCAGCAAGTCCATTAGGATATGTCTCTTCGTCAATATACCAAGTAGCTTCAGACGCATCAAACACCATAGCTGAAGTCCATAAATTGTGCATTTGTAATGTCATACTGTGAGTATATTTAGGGTCTGCCGGTGTATCGTGGTCAATACCGATAACGTCAAACGCAAGCTGTGTAGTTGTCTCTGTAACAATTACGTGGTCGCCTGCAACAGCATCTCCTGTGGTAGTAATGCCAAAGGTATCAAGCTTAAGTGTTTTGCCGTTTTCATCTCTCCAAGATTTACCGTCATATGTAAATAAATATTCTCCTGCCTTAACTTCGCCGCAACCTGCAACAAATGTATCGGAATCAACTGCTGCGGCAGTAATACCAGTACTCTCACCAACACCGGCGGTTACAGTGGAAAGTTTTTCAACAATAAACTGGTCGCCAATGTCAAAGTACTGTGAAGCTGCACCGTTTCTGACAATATTCTGAACATCCTCCCAAGTGGTAGGAGCTTCGCCAAATACCTTATCTGAAACAGTATTTACTTTTGACTGAAGTCTTCTGGTCTGTTCATCTAAAGCACCATAAGCTTCATCAATTTTCATCATATTAGAATTGCTATCTTCGCCGTTAATACCAGTACGCCATTCTTTAAAAGTAGTAGTGGTATCATCTTCGGGAGTGAGCATCAAATTTAAGTTTGGTGTATTACTCATTTATAACCATACCTTTCTGCGAAAGGCACCAACAAGAAATGAAACAGTCGGTGTCTATTCGCTTAAAATTTTTATTAAATTCTTTAACATATCTGTGATATAATTTTGATGTGAGAAGTTACACTACAGAACACGTGGAGGTAGGTGCGGTGCACTTGTGTAATCGCGCTCATTTATAGGTCGTCGGACATCTGTTCAAGCACCAACATGTAGGACTGTGAGCCTGTAAACTTATCTTTGTAAGAACGCAACTCGTTTTTATCCGGATGTCCAGTCAATGACTTCTCGCAAATCTTTTATGGGAGGTCATCGAATGGGTAGACTGAAAATTGTATATCCAATCTGTTGCGGAATGGACGTTCACAGGGATTTTGTAATTGCCTGTATTGCCACTACGAACGCTCAGGGTGTAACAGAGTACCAATCTCGCAGGTATTACACCTACACGGAAGAACTGCGAGCACTGAAGACTTGGCTTGCAGACAACAATTGCAAGGATGTTTGTATGGAATCCACAGGTAAATACTGGTTTCCGATACACAACATTTTAGAGGACACTTGTAATGTTGTTGTTAGCCATCCGAAATTCGTAAAGGCAATTAAGGGCAAAAAGACCGACAAGAAAGATGCTCAGTGGATTGCCGATTTGTTCAAACACGATCTTGTAAACGGAAGCTTTATTCCACCACGAGACATTCGCCAACTTCGTGATCTCTGTCGATACTGGGTTAAACTTACATCTTACACCACAGGAGAGAAGAACAGAGCACAAAACTGTTTGACAGTTTCAAATTTTAAACTCGATGATGTGTTTTCTGACGTGTTTGGCAAGAGTGCTTCTGTCATCACCACACAACTGCTTGAACATCCCGGAGAAAGTTTTGACGTAACGCCCTTTGTTCATAAGCGATGCCGTACGCCTATTGACAAAATCCAAAAAGCTGTTGACGGGATTTTCTCATACGAACAAGCCGAAAAGCTGAAAATCATCCGTAGCCATATGGATTCTCTTGAAAATCATAAAGCCGAACTTCAATCTTTAATTCTCGGAATTGCTGAAAAATATATTTCACAAATCGAGTTGCTAATGACAGTTCCAGGGATAAATGATGTTTTTACTGCCATTCGCATCATTGCTGAAATTGGCGTTGATATGTCGGTTTTTGAAACGTCCAAAAAACTGTGTTCGTGGGCTGGTCTCACTCCGCAAAACAATGAAAGTGCAAACAAGAAAAAGACTACTCGGATTGGCAAATCCGGTGCTTATCTAAAACCGCTTTTGGTTCAGATTGCCATTTCGTCAAGCAGAAGTGAGAAACACCCGGAAATTCGAGAAAAGTATCTGGCTCTCAAAAAACGCAGGGGTGGACAAAAGGCTAAGATTGCCATTGCAAGGAAACTCTTAACAGCCATCTTCAACATACTTGCAAAAGACGAACCATACAATCCTAATCTTTACCACAAGGATGAAAATCCTCCATCAGCTCGCATTATTTCACAGGAGCAGGCAATCTCAATCCTGGCAAATATGGGTTACGTCCTTGACCCATCAGTTCTATCAACTCGTTAACAGTAGTGGCTTCTCATATCTTTTTTTGACCGCTATTCAGACGGTCTATTTGCTATGCTCTTTTTTAGACACTGGGTTAGTTTTTTGTTTCAAACTTTGTTCCTCCAATTCTTTTAATAATTTACATATCTACAGAGCCGCTTGTCTGATTGACTATTTCAGCACTCATATCACCTATGGTATAATCATCCCAGTAATATAAATACCTGTTGTCATATCTTCCAAGACCATAGTAGGCTTCCATATCCTCTGTAACCGATGTGATTAATTTGCTCTGCGATGTAGCATCAATAGCTACCTGTGTACGAATGTCTTGTCTTATCCAATCTGTAAGTGTGTAGTTAATCTCAGTAGGAGATAACATAGCAGTAACCTTTACCGATACTTCGGTGTTATCAAGGTGCATACTGATAGGATTACAAGAACAGATAACCTGATAAGACAATGCCGTACTTGCATTAAGATGCAGATTGTTTCTGATTGTATCTTTAAAATTAATTGTTGTGATAAAATCAGGGATGCTGCTACTAAGTGACATAGTGTCTTTCTCAAGCTCAAACGAGAACTTCATATATACTTTGCCACACATTGATACAAGCGACATTTTTGGATATGTTAAATCCATATCCGAAAGTAACATTCCGTCATAATTATATAAGTATCCGTCAAACCAATGGATACCGCTGGCGTTGAGTAACAGTTCACAAATTGTACTCATATCGTCAGTAATTTGATTTGTTAATCGGGCTGATAACTCCGGTGTTTTTATTGAAGCGATATTGGTTATTTCACCCGATGTAGATAACGACATATTATTTCGTTCTGCATCCATTAACTCAACAAGAGCCATATCAACATTTGTTGTAAGCCTTGCAATATGTTCCTGTAAACCAACATAGGCGGTGTTACGCATACCTACATTGTTAGATTTCAATGCAAAGTAATTGTAACCGCCGCCGTGTTCCAAGACATATAACGGATAATTATCAAGATTGTTTATAAGTCTATTATCATATCCGTGCAATAGAGCAGTTTCTAATAAACTTACATCGAGCAAACAATCAACCGTACTTTCCGTCAAGCGGAAGATAAGTGGGTCTAACTCGTCTCCGTAGATACCTTGCCTATCTGTCAGATTATAAATATAGACATCGTGTGATTGATACCTGTCATTAAGTATGATGTCGTAGGTATGCTTATTGTTAACCACAATGTCATATTCTTCTGGCAGTTGCCTAAGCAAAATATCAACTTGTATCAAGACATATCACCTCGTTTTAATCAGTGAGCTGTAAGTAAAGACTGTTTGCTTTTATCGTAGCAATAGTGTTCGTTTCAATAACTCTCGAAGTCGTAAGTTGGTTATACATAAGTAAATTGCCGCCACTCTGTGCATCATATATTACATAATACATAGCAGGAGCAGAAGCAGGAAACCAGTCCGATATACTCTCGGGGAAACTGATAGCTGCACTGTTGTTAATTACACCGTCAGTAGGCGACGTAAGTGAATTAAGCTGTACACGAGCATAACCTGTACCCGAGCCTGAAGGTTCTGTAACATTACCGCCCTCAAGAGTAGGAGCAGTACTTGACAAACCTATATAGTAAGTTGTAGGTAACGCGGTACCTGTTGCGGTACGGAATACATTACCCATAATAACATTCTTAAAATATGTAGTATTCAATGTCGTAACCTCCTTTTATTTATAAAACATATTCTTGATGAATATTTTTTGCGATGTTCATAATTCCCTGATTAGGAATTTCGGAGTTACCCCCGGCATCAACAATGGTAATCTGATATATATACTTACCTGCAAACATCGCAGTATCTTCTTTAGGAATTGTAAGTATAATAACATTTGCAACACCACTCTCATCTGTTAACAAGGTAGGAGAGTATGAGAGCAGTGGTTCTCCGTTTTTGTTGGAGTAATCACATATTGAAAAATCTATACTTGAACCACTTGCATCAAATGGTAAACCGTCTTTGTTTTTCAAATGAAAATTGAATTCCTGAGTCTCGCCTCCAACAAACGATATTTCAGGAAGTGTATATAAATTTGTTTGCATAAATATTAACCCCCTATATTAATAGGAAATTCACAAGAGATTTCTATACTACCCGTTCCGTTTATCACCAAATGATTATTCCCTCTGCATAAGCGGAAGAAGTTAAAGTTAAAGTACTGATAAGGATTTGCAATCGTTCCACAAGATATAACTTCATTCTCATTATCAATAGTGATGGTAGATGCACCTGTCGGCAGGCCTGTAAACTGCATTGTCCTATCATTGTCAGTAGTATTCTTTATGTAAAAAGTTCCGCCTTTTGTCAGAGATAAAGTTATCTTCGGTTTATAAAAGCCTCTATAGGAGCTTTTATTTAAAATATCGACTTCAGTTGTACCGTTAACAGAGTACTTAAACACTTCAGGATATTGATAGGCAAACGGGGAGTCGCACACAACTTTGCAGCTAAAAGCCCAAGGTAGATTACCGACATCAATATGTTTTAACTCCGTGATGAAACATTTATATCTAAACATCTCCATATCGGGCTGTGTAATTTCGAGCCATTTATATTGGTCGTGTGCGGTCAGCCAGATTGCAATAGCATTCATATCCCATCTATCCATATACGCATCCTTATCAATAGCCGATGGGTCTGCGCCGAAAGTCATTGTGAATTCAAGGGGTTCATTGGCTATAGTCCCGTAGTGTAACGGGGTATAGCGTCTTGCAATTCTGTCTTCGACAATATCCATATCCGTAGAGAGTGTATTGGTGGTATCAGATACTGAACCAAGTTCGTATAGCATCAACCCATACTCTGTGCAAGGGATACCGTCAAAGCTGAAATAGCATCCGTTAAAAGCCATTAAACCACCTCTTTACTTTTGCTTTTTATCTTTGCCTTCCGTGAAGTCATAGGCACTTATTTGACCTACAACTTCTTTTAATACACCGATACTTCCGCTAAGGTTTGCAAGGTTCTGCTCTCCTTTAACAGAAACATTATTAAGTGCGTTGATAACCGCACCAAGCTTTTGAATTATTTCGTTCTTCATATAAATCTCCTTTTATTCTTTATGGTATTGAATTTAATTCACTTACCAGTATGTTCATCATATATGCCGTAATTTCATCTCCTGAATATACGTAAGGTATATATGTACCGTAACCGTCTATTGCCTGTATTGCCGTTCTTGCTTGTCTATACATAGCCGCAGTAAATGTGTTATTGGTATATGCGGTTGTAAAACCATATGAACTCAAATCACAATAATCTCTAAATTCGTTTATGCGAGTTGTAAAAGCGTTCCATTCTGCAGCAGTCAAATTAAAATTACCGCCGGATGTTTTTGCATAAGTCCAAGCGAAGTTACTTGGTCTCTGCTTTTCAGGAACATATACAGTTATCCAACTACTTGTTTCACTAACCCTACCACTTGAGTTAACGATAAATGCACGCACTTTATAGGTGTGTCCTCTTCTTAAAAACGAAGTTGCTGTTACAGTTCTTGTTGTGTTTGTAGTAGAAGAAGTAGGAATATAACAACCTTTAGGAATATTTAATGCCCGAGCTACTTGCGTATAATCATCTCCGGCATTAATGTAGTCAGAATATGTAAGCTTCAATATATTCCTATCCTTTGTTGTTAAGTAATCTGGCTTATTGTGATAGTTAAATTCCGTATGTAATGTATCAAACGGATATTCAACTTGGTCATATCCGGCACCCATAGCCTGAGCCAATTCCTCAAGTGCAACGCCATAATATGGCATATAGGGGATATATTCATAATAATCGTTAGCAAGCCTTACGGTTGCTCCATAAATATATCCATCACTATCCGTGTCAACTTCCCAAGTGCCACCATACACATAATCATCAACGGATGGGTCGATACCATATAACTCTTCTTCAGAGTCTACTATGACCGATATATCCCCAGAAGTGCCACTTCTTTTAAAGTACACACCATAGTCATTTAACACATCATTAAGTTCGCTAATTGCATTATTAATACCGGAATTGATTTCGGATTTATTGGTCGTAGAATTAAAGGTAACCCCGACAGTATAAGTACCGGGTGCCCATTTGTTTAATTCATTACCACTAAGATAATAATATCCTGTATAGGGATTAGAACCCCCTTCCATATCTACAACAGAAGCATAATACATCTCGTTCAGAGTTTCTTCGTTTCTAATAGAAGTAGGATATCCATACGAATTGTCCGAACAGTAAAATTCAAGTATTCTCCTTCCAGTCATAGATGTACCAATAGTAAGTTGATTCGCGTCTTGGTCATAACTTAAAGACGGGGCAGAAGAATAGATGTTACTTGACGAACGCGAAGTAGAATACCAATATGAACCCCAGCCATCTCCATCTCTATCGTAATACTGAAAGAGGAAAATTACATAATAGCCGGGGTCAATCCAAGTACGGAATAATTCGCCCTCGTCGGCTTGATTTGTAATATTAATATTGGATTCGGTTGTGATACTGTTGGATAATGGGTTGCTATCTCCCATATACCACGAATCATTAAATTCTGCATATGCTGGGTTTGTGGAGGTGACAATCAGTCTAATACTTACAAGGTCATATATATCGCCACCGGCATAGTCGTGCCAAGACATCAACAGCGCACACTGGTCAACTCTTGTGGGGTATATACCCAATTGTAAATAGGTGCTCGAGAATGCACTACTACCAGAGCTTTGCTTTGCCTTATTAAGACATACGGCAGTGCCACTTTTGCAATCCACTCTGTTTGTTCCGGTATATCCTTTTTTCTTAGCCATATATTTCATCACCCCTTTATTATCCAAATTTAGCAGTACTACTACTGATTTCGGTAGGCACGCCGCAAATATATCTATACACTATGTCATCATCAAAAGCTATGAAAATGCCAGTTGCATTAGGATATGAACTTGAAATATTAGCGGCATATGTTCTACCGCCCGGATAATCTCCTCCGGCAGCAAGTATTGTAGAGTCACCAATCCAAATGCCACTGCCGAGTTTCATGACAAGCCCCGAGCCATTTGCGTTTGTACCGGTACCAACACCGAGAACTACATATGGGTAATCCCAAGCACCACTATAACATCCAATACCGATTTTCTTGTTGCCGTCTTCATCATAAATGGTAAAACCATTTGCGTCCATTTGGGAAAATCCATCTCCACTTCCTGCATAAAATTTACTTCCATAAAGGAGACCACCTTTTATTTCAGGCGAATAAATGTACGCACTGCTTATTGTCGTAGGCGTTCCACCTGTCCACGTTTTGAAAAGTTCGCCAAGAGCCGTATTTACATTTGTAAAAGTGACTTCTGCATCACTACCGTCGGAGCCTGAGTATCCTCTCGGGCCGCGTTCACCTTTTTCACCTTGTTCGCCCTGCTCACCTTTTTCACCACGAATTTGTACCGTCCCAGTCCACGTGGTTCCGCCGTCGTAGCTATACTGTGCATAGTAATCGGTATCCTGAAGAGAAGTGTGCCAGCTCGAACCATCAGCACTATATCTAACCTGTACAGGAGTATTTGCACTACTCCAAGTGATTGTACCTCCAGACAAATTTATATTACCCTTCATAGTTACGTTACCTTCTGTGTCTACATAAAAGTTGCCGCTGTATTTGTCAGCATCTCCACCAATGCTCAAGCCGCACCCCATAAGCCAAGTGTCAGAATCTGTAGAAGCTTTAATGTCTCCCTTAAGGGTGGCAGCTTCCAAGGTACCTTTGAATGTACCGGATTTTGCATACAAGACACCATTGGTATTTACAGTAAACGCACCGTCACCAATACTAATAGAACCACCGTCAATAGTAAAAGCACTTAATGTTTTGGTCGCCATAGCATCAGCAATAATACCATCGTGACCTATCGCTGTTGTCCAACCCCAGTAATCTTCATCATTTTCATCTGTGATTTCAATACGAAGTTCACCGGCATTGTTTATGCCAGAGTTACCCTTACCGAATAAAATGCCCATTTCATTTATCCAAATAGCAGTAGTTGCAGTCTCTTTAGAAGATGTATTTAATAACCACATACCTTTATCATCGAATACAACATTACCCGCACCGTTGTGCATAGTAGACAATGCAGTATTAATAACACCCTGTAATTTATTAGCGGTAAGGTATCCTTCTTCAGTTATATACTCGCCAAGTGTCTTTGTTATATTACTGATGTCGCTTTTGACAATCTCGATATCACCGTCTTCGACAGTCAACCAAGTCTTTTGAGCTTCATCATATCTGTATAACTTTTGCTTCGGATATTTATTTTTAAATGTTGCAGTAATCAAAGGATAGAACGGATGTGTCTTATCTACAGATGTAGCAACGCCAAAGTTTGAGCTTACTTGGAAACTTGACCTATACCACTTGGTATCATCAATATCATAAAATACAGTTGCGGTTGAGCCATTGTTGTATCTGAAACTCCAACCATAGGTTCCACTTACATTTCCTATACCAATCTTGTGAGAAGATGTGATTGAACGAATGATTTCTGTATGCGGAGCATCTGTTAACAGTTGACTTGTATCAAAATACAACATCATACCAGACAGGTCGTCGCCGTCCTCAATCGTTCTGGTTTTAGAATCTGCTGTAGCATTATTAAACCATAAGTCTCCGTGAGATGGATTTGCCGGAGCATAATCCTGATAATAGGATGTTATCTTTCCGTCTGCTGTAGCTTGTGCATTATTTGCTTTTTCGATAGCAGTAATAGCATCAGCATCAGTAATTTCATCCCAAGCTTCTCCGTTATATCTATAAAGTTTTCCTTTAGGATACAAGATTATAGGTTCGCTATTGTCGGTAGGATTGTTGTAAATATCTCCTGTTACATACCAAAGGTCGCCCTCTCTTGTATTTTCTGGAATGGTATCCTGATATAATGTCGTAACCGTATTTTCTACTTTCGTATTCAGGTTATTTATTTCCTCAATCGCATCTGCAAGACCTTGTGCTGACTCGTCATCTTTAGCCTTGAGAGCTTTAAGTTCTTCTTCAAGAGTGGTATCGTAAGTAGCTTCATCGTGCGTAATAAAGAACTTCATAGAGTCAATGTGTACACCGGAAGAGTCCACCTTGAACGAGCCGTCCTCTGTAGTGATAACTAAATTCTCGCCGGCAAGCATCGTACCTACAATGTATGGAGCAACGATACCGTAAGCAGTTATATCTTTTTCATACAGTATCGGTCTTTCTGCCCAGTCATCCTCGGTACCGTTCCATATCTGATATTCTCCGCTGTCATCCATATAGTAATAATCTTTTTCCGGATTAAAAACAATATCAGATGTCTCGGGAAATTTAGCAATGTTCTCATCAATGATTTTACCAATAGCCATCTTAGCTGTTTGCCACCCGTCATCAGTGAATACAATATTGTTGTTTATCATCCAGATTTGTTCATCATCATAACCGGCATCGGGATTTGAACTGTCAATATATTTTCGCAGATGTAACCCGGTTTCATCCCAAGCTACACCCTGACCGCTGCTTGACAAAATTGCATTCTTTGCGACATCAAGAGCGGAGTCCATAAATTCTTTTACTTTTGTAGAAGCACCGCTATCAACAAATGCTGCATAGCTCATCTTGTTTGTATCAACCTTTTTACCCATAGATATACTCTGGTCAAGCAGGTCAACAATTTTAAACGCACTATCTGACGAACTATACTTGTCACTAAATTGAAGCGATAAATAGTCGAGCTTTTCAAAGTCTATTTCAATCCCAATAAAGATTGGCGTTAAGACTTTGTTATCAGTGTTGAGATAAATTTTCTGACCAAGCTCCAACTGTTTCACAAAAACCGCAAAGTCATCAATACTCATAAAGTTTCCTGATGAAACGTCGAAAGAGTAGGAGGGGTATGCTAATGAAGCAAGCGTCTCAACACCATATTGGTATAAATCAAAAGATACAGAATATCTTTCGTAATCAGTAGCGTTTCTCGTGAAATATAAATTACAATTAGCAATGTTTATAGTTGCTGATGTACTTCCGCTTGTAGTTGCATAAGCACCTGTACCTGTCAAAGAAATACATCCACTCGGAAAAGTTGCATCGCCGATGCTTCCTTTATTAAGAAAAGCCGAAAGAACGATAGACTCATCCTCGTTTATTTCAAAACAAGCATTAACAACATTTGCAGTTAAAGTTGCACCGCTGCTTGTAAGAGTAAGCTTACCGTCAGTAATGTTGTATATTGTCTTGCCATTATCGGTTGTAACTTTTGACAGTTCACAATTTGCAAACGATATCTTTGTGCTCAAAAGTTTATTGCTAATATCGCTGTCGGAATAAGAGCTAACCTCAGAAACAACAAATGAGCTTTCTTCGATAGCTTCTTCCTTGAAATATCTGTCGAGTATAATAAGCTCGTCATTGGTAAAGAACTTATTAAAAGCAACGCTGCTTTGTATAGCAAGAAGGCTATCTTTAAGTTCAGTTTCCTCTTCTTTAAGCACAGATATTTTTTCTTTTTGCGAAGCTATCTCGCCTTCCTTATCATCTATTCTGTCGTTGACATCATCCAGCTTGTCCTGAAACTCATCATACTCATCACTTGATTTGCTTAACTGTGCAAGATGTTCAACATATACAGAACGCTCACTTTCCAGTGAAGCAAGCTCTATATTTTCAAGGTCATTTAATGCAGCTTCTTCGGTAAGAATTGCCGATGTCTTTAACATTCTTTCGATAGAGATGTTATAATATGTTAGCTGATGTGTAGCAAGGCTTGATTTCCATTGATTCCATTTATCAACCAAAGCCTGTTCAAAATGTGATGTGTTCATAAAATAATCCAAGTTATATATCTTGTTTGTACCAAGTGGATTAACCATACGAATATCCACATCTTCGCCACCATTAACATCAAGTACCGTGTATATATTTTCAGTATCTTCATCTATATCAATTTCTTTCACAAGATTTTCCATAGAGAGGTATACTGGTTTTGTTACTGCCTCGTTTGATGTGCTGCGTACATTGATTGTTCTTGTGTAAGTGTCAAAGTCAAAGATACAGCTATATGTTTCTTGCAGTGTTGATTTCATAAAGTTATAAACATTTTCATCTGTTACTGAAAATGTTCTGTACTTACCAATCAAATCACTGTCTACTATTCCGATATTCCACGACGGTAAGTCTTTAATGATAGTACCGAGAACAGTTTCATCAGGCGATAGGGGATTCCACAAATTATAAGTAGCTTCATCAAAGAATGTTTTCTTATAGGTAAGTTCATATTCAAGAGAATATGCCTTACAACTTTTAATTTCACTCACGCCATCATTGTTAACGGCAGGGTTGACGAGAATAAATCTACCCCAACCAAGCATATCAATAATTCTCATACCGATAATATCGTCATAGTGGGGAGTAGCCACACCATCGACATAAGCAGGTATGTCAAATGTTATTGTTGAAATTTCGTTATAGCAAATATTAGCCTGTAGGTTAAACGCATAACCAAGTGTTTGAATTGCTGTTCCGTCAGCATTACATAATACAAGTGTGGGCTGTTCTTTAATCACACCTATTTTAGAAAAATCTATAACCAATGTACCACCTCCTTTATATAATAATGAGGGGCGGTCTTGCGACTACCCCTCCGTAATCTTATTTCAGTGCAGAACTACCAATGTTGGTTATACCTTTCTTGGTAAATGCACTCTTTAATTCGTTCAATGTCGTTTCCGCTGCAATAGCACCATAGCGTTTTGCATCGCTTTCGCTCATTGAACCGCCGTGTGTAATGTTAACCTCAATATTAGGTTTGAATTCAACGGCACCTATGCCACCCTGAGTGATAGGCATAAGGTCTTTTGTTGCAGGAATCAGAGAGAAACTGTTGAGTAGATTATTCAAGCCTGCTGTATTAATGCTCTTTCCAAAACGTTCTGAAAGAACCTGTGTGAAATCAACAATCTTATATAAACCTTCCTCACGCTTCTCATCGAGAACGGCTTCTCCTTTTTGAAGAATAGCCATTACTTCGTCCTGTTTAAGTGTGGATTTTCCGATGATACCGCCTGTATGGAATTTACCATATGAGTCATAAAGTACATCATCACCAATCCACCATACACCGTCTCCGTCTTTCTTTACGGTTTGTCCTGTTAGGTCTTGGATATATCCGGCCATCTTTTCGTTGGCTTGTTCTAAGTCCGTTCTGCCTTTCGTCCAGTTACTACTATTGGTACGCATTGCTTTTACCATATAGTCCACAGCTTCCCAAATACCAATTGTATAGAACGGTTCGTCACTATCAGGCATATACCATACACCGTCAGACGAAGTTAACCCTAACTGATTTGCATAATTATTATTTTTATTCTCAAGGCTTCTTTGCTCTGCATCGGATGCTGTATACCACGCCAAAGAATTTGCTCTCATTTGATTGCGTATAGCACGAGGGTCAATATAGTTACCCGACTCACCAAGTTCGGTGTTATCTTCGGTATCAATATTTTCCATAGCCTTAACGGCTTTAACCCAGCTTCCGTATTCCTGAACTGCAGCAGTTGCAAGTTCCCACGCATCTACGATTTCGCTTTCAATATTAGAACCTGCCTCGTAGTTCCAAGCAATGATGTCATCATATAAGCCATCCCAATCATTCTTTATTCTCTTAATTGCTAATTCATAAATCTTTTCCTGAGAACTTATAGAATCTTCGAGGTCGGCAATGTCATCTTCTCTGGCTTTCTGATAATCGTCAGCCATCTCATCAAGCATTTCCTGTTGCTTTTCTATGCTGTAATCAGCCTGATAGTCAGCAAGGTCACCCTGTAACTCTGACAATTCTTCCTCAAGAGAAATTCTTTCAGCCTGAGCTTCTCTGCTATCATCCAAAGATAAGGCATTAATACGAGCTTGAATATCGGCTATCTCTTTAACCTTATCAGCAACTTCATCTTCGTAGTCGCTTTCTTCTTTGGTTGTTTCAAGTGCTTCTTTCTTAAGGTCTATGATTTCCTGATAGCTTTCAATTCTTCTCTCGATAGCTTCAATTTCCTGATTGACTTCATACTCAACGAGTTCCATAGTCAAATCAAGAATAGTATCAAGAGCGTCCTTTGTGTTGTCAAGCATTGTGCTTCGTTCTTCATTGCTATCATCAAATACACTCATAGCAGCAGAGTCAGCCAAGCTTCTGAACTTATTAACATTAGCAAGGGCTTTCTTGTACTGCTCATCATTTAAGTCAAGCATTGCAAGATTAGCATACACTAATTCCCACGTTGCAGTACTTGCGCTTTCAGTAGCAGACACAAGACTTTCAACTTTACCGATATTACCGTCAGCTAAAGCGATACGCAATTTTTCAACATAGCTCAGAGCAGTATCGACTGCAAGCTGTCTTGTTCTTGCGGCAACAACTGCATTGATTTTATCTTCGTTGATTTCGAGCATACCGTTTTCGTCCTGCAGATATGCCATATACTCGATACCGATTTCGCTCATAGACTTCAGTAAATCTATAGGAAGCTTACCGGTTTCTGCGTATTCGTCTGCAGCAGATTTAAGAGTGTCATATACATTTTGAATAGTATCGACAGTCTCAATAGCACGCTCTACCAAGGCATCATAGCCATCAGCAATTACTTCGTTGATGTTCTCTTGATAATCCCACCATAACTGACTAAGCTCACTAACTTCTTCACTGGTATCGGAGTAGCCAAGACTACGATAATACTCAGCTTGGTCGTGAACACTTTCCTGCATCTGCTTATAGTAATCAATGATGTTTGATGTATAGGTAGATACTGCACCATAGTCTCCGGATGCAACAGCTTTCTCTAACTGTATCTTTGCGAGGTCGGCTGCATTTTCTATCTGTTCACGATTGTTTTCATAGCCATCAGCAATTACTTCGTTGATGTTCTCTTGATAATCCCACCATTGTTTTTGCATTTTTTGGACGTATTCGGAATTATCATCGAGACCCTTAGCTCTGTATTCTTCAGCTTGCTGATGGACAGCCTCCTGCATTTTTGTGTATATAGCAATGATTTCTGCATCGGAAGCATTATGTTTTTCCATAAGGAATATATCGTGCTCATAATCACCGATGGTATCATCAATAGCTTCTTGCATTGTCTTGAGTTCTTCTTCAAGAGCTTCTTCTGCAGATTTGGTATCAACCTTAGCTTCCTCAACCTCAATATCAGCACTTGCCTTTATAGTTTCTTCGGCCTTATATATCGGTTTAGAGCGAGCAGGGGAGGTTACTGTAGCTTGAACTTTACCCGCCTTATAAAAACGACCAGTTCCGCCAGAAAATGCAGTTCCTTCTGCAAGAGCCAATCCTCTGCGATTTCCAGAAGTGATTTTTCCTTTTTCAAATATCTGTCTTGTCTGTTCGGCATTGAATATAATGTCGTCCTTGCGATAGGCAAAGAACTCTGCGCCATCGTCACCAATAGTAAAGAAACGACCATCTCTTACTATAAGTTCCTGACCAAGTTCGCCGCCAAGTGCGATGCCAGACTTTCGTGCGCCCCATTTGCCACGTGCAAATGCAGTGCCCTTAGAAAACGCAGTTCCTCTTGCTTGACCACCGCCACTCCATTTAATTGTTCCGGTTGCTGTGAAATGTGTTTTTACATTAGTTGTATCATTGCCCCATTTAACGGTACCGTCCGTACTATGTGATTGAGCTATCCAGTTATCAACAAGAAGGGTATCGTTATCCCATTTGACAGTACCGGAAGCATTGTGCTCAGCAGCCTGATAATTCTCAATAAGAGTCGCATCAAGCCCGGCCTTAACCATTACTTCCGGTGTCAAAGCTGCAATACTTGCAGATATTGTCTCAGCAGAAGTGGTATCTATTCCAAGCGATGCTAATATCTCAGGACTAAGTGCTTGTATTGAGGAGATTGCACTATTGACATTCGTTTGTGCTTCCGTAGTATCAACACCAATCGCCGTATCTACCTCAAGCTTATTATAGTTTGTTTGGAATGTTTGAAGTGCTGAGATTACTTTTGCTATATCAGATTCTGCATTTGCGGTATTAACACTCATAACAGCAGGTTTATTTAACTCCTGCTTACGTTGAATGAGTCCGGCAAGTATTACTTGCGCCTCTTGTGCACCTGTTAAAGACAAATTAACTGTGCCATCTTCATTTTTGAATTTACCAAGAAGGTTTGTAGCTTCTTCAATCTGCTTGTTAATGTCATCAATGTTTGATGAATTAAGATTAAAGTCTATCTTTGTTTCACCAAGTTCTTTTAACTTTTCGTTTGCCTCGACAAACTTATCTTCTAACAAACCGAGGTCGCTTAATACAGAGTCTAAGTCTATTTCAAACCCGTAGTCAGATAACTTTCTCAATATAGCCTGAACAGCCTCAACACTAATGCCGAGTTTATCAGCAATCTCTTGGTCATTACCAGTACCAAAATCAATTTCCCAAGAGCCGTCCTCATTCATATGCGCCCATTCTGAATTCAGCTTGGAAACATCACTTAAGAATCTTTGACAACCTTCCTGACCGTCGGTGAAATATCTGGTCATCAGCGGATATCCGTTCTCGAATGCTTTCATTACATCTTCGATACCCCAATTGGATATATCGAAGTTAGTCATAAGCTGAGCTGCTGCACGAAATTCATTAGTGCCTACTAAACCTTCGTCATATAGCTTTTTTATATTCTCCAAACTGCCAGCTAAATTGTCGTACATATCGCCTTCTTCGCCGCCGGACTGTGCATCAATCCATTTCTGGTACGCAGAAGTCAGCCCCTCATACTGTGCGGCAAGAATGGCAGTCTGCTCTATCTGAGAGCCCAGCTGATTCTGTTCGGCTATAAGCTTTGCTCTCTCAGTAGTGTCTGCACAATTAGCTATTTTCTCGGTTAGCTCATTGTAATCTTTGACTTGTTCTTCCAGCGCAGTATTTAAGTATGTGTCGTTTACGGCCTCGTATTGTGCCTCAAGCTCCCTCAGGGCATCGGTATTCAGGTGCACACCATTAGCTGTTTTCTCAAACAACTCTGCCGGGTTAAATCTGGCAAGTTCCCCGTATCTTGATGTTATATTCTTTATCATATCCGCTGTAAGACCTGTTGCGGAAACAGAGCCTTGCATGGCTGATTGCAGACTTTCGATACCGCTTGTTTCGCCTTCGACATCAAACTTAATTGTACCAGCCTTGACATCGTTTATTGCTTCTACTTTAGCTCTTAAAATATCTAAAGCTTCAGAATCGTTTTTTAAGCCGCGAAGTTCATTCTGCCATTGCTCAAGCGTCCAAGAAGCTGTATCTTTATTTATGCTTATATCGTAAACAATTTCTTTATCTTCGGCTGATAAGTTATCAATCCAATCGTTAAATTCTGTAATCTTATCACCATCTGACTCAAAAGCCTTTTTGAAATCGTCCTTTATAGCTTTCATATTATCTGTCGTCTTAGCATTAAGCTCAGACTGCCACTGAGTATAATATGAATTGTATTTTTCTAATGAGCCAAGATATCCGTCAACCATAGTTGCTACTTGGTCATTGCTTAAAATACCATCCTGAATAGCCTGCTTAATGGTCGAGTCGCTTGCTATCTCATCTATAAGCTTTTGTCTGTATTTAACATAATCATCATAAGTCTTTACATCACTTCCGGTTCCAACCTTTGATTCTGTTAATTTATTTAGAAATGATTGTGCGGTTTCTAATTGTTTAGCATACTCACTATCTTTTCCAAACAGTTCTGTGCGGACATCAACAAGCTCATTCCATAATTTTGTATTTGTAAAGTCTATATCTTTATTATTCTCTAAAGCAGATATAGCTTCGTCCAGAGCCTTCTTTTTGTCACCAAGTGACAAGTTCTCATCAAATGTAAGAAGACTGTAATAATCTTCTGCTAATCCGATAAGGTCGTATGTATTCCAAGTTACTTCTGCTTTTCCGTAACCTTTAGATTTCCACAGGTCGTTTATAATTTCAATGCCCTTGTCTCGTTCTTTATCTTCGCCCCAAAAGTCGATAGCTATTTCGTTGTTACCCATAAACATATCATCGACCCAAGTACCTTCGTGGTGAACCGCAGAATTTGTAGATTTTGCAGAATCAAGATATGCCTTTCTGTACTCAGAAACAGTTTGACCTAACTCAATATCTCTAATCTGATTAAGTTTTGAAATCTGCTCATCCAGCTTGCCGTTAACCAAATCAAGTCCACCTGCTTGGTCTCCGACTAAAGCTGTTATCTGACTTTGGATACTTAAGATTTCGCTTCTTGTGGATGAATCCTGTGTCTCACTTGATGCGAGCTCTTTATACCTTGCAATTAAAGTTGTAAGAGTATTTGTTTCTTCCGCCTGCTTCTGTGCAGTGTCTCTGGAGTTATCAGCCAGCTCTTTTGCTTTTTCAGCTGCCTTTTCTTGACGGTTAATTAAATTATCAAGTCCGGTAATAATACCTTGTATTGCAAGAGATACACCCATACTGATAAGCATATTCATCGCAACATTTAACGCTGTTACACCTACTGCTGCGGCCTTGGCACCAATCCCCAGAGATTTAGTTTTGTTTCCGAAGTCGTCAATGGTCTTTGCGCCAGATGCAATGGATACAGCAGCTTTTCTTGTATTATCAGACATACCAGAGATATGTTCTTTATATGCTTGAATTTTGGGAACGCCACTGTTGATAGCATCATTAAACTTTGTTAATGCACCAAAGTTTATATTTCTTGAGGATTTAAAGTCTGTAATTAACTGTTTGAAGCTTTTACCAAATACCTGTAGTTTGTTGCCGCTCATAGAGAATATTCCGGCATTTTTACCGAGTGCACTTAAAGCCAAAGTGATAGCGCCAATGGTTGTAGGTAACGGTCCGGCTATCTCAACAACTCCGTTCAAGACATTCAGTAATCCTGTTAACCCATCGATTGCTCCTCCAAGAAACCCATCTGAAATAAATAACTTTGAAGTTTCTTGGAATGTTGATGAAAGTTTATTTAGCTTACCTTGTAATGAGTCAAGGAATTTTTCGTTTTCTGCTGCTGCAGAACCGGCAGAATCTAAAGATGTCTTTAACGCATTTTCTGCAACAGAGAAATTCTCTAACAATGCAGCTACGACATTAGAGTTTCTCTTACCACCGACGAGCTCAAGGATATTAGCCTGTGTGATGTCGGTTAAGTCTCCCCATACTTGAGAGAGTTCTTGTAATATTTGGTATGTACTCTTAAATGTATTTTCATCAATCTGTATATCTACTTTATTTCCTGTTAAAGCAAGTATCTCATCTCTCAACTCGGATACGCTATTTGCCATTCCGTCTGTAGACTCACCGGCTTCTTCAGCTTCTGTTTTAGCTGCTCTCAAGAACATCGAAACTGTCTTAAGGGTTGTACCAACTTTCTGAGGGTCTTGAACAATCGTATTTGCAGCGGTCGCTAAAGCTATTGTTTCATCAATAGTATTACCGGCTGCTTTCATTGCTGCCGCAGAACGAAGTAGTGCTTCTCCTATACCCTCCGATGAAATTGCATATCGGTTACCAACCTCATTAAATTTATCAACGATTGACATTGCTTCTTCTGGTACAATATTAAATGCCTGCATTGTAGAAATAATGCTTTCGGATGCAGTGTTTATATCGGCAATATCACCAACATTCTTATAGATGATAGCAGCATCAGATAACAACTCAGCGTCTTCAATCTTATATCCAAGTCTCGCAAAATCTGCTGACGCTCTTACCGTATCAGACAGAGTAGTACCGAGTTGTTTTGCTCTTGATGTAGCTCTATCTAAAAACTTATCATATGTAGCGTCAGACTCATCTGTGACTTTCTTAAGTTCGGTCATTGCAGAGTTAAGCTCTATAACATTATTCGTCATTTCTTTAATGGTTCTGACGCCAGCCATTATTACTTGCGTAATACTCAACCATGTACCAAACTTTGCGGACAAGGCGCTGATTCTATCGCTCCAAGATTGGGTTGCTTCTCCGGCTGATTTAATGGCACCGGATGCAGATGAAACACCAGATTTAATTGAGGCCATTCTCGTTTTAAAGTCCTCTGCAGACACTGACCCATCTCTTAGCTGCTGCTGGAGAGTTCTAAGTTCGTTTGCATATGTACCCAAGTCGCTGTATGCACCGCTTGATTTACCGGACTTTGCAGCAGTCCAACGCTCCTGCCTGTGTGTCACCTGTGAAAGAAGTGTGTCAACTTGCTTTAATGCGTTATAATATTCTGTAGTACCAGCCTTAAGCATACGAGTATCAGCAGCTGTACCTTTAAGTTTTGACCCCATAGATTGTGCCGCATTAGCAGCATCTCTTGCGTGCTTTGCAACATTAGCCATATCTGCTGCAGCGGATTTAGCACCGCTAAAATTTCCAGTTGCGGCTACGGCAGGTTTGACATTTGCAGACTTACCAAGATTAGCAATCTGATTTTTGAACTCTGCAATAGCCGAGTTGTCTATTTCTAAGCCTACTTTAATTTTGGGCGGATTGCCATTAAGCTGTGATATCAGACCACTGATATCTTTTTGCATTTGACCATAGCTTAAACCGGTGTCAATGCCGACAACTAAATTAAAATCAGCCATCTCAATTTCACCTTCCTTTTATAAAAAAGGATTGGCTTAATACCAATCCCTTCGTAGTCTTATAGTTTAAAAAGTTGTATATTTCTTTGTAACCGACATTAAGAGTTAATACCATTTGCTGTTATGTCAATCACATTGTACTCACTTGCATAATTGCTCATAAAGTTTTGTATAGCACTCTCGATGAACTTCGCACCGGGAATAACGGTTCTACTCCACGTCTCGTGTCCGTGCCACATACCGTGTACAGGACGCATTGTATGGTCAACACCATTATTGAATAATAGCACGATATCATCTATGCCACCATACTGTGCAGTGTCAAGAGAAGGACGACTTGAATCTCCAGAAAAATAAATATGTATCATATACTTTCCATCGCCGAGCGGTGCTGCAGAACCGTGGTCTATCTGAGATATTGCAGCCATCGCTCCGGCGCTTAAACCGGAACTTTGTATTTCGCTTTGTAATACGGATATGAATTTTCCTGCAGCCTCATAAATTGAATGAACATTACCAGATGCAGAGCCGTTCAATACCGCATTAGACGCTTTTTGTTTTATTTCGTTTTGCCTTTTGTCAGTAGCCATATGAGCCTTGGCTTTAGCAAGAATGGAATCCATATTTATACTTGCCATAATTATCTACCCTCGTTAGAGTTAAGCTTTACATATGCCTGCATCAGCTTGTCTTCGTCAAGTTCTCCATCGGATACAGCGTTAACAAATTTAGATATTTCTTCTGAACTAACACCAGAAAAGATACCGCCGATTTGTTTCTGTAATCCATCAAACGCTGCATATATTTCGTTCATCTGCTTATTGATAGCTTCGACATTGGCCTGAGCCATATTCTCAACCTTCTCGCTAATTGCATCTACAATTTCGTTAAGCTGCTTAATATTGATGTGTTCGAGAACAACATCAAATGCGTCCGTGTTGTAAACTAAATCATATTTGTGCTCAACATTTGCAGGTAGAGAAAAGTTTGCGTACATCTCCAGAACGCAACACTTAATTGCAAACACCTTGACCTCTGGGAGATAGGCGTTAGTTGCACTTGCAAAGCAACTCTTTGACACACTGTCTACAAAAGCAAGTACATCTCGGAAAGGCAGTGTGTTCTTAATTGTAATTTCAATACCATGCCAATCTACATTTACGACCGATGCCTGTGTTTCTCTCATAACCTTATCAAGTGTAGTAATAGAAATCTTTTTTGACTTAAGTGTTTTAGCCATTAGATTTTCCTCCTTTAATTCAATTCAAAATTTTAATATGTAATTCTGTGCGTGGATGTTCTGTGTCCGTGTCGCACTCTAATGTCAGTTTTGTTATATGTTTTGAGTCATCATCAACAATCATACCGCTTTCGACCAATCCGTCTAAGATAAACTTTGGGACGCTGTTATCAATATCGTGACGGCGATTGTTTGGATAATACACCTTCTGACTTATCTCACATTTTTCTATGTGTAGGTTAGTATAACCTTGCTCCTCAACGAACCAACGAAGTAGGTCTTTCCACTTCTGTTTTAATGCGTTCATCATAGGACGCTTCATAATCATCCACACATTTATACTCTCGTGATATGGGTGAGGTATTGGTTTTTTATGTGCTTTTGGATGAATCGTAAAATAGTAAGCTGTATATCTATCCAGCACACTGTCATCAATAGTCAGTTTTATTTTTTTCATACCTTAAATCCCCCCCCCCCCTAATGAGAATAAGGCTACACCTCAATAGGTGTAGCCTAAGTTATTTTGTTCGCAGTTTTATTCCGCACCGTCGAAGTACTCGTCAAGTTCATCATCGAAATCTACATCCTCGTCTTCATCGGTGATGTCTACAATTTCGGTATCTTCGACCGCCTTGATGTCTTCTTTCTTTGATAGGGCATCTTCTGCGGTACTACGAGATTCTTCGATTCTTGCAAGATAGATGCTTCCACATTCAGGAGAGCACGCTACTTCTTGCCAACGGAAAACACCTGCGATGTGTCGTGCAGTACGGCAGGCCTCATATTCCTTACCGCACACACGACACTTTTTAATCGCAGTTGCCATATATTATACCTCCGTTAATTACGCGGTTACATCTTCAGTGTTTACACCAAAGATAGTGTAAGTCCAGAGAGCTGCACTTGCACCGCAAGCACCAGATAATGCTTCTGCCTCGAAAGCGTGTACGGTCTGGTTATCGCCCATTTCAAAACTGAACTCACCATTAAAGTCAGCCTTTGGAATGTAGAACTGGATGCGATATACATTAGAACACTTGTCCTCAGCAAGAGCGTCAATATAAAGAGCACACTTGCCAGAATATGTATCGCTTAAGTTTTCAAGCACATCGGCCTTAATCTTTCTCTTGTAGTAAACTACGATTTCAGTACCGTCTGCAATTTCATCTGCATTAAACGCAAGCTTCTTTGTACCGGGTGTATATGTGAACTTACCTGCTGACACGCTTGAATTCTGTTCAAGAACTTTGCCAAGCGTACCGTCTGTGTTCTTAATATACACAGCATCAATTTCATTACCAGTTGTACCTGTAGCTACATATGTAGTAGTTGCGCCGTCATCGGTTACAGTAAGATAATCAGTCCAAAGAACTTCTGTGGTCTTATTCTCAAAAGTACCACCTGTCTGAAGCTCAAGCAATCCACCAGAAACCATACCGTTAGTACCGCTGATTGTAACGGCTTTGTTTCTCTTTAATGTCGCGAGCTTACGACCCTGCTTACCGGTGATTTCTGTCTTATCCTGAGACTGTGATATAGTCGCACTCTGGAGCTCGTCCAGCGTAAACTTATAGTTACCAGTTGCAATGTCAAACGCAGTGATGACTTCAAGGCTGGTGATTGTAATATCATTGATATTCATAAACATTTCCTCCTTGTAAATTTATTTATGAGCAAGCCAATTCAAGTCGTCTTGACTTAACTCTTTAACATTTATTGTTCCGGTGTATACACCGTACATACGATTGTTATAATCGACCTTTTTAATAACCTGCCGAACGCTTTCATTAAATTGATAAATTGAAAGTTCTCTTGTCCCTTCAAAATCATATTTATATGGTTCAGCGTTAACCATTGCGATTATAAGAGATTCGAGCTGTGAATTCTCTGTACGATTTTTCCTTCGCTTTATTTTAGCTTTAGCTCGTTCTAATAAAAACTCTTTTGCCTCCGGATTTGCAGGCTTACGCCTATTCTTTTCAAGGTGGTGTATTATGCGTAATATTCCAGCAATCTGACTGTGAATAGCACGGTCAATCGTAATGTTGTTCTCTGAATCCAAAAGAACAACTGTGCCGTTCTGTTCATTTATCGCTATATTGAACTTTGTAAGGTCTAAATCTCCAAATATAAGACTTGTATCCTGAGATTTAATCCCATCGAACATAAGTAAGAACAATTCGTAGTCATTGATTGATGTAAAGTCTATTCCAGCTTCATCGAGCTGAACCATCATATCAATAGGCATTGCTGTCAGAACAGAAACGAGACTATAATAGTTATCCTCATTGTCGTTGTCGAGAATGTCTCTGACTAATGGGATAGATATTTTAATAGAATCATTGATTGCATAACTCCGTTTGTACAAAAGATTGCGGGTTGCCATATTGATTAACCTTTCTTGCGGTTAGCAGGAATGGGTTTATTCGGGTTATGAAGTCTGTTAAAGTCTTTACCATTGAATGTCATTAACTTTCCTTGAAAGTCAGTCATAGGTGCAAATCTCTTGACTGAATACAAATCAAGTTCGCCAAGACTGTAGGCTCGACTTCCATTGATAACTCCCGCTATTTTTGAACATAACTTATCTGTGCGGACACCACCCTCCGGCAGACGAAGTTTACTTTTATGTGTGAATATCCAGATGTATATGATAGGTAAGAGGTATGTTTTATCCACAGACCTTTGTATGTCTACATCGAAACATACAAAAGTCTTACCTTCTTCAACTGTTTCCGGGATATACTCAAAAGGGAAGACCTGAGTATAACGAAGTGACGCAGCTTTTTTAAAGCTAATATCTTCGTTAATAAGTGCGACAATATCTTTGTTCGTAAGCAAATCTTCCATAAGCTTGTTCTTATAATCAAAAAATTCATCAAGTTGCTCGAACTGCATTATAACCACACCTTCTTTCCGTCTTCACCCGACTCAATGTCTGGAATTGTTTCGTATGAGTTGTCAGGCTCTGTTATATCTTTTGGGAAATACTTATAGTAATCCGCTATGCCAAGCTCGTGGTTATCATCATCTGTCGATACTACTTCTTGAAGCACGAAACTATACACGCCGTTATTGTTGTATGTCTTACCAACCTTTAATGGCTTTGTAAGCAAATACGATAATTTTTCTGTAGAATCCGGGTCATCAATAAGAAATCTGAAATTTCTGCTAAATTTAACAGTGTCTTTATTTCTTGCTATAGTCATAGCAATACGAGAGTCTCCTCTGGTGACAATAAAATTTCTGTCCTCATATTCACCTGTCAGATATTTTGTACCGTCTTCGATGATACACCACTGCTCATGAATTATGCCATCCGTGTCTATCCACTTTAACAAATGATTGCATTGACGCAATTTTGCTTTTGTGTAAATTTCAGAATTAGCATCACATTCAATAACAAGCCAATAATTATTCATCCACCCAACCAGCTCTCCGCCCTTAATGGTATCTTTTTTTGTTGAGTATATAATCTTTTCATCTAAGTTATCAGAGTTGATTATGGCTACATCTTGCGACACATCATCAATCGTTACCGTATGGTATGACAATGTATCGGAAAGTTTCTGACCAAGTATATGGAGTTCTCGATTTAGAATAGTCTCTCTTTTGGTAGTGCCGCGTGCAGTGATTCGGTTTTCGTATGTATCCCAAATGCTCATCGCAACACCTCCATAGATAAAAACTTTGCCTGTAATTTATTGCAAATAGAAATAGCGCGAAATACTTCGCGCTTAACCTGTGTAACACTACAGTCGGGATTGTCAATCAAGTACTGTAAGATTGCCAATATAGTTAGGTATTCTGCATCTGTTTCCATAATGGAAATGAAACTCTTACATCCAAGAAGTTCAACCTGTAAACTTTGCATATATGTGATAAGAGACTCTTCGTTATTTTCTCGCATGGGGAGAATCTTAAAAAAATGATTTACGAGTCTTTTGAAATAACTACGAAGAACCTCTGGTTCAATAGGGACTCCAGCCTTTGTGTCTACTGTCATAGGTGTAAGTCCGAAAGGTCACCGTGATTATAAGAATACTCTCTTATCATATTCCTATAATCTTTCTGTGCCTTAGCATATGCGTTCCCCACACGCAATAATAACTCAGCAGGAGAGTAAGTAGTGAAATCCTTTGTATTAAGCACATTCTCAAGTATCTCCTGTTTGTTTACATACGGCTTGAGCCACTGGACGACCATACCTTCGGATACAATATCTGCAAGTTCAGTAAGGTCTTCTTCCGGGATATCTATTTCAAATATCCTATCATCATCATTGCCTGTTGTGAATAAATCATATTGGCAATTCTTACGGAATCCACTTAGAGCTCTTTTCATAAAGCCGTCTACCATAGCTGTTCTATCCGCTTCTTCAAGAGACAGAAAGCTATATTCCGAAATCTTCGCCAGAAAACTGCCGGCGAATACATCGTAAGGAACACTCATACGCAGCCTCCTTATCTTTCAATGAGTTCAACTCCAAGCGATTTCTCCAATGCGGCAATAGCTCTGTTCGAGTCAATCTCTCCTTCAGTAATAAGCTGTTTTGCTCTGTAGGCAACAGACTTTTTCTGACCTGCAGATAAAGCACCAACGGTCTCTTCAATTTTGCTTGGGCTCATAGTAAACACTTTATCAAAATCTTCAATCTTAACTGCGTGTTTGTAATACT
>OLSB01001186.1_pt1 | contig 26611 bp, 20 predicted proteins | sample 1672071 | NCBI WGS metagenome assembly OLSB01 (sample SAMEA3136642, study PRJEB25190) | human gut metagenome | biome: human gut; feature: human-associated habitat; material: faeces | place: Austria | collected 2013 | reverse complement strand
CCTTGCGTTCTCTTGGGGGATCTAAAGGGGGCCATTCTCTCACGTGAGAGAATGGCCCCCTTTCCCACGCCCCCCTGCGCGTCGCAGGGAAAATCTGCCGCCCGCGCGGCATAAAATTTCTGCTCATGAGCATAATAAGGAAAATTATGTGGCGGAGGGCGGTTATGGAGCTTTTTTCGGCAAACTACGAGGAAAACACCCGCGCGCTGGATGATCTGCTTGGCGTGGGCCGGTGCTTTGATATGATCTCGCGCGACTTGTATGTCGGCGGCAGGCGGGCGCGGATGTGGGTGGTGGACGGTTACGGCGACGACGCGGTTATTGAGCGGATGCTGAGCTTCTGGCTGCCGCTCAGAGACGTTAGCAACGCGCAGACGATGCAGCAGTTCATCGACCGATACATCACATTCAACGAGGTAAACGCCGAGCAAAACGTCAAAAACACGGTGACAAGCGTATTTTTGGGCAAGATGGCGCTGCTGGTCGAGGGCTATGACGAGTGCGCACTGATCGACGCGAAGCAGTATCCCGCGCGCGGGGTGGAGGAGCCGTCGTCGGGCAAGGTGCTGCGCGGCGCGCACGACGGCTTCATCGAAACGCTTGTTGCCAACGCGGCGCTGCTGCGCCGCCGTATCCGCGACCCGCAGCTTACGCTCGAAGGTCACAAGGTGTCGGACTGCTCGCGCGCGGACGTGGTGCTCTGCTATTTGGAAAACAAGGTCGACAGAAAGCTGCTCGACGAGGTGCGGCAGAAGCTCGCAAAGATCGATGTGCGCTCGGTCTCGATGAGCCAAGAGAGCATCGCTGAGGCGATGATGGGCAAGAAGCAGTGGTGGACGCCGTTTCCCAAGGTGCGCTACTCCGAGCGGCCCGACGCCGCGACGGCCTGCGTCATGGAAGGTGACATCGTCGTGCTCGTGGACAACTCGCCCGCGGCGATGATCCTGCCGACGCACTTTTTCGACTTTGTGCAGGAGGCGAACGACTTCTACTTCCCGCCGCTGATCGGGACGTATCTGCGCATTCTGCGCATCGTGGTGTTCCTGCTCACGATGTTCATCACGCCCGTGTGGTTCCTGCTTGTGAAGGACCCGTCGCGCACGCAGGCAGGGCTTGAGTTTTTAGCCATCGACAGCCACTATTCCGTGCCGTTGCTCGTGCAGCTTCTGCTGGCGGAGTTCATCGTCGACCTATTGAAGCTCGCCTCGCTCAACACGCCGGATGTGTTCTCAAACTCGTTCAGCATGCTCGGCGCGCTCGTGCTCGGCGATTTTGCCGTGCAGGCGCACTGGCTCGTGCCGGAGGTGCTGGCCTACATGGCCTTCGTCGCCATTGCGAACTTCGCCCAGCCGAGCTATGAGCTCGGCTATGCCTTCAAGCTGCTGCGGCTGATGCTGCTGCTGTTTGTCGGCGCGCTGGACTGGATCGGGCTGGTGCTCGGGTGCATCGTGATCGTCGTGCTGCTCGCGACGACGAAGCCGATCGTGGGGAAGGGGTATCTCTATCCGCTCTGTCCGCTCGACAAAAAGGCGCTGCTTGCGCTGCTGGTTCGAAAGCCCATCAGCCGCGACAACACCTGAGGACAACAAAAAAGGCACCCTGCAAAAGCAGGATGCCTTTTTCTTGTTGGTTCATGCGCACAGATGTGCGGCACGAGAAAGTCGTGAGGGATTTTCGATTAGAAAATACCCTGAGCCATCATGGCGTCGGCGACCTTCTGGAAGCCAGCGATGTTAGCACCGGCGACCAGGTTGTAGCCCAGGCCATAGCGCTCGGCAGCCTCAACGGAAGCATCATAGATGTTCTTCATGATGGCTTCCATCTTAGCGTCGACTTCCTCAGCGGTCCAGTAGATACGCTGAGCGTTCTGAGCCATTTCGAGCTCGGAGACGGAAACGCCGCAGGCGTTAACAGCCTTGGAAGGAGCGACGGTGAGGTGCTTCTGCTCCATCAGGAAAGCAAGAGCATCGTTGGTGGTGGGCATGTTGCCGACCTCGATGTAGTAGGGAACACCGGACTCAGCGATCTTCTTGGCCCACTCCATGTTGACGTCGTTCTGAGTGGCGGCGGGCATGTAGACATCGACGTCCTTGACGCCCCAGCACTTCTGACCCTCGACGAAGTCAACGCCGAACTTGTCAGCATAGGGCTTGCAGTGCATCGGGTCCTTAGCGCGCATCTCGAGGATGAAGTTGAGCTTCTCTTCGCCGCAGACGCCATCCGGATCGTGGATATAGCCGTCGGGGCCGGCGAAGTAGGTGACCTTACCGCCGAGCTCGTCGATCTTCTTCATGATGCCCCAGCCCACGTTGCCGTAGCCGGACATAGCGACGCGCAGGCCCTCAATGCCCTTGCCGTCGTGCTTCAGGACTTCGCGCAGATAATAGACAGCGCCGAAACCGGTAGCCTCGGGACGGAGGATGGAACCGCCGGTGCAGACAGCCTTACCGGACATAGCACCGAACTCGGCAGCGCCGACGATGCGGCGATACTGGCCGTACAGATAACCGACCTCGCGGCCGCCGACACCAACGTCACCAGCGGGGCAGTCGATGTCCTGACCGATGTGACGATGGAACTCGGTCATGAAAGCCTGGCAGAAGCGCATGACTTCGCCGTCGCTGCGGCCGATGGGGGAGAAGTCGGAACCGCCCTTGGCACCGCCGATGGGCAGGCAGGTCAGAGCATCCTTGAAGGTCTGCTCGAAGCCGAGGAACTTAATGATGGAAAGGTTAACGTTGGAAGCGAAACGCAGGCCGCCCTTGTAGGGGCCGAGGGCCGCGTTGTACTGCACGCGGTAACCACGGTTGACGTGATACTGAAGGTTATCGTCCATCCAGACAACACGGAACTCGATGGTGCGCTCGGGCTCGACCATGCGCTCAAGCAGGCAGGCCTTCTCGTACTCGGGGTGGGCGTTGATGACCGGCTCGAGGGAAGACAGGACTTCTTCGACGGTCTGCAGGAATTCGGGCTCATTCGCGTTCTTGGCCTTGGTCTCGGCAAGAACTCTCTCAATGTAAGCGTTCATGATAAGTAGCCTCCTCTAAAATTACCCTGAAAATCAGGGCTTGATGGTTCAGCCATCTTGTCTATGAGTTTATCACCAAAGGAAAAAATTCTCAAGCAAAACGCTATTGGCGCTGTGCAAGAAATTCTTTCTGACTTTTTGTGCATTTGGCAGAAAATTTGGCAAAAAACTTTAACTTTTTTAATAAAACATATTAGATTGATGCAAGCCAACTTTCAAAGCGGTTATTTTATCGAGAAAAACTGCTCATAATCTTGCATTTTTGTGCAATGCATTCCAAAAAGAAATAGGGGTGTTGCCACCCCTATCAAAATTTGTAATAGAAAGTGCTTTGCCGCCGCTTTACGGCATTTCCTGTGCGTTTTCGACGGGATCCGCGCTGTCCTCAGTCGAAACGCTCGTTTCTACGGGCGGTGCGCTCTGGGCGCTGCCATCCAGCAGCTCGACGTCGGACGCTTCGATCCAGTTTTCCGTGACGTAGCCGTCGCGGTAGTAGACGCACACGCGGTCGCCGACGTTCAGCAGCGGCGCATAGGCGACCTCAGCCGCGCTCATGCGCACGGAGAAGGCGCTCTCGCCGTCAAAGCGCAGGAAGTAGATGCTGTTGCCATCTACGACCGCCGTGCGGATCTCGGCGATCGTGCCCTCGACGCTCTTATAATCGCTCGGCGTGACGTCGATGGAGCCCTGATCGTCGGAGATGAGGTTATTTTTGAGCAGCATTTGACGGTAGTTCGCCTCGCAGTCGGCGACCGTCGCGCCGATGGCGACGATCTGGTACTGGTTGACATTGACCATCGCGTACATCTTGACGAGCTCGCTCGCGTCCTTGAGCGCCATGAAGTACGTCGGCTGCTCGGCGATGTTCAGCAGCAGCGGGAACGTCGCGTTGTAGCGCAGATTCTGCACCTGACCCTCGGCGCTGTCCATGGCGCTGTACTCTGTCGCGCCTGCGCAGGGATAGTACTTTGTCTCCTTTGTGCGCTGGTTGGAGAGCAGGAAGCCGATGTTGCTCTCGTCGCCGCCGACGCTCGTGACACCCGTGTAGAGATAGACGTCGTCGCCCTCGGCAAGGTAGTTGTAGCCGTCGGTCGTGACGGTCACGTCGCGCTGGCCGAAGATCGAATTCCAGAAGCCATTGTGATACTGGCCATAGTAGTCATACTGCTCGATGATGAGCTCGGCGGAGTAGACGTGGTCGACCCACGCGGGCGGCTCTTCATAGTATTCGCTCTCGCCCGTGATGGCGTTGACGAGCACTGCGCCGTGGTTGTCCGTGCCGCCGAACAGGCCGATGGCCTTTTCCTTCTTGGCGCAGACCCAGTAGGGCGTGCCGTCCTCGTTGATCTCGAAGACCGGTTCTTCAAACATATAGGTCGGGTACGCGAAGCGCAGATGACGGTAGAGGTTGCGGGAGAAGTGCTCGGCGGTCGTGTACTTCATGCCCTCGTCAAGGCGCACGACCTCGACGTTCTGCGTGACCATGTCGATGATAAGGTAGGCGGGCAGCCCCTCCGAGCGGTTGTTGAACCACTTGATGATGTCGCCGTAGCGCAGCGGCGTGACGCGCACGGGGCGGCCATGGTAGTTGATCTGCGTGTAGTTTTCCGCGACCTCGAACTGCGAGACCATGTCGGCCAGCTCGCCGAGCTTGCGGTCGCCGAGCTTTTCGGCGCTGTCGCGGTCGAGCATCGGGATGCGGTCATACGAGACCTCTTCAATTTCGCTTGCAAAGCTGCCGCTGTCGATCGGCAGCAGCGCTTGATAGTCCTTGGCCCGCAGCACGACCCACGATGTCAGCGCGCCGACGAGCGCCGTGACGATGAGCGCCGCCACGACAAAGAAGGGCACGGTGCACTGCTTTTTGACGAACGTGAAGTAGCCCTTGGCCCCCGTGCCCTGAAAGCCGGAGGTGAAGAGCGCGCAGATGCAGTACGTGACGCAAAGCAGCAGCACGAAACCGTAGAACTCTTCGGCATGCAGGTTGATGGCGGGCATCTGCACGTAGAAGAAGACTGCGCCGACAAGCAGCGTGACGAGCGTGTTGACCGCGATGCGGCCGCCCTTGCTGCCGATCGACTTGCGGGGCTTGCGCTCGCGTTTGGGCTTGGGCGCGGCGTTCGGGTCGAACTGAAAGCCGCCGGCGTCCGAGCCGGAAAATTTGATATCCATAGAATATTTCCTTTCTGATGAAATGGGAACGGTGCTTATTTTTATAGTATACCGTGATTGCCCCATAAAAACAAGGGCAGGGGAGAAATCATACATTGCCTGGGTGAAAAGTGAAAATTGCAGGAACGCAAAAGCGATTGTGCATGTCGTACGGGGAAAGGAGTCGATATGTTGTATACAGTGGCTAAAAATGCAGTTTGTTTAAACTTTAACTTGCTATTTTCACTTTGCCTCGTTATCATGGCGGTAGAGCGGCATGCGCGTGCCGCCCAATATCGAACGAAGGAGAATTTGTATGAAAAGATTGTCTCTGAAAGCAACGTCCCTGATCCTGGCACTTGTTCTCGCGCTCAGTCTCTCCGTCACCGCCTTTGCAGATGATAGCGCCGCTTCGATGACCCGCGCCGAAGTGACGCAGGAGGTCATCAAGAACATGGGCCTCGCCGCACAGGCGGAAGCGAGCGCCAAGGATGCGAGCGCATTCAAGGATGTTGCCGAGGGCAGCAAGTTTGAAGGCGCGATCAACCTCGCCTACTCCAAGGGCATTGTCAACGGCGTCAGCAAGGACGCATTTGCGCCCGACGCAGCCGTTACGCAGTTGGAAGCGGCCGCGATGATCCTGCGCAGCACCGGTCTGGACAAGGCGCTGCTGAAGGATTGGCCCGCGGACTATGACGATATGGCTGTCTGGTCCGGCCTGATGGACGGCCTGACCTACGAGGCTTCTAAGCCCGTGACGACGGCGATGCTCGAGCAGATGCTCAAGAATGCCGCGGCGATCGCGGACAAGCCGGTCATCGGCATCAGCTGGTCCTACAACGGACAGAATTACGACTCCCACAAGACGATCTTCAAGACCGTCGGTGCTATCCCCGTCGAGCTCGATCAGGTGACGAGCACGGCCGTGAAGTACGATGCCGAGGGCAAGATCGAGTCCGCGTATCTCGAAGAGAGCGGCATGCTCAAGCAGGAATACGCTGACAAGGTGAAGGAAAAGGATCTCACGGCCAGCAACGTCGGCGCTGTGATGCAGGCCATCGACGGCGTCTTCTTCACCGGCGGCGAGGATGTGAGCCCGTCTCTGTTCAAGGTCCCCGAGAAGGAAAAGAACGAGGGCGAAGAGATCAACGCCACGCGCGATATCTCCGACTACATGCTCATGGCCTACTGCCTTGAAAAGGACGTGCCGACGTTCGCGGTCTGCCGCGGTGAGCAGGTGATGTCCATCGTCTCCGGCTGCACGTTCATCCAGGATATCCCCAACTACTATAAGGAGCAGGGGAAGACCTACAACGATACGCACAGAATGCCGGCCGACGCGCCGAACCGCACCTATGCCCGCCACGATGTGGTCATCAATAAGGACGCCTCCAAGTGGCTCTATAAGATCGTCGGCTCCACGGAGCTGAAGAACGTCTCCTCCTGGCACCACCAGGCGGTCGGCGGCGTTGAGGGCACGAACCTCACCGTCGTCAGCACGGCGACGATCGACGGTGTGGAGATCATCGAGGCGGTCGAGCGTCAGGATAAGACGTTCTGCCTCGGCGTGCAGTTCCACCCCGAGAATGACTGCAAGTTCGTGCTCTACACCAAGACCCCCGAAAAGGCCCTGTGCGACTATGAGACCTGCCTGAACTTCTTCGAGATGCTGGTCGAGTACGCGGGCAAGTAAGGACACGTACCGTACAACAGAATGCATAGAAAAAAGGTCCCGTCTTCGGACGGGACCTTTTTGATGTATTGTAATTGTTTATGACGCCTTCTGTGCTTTTAGGATGGCGACGGCTTCGCGGGCGGCGGCACCGGCGTCTTCGGCGTAGTAATCTGCGCCGATCTCGTCGCAGAAGCTCTGGCTGATGGGCGCGCCGCCGACCATGACCTTGATCTGGTCCTGCAGGCCGCGCTCGTGGACGAGCTTGACGACCTCGCGCATTTCCTCCATCGTGGTAGTCAGCAGCGACGAGCAGGCAATCACGCCGCAGTGATTCTCCACGGCGGTGCTGACGAACTGCTCCGCCGACGTGTCTACGCCGAGGTCAAAGACCTCGATGCCGCTGCCCTCCATCATGATGCGGACGAGATTCTTGCCGATGTCGTGCATGTCGCCCTTCACGGTGCCGAGGCACACGCGGCCGACGGGCTCGGTGCCCTCGCCGACCATCAGGGGCTTCAGAAGCTCCGTGGCGGCGGACATGCAGCGCGCGGCCATGAGCATTTCGGGAACGAACGCGCGGTTGGCGGAGAACGCCTCGCCGAGGCGGTTCATGCCGATGATCATGCCCTTGGAGAGAATGTCGCCCGGCTCGTGGCCTTCGTCGAGTGCCTGCTGGCAGAGGGTGAGCAGCTTTTTCTGCTGGCCGCGCTCGAGCGCGCGGGCGATGTTCTCGAACACATCGGCGGACTCCTGCGCGGAGGCTGCGGCCTGCACCACCTCGGCCTTTGCGGCACCGATCTCACGCTTCGGCACGGCGGGGAGCGGCGTGACGGGAATGTGCAGCCCCGCGTTGTACTCGTTCACGGCCTGATCGAGGTACTGATCCACGTGCGGGAAGACCGTACCGGCAAGGCCGTAGGTGATCGAGGGGATGAAGTGCCCGCCGGGGCAGCAGCGCGCGAGCGTGTCTCTTGCGTAGGCGAGAATTTCATCCGGCTGCGCATCCGCGCGGTCGATGGCCGCGCCAAAGCCACCCATAAGCGTGAGCTTGCCGCTTAAGTGGCGCTGGAGGGCGGGAATGTCGTTTTCCGGCAGTGTACCCTGCCAGACCTGAATGCCGATCTCGGCCATGTCGTCCACGATGGGGACGAGGTACGAGTCGGCGTGGTGGATGGCGATGACGCCGCGCGAGCGGATGTAGCCATAAAAGCGGCGGTAGGGCTCCTTGAAAAAATCGCGCCACATGTCGGGCTTCATAAAGAGGGCATTTTTCGTGCCCCAGTCATCGTGGGAGAAGATGACATCGGGCTGCAAGCCGTCGATCAGACGGCGGACATAGTCGAGACGGTACTGCGTGATCGTCTCGATGAGCTCGTGCATCTCGTCGGGATGCTCGTAGAGCGCGGTCAGCGTATCTTCAAAGCCCATGAGGAAGTGGCACTGCTCAAAAATGCCTGTGCCCATGAAGCCGGCGAGGAGCTTGCCCTCGGCGTCCGCGGCGGCGCGCGAGCGCGTGCGGCACTCCTCCCAGCCCTCGGAGCAGACACTCAGATCGGGCACGTGGATGGTCCCTTTCCAGCGGGTGACATCCGTGCAGACTGACAGCTCCGGCGTGTGGACGGGGATAGGGCCGGGCGCGTCCTCGGGAAAACTGATGGTCGTGCCCCAGCGGTCCTTGCTCACGGAGCCGCGCTTGCGGTTGCCGCGAAGATAGGTGTTGATGGGGTCTGTGAGGCACATGTGCAGCGCTTCATACTGGCAGAGCTGACGCTCGGGCTGGCCGTCGGGCTTGATGAGTTCAAGAAAAATTCCTTTCGGGGTAGACACGGGGAAAATCTCCTTTATCAATACAGCACGCAGGCTGTGTAGGTCAAAGTGCGGGGACCATAGTTGTAGGCGAGGTTTGAGCGGACGCAGACGTCACTGACGAACAGTCCGTAGGCCTCCATCGAAGAAAGCCTCTGCTTGGGATGTCGACAGGGACGGTCCGGATATGTGCAGGTATGGCAGAGCGTGCAGGTGCCCGCCGTCAGCGGCAGGCAGTGGGGATATAAGAGCTGCGCCTGGCGGGCGAAGGTCGAAAAGCGCTTTTTATGCGCCTCCAAGAGCGACGTCATACCAGTGTAATCAAATTCATCCTCGAGCTGCGCAGTGCTCTGCACCAAAATCCCCTGTGAATAGCGCTTGATTTGCGCCCTTGCCTGCTCGAGTGTGCTGCAGGCGGGCGGGCAGCTCCAGCTTTTGCCGTAGCGGCCGCAGCGGTCAGCTTTGCACATGTCGCGAACGGCTTCGAGCGGATCGAGTGCATCCATATTCACCGGTGCGCACTGGGAGAAGCCGACCTCGTGGGTGAGGGTGAGAAGGTCTGCCATAAGCAATGCCTCTTGACAAGGAAATTTATTTCTGCATAAAATACTATTTATACATAATTTATCTATTATATGGGTGGGGGAAGCTCGTGTCAAGCATTCAAGTTCAGCAGGGGGCGAAAATCACGCCGGTCCCGTTCGAAGCAGGGGAGACGCTGCTCTCCGCGCTGCGGCGGGCGGGATATTCCATCCCCGCAGCCTGCGGCGGCAAGGGCCGCTGCGGCAAATGCCGCGTGAAGGTGAACGGCGTGCCGCGCCTTGCCTGCAAGACGAAAGCGCAGGACGGCGATTGGATCGACCTGCCCGAGACGATGCGCGGCGTCATCCTGACGGACACGCTCACACTGCCGAAGGCGCAGGCGGCCGCTCGGGCCTTGGCGCGGTAGTCGACCTCGGTACGACGACGGTGGCGCTGCAGCTCTTCGACCACGCAGACGGAAAGCTGCTCGCGCAGGCTCAGGACTGGAACGCGCAGGCGCCCTACGGCGCGGACGTTATCAGCCGCATCCAGCACACGATGGAAACGACTGACGGGCTGGGCGAGCTGTCGCGCTGTATCCGCGCGCAGGTCGGGACGCTTTTGGAGCGGATACTTTCCGCCGCCGGACGGAAGACGGATGAAGTCAAGGAGCTCATCATTGCGGGCAATACCGTGATGCAGCACATTTTCGACGGGCGCGAGGTCGCGTCCATCGCCCGCGCGCCGTTTCAGCCGGAGACGCTGTTTGAAGACGGCGCGGGTGAGCCGCTTTCGGGCATTTCCGTGCAATTTGCCCCGTGCGTCGCGGGCTATGTCGGCGGCGATATCACGGCGGGACTGTTGGCAGACGGCCTTTTTGTGCAGCCGGAATTGCGGCTGTTTCTCGATATCGGCACGAACGGCGAAATGGCGCTGGGAAATGAGAGTGGCGCGCTCTGCTGCGCGGTCGCCTCTGGCCCAGCGTTTGAGGGCGCGGGCATCAGCTGCGGCATGCCGGGCATCACGGGCGCGGTGAGCCATGTGAGCTATGACAGGGGCTTCCTCTGCGACATTGTCGGCGGGGAAGAGGCAAAGGGCATCTGCGGCTCGGGACTGGTCGACCTCGTCGCCGTGCTTTTGGAGCGAGGCGTGATCGACGAAAGCGGGCGGCTGCTGCCGCCGCAGGACGCGCCGGAGGACATGCGCCGCTATCTGACCGAGGATGGCCAGGGCAACGGCGTCTTCCACCTGACGAAGGCCGTTAGCCTGACGGCGCGCGACGTGCGCAACCTGCAGCTTGCCAAGGCGGCGGTGGCAGGCGGTATTCGGGTGCTGCTCGAGCAGCGCGGCGTGACGGCGGACGACATTGCGAGTGTGGAGCTCGCGGGCGGGTTCGGCAACTATCTCTCGCCCGAGAATGTAGTGCGCATCGGCATGCTGCCGCGCGCGTGCCTTAGTAAAATCAGACCCCTTGGCAACGCGGCGCTCGCGGGCGCTTCGATGCTGGCGCTTGACGGGGAAAACTGGCGAAAGCTCGCGGAGATTCCCGAAAAGTGCCGCTATCTCGAGCTTTCCGGGCGCGACGACTTTTCCCGCGCGTTCACCGACAGTTTGACATTTTGAAAATCGTTCCGAACAGGAATTTTTAATGGAGGAATACCCTATGGAAATGCAGTTTCCCGTGATTTTGGACGGCGCGACCGGCACCGAGCTCCAAAAGCGCGGTTTCACCGGCGACATGAGCGCCGAGCAGTGGGTGCTCGAGCATCCCGAGAGCATCCTTGAAATTCAGCGCAAGTATGTGGCGAGCGGCTCGAATGTGCTCTACGCGCCGACGTTCGGCGGCAACCGCCAGAAGCTCGAAGAGCGCGGCATCTTCAACCGCACGGAGGAGATGAACAAAGCGCTCGCGCAGCTCTCGAAGCAGGCGGCGGACGGAAAAGCATGGGTCGCGGGCGATATCGCGCCCACGGGCCGCTTTTTAGCCCCCCTCGGCGATGCGTCGTTTGAAGAGCTCGTCGACATTTACACCGAGCAGGCGGCGGGCCTTGAGCAGGCGGGCGTTGACCTCTACGTCATCGAGACGATGATGACGCTGACCGACGCGCGTGCGGCGGTTCTGGCGATCCGCAGCATGAGCAAAAAGCCCATCCTTGTGTCCTTTACCTGCGATGAGAGCGGCAAGATCCTCTCCGGTACGGACGTGGTCGCGGCGCTTTTCGTGATGGAGGGCATGGGCGTGAGCGCATTCGGCCTGAACTGCTCGGCAGGCCCCGAGCAGATGTTGCCGCAGCTCCAACGCCTGCATAAATACGCGCGCGTGCCGCTGATCGCCAAGCCCAACGCCGGCATGCCGGAGATCGTGAACGGCGAGGCCGTGTACAACTGCCCGCCGGAGGAATTTGTCGCGCTGGTGCCCGAGATGGTCAAGGCAGGTGTGGCCCTCTTCGGCGGCTGCTGCGGCACGACGGAGGAGCACATCGCCGCGCTGAAAGCAGCGCTCAAGGACGCGGAATACGTTCGCCCCGCACCGGAATGCCTCGACCTTCTTCCCGCGGCAACGGAGAAGGAAGCCTTCTTCCTGCCCGCCGATGCGACGCACGGCGCGGTGCTGACCGCGGACGGCGATTTGGAGGACAAGCTCTCCGACGCGATGGATGACGAATGGCCGATGGTCGCGCTGAAGCTCGCGTCCTGGGCGGATGTCGACGCGCTGGCGGACTACCAGTACATGCTCAGAAAGCCGCTGTGCCTTATCTGCGACGACGCGGAGCTTTTGGAAGCGGGCCTGCGCGCCTATCAGGGAAGAGCCTTGTACGAGGGAAATCTCACCGAAGATGCCCTTGCGCCGCTGGTCGAAAAATACGGTCTGCTGGTGTAAAAAGAGAAAAAGAAGAACGGGACGGAAATGAACATTTCCGTCCCGTTCTCTATATAGTAAAGCGCGTTACGCCGCGGCGCCGCCAGTGCTGACGATGCGGAAATACGCATTCGACGTCAGGCGGTACATCGCGCAGTAGAGCAGCGCGAAAAGAAGCAGCGCCGCGCCGGTCACGCCGAGAAACAGCGTGAGGTTCTGGATGCCGAACAGCTGCATGATCTGCCAGACCATCGGCTGGGCGAAGGCGAGGTGCAGCGCCGCCGCGGCAAGCGGCAGCAGGAAAATGAGCAGCATTTGCGCGTTCACGCTCTCACGGATGTCGCGCTTGGTCATGCCCACGCGCTGCATGATGGCAAAGCGCGAGGCATCCTCATACCCCTCCACGACCTGTTTGTAGTAGAGCATCAGGAGCGTTGCGAACAGGAACAGCACGCTTAAAAGAATGCCGAGGAAAAAGAGACTGCCGTAGAGCGAGAAGAACTCCGCACGGACGTCCGCCATTTCCGTGGGATGCCAGTGATTCTGGACGGCAAGCGTGTTGATCGCGTCCTCCGCGCCAAAATAGAGGCTCGCCGTCGAGGCAAGCATCACCAGCACCATCGTCGAGAGAATGCAAATGGAGGCGAGGCCCGCGCCGTTTCGCTTCATGCGGTAGGTGAGCGACGAGAGGGAAACAAAGTTGCGCTTTTTGTAGTAGAATTTCTCGTCCTTCTGGAGCGTTTTGCAGAGCGTCACGCTGCCGGAGATGAAGAGAAGATACGTCGATAGAATGACCATGATGACCGCGAGGAAGAAGAGCAGCATCGCCTGTATGGGGTCGTTGATGGTCGCGGCGATGTAGTACGCGCCGAGCAGCAGCGCAAGGCCGGGGATGACGAGCAGCCATTGCGACTTCGGCGGCTTTTCGCCGACGTTTTCGCTCTTCAAAAGCGCCGCGCCCTGTGCGTGGCGCAGCGACAGCACACCGCGCACATAGAGCAGCGCGAAGATGGCGATGAACGTGATGGCGCACTGCTTGATGGTGGCAAGGCTCACGGTGAACGCCGCGGCGGGGAGAGATAAAAGCCGCAGCAGTGCGGACTGCGAGACATAGGAGAGCAGCAGGCCGAGGCCAAGCCCCGCGATCAGCGTGAACGCCGCGGCCAGAAGTGTCTCCCAGAAGAGAATGGCGCTGAGTGCGCCGCGGTCCATGCCGAGCACGCTGTAAAGGCCGAATTCCTTCTTGCGGCGGCGCAGGAGAAAGCTGTTCGTGTAGAAGAGAAACAGCGCGATGAACACCGATACGACGAACGAGCCGAGGCTCATCGTCATCGCGACCGCAGAGGTGCCGGAGCCGTTCACCTTGCCATTGACCGTATAGAGCGCGGGGGTGACGGCGAGGTACGCAATGACGTACAGCATCGCTGCCATGAACGCGCAGGAGAGAAGATAGGGCACATAGAGCCTTGCATTCTTTTTGATACCCATCCACGCAAGGCGGGGGTAAAAGGTGGGCTTCATGCGCATTCGCCTCCCGTCTGCTGCTGCGTGAGCGCATCGGTGATACGCTGGTAGAACTGGGAATCCGTGTCCTTGCCGCGCTTTAACTCGAGCGAGACCTCGCCGTCGCGCAGGAACAGCACGCGCGAGGCGCAGCTCGCCGCGCGCACAGAGTGCGTGACCATCACGATGGTCTGGCCAGAGGCGTTGATCTCGCCGAAGAGCTTCAAGAGCTCGTCGGTCGAGCGGGAGTCGAGCGCGCCGGTCGGCTCGTCGGCCAGCAAAATCTGCGGGCGGGTAATGAGCGCGCGGGCGACGGCGGCGCGCTGCTTCTGTCCGCCGGAGACCTCGTAGGGGTACTTTTTGAGCAGCGTCTCGATGCCGAGGTCGTAGGCGAGCGGTGAGAGCCGGTCGCGCATCTCCGTGCGCGACTTGCCCGCGAGCACGAGCGGCAGGCAGATGTTATCCTCGAGCGAGAACGTGTCGAGCAGGCTAAAGTCCTGAAACACAAAGCCCAGATTGTCGCGGCGGAAGGCTGCGGCGATTTCTTCGGGGATCTCGGAGAGGTTCTTGCCGCCGAGCAGCACTGTGCCGCCGGTGGGCTTGTCGAGCGCGGCGAGGATATTGAGAAGCGTCGTTTTGCCGCTGCCGCTCTCGCCCATGATGGCGACATACTCGCCGGATTCGACGGTGAAGTTGACATTTTTGAGCGCCTGGACCTTGCTGCCGCCAAAGCGCGTGGTGTAGGTCTTTTGAAGACCGGAAACAGTCAGGATTTGCATGAGATGACTCCTTTCAAACGAGTGAGTTAGAAGCTGACGGTTGACATAATTTTTTCCCCTGGGGAAATTTTGCCGAAAGAAGGGCGCAAAAAAGCAGCCGGAAAAGCGGAGACCTTTCGCGGCTGCTTTTTCGAAAACGCGTTACTCGAGATTCAGTTTTTTCGTCGTGAAGTACCACGTCACGGCGTAGCCGATCGCGCAGAAGAGAAGTTCGCCGAGCATGCCCCAGAGGAGCAGCAGCTCGATGCCTGTGGGCAGGGTGTTGGCGTCCAGTGAGATCCATGTATGGATGAACAGGCCGATCATGGCGATGGCGGTGAACTGCGCAAGCTGGAAGAACACGAGAATCAGGATGACCGTCCACAGCTCCTTGCGCTTATTGAAGCTGTAACCGATGGAATAGGCGGCGTAGACCACGAGCTCGGCGGCAGAAACGGCAAAGACGAAATTGCAGAAAAGCTCAAAGACGATCAGCAGCGCGTGACTGCGCAGCGAGGCCTCCATTCCGAAGAACGCTGTGAAAACATCATTGAAAAAATCGGGGACATACTGGAAAGTGCTCCAGCCGGAGAAAGCAATCAGCAGCGAGAGAAGTCCCACGATGAACGCCGCAGCATACCACACGGCGGAAACGATGAGCTTGGAGATGAGCAGCTGATGGAGGCTCACCGGCAGCGTCAGCGTGAGATAGCCCTCGTCCTTGAGCACATGGTCGCGCCAGCGGACGGCGGAGAGCACCAGCGGCACAAACGCCAGCGCACCAAGGCCCATCATAAAGCCGATGACCAGCAGTACGCCGATGAGCTGTAAGAGCCAGGGAATGTGCCCGCCGTTCAGGAGCAGTTGAGAAAAACGCATCAGCGCCGTCAGAGCCAGCATTCCAAGAAAGACCGGCCACATGATGCGGCTCGTTGCGCGGAATTCATGTTTGATCAGTTTGCTCAGCATCTGAATACCTCCCGGAAGAGCTCGTCAACGCTCTTGCCCTTTTCATCTCGAATGGTCTCCACGCTCTCGTGGAGCATGACCTGCCCCTCACGCAGGAACACGACCTCGTCAAGGATCTGCTCGACGTCGGCGATCAGGTGTGTGGAGATGATGACCGCTGCGTCCTCGCTGTAGTTGCCGATGATCGTGCGCAGGATGTAGTCGCGCGTCGCGGGGTCCACACCGCCGATGGGCTCGTCAAGAAGATAGAGCTTGGCGTCGCGGCTCATCGTCAGGATGAGCTGCGTCTTCTCGCGCATGCCTTTGGAGAGCGTCTTAATCTTCTGTGTGCGGTCAAGGCCGAGGTTCATCAGCATCGCTTCGGCCACGCCGCGGCGGAAGTCCGAATAAAAGTCACCGTAGTAGTCAAGCGCCTGCGCGATCGTCATCCAGCCGGGCAGCGTGTTTCGGTCGGGCAGGTACGAGACGATGGCCTTCGTTGCGCGGCAGGGGGCCTTGCCTGCGATCAGAATTTCGCCCGACGTCGGCGTCAGAAGGCCGTTGGCGAGCTTGATGAGCGTCGTCTTGCCGCTGCCGTTGGGGCCGAGCAGGCCCACGATGCGCCCGGGTTCGATCGTGAGATCGATGCTGTCGAGCACCGTTTTGGCGCCGTAATTTTTCGTGAGCGCCTTGCATTCAAAAATACTCATTCTTCCTCCTCCTTAGCTCCCTGAATGAGAGCTATGACTTCGTCTCTCGTGCAGCCGAGCGTTTTCATCGAGTGGAGAAATTCTCCCACGCGCTCGTCCGCAATGCGGAGCTTGGCATTTGTGATCATGTTTTCATTTTCCGTGACGAACCGTCCCGCCGTGCGCTGGGAAAACACCAGACCGTCGCGTTCGAGCTCGGATAGCGCGCGCTGGACCGTGTTGGGGTTGACGCCCGCCTCCACCGCAAGCTCTCGCACGGAGGGGAGCTTTTCTCCCGGCGCGTAGATGCCGGAGACGATGGCCTCCGTCAATCGCTGTGTCAGCTGGGAGTAGATCGGCTGGTCATTGCGGAAGTTCCAGTCCATAGTGATCCTCCTTGTGTATCACTGTATTAAGTGATTAGTACAATAATACATCAAGCGGCATTTGTCAATAGCCGGACGCAAAAAAGATCAAAAAAATTTCGCGGCAGAAAAAAGCCGCGAAATTGACATAAAATCCTAAAACAGATGTTGCATTTCGAGAAAAATGTGGTATCATAAATTCGAACAAATGTTGGAAGGGGCGCACAAGATGGAAAAACTGTCCAGAATGCAGCAGCGCGTATACGATTATATAGCAGAGAGCATCGCCGAACACGGCTATGCCCCCTCTGTGCGCGAAGTCGGTGAGGCGCTGGGACTCAAGTCACCCTCCACGGTCCACTTCCATATCAAGCACCTGCAGGAGATGGGGCTCATTGAGAAGAGCGCGGGCAAGGGCCGTGCCATCACGCTCAAAAAGCAGCTGCAGGCCGTTCCCGTTGCGCCGCAGCCCGTCGAGATCGACGAGCTTGCCCCGCGCCGCCGTCAGGTGCCGATCCTCGGCAATGTTGCCGCCGGTAACCCGATTTTGGCGCAGGAGTGCATCGAGGACTACCTGACGTTCGACACCGGCGGGCACGATGACGAGTATTTCGCCCTGCGTGTGCGCGGCGAGTCGATGCTCGGCGTCGGCATCCTGCCGGACGATCTTGTCGTCGTCCACCGCCAGAACCTCGCGCAGAACGGGCAGATCGTGGTCGCGCTGCTTGGTGACGAGGCGACGGTCAAAACGCTCAAGCGCAAGGGCAGCGAGGTCTGGCTCATGCCCGCGAACCCCGACTACCAGCCCATCGACGGCCGCGAGTGCACGATCTTGGGCCGCGTCGTTGCCGTGGTGCGGCAGTATTAAGCGAGAAAAGCAAACGCTCCTCCGCGAATGCGGAGGAGCGTTTTTTTGTTGTTATGGGGGAAAGCGTAGGGTTAGAGGGAGCGCTGCGGCAAACTGAACGTTATCAATTGGTGAATCTTAAATAATAGTAGGTAGTCATTTCCTTCCATAACATCCATTTTCTTAAACCCGTGTCGTAAATAAAAGCGTTCTGCCTGAATATTATCCTTATGACACCCTATAAGGCAATGGGGCGCTTACCAAAGTCACGATAAACAAGCTGTATCGTCTTTTCCAATATTTCTCCGCCAATGCCGCAACCACGATATCCTTTATCAACTACAAATCCCGCTTGTTACGCCCTCATCCCTTGTCAAAGTGCACCGTCCAGCCCTCGATCCCGTAGAACGGGGAGGAGACGGTGGGGTTCAGCCCGTCGAGGAGGCCGCTCGGCGTCAGGACCGACGCGGTCTTGAATGCGATGGGCGCGATGGGCGCGCTCTGGGCAAGGTAGCGGTACAGCGCGCGGGCGGTCTGATCCGTCTCATTGAGCGAGAACGCATCGAGCAGCGTGTTGCACTGCTCGTCCGCGTAGCGGCCGTAGTTCAGCGCGCCGCCGGTGCGCGCGAGGGACGAAATGTCCCAGTTCGCCGTCAGGCGCACCTCGCCGAGATACAGGTCAAAATTCCCGTTTTGCAGCGCGGTCAGATAGTCGCTCCACGGGAGTGAGCGCACGCTGACCGTCAGAACGTCGGTCGAGAGCGTGCGGCTCAGATAGTCGGCGATGGAGACCTTGAACGAGTCGCTCTCGCTGACCAGGATCGTCACCGTGCGGGGGCGGCTTTCCGTCACGCCCGCGCTTTCGAGCGCAGCGGCGAGGTTAGGCGAAGCGAGCGTCGACGCCATCTCCGCCGGATAGAGGCTGGAGTGCGGCGAGAGCGGGAAGCGCGCCGCCTCGGCGTGACCGGCGAGGTAGCCCGTCGTGATGGTCGCGCGGTCGATCACACCCGCGAGGGCACTGCGAAGCGATGCATCGGAGAGCGGCGCGCGCTGTGTGTTGAAGCCGAGGTAGATCATGTTCGCCGTCGCGTAGTCGGTGAGCGCCGTGTCCGCGCTGCGCAGATCGCCTGTGCTGCTCGTCAGGTCAGCCGAGAGCAGATGCACCTCGCGCGAGGAGAAAAGGTACGACGCCGAGTCCGCGTCCTTGACGGCGCGCAGCTCGATACGCTCGAACGGCAGCGTGCCGTCGCTGCGCCAGTCGGGGTTCTGCTTGAGGCATGCGCCGTCGCTGTCCGTGACGAAGAGATACGGCCCCGTGCCGAGCGGCACGGTGTTCTTCTCCGAACCGGATTTGACGATGGGGATGTCAAACAGCGCGGGGAACGCGCTGTCCGCGCGCGTGAGATTGACAATGAGCGCGCCGTTGCTTGCGCGCATCGAGGCGACGTTGGCAAAGCGCGCGCTGTAGCGCTCGCTCTCCTGCGCGCGGCGAAGCGTCGCGAGCACATCGCTTGCCGTCAGGCTGCTGCCGTCGGAAAAGCTGACGCCGTCGCGGAGGTAAAAGGTGTAGCTCGTGCAGTCGTCGTTGTGCTCATAGCGGCTGCACAGCACATTTTGCGGCGCAAACGACTCGTCCAGCACGAAAAGCCCCTCGTAGAGCAGCGCGCCAAGCGTCTGCTGCATGCCGTCGGGGCAGGTGATGGGGTCGAGCGTCACGCCCTGCAAATACGGCAGTGCGAACGACGTGATCGGCGTCAGGGTGGAGGAGGTGTCCGCTTCCACCGGCGGCGTTTCCTCCCAGAAGTCGCCGCTGCTGTCGTCGCTCACATCGCCGCTCCAGCAGCCCGAAAGCGAAAGCGCGAGCGTCAGCGCGCACAAAAGCGCAGAGAGGCGGCGCTTCACAGCGCATCCTCCGTAAGGCAGATCATCGCCGCCATGCCGCCGCGCCGGTCGCCCATCGCGCGGTGCGACCAGTAGCGCTCGGGGTGGCACTTCGTGCAGTCGGGGTGTACGTCGATGCGCGAGGGGTCAATGCCCGCGCGCAGCAGCCACAGGCGGTTGATCGCCTTCAGGTCGATGTGGTATTTGTCGCCGCGCTTTTCGATGCGCTCGTCCATCGCGGGGTCGAGCAGGGCGAAAAAGGCGTCGGCCACGTCGCTGTCGGTCTCAAAGCAGCACTTGCCGATGCTCGGGCTGATGGCGGCGCGCAGTGTGTAGGGATCGGCGCCGTAGCAGCTCATCATCGACACGGCGGCCTTGAGCGCGATGCCGCTCGCCGTACCGCGCCAGCCGGCGTGCACCGCACCGATCGAACGCGAAGTCGGGTCGTAGAGCGTGATGACGCAGCAGTCCGTCCCGTAGGCGAACAGCGGCAGGTTCGGCACGTTCGTGATGAGCCCGTCGGCGTCGTAGGGACGGTCATCCCAGAGAATTTTGCCCGCGTCCTCTTCCGATGCAATGCGGACAAGGTCAGAGTGGATCTGGCGGCAGCCGACGGCGCGGCTCGCGTCAAAGCCTACGGCCTCGCCGAGACGGCGGTAGTTTTCGAGTAAGTTTTCGCTCGTGTCGCCCTTGTTGTCGGCAAAGTTGAGTGAATCGTAGGGCGCAGGGCTCACGCCGCCGTGCCGCGTCGTGAACGCGTGCACCGCGCCGCTCCCCGCGGCGGTGATGACATCGGACGTGTCGTAGATGAGACCGTTTACGTTATGTTCGGTGAAAGACATCAAAAGTGCCTCCTTTTTCTGCACCAAAGGGTGCGGAGATGTCGCCGCCTGTCTCAGGCGGCGGGGGAAATGCGGCGTGTGCGCCGCAGCACCACACTCCCCCATTTTCTTTCCCGGGAAAGAAAACGGGCGGTGTGACCGTCCAAAAGAAAGGCGTTTGCATTGCAAGCGAGCAGCTCGAAGAGCTGCAACGCTTGCCGATGCTACTTCCTGCGCGCGGCGTTGCCGCGTTTGAAGCTGCTATACGATTTGCCTCTGCTCCTACTACCCGCTGTTGCGCAGCCGTTGGCGGCTCTGCTGCCTTACGGATGCGGCACACCCCTTGCGGGTGCCGCTCTGCCCATCTTGTAGAAGTGCGCAGTAATTCCCATCTACCGCCAGTCTCCTCAATGCGGCGAGCGCCAGCAATGCCGCTATTTCGCAAGCAGTCTGCCGCCAAGGTAACGTCACTCGCGCCTCACGACAGTAAGGCGCGGTTGCTGTCAGGTCGCGACTCGCAGGGATTCATGGCGAAGCCATGTACACCGCACCCGATTGCGCAGCGCGTGCAGCCCTTCAAGCTGCAAACCCGCAATGGCGGGGTCAAGGGGCGGCGCCCCTTGCGTTCTCTTTGGGGTCCAAGGGGGCCATTCTCTCATGTGAGAGAATGGCCCCCTTTCCCGTATCCCCCACGGGTGCGGGGGAAATGTTCCACCACTTACAAGTGGTCAATCAGCGCCCACAGCACTGTTTATATTTCTTCCCGCTGCCGCAGGGGCAGGGATCGTTGCGGCCAATCTTCTGGACCTTGCGGGGCTGCTTTTTCACCGTGCCGTCGCCGGAGGTGGAGGCGACGATGCCGTCGGCCACGCGCTCGCGCTTGACCTCGCCCTCGGTCTTGACGCGGGCGGAGAAGATGCGGCGCACCGTGTCGCCCTGAATGGCGGAGATCATGTCCTCAAACATCGTGAGGGATTCCTGCTTGTAGACGTCGATGGGCTTGTTGTTGCCGTAGGATTGTAAACGGATGGCCTGACGCAGCTCGCTCATCGCGTCGATGTGGTCCATCCAGTATTCGTCGACCACGCGCAGCAGCACCACGCGCTCGAGTTCGCGCATGATGGGCGAGGTGACGGCGGCCTCCTTGGCCTCGTAATACTTCTCAGCGGCTTCATAGAAGCGATCGGTCAAATCGTCGGCGGAAAGGCCGGAGAGAGAGTTCGCATCCACAGCGCCGCGCGGGAAGTACGTGCCCTCGCAGCTCTTGAGCGCGTCGGCGCGGTGCTCGTCGTCGGTCTTGTCGTGCTCGCCGAAGGCGAAGGCGACCTGACTTTCGATGCTGCTTCTCAGCATGTTCAAAACGGTCTGCTTGATGTCCATGCCGTCGAGCACCTGCTTGCGCTGGCCGTAGATGATCTCGCGCTGCTTGTTCATCACGTCGTCGTATTCGAGTGTGCTCTTGCGGTACTGGAAGTTGCGGGACTCGACGCTCGTCTGCGCGTTTTCAATCGCCTTGGAGAGCGTCTTGTTTTCAATCGGCGTATCCTCGTCGAGGTTGAAGCGCTCCATCAGGTTCGTGATGCGCTCGCCGCCAAACAGGCGCAGCAGATCGTCTTCAAGCGAGAGGTAGAAGCGCGTCTCGCCCGGGTCGCCCTGACGGCCGGCACGGCCGCGCAGCTGGTTGTCGATACGGCGGGAATCGTGGCGCTCCGTGCCGATGATGAACAGGCCCCCCGCCTCGCGGACCTTGTCCGCCTCACCGCTGATCTCCTCGCGGTGCTTTTCCAGAGCCTTGGCGAACATATCGCGCGCGTCAAGAATTTCTTTGTTGTCGGTCTCGGCATAGCCGGTCGCCTCGGCGATGAGCTCATCGCTGAGACCCGCCTTGCGAAGGTCGGTCTTTGCCATGTACTCGGCGTTGCCGCCGAGCATGATATCGGTACCACGGCCGGCCATGTTCGTCGCGACCGTGACCGCACCGAGCTTACCGGCCTGCGCGACGATCTCGGCTTCCTTTTCGTGGTTCTTCGCGTTTAAGAGGTTGTGCTTGATGCCCTCGCGGGAGAGCAGGTATGAGAGCTTTTCGTTCTTCTCGATCGACACCGTACCGACCAGCACGGGTTGGCCCTTGGCATGGCAGGCCTTGACCTGCTCGATAACAGCGCGGTACTTTGCTGCCTCGGTTTTGTAGACGACGTCGGGGTCATCGATACGGGCGATGGGGCGGTTCGTCGGAATTTCAATGATGTCGAGGTTGTAGATCGTGCCGAATTCCTCTTCCTCCGTGAGCGCCGTACCGGTCATACCGGAGAGCTTGCCGTACAGGCGGAAGTAATTCTGGAACGTGATGGTCGCAAGCGTCTTGCTTTCTCGCGCGACCTCGACATGCTCCTTGGCCTCGATGGCCTGGTGCAGACCGTCGCTGTAGCGGCGGCCGAACATCAGTCGGCCGGTGAACTCGTCGACGATGACGACCTGACCGTCCTTGATGACATAGTCGATATCGCGCTTCATCGTGCCGTGGGCCTTGATGGCCTGGTTGATGTGGTGCGCGATGGTGGAGTTTTCGGGATCGGAGAGGTTTTCAAGGCCGAAGTATTCCTCGGCCTTCTTCACGCCGCGGGCGGTGAGCGTCGCGGTCTTGGCCTTTTCGTCGACGATGTAGTCGGCGTCGATGTTGACGTCTTCCTCTTCCTTGTCGTCGCTCTCGGCGATGACCTTCTTGCGGAAGCCGCGTACAAGGTTTTCCGTGCGGGAATACATCTCCGTGGACTTTTCGCCCATGCCGGAGATGATGAGCGGCGTGCGCGCCTCATCGATCAAAATGGAGTCGACCTCGTCGACGATGGCGAAGGCATGTCCGCGCTGGACGAGCTCGCTTGCGTAGATGGCCATGTTATCGCGCAGGTAGTCAAAGCCCATTTCGTTGTTCGTGCCGTAGGTGATGTCTGCGGCGTAGGCCTTGCGGCGCTCTTCACTTGTGAGGTCGTGGACGATCAGGCCGACCGTGAGGCCTAAGAAACGGTGGACTTTGCCCATCCACTCGCTGTCTCGCTTGGCGAGGTAGTCGTTCACGGTGACGATGTGGACGCCGTTGCCGTTCAGGGCGTTTAGGTACGCGGGCAGCGTTGCCACCAGCGTTTTGCCTTCACCGGTCTTCATCTCGGCGATGCGGCCCTGATGGAGCACCACGCCGCCGACGAGCTGCACGCGGTAGGGGTACAGCCCCAGCACGCGGCGGGACGCCTCGCGCACGGTGGCAAACGCCTCAGGCAGGATGTCGTCGAGCGTTTCGCCGCTTTGCAGACGCGTCTTGAACTCCGGCGTTTTGGCCTGCAGCTCCGCGTCGCTCATCGCCTTGTATTCGTCCGCCATCGCTTCGATCTTGTCGACGATGGGGTAGATGCTCTTGAGCTCACGGTCGCTGTAGGAACCGAACATTTTACTAAAGAAACCCATATTCAAAACTTCCTTTCGTGGGAGCATAATGACACGCTTACAAGTATAGCATCCCTCTGCGCGATATGCAAAGGAAAATTTGCTGTATAATATGAATGGATTGTAAATAAATTCCGCCGCTGCGTCAGGCATGGCTTGCACTTTATATAGCCGCTGTGGTAAAATACAAAGCAAGATAGTACAAAGCGACGAAATGCCCTCCGACGGCGGAGGACAGAAGCATAAGGAAGAAGTTTTTTCTCATCTCTCATCTAAGGAGGACATTCGCATGAAACTGCACTTTTACGGGGCCGACCGCTGCGTGACCGGCTCCTGCCACTGCCTGGAGATAAACGGTAAGAAGATCCTCGTCGACTGCGGCTTACAGCAGGGCCGCGACGAGCTCGACAACCGTTATCTCGCTTTCGCTCCCGGCAATATCGATATTCTGCTCGTCACCCACGCGCACATCGACCACACGGGCCGTATCCCGCTGCTGGTGAAAAACGGCTTCCACGGCCGCATCCTGACGACACGTCTGACAGCAGATTTGATGAAGATCATGCTGCTCGACTCCGCTCACATTCAGGAGAGCGACGCTGAGTACGAAAACCGCAAGGGCGAGCGCGCGGGCCGCGAGCATGTCGATCCGCTCTACACCGAGCAGGACGCGCTGGACGTCTTCAAGTACGTGACGACCTGCGAGTATAAAGAAAAGGTCGACCTCTGCGAGGGTGTGAGCGCGGTGTTCACCGACGCGGGCCATCTGCTCGGTTCCGCGTCCATCACGCTTGAGCTGGAAGAAAACGGCGTGCACAAGACGATCGTCTTCTCCGGCGATATCGGCAACGTCGACCAGCCCATTATCCGCGACCCGCAGCTTCTCAAAAAGGCCGACTACGTCGTGATGGAGTCGACCTACGGCGACCGCAACCACACCGAGGTCTGGAGCTATACCGACGAGCTTGCCGAGATCATCGACGAAACGCTCGGCAAGGGCGGCAACGTTGTGATTCCGTCGTTCGCTGTGGGCCGCACGCAGGAGCTTTTGTACTTTATCCGCGAGATCAAGGATCAAAAGCTCGTCAAGTCGACGCCGAACTTCCCCGTGTACATCGACTCGCCCCTTGCCAAGGCGGCGACGACTGTGTTCTGCGGCGACCTGCACGGCTATCTTGATGAGCAGGCGCTCGAGCTTGTGAAGGACGGCACGCACATGTTCACCTTCCCGAACCTTAACCTGGTCGAGTCGAGCGAGGAATCGAAGATGCTCAACATGGACACGACACCCAAGGTCATCATTTCCGCCTCCGGTATGTGCGACGCCGGCCGCATCCGCCACCATTTGAAGCACAACCTCTGGCGCGCGAACAGCGCGGTCGTGTTCGTTGGATTCCAGTCGCCCGGCACGCTGGGCCGCAGATTGCTCGACGGCGTTGAAAAGGTCAAGCTCTTCGGCGAGGAGATCGCCGTCAAGGCGAAAATCGTCAACTTCCAGGGCCTGTCGTCCCACGCCGATCACGATCATCTCGTCCAGTGGATCAAGGCATTCGACCCGAAGCCGACGCACGTGTTTGTTGTCCACGGCGACGAGGACGTTGCGCCCGTGTTTGCCGAAGAGCTCAATTCCCTCGGCTTCCATGCGCACGCGGCCAAATTTACCGAATGCTACGACCTTGCTGCGAACGAAATGGTCAGCGAGGGCTACATTTCCGAGCGCAAGCGCACGGCGCAGAAGTCCCGCGCCGACAACCTCTACGCCAAGCTCGTGGCGGCAGCGGAGTCGCTGCTTGAGTTTGCCAAGCGCTGCAAGGGCAGACCCAACAAGGACATTTCTGCGCTCACCGGCCAGATCATCAGCCTGATCGAGCGCTTCCGCGAGTAATTTGAGATACACAACAAAAGGTACTTCGCGCGATAAAAGCGCGAAGTACCTTTTCTGAGAGGAGAAGACGATGGAGCTTGCCAAAAATCAAGAGCATACCGTCACCATCGAGGGCTATGGCGAGGGCGGCATGGGCGTTGCGCGCATCGACGGGCGCGTCGTGTTCGTCCACGGCGCGCTGCGCGGCGAGAAGTGCCGCGTGCTCATCTTAAAGACGCTCAAGAGCGTCGCCTTTGCCAAAGTGCTCGAGGTGATCGAGCCGTCGAGCGAGCGCATCACGCCGGACTGCCCGTACTTCCCGCGCTGCGGCGGCTGCACGTACCGCCACATCCGCTATGAAGAAGAGCTGCGGCTGAAACGCCAGCGCGTGCAGGACAATTTGTCCCGCATCGGCGGCAGTGATGTGACCGTCGAAGAAATTTTAGGCGCGCGGGACACGCTGCACTACCGCAACAAGGCGCAGTACCCCGTGTCGAAGGACGGCGCGGTCGGCTTTTACCGCGCCCGCACGCACGAGGTCATCGAGTGCGAGCACTGCTTATTGGTCAAGCCCCAGGCCGCCGCCGCGGCGGAGGCGCTGCGCGAATATATGCAGTCCTGCCGCGTCGCGGGCTATGACGAAAAGACGGGCCGCGGCCTTGTCCGCCATCTCTACATTCGCTCGAACGCGGCGGGGGAGAGCCTTGTCTGCGTGCTCGTGAACGGAGATAAATTGCCGAAAGAAGACCGGCTTGTCACGCTCCTGCGCGATGCGTGCCCGAAGTGCACCGGCATCGTGCTCGGCACGAACACGAAAAAGGGCAATGTCATCCTTGGCGACCGCTACCGCACGCTCTGGGGGAGCGACCGGCTTGAGGATACGCTCTGCGGTAAGACGTTCCGGCTGAGTGTGCCGTCGTTTTATCAGGTCAACCGCGTACAGGCCGAGCGGCTCTACGCGAAAGCCATCGAATTTGCGGGCCTCACGGGGCAGGAGACGGTGCTCGACCTCTACTGCGGCGCGGGCACGATCACGCTCGCACTGTCGGATCACGCGAAGAAAGTCCTCGGTGCGGAGATCGTCCCCGAGGCCATCGACGACGCGCGCGAAAACGCCGCGCGCAACGGCGTTAAAAACGCGGAGTTTTTCTGCGGCGATGCGTCCGATGTGGCAAAAAAGCTCGCGCGCGAAAACCTGCGCCCCGACGTCATCACCGTCGACCCGCCGCGCAAGGGCTTGGCCGCCGACGTGGTGGAGAGCATCGCCGAGATGCAGCCGCAGCGGGTTGTGTACGTCTCGTGCGACAGCGCGACCATGGCGCGCGACGTGAAGCGCTTCGCAGCCCTCGGCTACACCGCCCAGCGCGCCTGCGCAGTGGACATGTTCCCAAGGGCGGATCATGTGGAGACGGTTGTCTTGCTTTCCAAGGGTGAGGTCGACTCGAAAAAGAT